>Ga0207416_1003100_pt1 | contig 16577 bp, 15 predicted proteins | sample PaiPotPPM11metaG_FD_184107 | JGI IMG/M metagenome (GOLD analysis project Ga0207416, IMG submission 184107) | Iron sulfur acid spring bacterial and archeal communities from Banff, Canada, to study Microbial Dark Matter (Phase II) - Paint Pots PPM... ...
TCCGCTGCGAGAACTGGTTCGCGGTGCGGGCGGATGCCGTAACATACGGGAGCCCGCACGGGGCGATTCGGCGCGGGCTCGCGCGCCGGACTCCGGCCGAACGCGCGCGATTCGAAGTTCCGGGCCAACGCTTCGCCGCTCTACGCAACGACGACGGGTCGGGCGTAGCCGTGCTCGCGCTCGACACCTACGGCTGGGATGCGCAAACGCTCCCGCGGGGCGGCGTTCGCATCGGGCACTCGCTGTTGCGCGCGACGCGCTGGCCCGATCCTAGCGCCGATCGCGGAGAGCAGCGCTTCGAGTGGGCATACGCGCCGCTCGCGGATGCCTCGACGAGCGCGTGCGAAGCCGTATGGGAGCGTTTTGCCGCCGAGCCTCGCGTTCGGCTTTTTACCAGCGATGACCCGGCGAGCGTGGTCGTGGCCTGCAAGCCGGCCCAGGATGGCCGAGGAATCATCGTGCGCGTGCGGGAGTGCGATGGATTGCCGCGGTCTCTGCGCTTACGGTGCGGGGCCCGGATGCGCTCGGCCGGCATCGTCGACGGCCTCGAACGCGACGCACCGGGAAGCGTGACGATCGATTATGAAACGCTGGTCGGCTCGATCGCAGCCTTCGGCTTACTGAGCCTTCGCGTGGTATTCTAAGACCCATGAATTCGCGGACGATCTCGATCGTGCTTTTCGACCTCGACGACACGCTGCACGACGACACGCGCGCGTTCGTGGAGGCGGCGCAAGAGGTCGCGGGGCAGATCGCGGCCGAGCACGGCATCGACGCGCTTGCGCTCAAAAATGCGTACGTCTCGCAAGCGCATGGCTTTTGGAGTAGGCTCTCGACCGAGCATCTCGAGAATCGGCTGGGTACGGTTCGCGAGGCGTTGTGGCATGCGGCGCTCAAGGACGTCGGTTTGAGCGATATCAAGCTAGCGGAGCGAAGCGCCGAACGCTACAACGCCTGCCGTAAACGGCATTTCGCGCTCTTCCCGGGCGCACTCGACCTACTGCACGGCCTTCGTGCGAGCGGCAAGAAATTGGGCTTGGTGACGAACGGCTTTTCGGAGACGCATCGCGAGAAGATCGAGCTTTTGCAACTCGGCCAAGCGTTCGATGCGGTCTTTATCGCGGACGAAGTCGGGATGCTCAAGCCGGACCCCTTGCTCTTCACCCACGCCTGCACGACGTTGGGAGGATCGCCACACCACGCGGCGATGGTCGGCGACCGGTACGATCGCGATATCGTCGGCGCACTCGCGGCCGGCCTTTACACCGTTTGGCTGAACGTTCGCGAAGAGATCCTGCCGCCGGGCGTTCGGCCGCCGAACGCCGTTTGCCGGAACATCTCCGAAGTTGGCCCGCTGCTGGAGGCGGCCTCGCGCTAAAGCAAGAAGCGACCGCGTACCATGACGCAGAGTGCCCGCGACCTCGAAAGCACCTTCGGACGGGCATTGCAATTGCTCGTTCGCAATTGGTTCATCATCATTCCCGGACTCGTGCTGGCGGTCGCCGGTGCGGCTTTGAGTTACGCTATCGTCGCGCTGTTCGTCGGTTCGTATGCGGTCAGCGGCGACGGCAGCGCCGATGCTGCGGCGATCCCGTCGTTGATCAGCGCGATCTTGACGCTGGTCATGGGCATTCTCATCGCGATCCTGCAACTCGCATTCGTCACCGGAATGGCGGGCGGTTCGTGGAAGCATGGAAAGGCGAGCTTTCGAGACGGCTGGGCAGCCTTTAGCCACCGCAGCATTCAAACGTTTATCGCGTTGCTCGTCCTGTTCGTCATCGGTTTCTGCGCGACCGCGCTCATCGTGCCGACGTTCTACCTCTCGCTCGTCGCGTACGTGATTTTCTTTGTCTATACGATGGCTTCGGTCATCATCGGACGCAACGAAGCGATTGCCGGGCTCGCGGAGTCGTGCCGCATGGCACTGGCGAATTTTCTCCCGACCTTGGCCGTCGTCGCGCTGGTCTTCGCCATCTCGTGGCTTGGGGCACGGATTGGGGACTTGATCGGTCAGGCGAATCCCCTGCTCGGTTCGATCGCGGCGGCCGTACTCCAGCAAGCGATCGTCGCCTATGCGGCGCTGGTGATCGTCGGCGAATACCTCAAGCTTCGCGCCACGCCCGACGCCTAGGATGTTCGGCGCGCGCGCATCCCACCCGGCACGGACCGGGTCTTAGGAAGTTCCATGCCAAAAGGTCTCGATTCGATCGTTATTAAGGGCGCGCGCGAGCACAACCTCAAGAATATCGATCTTACCCTTCCGCGCAACCGACTCATCGTCGTCACCGGCCTCTCCGGGTCCGGCAAGTCGTCGCTGGCGTTCGATACGATCTATGCCGAAGGGCAGCGGCGCTACGTCGAGTCGCTGTCTTCGTACGCGCGGCAGTTCTTGGGGCAGATGGAGAAGCCGGACGTCGATTATATCGAAGGCCTCTCTCCGGCCATCTCGATCGACCAGAAATCGACGTCGCGCAACCCGCGTTCGACCGTCGGCACCGTCACCGAGGTCTACGACTATTTGCGCTTGCTCTTCGCGCGGATCGGTACGCCGCACTGCTATAGTTGCGGGCGCGAGATCAGTTCGCAATCGAGCGAACAGATCGTCGATGCGATCCTGGACCTGCCGGAAGGCGCCCGCATCCAGGTCTTAGCTCCGCTCGTGCGCGGGCGTAAGGGCGAGTACGCGAAACTCTTCGAAGAGGTCGCAAAAGAGGGCTTCGCCCGCGTGCGCGTCGACGGCGAGACCAAAGAGCTTCGTGAAAAAATCGTTCTCGACAAGAAGCGCAAGCACACGATCGAGGTCGTGGTCGATCGTTTGGTCATGAAGCCGGACGTGCGCAAGCGCCTGACGGATTCGGTTGAAACCACGCTGCGTCTCTCCACCGGCATCGTTACGGTTCTCGTCGAGGAGCCCGGCAAAAAAAGCGAACCTCGCGAACTGACCTTCAGCGAATCGTTTGCGTGCGTCTATTGCGGCCTCTCGTTCGAAGAGCTGGCGCCGCGGCTGTTTTCGTTCAACTCGCCGTACGGCGCGTGCCCGTCCTGCAGCGGATTAGGCGAGAAGATCGAGATCGATCCGTGGAAGGTGATTCCCGATCGGAGCAAATCGATCGCGAACGGCGCAATCGTCCCGTGGAGTAAGAGTTTGGGAAGCGGGCGCTTCCCTTCGATGAATCCCTATTACTTGCAACAACTCGAACGCGTGCTTCGAAAATACAAAGCGCGTATGACTACCCCGATCGAGGACCTTTCGGATGAGGTGCTCGACGTGATTCTCTACGGCACCGATCGCGAGCAGGCGTTCGAATACACTTCGAAGGCCGGCAAATCGTGGGAATACCGCTCGACGTTTGAGGGGGTCGTCAACAACCTGCAGCGCCGCTATGCCGAAACTTCCAGCGACTACGTCAAGGAAGACATCGAAAAATATATGTCGGCCTCGACCTGCCCCACCTGCAAAGGCGCGCGGCTCAAGCCCGAGGCGCTCGCAGTAACGATCGGCGGCATGAACATCGACGCGGTGACGCGCATGTCGATCGAGAACGGCGAGGCGTTCTTTCGCGAACTGCGCCTGACCGAGCGACAGGAGAAAATCGCGCATCAGATCGTCAAGGAAATTCGCGCGCGCATTGGCTTTCTGGCTAACGTGGGATTGAATTACCTCACGCTCGCGCGTTCCGCGACGACGCTTTCGGGGGGCGAGTCGCAGCGCATTCGGCTAGCCACGCAGATCGGCAGCGCACTCGTCGGAGTACTCTATATTCTGGACGAACCGTCGATCGGATTGCATCAGCGCGACAACGATCGTCTGCTGGCAACGCTGAAAACGCTACGCGACCTGGGCAACACGCTAATCGTCATCGAGCACGATGAGGACACGATGCGCACGGCCGACGTCGTCGTCGATATCGGCCCGGGAGCCGGAGCCGAAGGCGGGGAGATTCTCACCGTGGGCACGCTCGACGAGGTATTAACGCACCCCCTCTCGGAGACGGGCGCATATCTTTCGGGGCGTAAATTCATTCCGATTCCAAAGACGCGCCGCAAGGCTCGCGGCTGGCTCGAAGTGCGCAAGGCCACGGTCAACAATCTCTCCGGCATCGACGTGAAATTTCCGATCGGCGTATTCACCGCGGTAACCGGGGTGAGCGGCAGCGGTAAATCTACGCTGGTCAATCAGGTGTTGGTGAGGGCGCTCAATCAACATCTGCACGGGCAACCCGCCGGTGGAACCTACGGCACGGTAAAAGGGGCCGACCAACTCGATAAGATGGTGGTCATCGATCAGTCTCCGATCGGCCGCACGCCGCGGAGCAATCCGGCCACCTATACCGGCACGTTCGACCACATCCGCGAACTCTTTTCGCTCGTGCCCGAATCGAAGATGCGGGGTTACGCGCCCGGACGCTTCTCGTTTAACGTCAAAGGCGGGCGCTGCGAAGCGTGCGAGGGCGACGGCATCATCAAAATCGAGATGCACTTTCTCCCCGATGTCTACGTCCCGTGCGAAGTCTGCAAAGGTAGGCGTTACAACGCGCAGACGCTCGAGGTGAAGTACAAGGGCAAGACGATCTCCGACATTCTCGAGATGCGCGTAGACGAAGCCAACGCGTTCTTCTCGGCGATTCCGCGCATTCACAATAAACTGCGGACGATCTGCGAAGTCGGGCTGGGCTACATCAAAATGGGGCAGCCGGCCACGACCCTTTCCGGTGGCGAAGCGCAGCGCGTGAAGCTGGCGACCGAACTCTCGCGCCGTTCGACCGGCCGGACGTTCTACGTGCTCGACGAGCCGACGACGGGATTGCACTTCGCCGATATCCACAAGCTGCTCGACGTGCTCCAAAAGCTGGTGCAGACCGGAAACAGCGTGCTCGTGATCGAGCACAATCTGGACGTCATCAAGACGGCGGATTATTTGATCGACATGGGGCCCGAAGGCGGCGATAAAGGCGGTACGATCGTCGGTACCGGAACGCCCGAGGAGTTGGCCAAGAATCGAGCTTCGTACACGGGAGCGTACATCAGGCCGGTGCTCGTGGACGGGCGTTCGCTGGGCCATAATGCCCCCGACGTGACGGAGATGGCGCGCCTGGAAAGCGAGAACTTTGCGGTTCTTGACGATCTCGCGAAGGGTGAACGCGTTGCCGTCGAAGCGTAGTTAGCGTTAATGGCAACTTTCTCGATTGCAATGTTGGTCTGTTCGGACCTCACCCGTTCCTGCGATTTCTATCGCGACGTGTTAGGTTTACGCGTGTTAACCGACAAACGCCCCCATTGGATCGAATTCGAACTCGCCAAGGGCTCCTCGCTCGGGCTGCACCCGAAATCGGAGTTGTTGGCGGTGCGGCCGGGGTCGTTGCAGCTCGGCTTTACGGTTAAAAACGTCGATCGATTCGTGGCCGACTGCGCCGTACTCGGCGTCCCGATCTTTCAGGACCCTTACGACGAGTCGTTCGGCCGCGTCGCGGTGATTTCGGATCCGGATGGCTATCCGATTCAGGTCGGCTCGCCGAAGCGCGGATAGATGAGCGTGCGGGCTCGCGCGCAGCAGTTGCGCGCCCTTCTTGACGAAGCCAACTATCGCTACTACACGCTCGATAACCCGACGTTAACCGACGCCGAGTACGACGAGTTCCTCAGAGAACTGATCGCTCTCGAAGCCGCCGATCCATCGTTGCGTACGGCGGATTCGCCGACGCAACGGATCGGTGCGCCGCCGTCCGAACGGTTCGCGCCGTATCAACATTCCGCGGCAATGCTGAGCCTGGCGAACGCCTTCAGCGCAGACGAACTGCGCGCGTTCGACGAACGCGTTGTAAAGCTCGCAGGCCGGCCGGTAGAATACATCTGCGAATTGAAAATCGACGGCCTCGCGATCGCGCTCGACTATCGCGACGGCCTCTTCGTCCGCGGCGGCACCCGCGGAGACGGCCGCGTCGGAGAAGACGTCACCCCCAACCTGCGCACGATCAAAACGATCCCTTTGCGGTTGCACGAGCGATTAGCCGAACTCGAAGTGCGCGGGGAAGTGTTCTTGCGAAAGGCCGATTTCATCCGGCTCAATCAAGCGCGCGAACGCGACGGCCTCGAACAGTTTGCCAATCCTCGCAACGCCGCTGCGGGCGGCCTGCGGCAACTCGACTCGCGGCTGACGGCGGCGCGTCGCCTCTCGTTCTTCGCCTACCAAGCGATCTGGCGCGATGTGAAAGACGCTCCGAGCAGCCAGTGGGACGCGCTGCATCGCCTGCACGAATTGGGCTTTGCCGTCAATCCGTACGTCGAACGCGCTGCGACGATTGCGGAGGTGATCGCGATCTGCGAGCGACGGGAAATCGAACGCGATACGCTCGACTATGAAATCGACGGCGTGGTGGTTAAGGTTGACGATCTCGCCACGCAGGATGCGCTGGGGAGCGTCGCGCGCGATCCGCGATGGGCGGTGGCGTTCAAGTTCAAGCCGCGTGAAGCGCAGACGAAATTGCTCGATATCACGATCAGCGTCGGCCGGACCGGTACGCTCAACCCGAACGCCGTGCTCGAGCCCGTGCGAATCGGCGGGGTGGTGGTGAAGAGCGCGACGCTTCACAACGCGCAGTATATCGCGACCAACGACATTCGCATCGGCGACACGGTCGTTGTGACGCGTGCCGGCGACGTGATTCCGCGCGTCGTGCGCCCGATCGTCGCGCTGCGCACCGGCGCGGAGCGCGTCTTCGCGATGCCCGATCGTTGCCCCGTGTGCGGTTTCGCGATCGATCACCCGGAGGGCGAGGCGATGTCGCGCTGCACGAACGCAACGTGCCCGGCACAAGTTTTCGAACGGGTGCTGCATTTCGCGTCGCGCGGAGCCATGGATATCGAAGGCCTGGGCGAGGTGCTGGCGGAGCAATTGACCGAGCTCGGGCTCGTGCACGACGTGAGCGATATTTACCATTTGAGCGCCCAAGCGCTCGAACGCGTCCCGCGGTTGGGGCCCAAGAGCGTGCAAAACCTCATGCTCGCGATCGAAGAATCGAAGCAGCGCGGCCTCACCCGGCTGCTGGTGGGCCTGGGCATCCGCTTCGTCGGCGAGCAAACCGCGGCGATCCTCGCGTTGGACTTCGGTTCCATCGATGCGATCGCGCAGGCTTCGACCGAGGCGCTACAACGTTGCGAGGGGATCGGCCCCGAGGTTGCGGGCAGCGTGGTGCTGTTCTTCGCGCAGGCGCCGAATCGGGCGATGGTCGAGCGTTTGCGTGAGGCCGGCGTCGTGATGCACGGCCCCGTCGGCCGGCGCGCGAACGACGGCGCCCTCGCGGGAAAGACGTTCGTCCTGACGGGGACGCTGCCGACGATGACGCGAGAAGAGGCTACCGAGGCGATCGAAGCGCTCGGCGGCAAAGTGACCGGTTCGGTGAGCAAAAAAACGCACTACGTCGTAGCGGGCGAAGCCGCGGGCAGCAAGCTTACCAAAGCCGAGCAACTCGGCATTCCGATTCTCGATGAAGAAGCGCTGCGCGCGATGCTCGCGCCCCCGCCGTAGCGCCGCCGCGCTAAAAAAGCCGCGTCAGGCCGTTGGGTTCGCGCTCGCTCGGGAGCGCATCGGCGAGCGCTTCGGGGAGGTCGCCGGCTAGCGTTCCGACTGCCCGAAGCCGTTTGCAGACTTGGCCCGCGAGCCCATGCCAGTATGCGCCGCAGCGCGCGGCATCGAGCGGCGAGAGACCCTGCGAGAGCAGGCTCGCGATGATGCCCGTGAGCACATCGCCGCTCCCGGCGGTGGCGAGCGCATTCGTGCCCGTAACGTTGACATGCATGGTGGTGCCGTCGTAGATCAGCGTATCGCGACCTTTGAGGAGGGTCGTAATGCCCGTGCGATCGACGAACTCGCGCAGGCGCGCGACGCGCTGCCCCGAGGCGATGGTACCCAGTCCCGACAAACGCGCGAATTCGCCCTCGTGCGGCGTGATGACGATGCGCTTTCCCCGCGCGATATCCAGATGCTTCGCGAGATGAAAGAGCGCGCTCGCGTCGGCGACGATCGGTAGCGTCGCCTGTTCGATGATGCCGCATACGATTTCACCCGCGCGCTGGTTTAATGCTAGGCCCGGCCCGATCGCGATCGCGCTACTTCGCTTGGCCATGTCGAGCAGATCTTCGACGACTTGTTTGGGGCCGTCGTCGGCGGAGATGCCGACGACGACCGTCTCGAGAAGATGGTTGCGAACGGCCGGCGCCGCTGCAGCGGCCGTCGCCAGCGTAACGTAGCCCGCACCGGCACGCCCGGCCGCCCGCGATGCGAGCGCGGCCGCACCCGGAAACTGTTCGGAACCGGCGATGACGAGCGGTGCTCCGGCGGCGCGCTTATCGCCGCATGCGGAGCGCTTTGGAAGCAACGCGAGGAACGCGCGATCGTCCAGAGCCGCGTACGCGTGCTCGTGGCTTGCGAGGATGCTCGGTGCGATGCCGATATCGGCGACATAGAGTTCGCCCACGCGTTCGCGCCCGGCTTCGATCAGCAATCCCGGCTTTGCCGCTGCGAGCGCGATGGTAAACGAGGCGCGCACCGCGCGTTCGGCGACCGCGCCGGTGTCGGCATCGATGCCGCTGGGAATATCGATGGCGAGCACCGGTCGCTCGCGCGCATCGAGCACGTCGAGTGCGGCTGCGTAGCTTGCATCGATCGGCAGGCGCGCCCCGGTGCCGAAGAGCGCGTCGATCGCGAGCGCCGCCCCGTCCACGGCAGCGTGCGCGTCGTCCGGCGTTTGTGGAAACGGCTGCGTCGCGACGCCCGCATCGCGCGCGCGTTCTTGCGCGGCGACCCGTGCGGGCGACGGCTGCGGGCTCGTCGTAGCGTAGACGATGCACTCGTAACGCGCGTCCAGCTCGGCAAGCGCGGCAAAACCGTCGCCGCCGTTGTTGCCGGGCCCCGCGAATGCAACGATACGCCCACCCTCGGGCCAGCGCGCGCGAACGAAGGCCGCAATTTGGATGCCGGCGGCCTTCATGAGTGCATCTGCGCCCAACTTCGCACACGCCTGCGTATCGGCGTCGCGCATACCGGCGGAATCGAGGACGTACGTCATCGTTCGAGGACGACGACGGCTGCCGCCGTCGCTCCCGTATGCGTGATCGTCAGGTGAATCGAGGCGACGTCGCGTTGAACCAGCAAGCGTTCGGCCTTACCGAAGAGATGAATGATCGGCTTGCCGCTCGATTCGTGGCCGACCCCGACCCACCGCCAGGGGATCGCGTGGCCGAAGGCTTTTCGCGTCGCCTCTTTCGCCGCAAAGAAGCCCGCCAGCCGTTCGGGCCAGTTCCGTTTGCTGCGCGCGTAGGCCATTTCTTCATCCGTATATACTTTGCGTGCGAACCATGCAAGTGCGCGCTCGTCGAACCGGTAACGCTCGACTTCCGCCAGGTCGATCCCGATGCCGACGATCATGTTTCCGGCTTTCGTAGCGGCTAACAAGTTTTCCGGCCTGGCGGGGCGAAGCAGGGCCAGAGATGGAGTCGAGGGTTCGCATCGTTCCGATCAACGCAATGGATGGCGGTTTTCTCGACCGTCTCGCACTCTGCTTGGAGGAGCGCTTTCTCGCGTCCGCACGCGTGGAGCGCACGCTGGTGGTTCCGCGAAGCGCGCTTAACGCAACCCGCCGGCAACTCTTTCTCTCTACCATCGTCTCGAAGGTGCGTCGCGCCCATCCTGAAGAGGCCGGCGTGCTGCTCGCCATCACCGATTTCGATGTCTATAAGACGTCGCATCGTTTTATTTTCGGCGATGCCGACGAGGCGCAAGGCGTCGCGGTCGTTTCGCTCCATCGGCTCCGCTCGGAGTTCTACGGCGAGGAACCCGACGAGAACATGCTCTTTCAACGGGCGCTCAAAGAGTGCGTACACGAGCTGGGGCATGCGTTCGGCTTGAAGCATTGCTTCAATGCCCGCTGCGCGATGTACTACTCCAATTCGATCTTCGAGACCGATAACAAAATGCCGTATTTTTGCGAAACGTGCGATAAGCGCATGAGCCGCGCCCGGAACGAGCGCTCTTAGCGGCACTCCCTCGGCCGCAGATAACGGCTCCCAGCTAAACCGGAGACCCCTAACGGCCGTTACAACGGATATAGGGAGAGCGCGCGTCGAGGTCTCGCAGATGGGACTTCGGTCACCGCTCCTCTTGGGCTTTGGACTGGTCCGGCTCTTGCTCGTCGTGATAAAGGGAGTACTGTGATCGACGCCTTCTTTGCGGGGTTGCGAACGCGGCTTTCGGCCCCGGCCCGCATCTTCATTGCTGCGATGGCTGCTGCCGTGTGCTTCGGCCTGGCATGGTACGGTACGCCGGTCTCCATAGAGATTCTGTTGCTGGCGGTGGTTGCGGTGGCCGCGGCGTTGGTCGGCTTCCCGCTGGGTGTGGTGCTGGCGCTCGTGGTTGGAGCCGTCGATTTTATGGTTCGGCGAGCGCATCACAGCCACGAAGCGCTCTCGAGCGCCATACTGCTCGCGGCGAGCGGGGTGGTCGTGAGCGCGCTCTTCTTGGGCGAGTCCTCGGATGGCGAGGCTCGGGCGGAACCCGAGGCCGCCCAGCGCGCATTTACGGGGTTCGGCCGGGTCGCGCTCCCGCGCGGCGGCGACGTGAGCGCGACGATGCACGCGAGCCTCGCCTCGCTGGCTTCAGGCGTCCGCGACGTTTCGCATGGCGATTTCACGAAAAACATTGCGGTAAGCGATGCAGCCCTTCAAGACTTGGCCATCGCCCTGAACAAATTGATCTTCGGGATGCGCGACTTTCTGCGGCAACTACACAAGAACGCCGACAATTTGGGCGTCGCGGGTGAGGACCTCCGTTCCACCGCTTCAACCGCGCTGGCGGTGATCGAAGGCGCTTCGGTCGCTCAGGGGCAGCTCGACGAAGGCATTCAGGAGCAGTCGCGGATCGTCGAGGAAGCCACGATCCGCGTCCTCGCGCTCACCGAAGCGATCGCCACCATCGCGGCCTCTGCCGAGGAGCAGACGCGCAGCCTCGACGAGACGGCGTTGGCGGTCTCCAATATGGCCAGTTCGATCGAAGAAGTGACCGCGCAGGTCGATTCGCTCTCGTCGATTTCGACGGAGACCTCTCGTATCGCCGCGCGCGGCGATACGGCGATCGGCACGATCGTCGACGGCATGCAAACGATCCGCACCACCATCGACGATCTCGGCAACGACATCGAACAACTCGGCAGCAATTCCGAGCAGATCGGCGACATCGTTAAGGTGATCGATCGGATCGCGGAGCAGACGAATCTGCTGGCGCTCAATGCGGCGATCGAAGCCGCGCGCGCCGGCGAACACGGCCGCGGCTTCGCGGTGGTTGCGAGCGAAATTCGCAAGCTCGCGGATAGCAGCGTTTCGGCCACCAAGGAGATTGCCAGCCACATCACCTCGACGCAGGGCGTCATCGGCGAGGTCGTCGAGGCGATGTCGCGTCTGACCGCGCGCGTGGAAGACAGCGTCGGCAGTACCAACTCGGCATCCGGCGCGCTGCAAGAGATCGTCTCGGCGGTACTTGCGTCCAACCAGCAGATTGGAGAAATCAGCGCCGTGACGCGCGCGATGAGCGCCAACTCTTATCAGGTCATCCGTTCGATCGAGGAGATCACCAAATCGGTCTCCCTCAATCTCCAGGCAACCCAACAGATGACGCGTCAATCCGACGACGTGAATAAAGCGTTCTCCGACATCTCATCGATTTCGCAGCAGAACGCCTCGTCCGTCGAAGTGCTCACATACGTGAACAAGGAAGTCACCGATGCCGCGCAACGCATGCTCACGTCGGTGGAAGAGATGAACGAGCTCGCCGGGCAGATCGATACGCGCCTGGGACAATTCAAAATTAGCGATTCCCGTTCACAGGAAGGCACCGCCGTATGAGCCTACGCGTCCGCCTCTTGGGTACGATCATCGGGGCGATCGTGCTGTTCTTTTTGATCAGCGTCATCGCCGCACGCTTGGTGCTTCAGCGGGATCTACTGGATCTTGGGAAGACCGAAGTGACCAACGGCGCGGGCGCCTTTGGCGGATATTGGGATTCGCGCAAGGACCAGATCAAGCTCCTGGTTTCGCAGGATGCGGTCTCGGATAGCTTGCGCAAGATTCTTCAAGCGAAGAATGTGGGCGCGATGCAGGATCAGTTGGCAAATATCGCGCGCACGTCGGGACTTTCATTTTTAACGATCGTGGACGACAACGGCAAAGTGATCGCGCGCGCGAACGGGCCCCAGCCGGGAACGCTCGCGCAGAATAAGTTGATTCAGCGTGCGCTCACCGGCGAAACGGTGAGCACCGCGACGCTGCTCGGGCCGGCGGTTCTGGCCGGCGAGGGTTTGGCGCTCCAGGCGCAAGCCGATATCAAGGGCCCCGACGGCAAGACCGTCGCGCAGGCCGACCAAGGCATCGCGCTAGTGGCGGCGGCGCCCATCAGCGACCAAAACGAACGGACCATCGGGGCGATTTACGGTGGTATTCTGCTTAATCACTACTACGACTTGGTCGATCAGGCGACGCGCGCGCTCGGCGGATCGGCGGCCTTATTGGACGGCGATGCAATCGCTGCAAGCACGATCGCGCAACCCGACGGTACGCGTACCGTTGACGTACAGGTTCCGATTGCGGACTCGGTTCTAAAAACGGGCCAGCCCTATACCGGATCCGATACCGAAGGCGGCACCGAGTACCTGGTCCACGTCGACCCGATTCAGAACGATCAGAATCAAACCATCGGCGCGCGCTGGTACGGCATCCCGATGACGCAGATCACCGGCATCATCAACCACACGACACAGACGCTCGTGCTGTGGGGATTGCTCGCGATGATCATCGCCCTCGCGCTCGCCATCCCGATCGTTCAAGCGCTCTCGAACACGCTCGCCAAACGCAGCCAGCAGGTTCGCGCGGCGGCCAAAGAACTCGGCGTGGTAATCGTCGGGGCGGAAGTCTCGGGCGATCACATCGCGCAGACGAAAGCTGCGGTAGAGAAGAGCGGTGCGCTGATCGCCGAAATTCAGGCTGGTGCGCCTTCACCGAAGATGAGCGAACTGCGCGCCGTCAATGACGAGTTGGAGGGCGACATCATCGTGATCGACACGCTCTCGCAAGAGATGAGCGGCCGGATGCAACAAGCGGTCCACCGCGTCGCCGAGCTCAACGAAGTTGCGGGCGGCCTCAACGAACTGGTTACCGGCGAGAAGAACTAGCCGGCCATGGCAGATGTCGTCTTGTTCTTCGCTAGTAATGCCGACACGATGATCGCCACCAAGGCGCTCAAAGACTCGGGCATTACCGCGAAAATGATTCCGAAACCCGCCAACGTGACGAGTTCGGCGAACCTCTGTCTTTCGATCGAAGCGGGATCGGTCGAACCCGCCAAGAGCGCGCTCGGCACCGCCGGTATCGCGCTCGGGGGTGTGGTCTAGCCATGTAGCTTCGTTTCTAAGGAGAGAAACTCAATGAGCCTACGCGTACGGCTTCTCGGCACGATCATTGGTGCGATCGTCCTATTCTTTCTCATCAGCGTCATCGCGGCGCGTTTGGTGCTTCAGCACGATTTGCTCGCGCTAGGAGAAACCGAAGTCACCAACGGTGCGGGCGCCTTTGGCGGCTATTGGGATTCCCACAAAGATCAGATCAAGCTCCTGGTATCGCAGGATGCGGTCTCCGATAGCTTGCGAAAGAATCTCGAATCGAAAAACGTCGGCGCGATGCGGAAGCAGCTGGCGAACATCGCGCGAACGTCGGGGCTCTCGTTCTTGACGATCGTGGACGGTAGCGGCAAGGTCGTCGCACGCGCGAACGGGCCGCAGCCGGGAACGCTCGCGCAGAACTCACTGGTGAAACGCGCGCTAACGGGAGAAACGGTGAGCACCGCAACGCTGCTCGGACCCGTTGTGCTGGCCGGTGAGGGCCTCGTCTCACAGGCGCAGGCCGATATCAAGGGGCCCGACGGAAAATCGGTCGCGCAGACCAATCAAGGCCTTGCGCTGGTCGCCGCGGCGCCCATCAGCGACCAAAACGAACGGACCATCGGAGCGATTTACGGCGGCATCCTGCTCAATCACGAGTTCACGACGAACGGCTACTACGACCTGATCGACCAAGCGGCGCACTCCCTGGGCGGCGCGTCGGCAATCTTGGAAGGCAATGCGATCGTGGCGAGCACGATCATGCGGGATGACGGCACCCGCGCCGTCGACGTGCAGGTGCCGGCAGCCGACGCGGTATTGAAAAACGGGCAACCCTATACCGGCCCGGATACCGAAGGCGGCACGCAGTATCTCGTGCATATCGATCCGGTCCAGAGCGACCAAAACAAAACCATCGGCGCGCGTTGGTACGGCGTCCCGATGACGCAGATCACGAGCATCATCAACCACACGACGCAGACCCTCGTGCTGTGGGGACTGCTCGCGATGGTCATCGCGCTCGCGCTCGCGATCCCCATCGTCCAAGCGATCTCGAATACCCTGGCTAAACGCAGCCAGCAGGTTCGCGCGGCGGCCAAAGAACTCGGCGTAGTAATTGTCGGGGCAGAAGTCTCGGGCGACCACATCGCGCAGACGAAAGCTGCGGTAGAGAAGAGCGGCGCGCTGATCGCCGAGATTCAGGCCGGTGCGCCTTCACCGAAGATGAGCGAATTGCGCGCCGTCAACGACGAGTTGGAGGGCGACGTCATCGTGATCGACACGCTCTCGCAAGAGATGAGCGGCCGGATGCAACAAGCGGTGCACCGCGTTGCCGAACTCAACGACGTTGCAGGCGGCCTCAACGAACTGGTTACCGGGGAAAAGAACTAGCCGGCCATGGCAGACGTCGTCTTGTTCTTCGCCAGTAATGCCGACACGATGATCGCCACCAAGGCGCTCAAAGACTCGGGCATTACCGCGAAAATGATTCCGAAACCCGCCAACGTGACGAGTTCGGCGAATCTCTGCCTGTCGATCGATGCAGGCGCCGTCGGACCCGCCAAGAGCGCTCTCGGCACCGCCGGCATCGCGCTTGGAGGCGTGGTCTAAGGGCGGTTAGCGGAGCGCGCGAGCATCGGCGAGTTCGATGGTTTCGCGCGCCCCGCCGGCGCGTTCGACGATCAATCCGCCTCCGGTCGCAATCCCGATTGCCGTTGCCTCGAACGGTTCGCGTGCGCCGTCGAGCAGCAGACGATAGCGCTTGCCGGGAAGCCCCGCCGCGCGCTCCCAGACGCGGGCGATACGTTGCGGCATCGAGAGCGTCTCGTTCCACGCATCGAACACCAGCAGCATTCGTTCGAGCAACGCCGCGCGATCGGTCGGGCCGATGTCGTCGCAGAATGCCGGCGGTGGATCGATCCCCGCATTCGCGCCGGGAATGCGATGCACGTTGATGCCGACGCCGGCGGCCACCCAGGCCCGGTCGCCGACGATTCGCGTCGCGCAGAGAATACCGGCGACCTTGCGCTCGCCGAGGAGCAGATCGTTGGGCCAATGCAACGTGGTCGGCACGCCGCTCTCAAACAGGGCGCGCCGCACCGCGATGGCGACGGCATAGGGGACGATCCATAGGTCGGTGGTGGGGATCGCCCGGGGCAAAATCGTGGTAAAGAGCAGCGACGTTCCCGGCTGGGCGATCCAGGATCGCCCTTTTCGGCCGCTGCCGCGATCTTGGGCCTCCGCCACGATCGTCAGGCCGAACCCCTCCGGATCGCCCAGCAGCTCTGCCGCGTCGTCGTTGGTGCTCCCCGTGCGCTCGACGTAGCGAATCTTGGCGAAGGCGGTGCCCATGAGGTTCCGCGCAACCTGCGCGTAGGGATGATCCATACCTGCTTGTTACGGCCCGTGGCGCCGCGCGCCTGGGCGAGAGGCAAAGGGCCGCTATTGGCGTATTGCGCGGTGCTATGGCTATTGAAACCACCCTTTTACTCTGCAAACCCGATGCCGTTTCGCGCGGCTTGGTGGGCGAAATTATCGCGCGCCTCGAGCGCCGCGGCTACCTGATCGCGGCGATGAAGCTCGTGCAGCTTTCCGGTGATAAAGCTCGGGAGCATTACGCCGAACACAAAGACCGGCCGTTCTTCGGCGAATTGGTGAGCTTCATCACCAGTGCCCCGCTCGTGGCGCTTGCGATTGAAGGCGAAAACGCGATCGACGGTTGCCGCCAACTCATCGGCGCAACCGATCCGCTCAACGCCGCACCCGGCACGATGCGCGCCGACTTCGCACAGACGATCGGACGCAACCTCGTGCACGGCAGCGACAGCAAATCCAGCGCCGAACGCGAACTGAAGATCTTCTTCACCGAAGGTGAGTTCGTTTCGCGCAAGCACGATCTCGAGCGCTGGATCAAGGAATAGCCGATGTCGCTGGAATCGTTACGTGGCGGCGGACGCCCGCTGATTGAGGGCGTCCACGCGCGCGAAGTGCTCGATTCGCGCGGCAACCCCACGATTGCCGTCACCGTCGCCACCAGCTTCGGCTCGGTGGAAGAAGCGATGGTGCCGTCGGGCGCTTCGACCGGCGCGCACGAAGCCGTCGAATTACGCGACGGCGATGCCAAGCGTTACAACGGTAAAGGCGTTCGCAAAGCCGTTG
>Ga0207416_1003101_pt1 | contig 16569 bp, 18 predicted proteins | sample PaiPotPPM11metaG_FD_184107 | JGI IMG/M metagenome (GOLD analysis project Ga0207416, IMG submission 184107) | Iron sulfur acid spring bacterial and archeal communities from Banff, Canada, to study Microbial Dark Matter (Phase II) - Paint Pots PPM... ...
AAAGCAAGACCGGCCCACAGTTTTCCCCAGATGATTTCAAACGACCCAAGGCGCGTCATGAGGAGCAGGTCCCAGGTTCCCCGAGCTCGCTCCGAGCTAATCGACCTGGCGAACGAAAGTGGGGTGACTATGAGGACGAGAGCCAGTTGGGCCAGTGCCACGGCCTGGAAGAGTTGGGTTCCAGCCTCTGTGGGGTTGTAGCCGCTATTCGAAAGCTGTATGAATAGAACAGCGAGCGCGGTCGCCGCGAGCGCGGCGAGGTAGAGGCTTGTCTCGGCGCCGGCACCCCACCCGCGCATGCGTGCACGAAGCTCTTTGCGGGCCACAACATTGTCAACGATCATGGGTCCGAACCGGCCACCCAGTTTTCGTGACTGCGTCCGTTCCGACCGGTGCCTCACGCACCAGCTCTCCATCTTCGATGATGCCAACATGGCTGCAGATGTTTGCCACCTGGGAGGCCTCTTCGCAAGTCAGGAGAATGGTCTTGTCGAGCCTGGCGAGCTCGGCCATGATACCTTCGAGATCAGAGCATGCAGTTGAATCGAGTCTCGCCATGGGCTCGTCCAGAAGCAGGACATCGGGATCGTGGATAAGACACCGCGCGAGAGAGAGATGTTGCTTCATCGCACGCGGCAAGGAGTCAACCAAACAGTGCCGCCTTTCGGTCAAATCCATCAGCTCCAGCAGATCATCCCGCAGCCGTCCGCGGGCGGATGCTGAGATGCCATAGCCCTGCCCATAGAAGTCCAGATATTCGTCGACGCTCAAATCGCCATACGATCCGAATTCCTCAGGCATGAAGGCGACGTGATCGCGCACGGCACTCGCCTTGCTTGGTAGCTCGAATCCAGCCACGCGCACGGTGCCATGCTCGAACCGTTCGAGTGTTGCAAGGGTTCGGAGGGTCGTCGTTTTTCCGGCGTCTCTCGGCCCAACAAGTCCGTAGATGCTGCCCTCAGGTACACAAAGAGAGAGTTTTCGTAGCGCAAGACGCTTACCATAGGATTTGGACAGACCGTCGGTTTCAATCGCGTAGCGCGACCCATTCACGGTTGACGTTTCCAATCGTCCTTCATCGCAGGTTGACCAAGACCTTGCCGCCCGAAACGAACCCAGCCGCGACGTCACCTGAATCCCCCAACAGGCCCACGCTGCCAACAAGCGCCACGAAGCTCGACTTCGCCTGTGAATACCCCCTACCGTTTATAACGTACCGTGCGGAGATGCGTAACAGAAGCGAAGTTCTTATCCTTTTCCAATCGAACACTAAGGGCCGCCAAACCTTGGCGGCGTAGAGTGAAGGGGAGAGTAGTTGCACCAACGGCGGGCTGCGGCTCACCTCTGGATCTCGCCCATGTCCCTGAGAGCGGAAAGGCGCGCCCGCCAAGGGTGCGCCTTTCCGTGTCAGCTCTCGCCGCGAAGGCGCGATCTCAGAACTCGATATCCTGTGTGCCGGCCGGCCACAGCTGTCCGTGCCTGGACCAAAGTCGAGCACAGTCGGGCGGTTTGCTGGTGAGCGCCGGACCGAGGCTGACGTAGAGGCGCGCTGTGCCTGGAGTCCCCCAATCGGTCTCCAGCGGGTTCATGCGCACTACATAGGTATGACCAACCTTCCACTGGCTGGTCGGAAACCAGGCGAGACCCAATGGATCGGCGGCGCACTGTATAAGATGCCGGCCCATCGTCTCAAAGATGAACGGTTGCAGATTCGTGTCCAGCCGCCGGATGGGGCGCACATAGATGGAGAAGGCCAAATTCGGGATCCGATGGTTCGGCAGATCCGTTTGCTGGACGTTGTATCCAAGGACGTCCGAGCCACTGCTTCGTGCCCGCAGCCTATGCTCAATTAAAGCGCCGTCGGCGTAGGCGTAGGAGTAGAACTGGGCGCCGATGGTTCGACTGCGAGCGCCCTGCCTTATCAGTATGAGGCCATCGTTCGCCGCCGCGATGCCCCAACCCTTGGTGTGGATCCACTTCTCGGCAGCATCGTGCAGCTGAAAGCTGGGTTGCGGATAGGTAGGTGAAGACACATCAAGCAGGATGTAATCTGCCGGAACCTGGGGCGGAGGTGGCTGGCGCCCCGTATCTTGGAACAAGTAGAGGTAACGGCGGCTGCTGAGATGCGGGTCCAGTTGATCCTGGGTCGCCACCGGCGCGGTGGCCGGTACCATGGCCACAAATTTGTCGGCGAGGCGTTGATGCGATCCAATAGTCGGTCTCTGGAACAACTTCCCTAGAGGCGTATAGCCGTCGAAGTGCTGACTAACCAGCGCCACAAAAAGAACGTACGCACCGATGCCCGTGGCCGCCATACGTGGTGAAACCCAGTAGCGGAGGATCTGCAACACCAGACGAGCGCCGAAAATCGCCGCGATCAAGACAACAGATATGAGCTCCGCCGAGTTGTCTCCCAGACCCGAATACATGTGGAAGTCCTGGCTGAAGAGATTGAGGACCAGGGTTGGTGCGCCGAGCAGCAGGACCGCGGGCGCGAGCAGGGCCAGGAATCCCACGGGTGCTAGAAGCCGGAAGAGGTACCAGAGCTTGGGCCAGATCAACAGCACTCGTCCGAACGCGCCTGGATTGTGGAAGACGGTGTGGAGCAGGCCACGAACTCCGTGGCCAAGATAGGCATACCGAGCCTGCAAATAGGCCTTCGTCCCGGGTAGACGGTAGTGGCGCTCCACGACGAAGACGGCCGCGAGGGACCAGAGGGCTCCTACTGCCGCCATTCCGAGTCCAATTCGGCGATCTCGGTTCACGAAGGCGACGTACAGTCCGAACATGGCCACGACCAACCCAATCTCCTCTTTGGTGCCCATCGCCGCAAGGCAACAAATCACGAAGAGAGGATAGCGGCGACGTTGAGCGAACAGGAAGGCGAAGACGAGCAGCGGAGTAGCGAGCGAGACAGGGTGGAACTCATAAAGATTCATCGCCTCGAGCGGCGGGAACAGGAGGTAAGCCGCCGCAAAGGCGACGCCTAACCAGGGCTTCCCCAGCATGTCTCGAGCCAGCAAGTAAACCGGCACCGCGCCGAGCGTCAATGCAAGCGTTTGCAGCACGAGGAGACTTTCGGGATGTGGGTAGATGAGGTAGACGAGAGAGATGACGGGAAAGAGCGCCTCCACGTGAAAAGAGAGGCGGGTGGTGGTATTCCAGGCCTCGATCTTGTAGGGCAGGCGCATATTTGTGAAGCGAAATGGATGTCCATGAATGGTGTTCCACGCGGCCTGCCCCATGTTTCCCATGTCGAGGGCGTGCATCTGATAGGCCCAGTAGCGGTCCAGGCTGAGCCAGCCGAAGCACAAGGCATAAGCGGCCATCAAAGCAATTAGCGCTGCGACCGGGGCGAGCGAGGATTGCGTGATGGTCCGGGCGGGAGGGATATCGAGAGGACGGGGGGCCAGCGGGCGAACAGACGTCGCGAGGTCAGCCATGACAGGCAATTCTACGCCGCTCCCCCTCGCCCGGTCACAGACGGCGTAGGACGGTCAATTTCGCCATTGCTGGTAAATCGCTGCTAGCCGCCTATGGCCGACCTGCTACTCACACGCGTTGCTCACAGGGGCAGCAGGTGGCGCCATGACTGCCATCGCCTACCCGTCACCAAACGGCGCAAGCGAGTCAGGGCAGCAGACCGCGGTCGAGGCATGGCGCCGGCGCGCGCTGCAAGCCGAGGCAGAGCGGGATCGCTGGAAGGCTGAAGCCGATCGCTGGCGAGTACGCTATGCGTGGCAACGCGATCTGCTGGCCGTACCGGCAACGCAGCTCTCGCCATCAGAGAAGTTGACCGCGATCGCCCTGTACCCGCTCCTGCAAAACCAGCGCGATCGCGGTCAACTAGAGCCCGAGACCATCTATATCCCCGAGCTAGCCCAGCGCGCCGGCGTCTCACCTCAAACGACCGGCGCGAACCTCAAAGGACTCGAGGCCGCGGGCGGCATCCGGCGCACGGTGAACTATGACCCCGATACCAAACATCGCCGCGTCGGAGTGACAGCGACAACTCGCTTCTTTGAGGCTCCTTCAACGCTCGAACCGCCGGCACCACGCAACCATGGCGGCAAACGCGAGGTGTGCTCAGAATGCGGGTCAGACCGCCTTACCGTGCACACTCGCATCGTCTGCGAGGACTGCGGCGCCTACCACGACGAACCTCCGCGGCCAGTCAATCCTCTCAATAGTCAAGATGACTGTTTAGACGAGACGACAGCCGCAACCCAGGAGCCGGCCCAAGCCTCCCACGATATTTACCCTGTTAGGACGGAGTGCACAGAGGAGTATGTATCTACCGACAGTCAAGATGACACGAGGTCGGAGACCGGTGAAGAGGCGGCTCCTCTAAATGGTCATGATGACCATTTAGAGGAGCCAGACTGGCTTCCGCTGATACCAGGCAACATCCCGGACGCGCTGGCCGATACGCCGCGCTGGATGACGTGGAAGCCGGAGCCGAACGGGCATCGCTGGGACAAGCCGCCACGGAATTCGCGCACCGGGTATCGGGGCAGCAAGACGGATCCGGATCAGTGGGGAACGTTCGGCGGGGCGCTCGACGGGTTGGGCTTCGAGGGGACGATCGGCGTCGGATCCTGTCTGACGGGGGAAGACCATATCGGTTCGCTCGACCTCGACAAATGCCGGAACCCGGAGACGGGGGAGATTGAGGCGTGGGCGCTGGGCGTTATAGAGCAGATCCCCACTTACTGGGAGATATCGCCGTCCGGCCGCGGGTTGCGGGCGTTCGGGGAGTGGGACATGCCGGATGGCGCGGGCTGCCGCTGGAAGCTCAACGGACATGAAATTGAGGTCTACCATCGCGACGCGTTTCTGACGGTCACCGGCCATCACCTGCTCGGGACGTCCGCCCAGCTCCAGGACTGTACGGCCGAGTTGGCAGCGCTCTATGCGCAGTGTGATCGTGCGCCGGATGTGCCGCCGGCCGGCAACAGCAGGCGTAGGGTGGGGGGAAGTGCCCTCTCCGATGAGGAGCTCCTGGCGCGGGCGAGGGGTGCCAGAAACGGCGACAAATTCTGCCGTCTCTACGATGCTGGCGACGTGAGCCCGTATCGGATCGAGGGCGCAGAGTCAGGCCACCACCGGGCTGATCTCGCCCTGGCTCGAATCCTTGCCTTCTGGACCCGGGATACCGCGCAGATCGACCGGCTGTTTCGGCAATCCGCCCTCTACCGACCCAAGTGGGATCGGCGAGACGGCACCTACGGGACGTATGGCTGGCGCACGATTGCGGAGGCGCTGACATGAAGATGCTACGGGCATATGAGGCGCACCGCATTGTCCTTGAAACTGGCGGCTTGCCGCCCCGACTGTGCAACGAGTTCATGCGTCGGCTCACCGACGAGAATCCGGTCTATCGCGACGCCGTGCAATTCGGCCGCTGGACTGGCAATCTTGCGGCGGAACTCACGTACTATGAGCGGGTCGATGGAGACCGGCTGGCCATTCCGCGCGGCGCTGGCTCACTTCTGCAGGACCTTTGCCAGCGATACGGTGTCGAGCTCTCACTGAAGGATGCCACCGTTACGGCTCCGGCAGTTGATTTCGCACCACGACTCACCTTGAGCGCAAGCCAGGAGCGTGCCGTCGCTGATGTGCTGGTACAGCCAAAAGGGCAGTTGGTCGCTCCGCCGGGCTCGGGGAAGACCGTTATGGCACTGGCGATCATTGCACCACGCCGGCAGCCTGTCCTGTGGCTCACGCATACCAAAGAGCTCGCTAACCAGACGCGCGAGCGTGCCATCCAATTCCTTGGCCTCGATCCGTCTGAGATTGGCGTGCTCGGCGCCGGCAAACGGACGTTGGGCAAGCGGTTCACGATCGGCACGCTGCAGACGCTCTCCCGCGGGGTGCCTGACGAGGTGCGCGAGGGTATTGGTCACGTCATCCTTGACGAAGCGCACCATGCGCCCGCGCAGCAGGTGGCGGCGACGCTCTCACAGCTCCCTGCTCACTTCCTGCTCGGCCTAACGGCGACACCCTATCGCCGTGACCGGCTGGACGCTGTGATTGCGTTCCACCTGGGGCCGGTCACGGCGGAGCTTGTTGACGAGGACCTCGTGGAGCGACTCGTACAGCCGCGCATCTTCAGGCGAGATACCGGCGTCTCTCCGATCGGCGACTCCTTCACCAGGCTCGTCTCACAGCTCGTGGTGAATGGTCAGCGCAATGCACTGATCATTGGCGACGTCGTTCGAGCGGTACAGCAGGGACGATCGGCGCTCGTGCTATCTGAGCGGGTGGATCACGTAGAGCACCTGGCCGATCGGCTAGCATACGCCGGCGTCGCGGTCGCCGTCTTGCATGGCGGCATGTCGAAAGGCGAGCGTGATGCAGTGCGAGCAGATCTGGATGCCGGCCGGCTGCAGGCGCTCGTTGCAACCTCTCAGCTGCTTGGCGAGGGGTTCGACTCGCCTGCCCTAGATACGCTCTTTCTTGCCACACCGATTAGCTGGCATGGAAGGCTCACGCAGTACGTGGGCAGAGTCCGTCGCACAGCGGCCGGCAAGCAGGATGCCATCGTGATTGACTATTGCGACTCGCATCCTATGCTGTGGGCGAGCTGGGCGAAGCGGCGTGATGCATATGATCTCGTCGGCTACCATCGGAAGAGGGTAGCGTGAACGGTGGGCGGGCGCCAGGTGATGAATAAGCATACCTGCATCGTCTCGGTTACGGATCCCAGCCGGAGCACCTTGATCCTCGCCCAACATTCAGGCCTATCGATGCGTGAAGCGAGATACCTCGCCTCGATCTACCGCGCGCTCGGTTACAGCCAGGACCACGTGCGCATTACGATGGTTGCGTGACGGTAGCCACCGCGCCAGCGTTGCCCGCAGACGTCGAGCCGCGCGCAGCCCGGGCTCTTCAGAGGAACCACCCAGAAGCGTGGCTCCTCTATGAGGGCCACGTGCTGCACGGTCGCCCGCTTGGGGCAGTGGCCAGGGGACTCGGGATCGACGATGACACCGGAGCGAGCGAACTGGACGACGCTGGCCTCATCCTGGCGGCCTACGCTCAGGGTCTCTGGGATGGGCAGGATTTCTTCGACTTCGCTGACACAGCCCTACGATTTGACATAACGGAAGACCAACTCCGGAGGCAGCTGGGCGGGGCTACTAAAGAGGAGCTCGCCACAGAGGCGCTGCAGGAGCACGAGCCAACAAAATGGGCGGCATATCACGGCTGCATCGTCGAGGGCCAGACCCAGCGGAACGTAGGGGCCCGACTCGGGCTGAGCCATACGACCGTTGCCTGCCACTGCACCGACGCGCGATTGATCATCGCGGCGTTCCAGGCTGGCGTGTGGGACGGTCAGTCGCGGTTCTCGTTTCGCCGCCGCGCGAAACAACTCCACATGACAGAGCGGGAACTGCGGCGTAAACTCGCGGATCTGGCACTTCCGGAGCGCGAGTGCGATTTCTGCCACAAGCCATACATGCCGAGCTGGCGTCCTGACGCCTCGAACTTCTGCAGCGAGAACTGTCGGCATACGCAGGCAAAGGAACGCGCTGCGAAGACCTGCCCGTTCTGCGAGACCCGGATCTGTGGGACCTCGAACACATGCGCGAAGCACGTTCGGTTACGGAAGCAGCTCAAGCCCTGCCAGCGCTGCGGCGACCCGGGCGAGGCCTCGCCTGCCACAGGAGCTCGCTATTGCTCGAGCTGTCTGCCGCTGGTGAAGCGCGATTACGCACGCAGCGATCGGGCGAGGCATCCGGCGGATACCCCCTGCGCGGAGACTGGCTGTCCCCAGTTGGTGACCAAGCAATGCAAGACGGGATTCTGTCGAGCACACGCCCCCCATAGAAAGCAGGCACGCACGCCCGGCCGCGTGATCTCGATGGACGAAGCCAGGCGGGCGCGGAAGTCGCGGCAAACGTGGGTGCAGGCGCCGCTTCCGCTCGACCTCGACGAACCGAAGCGTCGGCGTGCCAGCAGATGAACGCCATCAAGAGCAAATATGGCGTCATCCAGACGGCCACTGGTAAGGAACGGCGCACCTATGGCGGCCGCCTCTACGCCAGCAGGAAGGAAGCCAAGTACGCGGCGCTGCTCGATCTTCGGAAGCTAGCCGGCGAGATCCGGGAGTGGACGCCACAGGTCCGGATCCCGCTGGTGGTGAACGGGGAGCAGGTCTGCGTCTACGTGGTCGACTTTGAGGTGGTCCTGGCTGACGGCTCGATGGAGCTCGTGGAGACCAAGGGCTATCCCACGGAGGCATGGAAGCTGAAGCGACGCCTGTTTGAGGCGACATGGTTGAAGGAGCATTCAGGTGTGAAGTACTGCGTCCGATGGTAGGGGGAGATCACGGTGCCGGTAGCGGCGCAAAAGAGGCCCCAGTTGGCTCGGTAAGTATTCCCAACGACAAGATTCTAGGATGGAGGTGGGCCGTTTGACTCTTTCAAATGCCCTTAAAACGCTGCGCATTGCGGACGAGCACACGCCGTCACTCTTACCGCTGCTGCGCGTCTACTCGTACCCGGTCGGCAACAGTAGGAAGGGCTATGGCGTCGCACTACCGTGCCGCGATGAAAAAGGGGCCTTCTATGTCTTAACCAAGTTCCACGGCAATATCTTTGAGGAACTACGAATCCTCGATGAGTATGAGCCTGTTCGTCTTGACATAGACGACTGACCCGGTACGCGATGCCGTGTGCCGGAGATCGGCACCGGAGGCGCGTGGTGGAGTATTGGACTCGGAGGGTCTTCCTACAGGAGATCGAAGTGCAGTGTCGGTGGGCGCTGAGGGCATATGATGACATGCTCGATCAAATTGAGCTGACACCCCGCTACGGCGGCTCTGGCAGGACGTTCTCTGCGGTCCAGGCATTCCTTACGGCGGTGGCGAACGTCAGCAAGATATTCTGCACCGCTGCCTACAAGTCTCCTCCTGCATGGCGACAGCGATGCGAAGACCGTGGGCGACTTCTACGACGGCTTCTGAAGGTCACGAAGAGGTCTCCTGTGCTCAGTCGGAAGCTGCGCGATGACTACGAGCACTTCGAGGAGAGGATTCAAGACTGGGCCGATAAGCCGGCATCTGCAAGAGGAGCGCCAGTGGACGGCATCTTGATCAAGCACGGCGAGGCGTGGGCATTCATCGGTCCGGTCGGCATGACCACGCGCCCACCGACGCGCAAGGACTCAATGCGATGCTTGAGAGTTCTTTACTTTCCCGAGATGACGGCGACATTTTACCATCATCGCTACAACTTGGAGCGCCTGCGTAATGAACTGGAACGCATCATGAACGCAGCAAACGGCGAAACTATGAAGATGATGCTCTATCCGGAGGACTACCGGTGACGCGGAGCGCCTGTTACCTCCACCAGCACCATCGGCACACGAGTTGGCTCGGCTCGAGCTGCTCGCGGTTGCACGAAGGGCAGACCTCCAGCACCAGGCCGGCGAGCTCCGCGAGCCACCATTCCATATCTGGCAGCGAGAGAACGCATTTGCGGCCTCCATCGCGGACTGTATTGACATATTCGGCCGGGTCAACCGTTGACATGTCCATAGCTCAGGGTACACCTGGCTATGGGGCCCACGGTCAGACTCAAACGCTGGACAGATGACAAAAAAGGGTATAGGCTAAGTGCCTACGAGGGAAAAGGAGGTCAGGACATGATGCGGCGATTCTGGGTGCTCTGCTTATCCGCAGCGGTGCTGCTGGCGATCACGCCAGCAGCGTATGGAGCGGGGAATGCTCACAGCGCGACCTTTGCGAAGAAAAAGTGCAAGACGGTCACAAAGAAGGTGCACGGTAAGAAAAAACGGGTAAAGGTTTGTAAATCGGCAAAGCCGCCTGCAGCGAAACCGACCAAGACACCGACCAACACTCCGACGCCCACGAGTACACCGACTTTGACGCCGACGCCGACCGCTACGCCCACGCGCGCGCCGACGGCACTGGATCCGTCCAGCTTCGCGCTGTCCACTGCGGACTTTCCGCCCAACAGCACAATCCTTGTGAGCCAGGTGGAGTCAAATGCAGATGCGGACAATGACAAGCTGCTCCTGCACTTCGATACCGCCTCGCGCGATCAGGAGGGGCGCATCTCCGGCTATGTCATGGAGACCGGACAGCCAAACGGCGGTCACGCCGTCCTTACCTACTACCTCGTGTCAATCTTCCACTCGGGCGACCAGGCGCGCGCTGCGTTCGCTCAGCAGAAGTTGGGCTTCGACACCCTCTTAGCTGCAAATCCTTCACAGTTCGCTTCTGTCACTCCTCCCGCTGGCCTTGGCGATCAGGCGGCACAGTACATCACCGTGTTGTCGGTCAACGGGACCCTTTTCGACCTGTCCGAGCTGATGCTGACCCGAGGACGCGTGTTTATCGAGGTGTGGCAAGGGTTTGCCTCCGATGACCTCGACGTGTATGCCAAACCCGATCTTCCCTATCTATACTCCATCGCGCAGACGCTGGACGGCCGTGCTCAAAGCCCCGGGGCCTTTCGGGTCGCAGTGGCTCGCTCGTCACCAAGCGTCTCGATGCTCAAGAAGTCACTTCGGACCCTGCGTGATCGACACTATGCCCTGCGCGTGCGAGAGAGGTCGAGCGGCTCGTATAAGGCAGACGCCGCGCGTATGGTGCGGGCCGTGTCACAGCTGGACGGCACACGCCTTCTCTGATCACGCCGTTTACCGTCTCGCCCTCCGTGGTACCGGCTCCCCGGCGGAAGTGCGCTCAGCCGATGTTGAAGTTGGCAGTTGCAGTCTTGGTCTGCCCGCGCAAGCTGCAGCTGACCGTCGCCGTTCCTCCGCTCCCCTTCGACTCCATATGCCACGACCAGCTCGCCACACCGCTGCTCCCGACCGTCCTGGCTGAGCCATCGAACGAGACAGGTCTTCGACCCGTCGAGTACACGACGTCGGCAGAGCAGGATGCTCCGGGCGTGCTCTTCGCGTATAGGGTTGGATATGCGCCATACGACACCGGGTTTGGGCTCACATACGCGCTGACAGAGAAATTGCCGCCTGGCTTTGGCTTGCCTGGCGTGGGAGCTGGCGGTGGAGCTCCGGAGGAGCCGCCGATCTTGATAGCAAGAACTGAATGCAGTTCGATCCCGTTGGGCGCCACACCTGACTGTCCATGGATAACGTCAAAGAAGCCAACTCCTGTAACCCGTACGGTGACATTCGGCCATCGCCACGACTCCGTTGGATGGTACGCCGCAGTGAACTTCGAGCGGACATAGCGGATGCTGGGCAGGAAGGGGCTCGAGCCAATGCAGTTGGGCGACGGGATCTCGGCGATCATCGTACGGCCGCCGCTATCGCTCAGGACGAGATGATAGTCTGAATCCGCCTCCATCTTCACACGCAAGAGCTTCGCACTGACCGAGAACACGGTTGTTTCCACCGGTCGGACGCGATTCCTCGAGGGCAGGACGCTCGGCGCGGTCAGCGAGCGTAAATGGAAAATCGTCGTCTGGACGACCGCCTTCGTGTTGACCTTGCGGGCATCGCTATCCATGCCCGTTTTCACGAACCAGCGCTCGACGCCGCACGCCGCTGACCCGCGGTGCACGATCGGCTCGTTCTCCTGATCGAGGGAAGCGGGTGAGGCAGTGACGAGATTGGCAGGCGCTCCAAGGGCGAGGATCGTTGTCAGTAGGGTTGTCCAGATGACGAGTCGCCGGCGCATGACACTCCTCCTGCGGCATTCGTGCTGCCAGTCTACTCGTGGTGGCGGAAACGCCGCCACCTCGTGGGCGCGAGGCGCGCCACTTCGACGTTGAGTGCTGACGAGAGAGAGCCCGACACCTATGCTTGGAGGGCCCTCGCTACAATCTCCGCGAGCAGTCTGTACCCCGCGTCGTTCGGGTGCAGGCCGTCCGTCTGGCCATTTGGCTGGCGATAGAGTGCCTCTACGGGGCGCACTGACGCAAACGCGGCGTGCGCGTCGACGAGCGACGTGTTCGTCCCGTGCGCGAACTGCCTGATGCCGGCGTTGACGCTTCCTATCTCGGCATTGATGCGGTGGTCGCCGGTCGGAAGGAGCGTGACCACTATCGGTACGGCTCGGGCGGCGTGCGCTGCGGCGACCATCTGCCGAAGGTGGGTCAATACATCCCGCGGCTTCCGGCCCTGCAACAGGTCATTGACTCCTTCCATGATCACGACGCTGGACGGGTGCATGGCCGAGAGCACCTTCCGAAAACGCTTGAGTCCAGCATTCGTGCGCTCGCCGTTCAGCCCGAAGTTGAGCACAGGCACGCCCAGAAGACGAGAGAGCTCGGCGGGGTAGCTGGTGTCGTGCTGCCTGGGCACATGATCGGCGACAGGAAGCGCTTGGCGACTGTCCGCCGGGACGCAGTTGTGCGTCGCCAAATAGCCGTAAGTGATGGAGTCACCAAAGGCAACAATGGGATGCGAGGGGATCGAGCGCGACAGTAGTGCATCCGTGCAGACGACTGGGTGGCCACCAAGGGGAAAGAAGACGTGACGCACGACGCGATAGGTGGCATAGCCACCAAGCGTGAGAACACCCGCGATTAGTGCTGCCCCAACGAGCCTCCTCGCCATGGGACAACGTAGCATGCTCGGACCATCAGGCTCTTGTACACTATGCCGTGTCAAGCATCCTACAGGATTCTTGTCCCAAAACCGGGGATAACTGCCAGCATCACAGAGCGCTAGCAGTCGGTGGGCTCGGGGTGTTAAGCGACGTCGCTCGTTCTGTGGCTTCCATAGGCACTTTTGGCGCGAATTGGCCAGGATGCGGTCTCGCTGCTGCCCTAGCGCTCCCTGGTGACTGCTACCATTAGGAGAAAACTGAATGAGCCGCGCGATCGCGGCGCCTGGCTGGTCGACAGCCAGGGTTGAAATCTGGTTAGTCCGGTCCCCGCCCGGGGACATATCGCCTAACCTGAATCGCCCGAGTCCAGTTGGACGGGGAAGGGCCACGGCCCTCCTCGGCGAGGGAGAGTCCTCGCCGACACGCCCGCCACATTGGAGGCGGGCGATTAGTCTTTCGGCCCGCCTATGCGGGTGGCTCAGACGGCAGGAGGTCTTTCCATTGGGCAACCACACGACCCCGCTCTCCATGACCACATCCCGCGAGTGGGAGCCAACCGAGGCAGGAGATGGTGAGCTCCTGGGCCGTCCGCTCTCGCGAAGGTTCACCAGGTACCTCGAGCATGCTGAGCGCACCTGGAGACTGCAGCAGCGGTTGGAGCAGCTCAAGGATGTTGATCCGAGGGCGCACCGGGCCGTCGTGCTTCACATGGCGGGCACCAAGCTGGCGGCGATCAGCGCTACACTCTCCTGTTCGCGTGCCACGACCTATCGCTTGATTGCCCTCGGGTACCGGTCCCTGGGATCCGCTGCCGACCCTCCTCCGCGCCCGCTTGATGACGTGGGTCGCATGGCCATACTGCGGGTGACCGACCGGGTGGCCTGGACCGTATACGTGATGTCTGGCCAACGGTGCACGCAGACGGTGATTGCAAGCCATCTCGGTATCTCGACCTCGACCGTGAAGCGGGCACACGCACGGGCGAAAGCGTATATGGATACTCCCTGAGACACAATGACCCTTTGCAGGGCTGCTATACTTAAGGTGAAGCAGTCTAACGCACGAACGGCGCCCCGCAGATGGCGGGGCTTTTTCATGTCGCAAAGGAGGCGTTCCCATGGGTAAGCGGCACCTGACCGTGCACGAGGCAGCCGACGCCGTCGGCGTGTCGGCTGCGACGCTTCGCCGGTACGAGAAGACCGGGATCCTGGAGCCGGCGTCGCGTGACCGGAATGGCTGGAGACGTTACAGCGAGGACCACATCCGCAAGATCGCCGCAGTGGTCGACCCTGATGTGAGCAGGGAGTAAGCCCCGTTATGAAAGGGCTCGTAATCATCGTGAAGGGCAAGAGAAGAAGTCGGGGGGTGCCGCGGGCGCTGAGTCAAGGCGGCATCACGGCCGTGCGCGCGTATCTACGGAAAATCGACGCTGTCTCGGGAGTGGTCGCGAGCGCTGCGGCGAGGCTTGCGGAGTCCGGTTCTGCGGTCGAGGCTGGCGACTTGAGTACGGCGAAGCGCTGCATCGACCGGGCGCTCTCGGAGACACGGGGCCTTGCGAAATCCTTGACATGTCAAGACACCCGCGTGATATGCAAATTCCAGGAAGGTGATCACGATGGCAAAGGACGCAACACTCGAGCGGCTCATCGAGGGCCAACTCTTTCACTGTGGCCGCGTCACCACAAGTGCCGCAGCCGTGTATGCGGCGGCAGACGCCAGCTTCGACCTCGAGATGCTGCTTCGGCGCCATGCGCAGGGAAACACCGGACCGGTAACACCCGACCAAGCGGTCAGGAATCGCGTCGCGCTCACGACGGCCGGCACGGTCGTGAGTGCCCACCGATCACGCTTGCTCACGTCACCCTTGGTGTTCATCATCGAGACGGATATCGCGAACCGGCAAACGCGCATCCTGCTACAGCCCGAGTACGAGCAGGAACCACCGCGCGAGCCCCCGCATCCCGCCGTCCAGGAGTTTCTCGACAAAGAGGTGGCGCTGCGCACGCAGCGAGACCAGATCGCCGCAGCCATCCCGCGGGCGGAACTTGAGCAGGCACGCACCGTTGAAGCAGAGGCGAGTAGCCAGCTCGACGCGCTGGTCGTGGAGGAAGCCACCGGTCAGGTCGCATCGGCCCAGGTCAAGGCAGCGGAGCGAAAATTCGAGGCGGCAAGCGCCCAGAGCGCGACCCTTTCTCGCAAGGTCGACACGCTGGAGGCGCGGTCGCTTGCCCTCGATCGCCAGATCGAGGAAACAGCTAGAGCGCGCAAGCACACGGAGGAGGCGGTTGCCCAGGCACACCGGAAGGCTCTGTCCCAACTGGTCGACCTCATTGACCGGCACGAGAAGGACGCCCAGCGGGTGCGGGTGGCCACCCTCGAGCTTCGAAGGATGCTGGAGGGCATGGAGCACCGCGCCAAGGAGCTGGCGGAGCGCGGCGCTCGGGTCAACCCTGCGTTTTTCACTGGCTGCGGTCAGGCATTCGAGCACGTGGCGCGCGGTGAGTCGGCAGACATGGGAGACCTGAACCCGTGGGAGACGTTCTGAGAGGACAGTGAGCCGTGACTGAGCACCGAGAGACCCGCCGCATGCTCGACGCGTTTGGCATCTACAGCGCCATGGGCAAGGGGCGGAGCCTCGACGCGCTTGTCCTGAAATTGGCCCGGGAGTGGCCCGAAAGGGCACCCGGCCGCACCTCCGTCCATAACTGGTCGCTCTGGCACAAATGGCAAGAGCGCGTCGCCGCCTATGACCGCGGTATCGCCGCACAAGAGCTCCGCGAGCAGCAGGAAGAGGAAGCCCAGCAGCGAGCGCAGCGCCGCACTGAGCGCCTGCAGGATCAGCGTTTGCTTCGCCGGATCTCGCGCGAGACGCTGATCGACCCGGAGACCGGGAAAACGAAGCACGTCTCCTTCAAGCGGTCAGACCGCATCGCGCCAGATGAGATTACGCCGCGCGGGCTCGAGGTCGTTGCCAACGCCCTGGCAAAGGTTGGTGGTGAAGAACGGCTTGATACGGGTGAGGCGACATCTCGGACGGATGTAACGACCGCTGGGCAACCGCTGAAGATGGAATATGTCATCCGATTCGATGAGTGAGCAGTCGGCCGGCAGCTCCGCGCTGCAATTTCCAACGCTCTACCCCAAGCAGCGGGCGTTTGTGGAGGATCCCGCCCGCTATACTATCTGCTTCGCCTCGACCAAGAGCGGGAAGTCGGTCGGCCTGCTTTGCTGGATCCTGGGCCGTGCCTGGGAGATCGGCAAGTCGGGGCGGGACTTCCACTGGATCGCGCCGGCCTACCCAGTCGCCAAGATCATGTTTGGACGCATGCAGCGGTGGCTGCGGCGCGCTGACTCGGACGAGGACATCTGGCGCTCAAACGAGAGCGAGTTGTATATCGAGCTGGTCAACGGTGCCCGGATCCACTTCAAAGGCGGGGACCGGCCGGACTTGCTCTACGGGCCAGACAGTTGGGGCGTGGTTATGGATGAGGCTCCCCGCATGCGGGAGGAATGCTTCCACGCGGCGCGCTCCATGGTGACCAAGACACAGGCACCGATCAAGATCGTGGGCAACATGAAGGGCCGCAAGAACTGGATGTACCGGCTGTACCAGCGCGGGGTTGCGGGCGAGCCGGATATCTCGTGCCACCTGCTCGACGCCTATGACGCGGTGGAGGGCGGTGTCATCACTGCCGAGGAAGTGGAGGACGCGAGACGTGCCCTGCCCGAGCAGGTGTTTCGGGAACTCTACCTCGCCTCTCCGTCTGACGATGCCGGCAACCCCTTTGGGCTGGACCACATTGCATCCTGTGTTGCTCCGCTCTCAGTAGCCGATCCGATCGTCTGGGGCTGGGACCTGGCGAAGGGAGAGCGGCCCGAGGGCGACTGGACGGTGGGCATTGCGCTTGATGCGAGCGGCGACGTGTGCCGTTTCGAGCGGTGGCAGGGCTCCTGGCGGGACACCATCCGGCGCATCGTGGCGCACACGGGGCGGACGACGGCGTGCGTGGATTCCACCG
>Ga0207416_1003102_pt1 | contig 16561 bp, 17 predicted proteins | sample PaiPotPPM11metaG_FD_184107 | JGI IMG/M metagenome (GOLD analysis project Ga0207416, IMG submission 184107) | Iron sulfur acid spring bacterial and archeal communities from Banff, Canada, to study Microbial Dark Matter (Phase II) - Paint Pots PPM... ...
CCGTCAGGCAGGGCAACTCGAGCACGGAAGGACCGGGCAGCCCGTCAGCGAACCAGCGGCTCGCGCCTGACGGTTCCCGCAGAGCGGCGCCAAAGTTCTTCCCCGCCGAGGCCGGCGAGCCGGCGACGGCTGCAACCGTGAGCCATGGATGGGTCTCCAGCGCGGCCAGCACCTGCTGGCCCGCCAATCCCGTGGCACCCAGGACTCCTACCCGCAGCCTTTCCATCGTCAGACCATACCAACGACCACCGTCGTGGTAACCACCTTGCTTCTCCCTCCCCCATTTGTGGGGAGGGTTGGGGAGGGGGTCGTGAACGTTTCGTCCCTAGCCGACTACGCCACTGATCGCAAGGACGACACCGAGGACGGCTAACAGCCCAGCTAGGGCCGATCGAACCAGCCTTACCACCCTTGCACCGGCTCGTCTCACGCCAGCACCACCAAGGACCGCCCCAATGCCCCCCAGCCTCGAAGCCGGCGTCAACACCGATGAGGCGGCTGTTGCGAGGAATAGATAGGTTCCAGGATTCAAGACGACCGCCAGCAGACCGCGGGCGGCTGGCGGCAGGCGCCGCCGCTCGGTCGGATCAGCAGCCGTCTGGTGTCGGCTCCGGAGGCCATCAATTGCAAGCCAGACCAACAGGGCTCCTCCGGCGATCTTCAAAAGGCGGAGCACGACGCCGCTCGGCGCGACAACGGCCAACCCTAGGGCCAGGGCGACGAGCAGGACTCCGAAAGTGATGTTCGCGCCCGCCTGAGCTCGAAACCCGCGGCTCGTACCCCCGCGAATCGACTCGGCCAGCAAAATCGCCTGCACTGGCCCGGGGGAGCCCGCCAGCCCTACACCGAGGCCGAGACCTGCAAGCATCGCGGCGATCACCGAAGGCATCCGGGTTGGAGGGGGCCAGGGGCCGCGGGTTAGCTTGCGAGTGCCGCGCGCACTCGTGCGACCGCCGCCGCGGAATCGTCCACGCCTACGACGCGCCGGCTGTAATGCTCGTCATGCGTGTCGCCGCTTATTTCCACTCTGGCCATTAGCCAACTCTACGCGCCCGAGAAGGACAAAAGCCCCTATCATGCTGAGCAGTTCGGCAACCTTGCTCACGGCGCCGGCCAGGTCGATCGACTCGCCGGGGCCGAGCACGAGTCCCGCTCCGTGATCGTGACCGCCGAATGGCAGCCCTTTGAGCACGGCGTACGCGTAGAGAAAGATGAGCGCTGCGTTAACGGCCAAGACGCCGAAGTAGGCGTAACCACGAGGCCGCAACGCCACCGTAGCCGCCAGCCCGATTTGCGCCACGCCCGAGAGCAGAAAGCCAATGCCGAGGATGGTCGCCTCGTCGAGGTGCTCGCCTGTCAATGCCAGGTGTATCCACCCGGCGGTGAAGAGGCTCACAGCGGTCAATAGCGGGAGCGCCATCCCGGCGGGGAGTCGGCGGCTGCGCGACGGCAGCGATAACACCGACGCCGTCAGCATCAAAGCTCCGATGACAAACACAAGCGAGCCCGGGCCGAAGACCGGCGCCGACAGCGGACCCGCCGGGCCTGGATCGGCAACGTACCGCGCTATCCGCCAGGCGTCGAAGCCGGCGTAGACGCCGGTGAGGGCGGCTGTGCCGGCCGCGAGCCATTGCAATGGACGCGGGCGCCCGCACCGCAGGTAAACAATCCCGAGTAACGCCGTGCCGATGGCCAGCCCCACGAGGTAAGCCCCATCGCCCGAGAGACCGTTGACGGGAGTCAGACCGTGGAAGATCGTGATCCAGGGAAGCGCGGCGCCAAGCCCGACCACCACAAGCCCGCCGATTCCGAGACCTACCACCATGATCGATCGATCCAGACGCAATGCCGATCGAACGATGACGCCACTCTGCATGCTCATGCCTATCACAGATCCGGGGCCGCCCTAGGGCAGCCCCGGACTCGTAATTCCTAGTTGCCGACGACGTTGAAGAAGAGGTACAGGTTGGTCGCGATCGGGCCGACGGCGCCCTTGGCGGCGATGACGTTGAACATCGTTGCCTGGTCCTTGCCGGCCTGGATCGTGTTCCATGAAGCCTGGTTCAGGACGCCGACTACCTGGATGTCCCACCAACCGCCGGCCGGCCCGTCGAGGATGTGACTGTGCGCCGGGAGTGCCGCGTTGGAACCTGCGCCGATAAGTGAGAGATCGAGCGTCATCGGGTGGTTGACGCAGTTGCCGGCCTCGGGGCACTGCAAAATGGTGCCCTGGTTCACTCCGAACAACGGCACGAGGACATAAAGCGTCGACCGGTTGGCATTGGCAACCGGACCGACGTTGGCCGCCTTACCAAGCTCGCAACCGCTCGCGGCGCCCGATGGCACGCTCTTATCGCAGAAGAAGTTCTGCGGGTACTGGATGGTGACCGTCTTGCCGTTGACCCAGGCTGCCGTGGTGGCGGACGAGACGGGTGTGACGGTCGACGGGCCGGAAGCAAAAGCCGCGCCCGCGAGAAAGAGCCCGGACAGCGCGACGCTCACCAGGGCGACTCCGACGCCGACAAATCGAGGACGTGCGACGAGTTTGCGGATCTGCAAGGTTTTCCTCCTGAAATTGGAAGTTCTGTGACTCCCTCATCAGGCCATTCGTCATTCGACCCGTTTCGGATCAGTCCTGGAGCATTCCTACTCGCGCTGGCCAATCAGGGCCGATTCGAGAAAACCCAGGGCCTCGTCATCGTGGGCCGCCGACACGAAGGCGGCTTCAAACTGCGATGGTGCCATGGAGATGCCCTTTTTGCGCAGCTGGTTGAACCAGCTTGCGAAGACCTCGGTGTCAGCCCGTTTCGCCGAGTCGTAGTCGCGAACACGGTCCCCGGTAAAAAAGGGCGTGAACATCGAGCCGACCCGATTGACCTGCAAAGGCACCCCGACCGCCGCCGCGGCGCGCTCGAAGGCCGCCGCCGCCCGGCGTCCCGCTGTCTCGAGCCGACTGTACGCGTTATCATCGAGCGCCTCCAGGGTTGCGATTCCCGCCGCGACCGCCAGCGGGTTTCCAGATAACGTGCCTGCCTGGTAAACGGGCCCCGCGGGTGCCACCTGTTCCATCAGCTCGCGACGGCCGCCGTAGGCGCCGATCGGAAGGCCGCCACCGAGGACCTTTCCGAGGCATGTCAGGTCGGGACTGACGCCGTAGAGTTGCTGGGCCCCACCCCCAGCCACCCGAAATCCGGTTATCACCTCGTCGAAAATCAACAGCGCCCCGGCTTCGCGCGTGAGCTGCCGCAGGCCTTCGAGGAACCCTGGTTGCGGCGGAACGACTCCCATGTTTCCCGCGACTGGCTCGACGATCACCGCGGCGACCTGCTCCGGCCAGCGCTCGAAGGCCGCCTTCACTTCCGTCAGCGCGTTGTATCCAACCACCAGCGTGTCGCGCGCGGTCGCTTCGGTTATTCCGGGCGTCCCGGGAATGCCGAGGGTCGCCACGCCGGAGCCGGCATCCACCAGCAGCGAGTCGGCATGACCGTGGTACCCGCCGGCAAACTTGACGATCTTCGGTCTGCCCGTGACGCCGCGCGCCAGTCGAATCGCGGACATCGCGGCTTCGGTGCCCGAGCTGACAAGGCGCAGCATCTCGATCGCAGGCATCCGCTCCACGACCATCGCCGCCAGACGCACCTCGCCTTCGGTCGGCGCGCCGTAGGTCCAACCGCGCTCGATCTGGGCCTTCAGCGCCTGCACCACGACCTCGGGACGGTGGCCCAGGATCAGGGGCCCCCAGGAGCAAACCAGGTCGAGATATCGATTGCCGTCGACATCCCAGACCCACGGCCCCTTGCCGCGGGCCATGAACGGTGGATCGCCCCCGACGGCCCGGTAAGCACGCACCGGGCTGTTGACGCCGCCGGGGATTAGACGGAGCGCCTCCTCGAGGAGCGCCTGCGACCGGCTTACGCCTACGACGGCGGTGGCTCGTCGCGCAGTGCGCGCACCCGACTGTCGAGGAATTTCCTGGTCAGCGAGTCGGCAAGCGCCCGCATCGCATCTCGACCGGCCATCTCTTCGACCGGAACGCGCGCCAGGTGACGGGCGAGTTCTTCATCTCGGAGAGCCTCCACCCGCTGCACCAGCTCTGTGATCGCGTGAGCAGCGTCTCGCGCCTGAAGCGCGTGGCGAGTCCGGGCCAACTCCTCCTGGATGATGCGCTCCGCCGGTTCGATCGCATTTGCGCGATCGGCGAGGTTTGTAGCAGCGATGGTGCGAAGGTCGTCGATATTGAGCAGTCGAACGCCGGCCACTTCGGATGCCGCCGGGTCGATATCGCGCGGCACTGCCAGGTCGATGACCAGCAGCGGGCGACCGCCACGGCCAGCCTGCAGGCGCTCGACCAGCCCTCGACCGAATAAATATGACGGTGCGCTGCTCGCCGAGATGATGATGTCGACCGACTCGATCCGGCCCTCGACCGCCTCGAAGGCGAGCGCCTGCGCGCCGAGCCGGGTCGCGACCCGATCAGCCCGCTGACGGGTCCGTGAGGTCAGGTAGACCTGGCCGATCCGCAGGTTTCGCATCAGGCGCAGGGCCACCTGGCTGATGGTGCCGGCCCCAACCAGGAGCACGTCTCTGCCGGCGAGGTCCCCCAGCATCTCGCGGGCGCTGGCGACCGCCGCATGGGCGACGGACACCGGCCGCCGGCCGAGCGAGGTCTCGGCCCGAACCCGTTTTCCGGCTCGGATCGCGCCCTGGAGGACTACCTGGAGCCGGGCATTGACGGCACCCGCCTCGCGCGCTCGAGCCAGGGCGTCCTTCACCTGCCCGAGAATCTGCGCCTCGCCCACTACCATCGACTCCAGGCCGGCCGCCACCCGAAAGAGATGGGTCAGGGCCTCATCGTCAGCGAGCCGGTAGGCGTAACGGCGCCAGGTTTTGTAATCGAGTTCATGCGGCCACTGCCCGAAGGCCTCGACCAGGCGCTCGCCTCCATCACCGGCCGTCGCCAGCGCGTACAACTCGGTGCGATTGCAGGTCGAGAGCAGCACGCCGCTCTCTATCAGGTCGCGGTCCGCGAGCCGCTGGAGACACGCTCCCAGCGCCGGCTCGGGGACGACGGCCTGCTCCCGCACCTCGACCGGGGCGGTCTTGTGGCTGATCCCTACGACGACGAAATCCACGCAGGTCTCAAGCTAGCACACCGCCGCCGCAAGCCGTAGGCTTACGAACAGTGAAGACGCGCCTCACAGAATTAGTAGGGTGCAGCTTCCCGATCCAGCTGGCGGCGATGGGCGGAGTCGGCACCACGGAGCTGGCCAGGGCGGTCGTCGATGCTGGCGGTTTTGGCATGGTCCCGTCGCCGGAGACGGCGGTTTCGGGCGCATGCGGGGTCAACTTTTTGATGCCTTTTATCCCGAGCCTCGAGGCCGTCCGAGATGCCGCCAGGCAAGCTCGTGTGGTCGAGTTCTTCTATGCCGACCCGCGCGCGACGTGGTCGCCGCCGGGCACGAGGGCGGTGCGCTGGTGGGTTGGCAGGTGGGTTCCGTCGAGGAAGCTGCGGCTGCCGAGGATGCGGGATGCGATTACGTTGTCGCCCAGGGTATCGAGGCGGGTGGCCACGTCCGTGGCAAGTTACCCGTCGACGAGGTGCTCGGAGTCGTCCTGAAGTCGGTGAGAATTCCGGTGATCGCGGCCGGCGGCGTCGCCACCCCTGAACGCGTCAGCGAGCTGATCAGGGCCGGAGCTGACGGGGCCAGGGTGGGGACCCGGTTCGTAACCTCCCCTGAGTCGGGCGCGCACCCCGAGTACGTAGCGAGGCTGCTCGCGGCAGGTGACGACTCGCTCACCCTGACCGAGTGGTTCGGGGACGGATGGGAAGGCGCCCCCCATCGAGTGCTGAAGGTAGCACTTATTGCCGCGCAAGAGTCCGGATGGCGTGCTACGGTCCCTCCCTATCGCTCCATCGAACGCAGTCCCGTCGACATGGCGATGTATGCCGGCACCGGAGTCACGCAGGTCACCTCTAGCCTGCCGGCTGTGGAAGTTGTCGCCGACCTCGTAAGTCGGCTCTAGCCGTGTTCTGAGTCATCCACCTGACCGAGCACTGTTAGGCACGCTCGAACTGGGCGGCTTCGCTCGACCGAGGCGCAGCCTGCGGCCCCCTTCTGCTTAAGAGGGCGCCCTGAATGCAGGTCAGCGCGAAGTTCTCACTCGTAACGGAGCGCATCCAACGGCTGGAGCCGAACGGCTCGGCGACTGGGGATCGCGCCGCCAACCAGGCTGATCCCGATTGCCATCGCCATGCCTGCGGCGACGAGCACGGGCGAGACGATGAACAGGTTCGCGATGGCGTTACCAGGATCCTGGCTCTGGACGAACTTCGCGAATCCCGCATTGCCTATCAAGGTCGCCCCGACCGCGAGGAAAATCCCCACGACGCCACCGAGGATACCGACCATGGCGCTCTCGAAAAGGAACAGCCAGCGGATCGACCCTGGTTCGGCGCCCAGCGCTTTCATGATCCCGATCTCCCGGGTGCGCTCGAGCACCGTCATGATCATGGTGTTCGCGATCCCGATCGCCGCGACCAGCAGCGCGATCGAGCCGATCGCTGCCAGGCCAGCCGTGATGATATTGAAGACGAGGTGGACCTGCGCCAGCAGGTCGGCCCGATCACTGACCCGATAACCCTGGCGCTTGATGGCCGCGGCGACGGTCGCGGTCTGGCGGGCATCGTCCGCCTGCACCAGGACGGTCGAGTATCCCTGATGGTCGATGTACTGGCTGGCGGTCGAGCCGCTGAAGGAGCCGACGATCGTGGCGCCGAGCTCGGTCGAGGTCAGCATCGCGGACGATCCGACCTGGGAATTGCCATCGTTGTAGACGCCGGCAATCTGCGCCGGGAAGGTGCGATCCGGCCCGATCAGCGTGAGGGAATCGCGCGTCGTCGTGCAGCACACCGTGCCGCCTGCCGTCAGGGTCACGGCCCGGCCGACGAGCGCTCCCGGAGTTTCGCCCAGGGATCTGGCCACGGACCCGGGAATAACGATCCCATCGGCGGAGGCCGGCGCTGTGCCCGCAAGAAATGGGCCTTGCGTTATCGGCGACTGCGCGCGGGTGGGAAGGTCGAGGGCGTGAGCGCCAACCTGCAACCGAAGCGGCGGCATCTGCAAAACCGTCGCAATATTGGCCACGTGCGGAATGGCGGCAAGGCTCTGTACCGTGGCCGGCCTGATCGGCAGGGGACGACCTCCATCCGATTCCGCCGCGACGGTGATCCCGGTCAGGCTGCCGAAGGTCGATGCGCGGGCGACCGCGATGCTCTGGAAGCCCTGGCCGGCGGAGATCAGTGCCACAACCGCGGCGGTTCCGATGGCGACCCCGAGGGCGCTGAGGGTCGTCCGCAAGCGCGTGCGCCGCAAGTTCTGGAGCGCGAGCCCAAACGTGTCAGTGGGCCGCATCGACATTGTCCTTATCTCCGGTTACGACGCGGCCATCGCGCATCTGGATGGTGCGACTGGCGTGGGAAGCGACCTGCGCATCGTGCGTGATCAGGATGACGGTTTGCCCACGTGCCTGATTCAGCTCGAGGATCAGCGCCAGCACCGAGGCCGCCGACCTGCTGTCCAGGTTTCCCGTCGGCTCGTCGGCAAGCAGCACAGGCGGGTCATTGACGAGCGCCCGCGCGATCGCCACCCGCTGCTTCTCGCCGCCCGAGAGCGTCGCGGGGCGGGCGTTGAGCCGCTCCGCCAGGCCGACGTCTGACAGCACGCGCGCGGCCCGCGACTTCCGCTCGCCTGATGACACGCCTTCGAACATCAGTGGCAGCGCCACGTTCTCCAGCACGGTCAGGCGGGGGAGCAGGTTGAACGATTGGAAAATGAACCCAACGCTACGCCGCCGGTAGCGGGCCGCCTCTCGCGCATCGAGGGTGGCGATATCGCGACCCTCAACGCTGACCCGTCCCTCGCTCGGCCGATCCAGGGCACCAATCACGTTGAGCAGCGTCGACTTGCCGCTACCGGACGGTCCCATGACGGCCACAAACTCGCCGTCGAAGATCTCGACCGTGACGCGGTCGAGTGCGACGACCCGGCTGAGACCCAGCCCATAGGCACGCGTGACCCCATTGAGGGAAACCGAAACTGGCGGACGAAATGGGTCGGCGGAGAGCGTCGATTGCGGCGCGGTGCTTGACATGCCCGACACACTAGCCTGCCCTTGCGCGCGGTGATAGACCTGGAAGTCATCGGTTTTTGGTGCAATAAATCACCGGCGTTGTGCGGTAGGGTGGCATTGGAATGGTGCATGCCCCGCGTCCCGTCCGGATGCTGCTCGGACTGCTCGGAGCCTTGCCAGTACTCCTGGTGCTTTTCCTAGTTTTCGCGCTATTGTTTGCCCACAACCTTCCAGCTCGCGCTGTCACGATCGCCGTACTGGCCGCGCTGACCGGGCTGGCCTTCCTGGCGTTCTGGTTCTGGGCAAAAGATCCCTGGACACGAGGCAGTTGCATCGTGCTCGCGACCCTGTTCACGCTGGCGAGCGCACTGGAACCCGATGTGCTCCACGGCGCCTATCTCCTCTGGCTCTACCCGGCAGTCGTGATTGGATTCGGGTTACGGCCGCTCCGCGCCATCGCCTCCGTGATCGCGCTCGGTCTGATCACGCTGCTGGTGGTCGTCATTGACTCGTCTATCCGCGGGTTCAGCACCGGTCAGACGGTGGGCGCCGCGATTCCACCGCTGGCGGTGCTGGCGCTGGGTAGCTGGGCGTCGATCACCGTCGCTCAGTTGCTCTGGAACAACGCCGATCTCCAGGCCGCGCGGGAGGAGCTGGCCCGTTTCGCCGTGGAGGAGGAGCGGGCGCGATTCGGCCGCGACCTGCACGACCTGCTGGGCCACACACTTTCGTTAATCGTGGTCAAGCTGGAGCTGGCGACGAGGTTGCTTCCCAGCGGCGATTCGGCGGCCCGCACCGAGTTGCAAGAGATCGAGCAGATCACGCGCGAGGCCCTGCGGGATGTGCGCGAGGTCGCGAGCGGCTACCGCCAACCAACGCTGGCAGCGGAACTGGCCGGCGCCGGCGTCGCGCTGGAAGCGGCCGGCATCAACCTGGCGCTCGATAAGCGCGTCGGCATGCTGGCACCGGAGGTGGAGGCTACGGTGGCGTGGACGGTGCGGGAAGGGGTGACGAACGTCGTCCGGCACAGCGGAGCGCGTCACTGCACCATCCGCATCTCCCAGGGCGACGATGCCGTGTCGGTCGAGATCCTTGACGACGGAAGGAGCAACACTGTGCCGAAACCCGGCATGGGCTTGACAGGACTCCGGGAGCGGATCCAGCTCCGCGGCGGAACCGTGCAGTGGCAAGCGGCGGCAACCCATGGCTTCGAGCTCTCCGCCGTTATGCCGCTGTCGGGCACCGCATGATCAAGATTTTCATCGCTGAAGATCAGGACGGGCCCGCCGGCTCACGCGAGCGGCGCTTTAGTGCCAGGCGAGCGTTTGAGGCGTTACATCGCCTGGGGTGCGCATGATCAAGGTCCTCATCGCTGAAGATCAGGCGATGTTTCGCAGCGCCATCAGGCGGCTGCTCGAGATGGAAGGTGACATGGACGTTGTCGCCGAGGTCTCCCGTGGTGACCAGGTCGTAGCAGCGGCGCTGTCTCACAGGCCCGATGTCGCGTTGCTGGACATCGAGATGCCCGGCCTGGACGGCCTCACGGTTGCCAGCCAGCTGTCGATTCGTTTCCCAGAATGTCGCTCGTTGATCGTAACCACCTTCGGCCGGCCTGGCTTCTTGCAGCGAGCCCTCCAGGCGGGCGCTGTCGGCTTTGTCCTCAAGGATTCCCCGGCCGACGCTCTCGCAGCGGCCATCCGTCGCTGCGCCGCCGGCGACAAGGTCATCGACCCTGGGCTGGCCGCGTCGGCAATGAAGCTCGGCCCGAGTCCACTATCGGCCCGCGAGCGCCAAGTTCTGGTTGCCACCACAAGTGGGGCCAGCGTGGCCGACATCGCCGCCACGCTCCACCTTTCGGAAGGCACCGTTCGCAACAAGATTTCGGCCGCGATCTCACGGCTGGGCGCGCGCAACCGTGCCGACGCCGTCCGCATCGCCGGAGACAACGGCTGGCTCTAGCCCTAGACCATCACCTTCTCGAACTCGGATGCCTTCGCCCGACCGAGGTGGACGCTGCGGCCCTGATCGACCGAGAACAGTTCCGTGGTTTTGAGGCCGTTGCCAGTGATGCATATAACGACGCTCTCCTCGCGCCGGATGCGTCCCTGCTGGATCAGCTGCTGCAGCCCGGCCAGCACAACGCCGCCGGCGGGCTCACTCAGGATCCCCTCCGTCTCGGCAAGCAGCGCCATCGCCTCGATGACGGCGTCCTCGCGGCAGGCAGTCCCCCATCCGCCGCTCGACTGGACGGCGCGCGAGGCGTAGCGTCCGTCCGCCGGGTTGCCGATCGCCAGTGACTTGGCGATGCTGTTCGCCCGCACAGGCGTGATGACGTCGGTCCGCTGCTGGATCGCGCTGACGACCGGCGCGCAGCCCTCCGCCTGTGCGGCGTGGATTCGCGTCGGCGCGCGATCGATCAAGCCGACCTCGACCAGCTCGTGCAGCGCCTTGGCCGTCTTGGCCAGCAGCGATCCGGCGGCGACCGGCACCACGATGTGGTCCGGCGCCCGCCAGCCCAGCTGCTCCACCACCTCGAAGGTCAGCGTCTTGCTGCCCTCGGAATAGAAGGGCCGCAGGTTCACGTTGACGATGCCCCAGCCATGCTGGTCGGCCAGCTCGACGCAGAGCCGGTTGACCTCGTCGTAGGTTCCGTCGACCTCGACCACGGTGGCACCAAAGGCCCGCGCCGCACTCACCTTGGTCGGTTCCAACCCGGCCGGAATGAAGACCAGCGAGCGGAGCCCGGCCCGCGCCGCATAGGCCGCCACCGAGCCGGCCAGGTTGCCGGTCGAGGAGCAGGCCAGCGTGTCGAAGCCGTAGGAGAGGGCGAAATTGGTCGCGACTGCCACGTTGCGATCCTTGAAGGAGCCGGTTGGATTGAGCGTGTCGTTTTTGATGTAGAGCCGGTCGAGGCCGAGCCGCTCCCCGAGGTTGCGCGCCCGGACCAGCGGCGTAAAGCCGGTGCCCAGGTCGACCGGCTCGCCCGCCGGTGCCGGCAGCAGGTCGCGGTAGCGCCAGATGGTGGGCGGCCCGTTCAGGATCGAGCGATGGCTGATCTGCCCGGCGACGAATGCCAGGTCGTAGGTGACCTCCAGCGGGCCAAAGCACTCCTCGCAAACGTGGGCAGGTTCGAACTCGCGTACCCGCCCGCATTCCCGGCACCTCAACGTTCTCGCGACTTCTCTCATCTCTTCACCTCGGACAAATAAAAAAGCCCCTGCTTCTGAGGGGCCGATTGTCCGCGATGTACATCATCTTTCCGGCGCGGCGCCGGACGAACTTTCCACCTTCCCCTTGCGGGAGGTTGGCAGGCTTCACAGGGTCGGCCCCTCAGCCACTCTTGATAACGGCGATATGAACTTGTACAAACAGCCTAGCATTTTCCACATCCTTACCGAGTGCGGAACTTTTCTGCCTCTCCTCCCGGCCCAGCCCAGAGCCATGGCGGCCCGGTGCAGGATCAAGTGAGCCTGATCGATGCGCTCCGTAAAGACGCGACGGTGGACATCACCGGAAGCATCGCGCAGCCGTTCCTCCACCCGGACGCGGCGTCCTTGGATCGCAGTTCGCGGGCCACTCATAGCCGGTACCGCCTACACCTGCGACACGGTGCGCCGCAGCTGTTGCTTACGCGACCCGTCTGCGTGCGTCCACGCGTTTACGGGACGGTATGCCCTTTGACAAACACTATGTATTGACCACGACATCACGTATAATCGGACGGTGCCTAAAGTGTGGGAGGCGACGATCGAAGCCCACCGGCGCGCCGTGCGCGATGCGACCCTGGAGACCACGGCGGCGCTGGTCGCCGAGCACGGGCTGGCCTCCGTGACCATGTCTCAGATCGCTGAGGAGACCGGCATCGGACGGGCAACTCTGTACAAGTACTTCTCGGACGTCGACGCGATCTTGATCGCATGGCACGAGCGCCAGGTCACCGCCCACCTCGAACAGCTCGTCAAGGTTCGCGACCAGGTTCGCGTCCCTGGCGAGCGGCTCGAGGCCGTGCTTGAGGCTTATGCGCTCATGTCTCACGGGCACCACGACACCGAACTGGCGGCACTCCTGCACCGCGGCGAGCACGTGGCCCGGGTGCAGCGGAAGCTCACGGCCTTCATCCGACACCTGCTGGTCGAGGCGGCAGCGGCAGGCGACGTCCGGGACGATGTCCCGCCCGAAGAGCTGGCCCACTATTGCCTCCATTCCCTTACGGCAGCCAGCGGCCTTTCGTCCAGGGCCGCGATCCACCGCCTCGTCATGATCACGATGACAGGCTTACGCCGACCCGACTAGGTGAACCCCAGGGGTCACGGGATCACGATCGGCACACCCAGAATCTATGAGCTGTTCGCGGGCATCATCTTTGGTGGCCGCCGCCGCCGTGCCTATCGGCAACTGGTACGGGCCGCAGGCGTACATGCTGGGGATCGCGTTCTCGACATCGGATGCGGCCCGGGCTTCTTCGCACGACTGCTGGCGGAGGCGGTCGGTCCGAAGGGCTCCGTTGTCGGCATCGATGCGGCTCCTGAGATGATCGAATACGCGAGCCGGAAGGCGCGCCGTCTTGCGAATTGCAGGTTCGAGCTAGGCACAGCCGTGTCGCTCGCGTTCGCGGACGCCTCCTTCGACCTGGTCGTCTCGAGTTTGATGATGCACCACCTCCCGGACGAGGTCCGCCTCCAGGCCGCCCGCGAGATGCGTCGCGTGCTCCGCTCGAGTGGCACGCTGCTCCTGGCTGATTTCACGATACCCAGGCGGGGCGGATGGCGAGTGGTCGCGTCGCTTACCGGTCACGCCGGCCACCGGTGGCAACGCCGGGCCACCCCACTCGAGCCTTTGATCGCGCAGTCCGAGTTCTCATTGCTGCAATCCGGGGATGTACCACCGTGGCTTCATTACGTCAAGGCGACGAGGCCTTAGGGGGACTCATGCCCAGGTCGCCGGAGTCACGCGCTACGGGCACCCTCGACGAAGACCTCGGGGTTGCGGTCTTGCTTCTTCTTGATCCATGCTCACAGGTCGATCGGCGTTCAGATAACGACTGGGATCGGCGACGAAGCGATCCCGGCAGCGGTCGGAGCAAAAGTAAACGGTCCGGTTGCCGCTTCGCACTGTGGGGTATCGGGAAGGCTCACCTTTAGGCGGCGGGTTTGCGCTTGTCCCGGTACATCGCCTGGTCACCCCGCGCGAGCAGCTCATCCAGGCTGCAGGGCGATTCGGGATCGAAGTGGGCCATGCCGACACTCAGCCCCAGCGTGTAGCCGCGCCTGCTTCCCGCGTTGAATGCGGTGATATTGCGCTCGAAGCGGGCCACGGCCACCTCGGGACCTTCACTCGTGCTCTCCGTCATCAGCACCGCGAACTCGTCGCCGCCCAGCCGTCCGAGAACGTCCGACTTGCGAAAGGTCATCACCATCAGGCGGGCGGTGTCCATCAAAGCACGATCGCCCTCTAAATGGCCGAAGGCGTCATTGATCCCCTTCATCCGGTCGACATCTATAAAGAGCAAGGTCAGCGGCCGCTTGCTCCGCATCGCCAGCTCGAAATGATGCTGGCACAGCATGGTGAAGCCTCGTCGGTTCGCGAGCGCGGTGAGCGGATCGAGGATCGCCAGTTGCCGCACCTGCTCCAGCATCCGATGGCGATCGATCGCATAGCGGATCGCCCTGCCAACAACCTCACCATCGGCCCGGCCCTTGACGAGGAAGTCCTGGGCGCCTTCGTTTACGGCGGCCGTCGCCACCGACTCATCATCGTCACCACTCAGAACGACGACGGGAACCTGTGGCCAGCGTTCCTGGAGGGTCCGGAACGTCTGCAGGCCGAAGGAGTCGGGCAGGGAGAGGTCAAGCAGGACGATATCGATATCCTGTCGGGCGAGCCGCTCCACACCTGCTTCCAGTGTGCCGGCGCTTTCGACCAGGAAGCTGGCGCGCTTCGCCTCGCCCAGCGCCAGTTGCATTAGGCGGACGTCACCGGGATTGTCCTCGATCAGCAAGACGCGCAGGGCAGGCTTGTCCATGGCTTCAGCGCGGCGGCAGCTTCACGATCGTCACCCAGAAGTCCTCGATCGACTTCACCACCCTCAGGAACTGCTCGATGTCGACCGGTTTGGCGATATAGCAGTTCGCGTGCAGGTCGTAGGCCTTGAGGATGTCGGTCTCGGCTTCCGAGGTGGTCAGGATTACCACCGGGATGCGTCGCAGGTCGGGGTCCTCTTTCACTTCCGCCAGCACCTCGCGGCCGTCCTTCCGCGGCAGGTTCAGGTCCAGCAATATCAGGTGCGGCCGGACGGCGTTGGCAAAGGCTCCCTGGCGTCGCAGGAAGGCAAGCGCCTCGACACCGTCCGAGACTACGTGGAGCTGGTTGTGGATCTTCGCCTCTTTCATCGCCTCCCGCGTCAGGCGGACATCGCCCGGGTTGTCCTCGACCAGCAGGATATCGACGACCTCGCCGGTCGGGTTCATGCCGCGGCCGCCAGCGCGTGCATAGCTCGCAGCGTGAAACGGAAGGTGGCACCCTTTCCCGGCTCCGACTCGATCCAGATGCGGCCGCCCTGCCGCTCGACGATCTTTTTACAGATCGCCAGGCCGATGCCGGTACCTTCATACTCGTCGCGCTTGTGCAGGCGCTGGAAGATCAGGAAGATGCGGTCCTTGTACTGCGGATCGATACCGATCCCGTTGTCTCGGACCGCGAAGATCCACTCTGCGCCACGGCGCTCGGCGTCGACCCGGATCTCGGGCCGCGTTTCCCGGCAGAACTTGAGACCATTGCCGATCAGGTTCTGAAATACCTGGGTCAGCTGAAGCGAACTGGCCATCACGGTCGGCAGGTTGCCGATGACAACCAGGGCTTGCCGATCCGCGATGGCCACCTCGAGGTTGGCCAGCGCCCGATCGAGGGCGACCCGTGAATCGGTGCTTTCGGCTGGCCGCTCCTCGCGTCCGACCCGCGAGTAGGTGAGGAGGTCGTTGATCAGGGCGCGCATCCGGGTCACCCCATCCATGGCGTAATCGATGAACTCATCGGCCTCAGCATCGAGCTTGCCCGCGTAGCGCCGCTTCAACAGCCCGGCATAGCTGGCGACCATCCGCAAGGGTTCCTGGAGGTCATGGGAGGCGACGTAGGCAAACTGCTCCAGCTCGGCATTGGACCGCTGTAGCGCCTCTGTCTGTTGCTGGAGCCTGCCTTCGGCCGCTTGCCGGACTGCGATCTCCTGCTCGAGCTCAAGCTGGACGCGATGGTGTTCCGCGATGTCCACCATCAGGCCAGACAAGCGGAGCGTAACAAGGACAATAAGCGCTCCAGCAGTCGAGGCGAGCACGAAGTGGTGTTCGGGCTTGCCGCGCAAGATGTCCAACAGGATGAGAGCAACCGGGATCAGCGCCGCGCCAGCCAGGAGCACCAGGCGCACGCGCCCCGCGAGTTCCGGCCGGGCCATCGAAGGTTGCGTCAGGTCTCGCATCGACGGGTGCAGGGCGGCGCTCCCGATAAAGACGAACGACAGTAGCCAGCCGGCAAAGGTCAGGTCGCCGTAACTGAATGCACCGGAGAGGGTGGTGGCGGCAAAGGCGGAGTCGGCGGCAAACTGGCCGGCGATCCAGAGGAGTACGAGCCAGTGGCTGATCATGCGGGCTCCCGGCGTCACCGCGAGTCGAATCGCCAGGGAGAGGAGCGTGATATCCAGCAGTGGATACGCGATGGAAGTCAGCTGGCCGGCCAGGCCGAGCGTGCTGCCGTTCAGCGCGGGCGCGATCAGGAAAGTCCACGAGACCGACGCCAGACCGAGGCCGATGATGGCCGTGTCGATCAGGTCGGCCCGACTCTGGGCACCGGTGGAACGGCTGCGAGTCAATAGCGCGAGTGCTACCCCGGAAACGATGTACGAGGTTATGAAGAGGGCATCCGCAACCGAGGGATAAGGGAGGACGCCGTGAAGGCCGACTGGGTACAGGTACCAGGTCGCATTCCCGGCGAGGTAGATCAGCTGGCCGGCGCCGAGGAGATACCAGAAGGCCGGCTTCGCCGGGCGCCACCACCTGACACCGGCGACGATCGCGCCGATCGAGATCACCTCGATTGCCACGAAGACCACCGCCTGTCCGATTTCGCCCTTGGGTAAGACGAAGTAGGAGGCGCTGACGAGCAGGGAGCCGATCAGGTAGAAAGCCCAGGCCCGCCCGCGCCGTGAAGACCGGGACGGTAGGTTGGCGTGTAACACCTGCGGGTACGACTGGAGGTGGCGCCAAACCCTCCGCCTTCAGTTACTGGTTGGGCGTGCCTCCGAGGTTGGGCAGTAGCTTCAGCACCTGCTTGATCGGCACCGCGAAACCGACCCCGACGTTGCCATTGATGGGGCCGGCAATCGACTCGTTGATTCCGATCACCTGGCCCAGGGTGTTGATCAGCGGTCCACCGGAGTTGCCCG
>Ga0207416_1003103_pt1 | contig 16558 bp, 21 predicted proteins | sample PaiPotPPM11metaG_FD_184107 | JGI IMG/M metagenome (GOLD analysis project Ga0207416, IMG submission 184107) | Iron sulfur acid spring bacterial and archeal communities from Banff, Canada, to study Microbial Dark Matter (Phase II) - Paint Pots PPM... ...
GTCCGGCGCACATATCGCCTCCCGTCCCGTCCTGTCGAACCAGCAGATGGATTGCCTGTGGGGTTTCTTCTGTGAAGGCAACGTGCCCCTCTTTCACTTCCAGACGCAGGACCAACTGCATCGAGTGAACGGTTGGGGGCAGTTCGCAGGGCTCCGCCGGCACGGTCGCATGGTGATGGCCTTTGAGCTTTTCGCCTCTCGCTATGCGCGCGCCTCCGATGCCGAGGGGATGTCCTGGAGCACTCGCGCCTTCGCCGACCTGAGGGCTGCCCTTCGTGCGCACGGCTACGCCCCCCTCCGGCCCCTCCCTCGCCTCGTGCCTGCCACAGACAGTGGCGGGTCCCTGGCCGAGGTTCATCCCTCGGGCGACTCTGACCTCGTTGTCATGGCGTGCTGGAGCGGGTCGCTGGAAGTGGAGGCTATTGCCATGTCTGACCAGCACGCTCCCTGGGCGCAGCACACGGCACTGACTGATCTGGCACGGCAGGTCAAGGCTGCCCTGCACAACAGCGAGACCACCACGACGGAGCATGAGACCCAGAAGCAGCGTTCCTGGTGGCAGACGTCTTAGCGTAGGTTTCGTGCGAATGGAGACATGATCATGGTCCAAGGCAGCCCAGCTGACACGTCTCAAGAAAGGGAAAGCAGAGTTGGTAGGTGAGGTTCGAGGGGAGCAGTACGGTGCGGCCAGGCCAGGAGCTGTCCTCAGCGAACTGGAGCACCATGGTTGGGCCCTGAAGTCGGACCAACGCTCGACTATTGGCGGCACGGCGCACCAGATCCTTGACGCCAGTCGCCCCAAGCTGGCAGTGGCTGAGCACCTGCTGCTGGAACCAGCGGAGCAGGTTCTGCACGGCCAGCACCAACTCCTGGTAGAGAGCGATGCCGGCCCGACTGTCCGGCAGCTTGAGCGCCAAGGCTGTCGGTCGCCCATTTCATTTGACGGCTCCGCCAAGACGGTAGGTAGCAGCGGCATCGTGAGCTGGTCCTGGCCCATGGAGTCGAAAGGGAGCGGGGGCACCGCGACGGTGACGTGCAGCTTGCACGGGCAGATCAAGAGCGCCACGGCGAGCTTCGGAATCGCCTGAGCTGGATACCTATCCGGCGCATAAGTGGCGCAGGGCGAGGCATGCGGCTATTGAAACCGCCATTGGCAAGCAGGTGTGCGACGTCACCTTCGGATCCTCCGAGCCGCCTCAACATGCTCGCAAGCTCATCGACGAGCCGATCAATCCATTCCAAGAGATATTCGTCATCATGTTCCTGTGCGCTCATCCTCAGGACACCAAGGCCGTTGGCTAGATTGTGAAGGACCTGCGGAGAAAGGGCTCTTCTCTCATGGCCATCGCTCATCAGGTCATACACTCGCGACATGAACCACCGGCTCCCACCAGCCTCCTCCGTTTCATACAACAGATACTCTAGGACCCAGGAAAGCTCCTCGACTTGTGAGGTGTTGCCGCGCTCCAGTACACGGTGAACGACATCGCGGAGTCTGGACATGAAGATGGCTTGTACGCCCTCCAGTTGGTTTGGAATGGGCGCACTGCGCGGCTTGCTTGCCCCCGATTCTCCGATGTTCCAGCAGGCAAATGCGACTTCGAATAAGAGATTCGCGTGAGCATTGGTGAAGACCGGTGCGCTGGCCAATGCGTTCATGACGCCGCTCACGATTTCTTTAGCGGTGTCGAAAGCTGTCCGATCCAGGGCATGCACCAACATTCTTTCGAGGATCGGGCTCAGTTCATGAGCACTAGAGTCATCGAGTGGCTTCGCGAGCACTGCATCGAGCACGGTGCGCGGAAACCACTCGCTGTCGAGCAGGACATGGTGCCTCATGATCCACTCAAGAAACGTAGAGCGCTCAAAACCCACGTCGTTTACATGGGACATCGCGGCCTCGGCACTCACCACATCCGCATGCTGGACTGCGTTCCAGGTGACGTCGCACAGCGCTTGAGTTCGTAGGTGCAGTGGCAGCTTGCCGAGTAACGTCAGAACGTGCCGGGGATCAGTCGATGTGGACCAAACCACATAAGAACCCACTAGGCCAACGCAGACGGCCGCCAGTAGCAGGGCGAGTTCGAGGCGAGCGGTAAATAAGGCGACCGGAGCAAACGCCACCGCTGCCGTCGCCACGACGAGCGCGAACAGTACGGCTGCACAATAGAAGTATCGACGCAGGAGGCCGTGACTGAGTGCCGGTGAGTAGCGCTCGCCCACATGCTGGAGCGCAAAAATCAGCGCGGCGACGAAGATGGCGATCATCGCGACAGCGGTAGGCGCAGCCAGGGAGACGACGGTAGTCATTGAGCAGGTTTGGCCCCCGCGAATGCCCTCGTCTAGGCACCGGCCAGGTGGCTGGGACTATACTAGCAGCGCTAGTGCCGAGTGGATACCGCCATCACCACCCGCTTTGCTACATGTAGCCCATGAGCGATCCTGACTATCCCGTCGATCAATTGAGAGCGGAGGTACAGGAGATCGCCGAGGTGCTGCAGCGCGAGCAGCCGGACAAGACGATCGCCGAACTGTGGGAAGAGGCGCTCTCACTCCACCGCGTGCGCTACGAGACCACGGTGTTGCCGCCCAAGCACAATCGACCGGTGGAGGGACACCGCAAAGGGGATGGCAGAGAGCTGCGATGATCGCTGACGTGCTCTTCGTGGTCTTCGTGGTTGCGGTGCTCTCGCTCACCATCGTCTTGCTGGCCCGCCAAACCGAAGCGCAAGCGCGGCGAGAGCGCTGGGAGCATCCTCTGGCTCCGTTGACCGGCGTGTCAGCCCTGCCCTTGAGGTGTGCCCCGCCAGCTGCTGGCAACGTGATCGGGGCAGAACACCTTGCCAAGGCTCATGCCGGTCGGGTCGGCTCGCTAGGAGCGCAGCATCCACCCATCGCGTGCTAGATCCCATCCGAGCGCCTCGAGCCCCTCGCGTGCGTATTGTGCGTTCGCTGGAGGCCTCCACTCCCGGCCACAGACTGCGCAGCGGATCTGCGACGCATCTCGGTCGCCACTCACGGCTTCAAGAATCGCCCGATCGCACGCTCACCCTGTACTCCTCGAAAGCGCGAAGGAAGGACGCACGCCGGATCGTCTTTACCTCCTTGCCAGACAGCTTGAAGGGCGATCGCACGATGAGCGCCGCAGGAGGCACCTCGGTCGCCAGGGCCACCGCCACTGCTGCCCCCAGTGACTCGCCAAGATAGACCAGGCGAGCAGGGTCCACATCGCCACGGGATACAAGATACGCCCGCGCGGCGCGAGCATCGGCTATTAGCCCCATCTCCGAGGGCCTTCCGGGATTCCCACCATAGCCTCGATAGTCGAAGAGCAACACGGACAGTCCGGCGTGGGACAGTGCGGCCGCCAGGGGCGCTCGGATCGAGCGATTCCCGGCGTTGCCGTTGAAGACCAGGACCGTCATGCCGGTCTGGTTCCCTGCCGCAGGCAGGTACCAGCCTCCCAGATGCAGACCGTCATCGGTGTCGAGGACAACCTCGTGACTCCCAGCGAGCACGGCCGCGGCGGGCGGAACAGCTCCGGCCGGAACGTAGATCAGACGTCGCTGAAACAGCCAGAGCATGCCCAGCACAAGCGCCCCTGCTACCGCCGCGATGGCGAGTCCCAGCATCCACGCATCGAGCACGATACGCAACTCATTAGGGCCCGTCGCGATCGGTGATTCCGTCCCGGATCGCTCGCAGTTCCCGCAGTGCTCCGGTGACCGGGCCCTCGGCCACCGCCAGCTCTCGCGGCGTTTTCGCCTGCTGGAACAACTCCCGTCCCTCGGCTCGCATCTCCAGAGCCCGTCCATATCGTTTGTGCTCAGGAGAGCCCGTGGGCAGCAGTTCCAGCGAGAGATCCGCCTCGATATCGGCGATGAGGTCGTCGCAGGCATGGAGGTTCTCCTCAATGACCCGACACTGCTCCGCGCTCAGCTGGACCCTCACCTGTTTCCTCGGGTGCTGCATGCCGAGTGTGAACAGAAGAATCACGGTGATGACCACAAGGATGGCAATCGCACCGGATGCCGAGATGCCGCCGAAGATGGCGCCTTGGATCGTAACCGCTGCCAGCAAGGCTCCCACCGCATAGGGTAGCCACGGCACCTTCCACACAAACCGCAGCCACAGCGGTGGGAAGAACAGGCCGCTGATCGCCCACTTCACATCTGTGTTCCAGTCGGTCGAGGTCCACATCAGGATCAGGCCCAGGGGGAAGAAGAACACGAGCAGCAGGGCCACCACAGCCGAGGACATCCCGGCGTGATGGCTGGGTGCGTTGCCCTGGGCAACCCCACAGTGGGAGCAGTAGGCGGAGCCAGCGGGAATCTGGCCGCCACAGGCATGGCAGTACATGGCAGCATCCATCATTGATACTCTACCCGCTCAGCAGCGCGTGGGTTTCAGGACGATCAGAGACTGCCACCGTGCTCTCGGACGAGTGCTGCTTCGTCATATCGGTTCATCTGCTTCAGGTGGCGCCCCAACGCTTGCCACTGGGAAAGGGAAAGGTACATCGATCGATACGCCTGGTTCCTCGTCAGCATCGCCTTCGGGAGTCTCAAGAGGGGGATGTGGATGAGGTGCACGCCATGAGCCCGGGCGATCGCATGGATCAGGGTGCTGGGGACATAGTGGCTATAGTACGCGACATGCTTCCCTTCGCAGAACCCGAACATGTACTCGAGCCACCCAGAGAGCGTATCGTGCTTGGTCCACTGCAGCTCGACCTGCCCGAGGATGATCCCTTCGTGGGGAAGCTGCTCCGCCTCCTCCCGCGCGCCGATCTGTACCTGCAGGATGAGGTGCAGATCGCCCTCCATCCCACCCTGACTCGCGTGTGGTGCCGAGCGGGACGCCGGGGTCAACGCCTGGTGCAGGCGCCTGGGAAGAATCAGAAGCAATGGGGCTTCGGGCTGGTCGACTGGCGGGAGGGTTGGTTCGACTGGGCTCTGGCCGAGCAGCGCGCCGCGGAGCCCCTGTGCGCCCAACTCCGGCGGGCCGTAGAGCGCTCCCAAGCCCGCGGCCGGATGGCCATCGTCCTGTTCGACAACCTGGGCATCCACACCGTCCGCCGCTCCAAGCTGCTGCGCGCCTTGGTCGAGGAGTACCGCGAGGACCTGGTCCTGGTCTACACCCCCAGCTACGATCCGGATAGCAATCGCATTGAGTGGCTCTGGCGAGAGCTGCGGCGGGCCGTGACGCATAACCATCGACGCGAGACGCTCGCTGCTCTGCTGGACGATGCCCAGGTCTGGGCAGATGCGCTCACCCCGGCGGAAGTCCTCCAGCACATAGGCAGTCCCTTTGCTCTTGAGCCCTCTTCCCCGGAGGATCTCCCCTATGCCGCATGAGATCCTGGGAAGCATTTAGTGCTGAATCCACGTGAAGGGAGTGAGTTTGATCTTACTTTTACCGCTGTTGTCCGGGCAGCGCGCCAATCTCAAACTAACTCCTTCCAGAAAGACTCAGCACTAGGCCCCATCCGGCCCGCTCGTCACCTCCCGCAACAATCTGCGGCGCACCCCTACTGGATGGCAGCTTCCCACTCTCTCGGTGGGATGCGTGCTGGCCTCTGAGCGTGAAGCAGGGGCTTCAGCTCGCTGGCCAGGACGCACCGAGTGCGTCAGCAGAGAACGGGGAGCTTCGCCCCCTCGGCGCAAGGGTCGAGATGAACGGCTCTGCCGCCCTTGCGCCTTCACCCCTGCTTTCCCTTCGGATCTTCGAACAAAGGCAGTGTAGCCTTCAGAATTCAACCGGAGGAGACCAGAAAGGAGGTGACAAAGATGAAGATGGATCAAACGATTCTCAACGTGACGGGCATCAGCGTACGCCAAGGCAGTACCGGTAGTACCGGGCAGCCGGTTCGCGACATGGTGATCACCACCACCGATGGCGATCTCGTGCTGCACTTGGCAGGTGAGAGCCGCGAGGATCTGCAGGTCACGTTCGCCGGCGTGAGCAGGGGAGCTGGAAAGCGACCCTGAAGAAGCAGCTGTAATGCTTTGCATGCTCCCCCGAGGAAACTCGGGGGAGTTTTATGCTTTTCGCATGATACTCCTGATATTAGGAGTGATCGGCGGCCATCTGTCAGTGCTCGAGTGCAGCCCTGAGGTTTGGCTCGAACGGGGAAACACTGACCGTCGAGCCGCGATCGCCCTTGTCGCAGTAATCGATCCATCTCTGCCGCGGGCGGATGGCGATCGTGGCGCTTTGCGCACGGGGTGCGTGCGGCAGACCGAGGCTGAGCGTCCGTGCGGCAGGAATGCCTCCGAGATCGCAACGATAGTGGTTCAACACGACAAACGTGGCGTGACTGGACCCGACGAGTACGCGCCTCGGGCGATCGGAGGTGACCATCTGGTCGCCGCCGTGCCTGATCACGAACGGAATCGTCCCGGCTCGGTCGCTCAGCCGGATCGTAGGGTAGCCATCGAGGACGCATGGAGTCGGTCCGCGATTGACCAAGCGCACAGCGAGCGTGTGCTGGCCGGTCGCCTCGCTAATCCACGGGCCGATGCCCAGCGCCAGCTGCGACAGTCGGCAGCCCCGCGTCCCGAGTTCTTGAGCCTTGCTGACGCCCGGCAAACCTGATGCAAGAAACAGGAAGCCGCACGCCAGAGCGGGTGGCCAAGCTCTCCAAACAGCTGCGGGAGGAGCGTCTGCGACCATCCCTTCCTCCAGCACCACTGATATAAGACAAGCCGTCCGTTGGACAGTAGCCTCAGGCGGCGTCCGAGAATGCCCAATTTGCGACATGTCAATGACCAGAGGGCAGCATAGAGTCGTGCGCTCAGTTACGAAAAATGGCTCGTATAAGGCATAGATCCTGCATGGACCTTCACTCCGTCTCGGAGGAACCGGCTTCTGCTCCGTCAGCGGTTAAGCTGGAGGGCCGGGGGGCGAGCGCGGCGGAAGACAAGATCCGCAGCTTGCGCCCCAACGGCTGCACAGTGATCCCCTGGACGAGGATGGTGAACAGCACCACGCCGAATGTCATCATCACAATCAACGAGCGCTGAGGAATAGTCCCGGGAAGACTGAGCGCGACCGCGAGAGCCACCCCGCCCCGCAAGCTGCCCCAGAACAGCATGTGGCCAAACGGAAGGCTGATGCGGTGCAGGACGAGGGTCAGTGGGTAAACGATGAGGGCGCGGGCCCCGAGGACGATCCCAATGGCAAGGAGCACCCAGCCAAACTCTCGTTTGAGGGATGCAATGCTCACCGCAAGACCAATGGAGATGAAGAGCACGGCGTTGGCGAGAACCAGATCAAGTGCACGGGTGCATGCGCCACGTCCTGGCCGCCGCTGCTGGTCCCGGCACACGCAACCCTCGCGACCCACATCCGTGGTGCGATGGGGAAGTTCGGCGTGATCATGCGCCCCGACGGTACTCACCAACTGACCTATCAGGGCAAGGCGCTGTACAGGTACCAGGGCGACACGAAGCCGGGAGAGGCCCTCTGCCAGGCCTCCGACGGGTGGTACGTCTTCTCAGCTCACTGAGACACGGCATCGCCGGCCTCGCAACCAAGGCCGAAGCGTCCAGCGTGCCGCGTCATCGAGACGTTCCAGGACTCTATTGCCTGTCTAGAGTGAGTCGTGGGGGGACATGCTTTCCCCTGCGGCTCACGACCTGTTGTCGCCTGTCATCGTTTGCAGACGCACGACGGAATGGCCAGCGCAGCAGGCAACGAGGGTTAAAAGAAGCAGCTTGGATGGCTGGATTCTAACGACCGATAAAGCGGGGGCATCGGTCATTAGCTTCATCCGGGCCAGGACAGCGTGACGCCGGATGAATCATCTGCGTAGCTGGGGCTGAAGACGAGTTGAGCGGCCTAAGGTCTATCTACCTCGAGGTCCGCCCCAGTTTGAGTTCTCTTATGCGTGCTCTGCGCCGCCTCGCGGACGCACTGCATAACTGCAGCCAGCGGGCGTACCGCTCTGGATCTGCTTTGATCCGCTGATACTGTCGCCATGTCTTCTGCTGGGGTGTTCGATGGGTCTCACAGTAGCGCGCTCTACTCGAGTTCACCGGTCCCCCGCACTGTATGCAGCGTCGCTCGGGCTTGTCAGGCTTGGGCTTGGGGATCCGAGCTGTGGTGATGCCGGCCCGGTTCACGATCTGGCGGACCCGCTCGAGGCTAATGCCAAACTCCTCCCCAGTGCGCCGAAGATGGCGCAGTTCCTGATAGCGCCGGATGACTTGCTCCGAAGAGGCCTTCTGGTTTGGCGGGATCGGATCCGATTGATCGGTCATGCGCTGGCCCTCCCGAGTCGGTCTTCGGTGGCACCTACCGGTGTGTGAAGACTGTTCACTCCGCGAGTCTCTCAAGGTATCGAATCGCAGCGTTCAGGGCCTGCTCCCGGCTCACAAAGGGGTGGCCGGGTACTTGCTGCAATCGACCGTTGATCCGAAACTCGTAGAAGCGTTGGGACACCACGGAGAACACGAGGCTCCAGGTCTGCCCGTCATGGGTCACCTGGTATTCCCAGACACCAATGTGCGGGGCTTTGCGGATCAGCGAAACCTCCATGGTGGATCTCCTACTAGGGCTAGACCGCTGAGCGCGCAATCAGAGGAGGAGCAAGCATGAAGTGGCACGCTCAGTTACGAAACATGGCTCATACAAGACGAGGAGTTCGCCGTTGTATTGAGGCGCCAGTTTGGCTTGTGGACGCCGCATATCGCTATTGACGTTTGTGCGAACCAGAGGAGCCCGGCAGCACCGGACTGCCGAGCTCCTGATGTTCCGTTGGAGTGCTTGGGTTCTAGCTATGGACTTGTTGTAGTGGACCGCCAGCGGTAATCATCGCCAGCAGCCCGGCATTCTGTTCCCCATTGAAGGGGGTCGCTGCGGGCGCGGTGGCATTCCCACACACCTGCTGCTCTTGGGTCGGCGAGTTGAACCAGAAGCCCACATTATAGGTATGGATCGGGACGAAGGGGCTGGCTGGGTTCTCAATGAAGGTCTCCACGTCAAAGATGCCCCGGACGGTCACAAGGGCTGTGCCGGCAGCATTACTGTCGAGATCCGATTGGTACCAGCCGAACCCAAAGCCGGCAAAGCCAGCGTCCAAGGGCGAGTGCTCGATGGTGAATAGGTCAAAGTCCGTGTTGGGCGGTAACCCCGAGGCGACCACGGTCATGAGGTCATTCTGCTGATGCAGCACGAAACGGTTGGTGATGTAAATGGTCGCATGGGCATGCTGGATGGCCGGACAGGCGAACGGCTTGCCTGGCTGCAGACCAGGGTTCACCGCCAGCGAGAACGCGCATACGGGGCTGTGAGGTAAACACTGAATCGTGGTTGACACGGACGAACGGGCGATGTGTGCCAGAGTTCGGGCGGGAGCATGGGCAGCGACGATTGCGGGCAGGGCAACCACAGCTAGAATCGCCGCGCTGGACAGGATCAGGTACCGCCCTGCGGTACCGTGCCAGGGAATTCGGTGGCTCATGTCATCTCTCTTTCTCTCGAGCGGAGGACAAATACGGACGTGAGTTGAGTGATACGCTCCTTTCTTCCCCGACACGCCCGACACCCGGCAGGTCTGGAATGTCCGCGCCGTCGGTCTTCGCCTTGCGTGCGCCCATCATACCACCCACTGTCGGGGGAATAATGGCGGTTGGGCCACGGAAGTGCCATTATGCGAAGTCGCGCAAGAGAGGAGCAGGCAGGGAATGGGTCGGACGACCTACTTCTCTCGTGGGGTTTTCTGTCCATTGGGGGAATAGGCGGATCCTGCGAGTCAGGCTATGGTGGCTACGACCATGCCTCGTTTTCCCGGCTCCCAGTCCCGTGCTGTCATGGAAGAGAAGGAGCAGGTAGCGATCCAGCTCCTTGCTCAGGGCCTCACCGTCTCGCAAATCAGTCCCCAGCTCAAGTGTAGTCAGGCGTTCGTGCGCCGGGTGCGGGATCAACTCCGCATACGCGAGGGAGACACACCCGAGCGGGGACAACCCACTCGCTGGGATGGTGTGGAACTCCGATGTCCTACGGCCACCTCCTCATCGGCTCCGGAACAAGAGAAGACGACGTGACCCCAAAACGACGGTCGATGATCGCCTTGATCTCTCGTTTGCCGCACCTTTCGCTCTTGCAGCGGTTCGCGGTGACGAGCTTCGCGGTCTTCCTCGTGTTAGGGTTGGTGCTTGCCTTCATCCTTGGACAGAACGTGCAGGCCATCGCGGTGAACGAAGCGCGGCAGACAGCCTACGACAACCTGCATGCCCAGCTTCTGCAGCACATCGGCCCGCAAGACCTCGCCGGCCCGATGACCGGCCAACGCCACCGGAACTTCGATACCTTCGTCAGAAGCAGCATCCTCTCCGACCGCACCATCCGGGTCAAAGTGTGGAACAGTCACGGGACGGTCATTTACTCCGATGACCGAGCCATTCTCGGACATACCTTCCCAATTGCAAGTGAGCTGTCCGAAGCGCTGCACGGCGAGCTGGCCTCAGAGGTGTCCACCCTGGCCAAGTCGGAGAACCGGGACGACCGCCAGTATGGAAAGCTCCTCGAGGTCTACATCCCTATCCAGTACCGGCCTGGCGGCACGATCTTAGGGGCATTCGAGATTTACCAGACTTATAGCCCGGTGGCGCGCCAGATCAGCTCGCTGCAGCGCTCTGGCTACCTCTCGCTCGGTGGTGGCCTCTTGGTCCTCTATGTTCTGCTCTTTGGCATCGTCCGCCGCGGATCGAACACCATTAGCGAGCAGCAACGGCGTCTGCTCCAGAGTGAGGAGCGCTTCCGCTCACTGGTCCAAAACTCATCGGATGTCGTCACGGTGATCGAGGTTGATACGACCGTTCGGTACCAGACCCCATCCGTGGAGCGGGTGTTCGGCTATGCTCCGACCGACCTGGACGGAACCAAGCTGGCTGACCTTTTCCATCCGGACGACGCACCACAGGCGCTCACCTTCCTGGAGGAGGCAGCCAACCAGCCCGCTGTCACGGGGCCAGTCGAGTGCCGGTTGCGCCACCTTGACGGCTCGTGGCTCCATACGGAGATCGTTGCCACCAATCTCCTCCATGATCCCAATGTCGAGGGCGTGGTGCTCACCATCCGCGACATTGGTGAGCGCAAGCAAGCGCAAGAGGCATTGGAGCATCAGGCCCTCCATGACTCCTTGACCGATTTGCCCAACCGCACGCTGCTCCACGACCGCGTGCAGCAAGCGCTACTTGCCGCCCATCGCACCAGCACTCCGGTTGCCCTGCTGCTCATGGATCTGGATCGCTTTAAGGAGATCAACGACACCTTCGGGCACCGGCATGGCGACCTGCTCTTGCAACAGTTCGGACCCCGGTTGCACGGGATACTGCGAGAATCCGATACCATCGCCCGGCTCGGCGGCGACGAGTTCGCGATCCTCTTGCCGGGCAGCGATGAGGGCGGTGCAATCCAGGTTGCGGAGAAGATTCTGCGAGCGCTCGGCCAACCCTTTGGCCTGGAGGGGCACAGCCTGGATGTCGGGGCCAGCATCGGGATCACGCTCTATCCCGAGCACGGTGCAGACGCGAACCTGCTGCTGCAGCGGGCAGACGTGGCCATGTACCATGCCAAACGAACCGACAACGGCTATGCCATCTATGCGGCAGAGCACGATGAGTACAGCCCCGATCGCCTGGTGCTCATCGGCGAGCTGCGTCAGGCCATCGAGCGGGACCAGCTGCTCCTGCATTACCAACCCAAGATCAACTTAAAGACCGAGCGTATCGATGGCGTGGAGGCGCTCGTCCGCTGGCAGCATCCGAAGCGAGGGATCATCCCGCCGGACCAGTTCATTCCGCTTGCTGAACACACCGGGTTGATCCGGGCGCTGACTACCTGGGTGCTCAATCAAGCGCTCCACCAATGCCATGACTGGCAAGCAGCAGGGCTCAATCTCAAGGTCGCAGTGAACCTCTCTGCACGGAGCTTGCATGATCCGCACCTGGTTGCAACCGTCGCGAGCTCCGTTGAGGCCTGGAGCGTGCCGCCAGCCTTGCTGGAACTGGAACTGACGGAAACTGCCCTGATGGCCGATCCCATCCATGGGGTCGAGATCCTGACACAACTGCACCAGATGGGAGTGAGAATCGCCATCGATGACTACGGCAGCGGCTACTCCTCGCTGGCGTATCTCAAAGGGTTGCCCCTCGATGCGATCAAGATTGACAAGTCGTTTGTGCGGGAGATGGTGGTAAATGAGGGCGACGGCTTCATCGTGCGCTCGGTGGCCGATCTCGGGCACAGTCTCGGGTTGGAGGTCGTGGCGGAAGGGGCGGAGGATCAACAGACCGTGCGCCTGCTGACCCTGATGGGCTGTGACCTCGCCCAGGGCTTTCATCTGAGTCGCCCCCTCCCACCAGAAGAGCTCTTCTCCTGGGTCAGCGCCTCGCGCACCGGATTCGCCACGTAATCGATTGCCCAGCGCAGGGACTTCCGAACCGAACACACCTTAGTCTGGATTTCGCACGGTGATAATTCTGGCCTCCAGTCGCCGTTGCAGGGCCCATCGGCGACCCTTCACGACGTGTGAAGCGGGTGCAAAACCGAGCGGCGCAGGCGGCAGATGTCCTGGTCGATGAGTGAATCCGGGTCTTGTGACCAGTATTGCCTCCTCGCAGTGCGACCGAAAGGGCCCCAAAATGGCGAATTCGCGGCCAATCATCTACGTGCGAAATCCAGACTTAGGCCCTCGAGACAGTCCTCACCAGGTCGTGCTAGGCAGTGGGACCGTCTCAAGACTCCTCTGAGTCCCGCAGGGCGTTAGTTGGTGAGGCTTGCTACCGGCGGCTCATGTGGAAGCGTCTATTGCATGACCTTCACGCCCTGCTCGAGCCGCTCCTGCTCAGGGGTGAGTGCTACCCCAACATGGTCATTTTGGATCATGGTCCATCCGAAGTAGCCGGCGGCAACGGTGCAGAGGACGCCGAGCAGCGCAAGGATAATGCCCGATCCTGTTCCCGACGGATGCTTCCAGTCACCGGTGTGGACGATCGCATTGATGATGAAGATCACCAGCGCGGTAACGTTGAGCAACATGTGGCTGAGGCCATGGCCCTTCGCCGGGCTCTCACTCGGGATGCCCACCGCCCAGTCGATGAATCCGGGAAGCGCAGCAAGGCCTGCCATGAAAATACCGGCGATGTTGGCAGCGACTGCCGCCCGGAAGAAGAACGGATCGTTATGCGCCGCATAGATGATGTAGGCGACCAGCGTCGCGGTGTAGAGCGCGATCGGATAGGCGACCAACATGGGATGAATGGGATGACCGAGGATCTTCACCTTACTGTACATACGACACCACCCTCTCTATAACTAGTTATACTTAGTTTAAGAGAGTCCTGACGATGCGTCAACACTCAGGTGCGGGTGACTCGCTCTTGGTGGCGTTGTCGCGTCGTCTGCGTCGGACGAGCTACGGCCATCCACCTTCCAGGAGCGGGGTCGCGATCACCTCGTTCAGGACCAATTCGGGTGGCGCTGCGGCAATCCAGACTAAGAGTGCCGCAACCTCTCCCGGTGGCAATGCCTGAGTCGGTGGGGGCGATTCGCGCTGTGGGGTCTGGTGCTCCGCGGGAGACCAGATGCCCCAACTCGTGGCCATCCCGCCCGGATACAGTACGCAGGCCCGAATCCCATGTGCTTTGCCCTCGGCGGCCAGCACCTGAGTGAGGCCGGTAAGGCCAAACTTGGAGGAGCAGTAGGCGGCTGCGTTCGCCCAGCCGCGCTTACCCGCCACCGAGGAGATGTTGATGATCGTGCCTTTGCCCGCTTGTGCCATGGACGGGTATACCGCCTTGGCCAGCAGGAACGGGGCACGCAGGTTGACATCGAGGACGCGGTCCCAACTCTCTGCCGACAGGTCAACCACTGGGCGCGGTACGTCGGTCCCGGCGGCGTTCACCAGGACATCGACTCGACCAAAGGTGGCCAGCGTCCGTTCCACCGCATCCTGGATCTGGTTCTCATCAGCGAGGTCGACTGGGAGAGCTAGCGCCTTCCGACCTAGGGATTCAACCTCCCGAGCTACCTGCTCGAGCTGCTCTTTGCTGTGCGCCACCAAGGCGACGTCTGCACCCGCCTGGGCAAAGGCAAGCGTGGTAGCACGGCCCAAACCGCTACTGGCACCGGTAATGAGCGCTACCTGACTGGAGTTGCCCCGATTCGGTGGAGAGATTACGACTTGGTCATGGGGCGGCGTGACGAGATAAGCATACCTCCTTTCCGGACGGCCGTGGGGCATGGATATGTGGACGGCCTGAGCAGGGGAGCGTGATCGATTGCGGGAGCGGGCCGCCCACATACCCACACCCCCTGCTGCTGCGACGACGACTGCTCCTCCTTCATGCGACTGTCTCCCGCACGATCTGGCGCTCGAACTCGGCCGGTGGGAGGTAGCCCAACGTGGAGTGCCGACGATGGGTGTTGTAGAACCCCTCGATGAAGTCGAAGATCGCCGTCCGAGCCTCGGCATGGGTCCGGAAGATGGATCGATCCAACAATTCACATTCGAGCGTGGCGAAAAACGATTCGGTGATGGCGTTGTCGTAGCAATCCCCGACCGACCCCATCGACAGATCGATGCCGGCCTCCCGACAGTGCTGCCCGAAGGCGATGCTCGTGTACTGACAGCCATGGTCGGAGTGATGGATGACACCGTGCTCCGGTCGCCGGTTCCAGAGCGCCATCTCGAGGGCGGCGACCACGAGCTCGGTACGGAGGTGATCGGCCATGGCCCAGCCAATGATGGGACGACTAAAGACGTCGAGGACCACGGCGAGGTACAGGAAGCCCATCCAGGTTGGCACAAAGGTAATGTCGGCCGCCCACAGAACATTGGGTGCCCCAGCGACGAACTGGCGAGCAACCCGATCCGGAGCAACGGGTGCTGCCGGCTCCCGCACGGTCGTGATCGCCGTGCGACGACGATGACACCCAACGATGTTTGCCGCACGCATCAGTCGAGCGACCCGTTTCCGCCCACATGCCGTTCCGGTCTCCGCGAGTTCGGCCTGAATGCGTGGCGCCCCGTACGTCGCTCGACTCTCCTGGTGAATGACGGTAATCCGCTCGGTCAGCACCGCGTCCTCTCTCTCCCGGGCAGATACCCCGCGTGTGCGCCATGCGTAGTACCCGCTGGTGGAAACACCCAGCACCCGACACAGCATGGCAGTGGCATGATTGGCCTTCTCTCGCTCCACGAACTCGAACGCCACTACCGGCGCGAGTCGGTCTCCTTGGCGAAGAAGGCCGCGGCTTTTACCAGGATCTCCCGCTCTTCGCGCAGCGTCTTGATCTCGCGACGGAGACGGCGCACCTCCTCCGTTTCCTCGGTGGTGAGTCCATCGTGTCGCAGGCCATCATCGATGTCAGCCTGCTTCATCCATTGACGGAGCGTCTCGGTTGTGACCTCCAGCTCGCGGGCGATCTGGGCCATGGATTTGCCGCTGGACCGGATGAGACGGATGGCCTCGGCACGGAATGCGGGCGGATAGGGGGCGTGACTCTTGGGCATGTGAACATCCTTCCGGGGTTCCTTGACCCCCAAGCTTCAGGGTGTCCACCGAACCGGGTCAAGTCCAGACAGCGAGGCCGTATCCAGCTGCCAGGCGAAGTACCACTTCCGATCTCCCTCCTCCCCGGGCAGCGGACGCTCCCCGATCAACCAACCTTGGAGCCCGGTGACGTCGCTGTGTGCTCGATGCACCTGGATCCGGCACGCCTGCCGCTGCACGGGATGCTCGTCGTGCTCCAGGACGGTGACTGTTTCCCATGCCTCCGCCGGCATGGCCTCGGTCACTCCCTGGGCAGTGTGCAAGGGTGCCACCTGCACGGGGTGGGGATGCGTGCGCGGTCGGCCACTGCGGCCATGTGGTCCCCCTGGCACGATCCCATCCTTCCGTTTGCGCCCTGGGCGTCGGCCCACAGGCACCGATTGGGCGGCTGCTGCCACCACCTCCTCCGGGAGCCGGACCCCAAAGGTCTTACTCACTTGGACAAGGTAGGGCTCCTGGCGGTCTTCCAAGCCGGTCAGGAAGTCTGGGATGTCCCCATAGCCTGCATCCGCGGTGACCGCTGTGTGGTCGACTCCAGCCGTGCGCGCCTGGTCCAGGAGGGCCAACGCCAGCGTGGGCTTGGTTGCAAACTCGACCTCCTCGGGAACACGTGCCGCCGTGCGTCGTTCCGCATCATCGGCCCACGACTGCGGCAGGTAGAGCCGGGTGCCGATCGGCCAGTGCCGCTGCGGATCGGTGTAGTGCGCCGTGACCACTGCCTGGCAGTTGGCCTTCTTGCCCAATTCGCCACAGTACTGCCGTTGCACCCCCACCGAGTGCTTGCCCTGCTTGGGAAACGCCGTATCGTCCAGGGCGATCACTCCCTCCTGCGCATCCACCATGCCCCGCTCCACCATCAGCGCCAGCCTGTCAACTCACGGCTGAAAGTGCACAGTCCGTTTTCGGCCAAGGTGCACAGGCTTGTTACGGCCAAGGGGCACAGCGGGTAAGACGATGGACGAAACTCCGGTGGATTGATCTCGCTGACAGTGTAC
>Ga0207416_1003104_pt1 | contig 16557 bp, 13 predicted proteins | sample PaiPotPPM11metaG_FD_184107 | JGI IMG/M metagenome (GOLD analysis project Ga0207416, IMG submission 184107) | Iron sulfur acid spring bacterial and archeal communities from Banff, Canada, to study Microbial Dark Matter (Phase II) - Paint Pots PPM... ...
TGGGCAAACCGCAATGAAGAAGCTCTTGCGTACTGAGCTTGAAACAAGAAGGTTTTCGGCCCAGAGCATGCCTTTTTCAACTTGCAATCTCATTAGCCAACAAAGTCATCACATGCTTGGTTTAGATTGATGGAAAGAAGCAAGCTTTTGCTAATACTTGAAAAATTAGCAAATCTACCTAGTCAAGGATGAATTTATGAAACCTATAAGTATACGCATATTGCCAGTCTATTCAGAACAACATCAAGATAAGATCGGTGATATGCAGCTACACAAACATCAGGTGGAGACTTGGGAAGCGTTCCAAGATCCGGCTATCGATGTAATTTTTAATGTAGCAATGACTGGTGATGGCAAGAGTGCGGCAGGATATTTACCGATATTTAAGGATGGAAAGCATGTCATAGCAATGTATCCGACAAATGAGCTAATACGGGATCAGCTTCAAGCTTTGCCCAGTTACGAGCAGCGTTTGGGTATCAGGTTGCCAAGACACCAGTCAATGGATAGCGCTAAGATTAGTGAATTGATGGATCAAAATGAGATCTCTAACCGCCTTGAGCAAGTGCGTAGTCTCATTCGGCACAACCCTATTTTGCTGACCAACCCTGACTTGGTGCATCTCATTATGAGCTACCAATATGGTTGGGGGTCTAAGCGCAAGGAACTCCCTTTTGAACTAACTCTTCAGTACCATTATCTGCTCTTTGATGAGTTTCATACATTTGATGTTCCTCAGATTATCTCAGTAACTAATATGCTCGGCTATCTGGCAACATCTTTTGAGCATGATCCTGATCAACGCAGGAAGTTTGTCTTTCTTTCAGCAACTCCAAGCAAGTTCTTTGATACCTTGCTAGAAAGAGGAGGCTTGCGGGCTCGTCGTGTGTATGGCTCCTATAGTTCAAGGTCTCAACAAAACTATCGCTGTATTCTTCAGCGCTGTGAACTGGAGTTGCACGAGGTTAGCCCCGAACAGTCCATTGAGTTATGGGTAGAGGAACATCTTGATGAGATTCGTGGGTTCTTCAATACGCACAAGGGATCAAAAGGTGCGATTCTAGTCAACTCTGTAGCAGCGGCTAAGCGTCTGGTGGCTTTATTAAAAGAGTACTTTCGAGATCAGCCCGAGATTACCATCGGTGAGAATACTGGTTTAACGAGTCGACAGGAACGGCTTGCCTCATTCGATAAAACAATTCTTGTGGGTACCTCGACGGTCGATATTGGTGTTGACTTTAAGATCAATTTGCTGATCTTTGAGTCCTATAGTCCTGGTTCCTTTATCCAGCGCTTTGGTCGCTTGGGGCGCCACGAGGGCTATCCTATCTATCGTGCTTACGGACTTGTACCCCGTTTTGTACTGGAGCGCTTCGCTAAACCGCTTGCAGAGACTACAGAGATCGAGCGCAAGTCCTTCAACGATCTTGTCTATGAGGTCTTCCCCACAGAAAATGAGTTCCGTCGTTATGCCAGCCGTTGGGGTGTGGTGCAAGCTGCCCAAGTGTTAATTGACTTGCAAGCGCTACAAAAAAAGTCAAAGCAAGAAGATAGAGCCTTACAAGAGGAAAATACGGCCTTGGTTAAAGCCCTTTTCCTGCGCTATGAGCAGTTTTATGGGAATGGTGATCCTACATGTCCTATCATGGAGAAAGCTCTCCGGAAGTACTGGAGGCTTAAGAGTACTATGCCAGAAGTGCTTGCTGAACTAGCTAGTTTTCGAGGGCAAAGTCCTCTCTCTTGTGGTGTGTGGGAGAAAGCAGACGATACAACAGACGGACACTTGCAAACCTATGGTTTGTTCTTCCTCCTGACCAACACTGATTTTATAGTCATAGATAAAGACGAGTTTATGCAGGAGGTCCGCAGGCGAAATGCTCTAGAAACAGACCAAGAAGAGACCACACAAGGGATTAAGCAGTACCGCCTGCAAGAAAAAGCTTTTGAACGCCAACTTCTCTACGTCAGGATCAAGGAATTTATTGCAGAGCGTCAATCATTGCGTTTGCGCGTCGACCAGGATTTTGCACAAGTCGGCCAATTTCTTCATCAAGTTATGGTCCTTGAGGGGATCACTGTGATTGATCCAACACATCAACAGCGCGATGTGATCAATGATGCACTCAAAAAACTGTCACTTGTCTGTATTATCAGTGATATCCCATTCCTAGAGTTAAAGCGTATGATGCGCTTGGGACCACTTTTCCAAGTCCATCGCATTCGGGATAGAATAGGAGCACGTGACTATTCTATCGTGTTTGGGCAAGATGCTTTATTACTCGACTCAGAGCTATTCTTCCGTAAGACTAATGATGACCATGCGATGATGCTGTAAACCCAAAAATAAGGAGGTGTACATGTTCTTTCTGGAATTTCTCAAACAGTCAGTACCTGCCGACGAGGTGGTCACTCGTGAGTTCATTGAATTGATGGTACCTCAGCTGCTTGAAAAGTATGTTGATCGTTCTGCGAAAGGTGGTACGCATCAGGACGATGATACATTGGAAGAGAAGACTAAGCGAGACTTTGAAGCTCTCGGAGATCAGAGCATGTTCAGCCATTTGCTCAATGGCATTTTTCCATCGCTTCGGCTGATGCATGTGCTTGAAGATCTTGAAGATGAAGATATCGAGAAGTTTTCTGACCTTGAGCGTCGCGTGTATATTCTCTCCTACTTGATGCACGATATTGACAAAATCAAACGGCGCCCTGTCGAAACAATAACGCGTGAAGTTATTGAAGAATCAAAAGCTTTTATTGCTGAGGAGCTACGGGAATGTAATGCAGAAGCATTCTTTCCTCAAGCTATGGAGTATCTGGAAGATATCACTTTTCTGGTGGTAAATACACAGCGCACATGGAAGACGCATTTAGTGATACCTCCCTGGAAGCTTCGTTTGTTGGATCGAATTGCTAACCTGCGAGATTTATGTACGTTCTCGGATCAGATTGCCTATCTCGTGACTTCGCCTGCTGAAATTTTGCATCTAGGAGGATTGAGAGATCTCTTAGAAAGTCTAAGTGAGCATAAGTTGACATTTCACTATCACCAGTTACGTGATGTCCGTGGCTTGTTCACAAGTGTAGTTAACAATGGCCTCATTAACCTGTTTACTAATGAGAATAAACGCGAGGGAATCTGGCCTTATCTATTCTTTTCCGATGGCGTCGTGTATCTCGCACGCAAGACAGTAAAATTATCAATTACAAATGAGCAAGTAGTTGAGGCAGTCAAAAATCAACTGCAACAAGTATGTGGTGTGCGTGTTAAAGGGGATGCGCCGGGCTTCGCATTTAGCAATCAGGGCAATGCCAAACATCCCGAATACTACTTTGAGTTCCTGTCCTTGGACGATTACCTGCAATTGCTGATAAATAGTACAATGCGTCGTACCGTTAGGGACATAACAGCAGGGCCTTTTGAGAAATTGAAAGAGATGCAAGCTAATGGCGAGATTGCTGCTGATTTGCTAGTAGGCTTGGACCTTGAGCCAGATTTGCGAGCCAGCAGACTTGCTCGTTTCCTCTCTGTCATTTTCACAACTGTGCTTGGTATGCTCACTAAGAATCAGCAAGAGTTGTATAAACGTATAGAGCAGGAAATTGCAAATTTTCTAGAGTTACAGCCATATTGGGAGCAATCCAAGGCAATTCCAAACAAGGGTGGTCTGGACTATCGCTGGTTCTGGTTGGCTGCTCGCTACATGCAGGATCATAAAGATAAAGGCATTGATTTTTATAACGATTCAGACAGCCTAGAAGCAATCTTTCAGGGATGCTTTGCCTTGATAAAAGAGCACGCGAGTACAGAGTTAGCTCAGGCTATCCAGGAGCGCCAGCGTTATCTTACGCATTTGCCTCACTACTTGGAAACTACGGTTGAGTTACCTCACACGGTACGTAATCGGGGCATACTCCCCGATTTCCATGGTGAAATGGAGGGCTATACAAATGCGAAAGGTAAGGGCAAAGCCAAAAAGCTAATTTGTACGCTCTGCAACAGCTCCTATCCGACAGAAGCCCAGTCTGACAATGCTGTGTTGTTTCAGCCATGGGTGTACAAAAACAAGATGCCGCTCTATGCTGGAACAAATGCGGGTGGCGTGTGTGCTATTTGTGCGCTGGAGTTGATGCTGCGGCAACTTCTACAGAAAGGAGATCTGCGCCTGACTGGAACTAAGTTTGAGGCGATGAAGAGCAAATATATCGCGGTCTATCCCAACTACTTCTTCACTGCTGAGACAGGTGCAATGGTACAAGGTATTATCGGCCAATTGTGGGATATGAGCTTTTTTACATTGTGCCAACAACTGACGGGCCAAGACCTCAGGGTGAAGCATGTGATTAATTCACAGATGTTCAGGCTTGATGCTAAGCCTGAGAGCAAAGGTCCTCGTACACTTCCTGAGTCCTATGATCAGGAGGATAATGATAGCGCCACACTAGAAGACCTGCTTACAGGGACAAACTTGGAATCAGCTCCAGAACAAGGAAAGGAACCGCATGAGTACCGCTATATCAAGTACCAGTATCCTGAGGGTACCTATCCTAGTATGTGTTTCTTCGGTATGCCAGCGGGTAAGGATGATAATGATACTGCATCATGGGCTATGCCTGCATTACTCGCGCTTGCCTTGCCACTAGTGACGGGAGCGAAGGTAGTTATCTCTGAGCTGCTATTGCCACTCTTTGCATCTGGACACGATTTTCCAGAAACGGTGGTATTTGATGCTCCACATCCTTACCTCGGACGTTTGCTGGATAATGTCTGGCGCGGAGAAGCTACAGCCGAGCACACAGACCGTGGGCATAGAAACCGCGTCCGAGTCAATAAAGTGCTAGATAAGCTCTCGATGCTAGTACAGGTCTATCAGGTGAACTTCGAGACTTATTCAAAGAAAGGAAAGCCGGAATGGCAACACCTGAGTGCAGTTGTCCGTGACATCGAAACCGATCCGATGTACGTGTTTAGCTACTTGCGTGAGCAGGAACGCAGAGGGACAACGGTATTTGCGTCCCGTGCCAATGCGTATATTGGTATCTACCAACGTGTTTGTCGGGAATTGTTAGGTCAACGCATCTGCCAAAAGATGCTTGATATGAATTTATTGGAGGAGAAAAACTTGGGAAATATTCAAAAGTGTGTAGAACTCTACACGACATTTTATCGTGGTGGCTATGAGGCATACTCTATACTCAAGCCCATAGATACCGTTGCCAAAGCTATTATCAATAGCCCGTTGGAGATCGACGAGGAAGATTTGCTCTGGCAGATCCAGGGCGAGATACGAAACTGGCTGGATCGTGTACGGAGCCGTCAGGCAACGGGTTATGCAGTATTCTGGGGCAAAGATATTGATGCAAAGGAAGCTCCTGCTATCCGCGATTTCATCACCTACTTCTACAAGCAGGTATTCAGTATCTACTGCCAAGGTGAACGTGGTGTATTGCGTAGTCGAATCAACCGCTTCAAGGATGGTTGTGAAGCATACTATGTGCACTTGCGTACGATACAGCGTATCCAGGAGCAAGAGGCTGAAAAAGAGCCTATTGCTTAGTTAAATTGTAAAAAAAGAAAGTGAGTTTCAACATGTTTTTGAACAGTTTAGAAGGTAGTGACGTATTCCACCAGGACATTCCCAAATTGCCGATGGGCAAGTATGCACACGTTGTTCTCTTGCGCGAAACAAACTCTTTTGCGCTCTTCCAGACTGATGGCGAGCTGAATATCTCTCGCGTTAGCCTGGGACGAACCCATCAAGAGCTAGCGACACGCATTGTCCTCTTTAAGCGGAAACAATCAACTCCGGAGCGCTTGACCGGGCGAGAATTGCTACGTAGCCATAGCTTGGTTGAGAAGTGCAAATACAATACATCCGAGTTTTGTAAACGGTGCCCTGACTGCATCTATTATGGCTTTGCGATCGGAAATGAGGGATCGGAGCGCTCTAAGGTGCTGGTTGACTCGGCCTTTTCGATTACGGGCTATGATCTGTCGCATCAGCAGTTCACTTTTAATGCGCCGTCGGAAAATGGGACGATGAGCGAGGATGGTAAGATGAAGACGGCTCTGGGTGAGCAGGATTATGTCTTGCCACAGGTCTACTTTCCTTCGGTGGTAACGATTAAGGACCCTACCGAGGCTGAGTTTATCTATGTGCTGAATAACATTTTGCGTACAAAACGCTATGGTGCACAGAATACGCGTACAGGAACAGTTACTAACCGTGTCCTGGGCATCGTTTTCGCCGATGGCGAAATTTTCTCCAATCTACACCTCACACAGGCAATCTATGATGCCTTACCACAAGAGCAACGTGCGAAGATGCCTCTTCCGCAAGAGGGAGTGATCGAGGCAATGGAAACGGTTGTTCCCACGCTCTTGCGAGAAGATGGTGTCGTCTACCGTCATATCGATGGTGAGCGTTTGCAGACACTATTGCAAGAGGTGATGCAGATCACTAGCGATGAGCAGAAGTTACTCACACTCTTAACCCAGGCTAATGCTGAAGCGAATCGCTATGCTCAGACCTACGGCGTGGGTGCTAAAGAAGCAAAAGGGAAGAAGTAGGAATGCTATGCTCATCACAGTTTGTCACCTGACATTGCATGATTATCTATTCTATGCTTCGCGTGAAGTGGGGCGACTCTATGAGACGGAGAAATATCTGCATAACTATGGGCTGACCTATGCACTTGGCCTAGTCAAGTCACCCTTTAGCAATCTGACTCAGGTGCCGCGCTATCAGGAAGATCTGGATGTGGTGAATAAGCAAGGGGTGTATGTGACGCCAGCACATCCCTTGCGCTGTACATTTGCATTTCACACTTTTAAGATGGCAAATGTCAATTATTATAACTTTACACCACAGATCAGTTCCAATCAGGTGGTCTTTGGACGCGCTAAAGAGCTGGTACCTGAAAGCACTTTTGAATTCTTTGTACTCAGTGAGCAAGAGGTACGGCTCCCGAGCTGGATTCGCCTGGGCAAGTGGATGGCTAAAGGACATGTGCAAGTCAAGGCCAGAGCATATGCCCAGGTCAAAGAAGGATCTTTTCAGGTCAAGGGAGCGCTGAATCCGCTTGACATCGACATAATGCCTGAGAATTGCAATATTATCGCTATGGCACCTGCTAGCTTGTTAACAAATGCCCATTACACCGGGTCCTATTACGAGATTGTGGATAGTGATGCCTGCCAAGTACATCTGCCGGCGGGCATGCGTTATCAAGCAAAACGCTAGTACTGTTTTTGCTGGATCGATCAAAAACCGAGGGCAATGAAGTGTGTGAATCTGCTATGCTTCATTGCCCTCCTCAAATGTACATAGAGAAGAATTGAAGGAGGGATGATAAGCTGATGGAAGAAGCCTCAACTGATATCGCACAATCCACAAAGCTGTATGCTCTGTTGTTAAAGCTGCGTCCGCTCGAACGTGGAACAATCATGCCATTTTCGGGTGAACTGGTACATGGAGCCTGGATGAACTGGTTAAGGGAGACTGCACCTGATGTTGCTGACCGACTCCATGAAGGGAACAAGCGACGTCTCTTTACCTGCTCTAGCTTGCAATTTCCATATACGAGTGAGCGTATCATGCAGGCGCAACGGGAAAATGTTCATCTGCCCCTGGACCCCCAGAAGAGCTATACCGTTCGCCTGACCTTGTTACACGGAGAACTCTTCCAACTGCTCTACACTATGATCATGGCAAGGAATGAGCGGACGACGAGTACAAGCCAGTACCCATTTATACAGATTGGAAAACAATCCTTTCTGCTCGAAGAGGTCATTTCCCATCCTGATGATCCCTCTGGCTGGACTGGTTTTACCACGTGTGAGACCCTGGTCGAGCAAGCGAGAACACGACGCTTATTTCCTGCTCAACCTTTAGAACTAGAATTTGCCTCACTCACTGCTTTTAATCGGATACACCATTCTAGTAGACCATATGGCAATCATTATGCGCGTCTGCCGTTACCGTCCTATGTGTTTGCCGGGCTAGCCAGCCGCTGGCAGGAAATAGCGCCACCTGCACTTACACATGTGGTACAACTCCAACGAATCGAAGCTTATATCGAGGCTCAGGGTGTCATCATTGATGACTACCAATTGCAGACACATAGCGCTCATTTTGCCCAACATACTCAGCCTGGTTTTGTTGGCACCTGTCGTTATCTCTTACGTGGTCCCGACGCTCCGCCAACGGCAGAACAACCGCTCACTCTTCGCCAACAGATTTTGCTGCTCTCATGGCTCGCATTTTACACGGGAGTTGGTTATAAACCTGCGATGGGTATGGGGCAAACACGGGCGCTACCGGGATAAGTGGTATACATTGTTGATGGCATCGTGGAATAGAAATAGTCCGTGAGGTTGAAAATGGAAGAAGCTGAAGGTGAGACACTTGCAATCTCATATTTAAATGCACTGGAGTACTGTCCCCGCCGTTTTTACTATGAATGCGCATTAAGCGAGTTTATCGATAATGCACATACTGCGGAAGGGAACATGCGTCATGAGAGAAGTGACAGTGGCTTGAGGACACTCGAAAATGGCATTACGACATTCCGCCGTGTATGGGTCTGGTCTGACCGTCTGAAATTGAGTGGCCTTGCTGATGTTGTAGAAGAGCAGGAGGGAAATTTAGTACCAATTGAGTATAAAAAAGGGAAGATGGGGGAATGGCTCAACGACCATGTGCAGTTATGTGCTCAGGCACTCTGCCTGGAAGAGATGCGAGGATGCACTATTCCCTACGGGTACATCTTCTACTTCGGCTCAGCACGACGTGAGGAGGTTGCCTTTGATGAGGTGCTGCGGCAGCGCACAGAAGAGACGGTCCAACTGGCATTTGCCTTACTGGAACGTGCCGTATTGCCTCCTCCATTGGCTGGTAAGGCGAGCAAGCGCACGGCACTACCCACAATGCATCGTAAATGCCGAGATTGTAGCCTGGAACCGTTATGTTTGCCGCGCGAGGTATTAGCACTAGCGGGAGAAGCGAAGAAGTAGTTTTTTGGAAGGAGTGGAAAATTGGAAGGTGTTGAATGGGGAGTACTAAAGGGAGCTAGCGGAATGGCAACAGTTTACTTGAATGAACAACAATCGATCGTCAAAAAGCGTGACGAATATCTTATTGTTCAGTATCCAGATAAACGCAAGACAGAAGTACCATTGATCAAAGTGTCTCAAATTGTAGTAGTTGGCGATATCACATTAACAACGCCCGCTCTGCATGCTTTGCTCGAGCGAGGTATTGAAGTCTGTTTTCTCTCGTTCTACGGACAGTTTCGAGGAAGGCTCTCGCCACCTGTCGCAAAGAATGCTGCTATTCGTCGTGCGCAATACCGTGCACATGCAGACCCGCAACAAGCGTTACAGATTGCCCAGGCCTGTGTGCGAGGAAAACTAGCGAATATGCGCACGATGTTATTGCGAACCAATCGGCAGATACAGGAGGAAGAGATTGCAGAAGCAGCCAGTGAAATCCAGCGTATGATTCAACAGGTTCCCAAAGCAGCAGTACTTGGCTCTTTGCTAGGGATAGAGGGACGTGGTTCAGCAGCATACTTCGGCGTATTTGGAAAGCTCCTGCGTGGTCCGATGAGCTTTACACATCGACAAAGACGCCCACCTAAAGATCCAGTGAACGCGATGCTCAGCCTGGGATATACGCTCCTGGGGTACCAAGTGGCAGCAGCTATTCAGATCGTTGGACTTGACCCATACGCCGGATTTCTCCATCAACCACGTCACGGACGTGCTGCCTTAGCACTCGACTTGATGGAAGAGTTCCGACCGATCATTGTCGACTCGGTCGTACTGAACATCTGCAATCACCGCCTATTGTCTGAGCAGGATTTTCAGGAAGAGCTTGGTGTTATTCATCTCAAACCGGAAGCGCGTAAAAAGTTCACCACCAAACTCGACGAACGCTTACAGGAAGAGGTCCAGCACCCACAATTTGAATATCGCACCAGTTACCGCAGATGTATTGAATTGCAGGTGAGGCTATTAGCAAAGTATCTCACAGGAGAGATTCCAGCCTACCCACCATTCAGTGTGAGGTAAGGAGGTACATGAAAACACCGCAAAGTCATGGGGATGAAAGCACACTGTATGTAGTCAGCTATGATATTCCTAATGACAGAAGGCGTACTCGTGTGCATAGTGCACTGACAGGTTTTGGCACATGGGTGCAGTATAGCGTCTTCGAATGTTTTTTGAATCGCAAGCAGCGTGTCCTCATGGAAGCCCGACTGCTCAGAGAGATTCATCAGCGAGAAGACACGATAAGAATCTATGGATTGTGCGGAACTTGTGCCCCAAAGGTAGAAGTCCTGGGAAGAGGGGAAGCACCTAGCGAGGACACGCTCTACCAGTTATGAGTTCTATACTCAGAAAGCTCAAGCGAGATTGAAGCAGAAAGTTGCGAGGCGTACAGTGGTGGAAATCCCACGCACAGCGCCTCGCAAACAGAGTAAAGGAGGCCGACAGTGCTCCCAGAGCGGATTGTAAACACGAGGGTTATAGTGTATACTCCTTCAAGAAGCCCAAACGAGGCGAAAATAGATAAACCAAACTATACGCCTCGCAAAGCGCAAGCTGAAGCGGCTTCTGGAGCCATGCGAGGCAACCCGCTGTGGAAAGGGTGGATGGGACTCAGGCGAGATTGAAACTCTTGAAGACGTTGTTGAAGTCTGCCCATTGGTAAGGTGGAAAGGGTGGATGGGACTCAGGCGAGATTGAAACGAGACAGGTAAGCGCGGGCGTATGGCGCTAGTAGGAGTGGAAAGGGTGGATGGGACTCAGGCGAGATTGAAACGTCGAGCGGTTACGCGGCGTTGAGATCCGCAATCGAGGTGGAAAGGGTGGATGGGACTCAGGCGAGATTGAAACAAGAAATCTCTCTCTGTCCGTACGCATATCTGCACGGTGGAAAGGGTGGATGGGACTCAGGCGAGATTGAAACCTTTCCAACATCTGCGACTGATCCTTTCTCTGTGGCGTGGAAAGGGTGGATGGGACTCAGGCGAGATTGAAACTTTCTTTTACCTTTTTGATACGTTCAGCATCTTTGACGTGGAAAGGGTGGATGGGACTCAGGCGAGATTGAAACAGCTTTGTGACATGAGCCAAAATCCTAGAGCAACGAGTGGAAAGGGTGGATGGGACTCAGGCGAGATTGAAACAATCCTTTCAACTATTCAACTATTCAACTACTCTTCTTGTGGAAAGGGTGGATGGGACTCAGGCGAGATTGAAACCACTCAATCACTACCAGCAGCTTATTAAGACTATGGTGGAAAGGGTGGATGGGACTCAGGCGAGATTGAAACTCGCATTGCAGAGCAGGACCTCATCACGGTCCTGGCAGTGGAAAGGGTGGATGGGACTCAGGCGAGATTGAAACATTCAGCTAGACTTGCAACGCCTCGAGGAAATGGGGTGGAAAGGGTGGATGGGACTCAGGCGAGATTGAAACGTCTGGTCATCCTTTTTACTGTCTGGAGGTACAGGAAGTGGAAAGGGTGGATGGGACTCAGGCGAGATTGAAACTTCTCACCGGCTGCGGGTTCCTGACAAAAGAGTATGGTGGAAAGGGTGGATGGGACTCAGGCGAGATTGAAACTACTACTGGACGTACAACAAATGGCCGCGTGGATTGGTGGAAAGGGTGGATGGGACTCAGGCGAGATTGAAACATCACCTTAGCCAACGTCTAATCTTCTTCTTCTTCTGTGGAAAGGGTGGATGGGACTCAGGCGAGATTGAAACAGAGAGAGCAATCAACTGGTGCAAAGAGCGTCACACGTGGAAAGGGTGGATGGGACTCAGGCGAGATTGAAACGATCCGTATAGGGTAGCTTCACCCGTGCCTCTACCTCGTGGAAAGGGTGGATGGGACTCAGGCGAGATTGAAACAGATCTCCAAGCAACGGATCGGGCCTTAGCCAAGCGTGGAAAGGGTGGATGGGACTCAGGCGAGATTGAAACAAGACAGCCTCAATGTACGCTTTACCTTTTTGCTGTGCCGGTGGAAAGGGTGGATGGGACTCAGGCGAGATTGAAACTGGACAATTGCACTTCCATCTCTTGAGGTCATAATGTGGAAAGGGTGGATGGGACTCAGGCGAGATTGAAACTGTGAGTGATTGTGTGAGGTCGAGTTTTGTTCTGTTAGGTGGAAAGGGTGGATGGGACTCAGGCGAGATTGAAACACTGGGTAGCATTGATAGTTCACATACCCCCGGCCAGTGGAAAGGGTGGATGGGACTCAGGCGAGATTGAAACTCCGAATACCATACAACTCCCTGGAAACGAACGATAGTGGAAAGGGTGGATGGGACTCAGGCGAGATTGAAACATCTAATGGTAGCTATGCCTGCCCAAAGTGGGCAATCGTGGAAAGGGTGGATGGGACTCAGGCGAGATTGAAACAAATCTCAGCTCGTGCCTATTGTTGACTAACTCACTGTGGAAAGGGTGGATGGGACTCAGGCGAGATTGAAACGACAGGACTAGAAGCCATTAGACAAAAGGGGGATAACGTGGAAAGGGTGGATGGGACTCAGGCGAGATTGAAACACCAGATTGAGATGCCTAATGCTCGACCAGATGGATTGTGGAAAGGGTGGATGGGACTCAGGCGAGATTGAAACCTCTAATTATCCAAGTGGAGCAACCTTGCCAGCTGGCGTGGAAAGGGTGGATGGGACTCAGGCGAGATTGAAACAGCCGTTGACACCGAGGTCAAGTCACTTGAGAAGAGTGGAAAGGGTGGATGGGACTCAGGCGAGATTGAAACGTTGGATTTATCTTCTTGAAGAAGCCTGCTCCAGCCGTGGAAAGGGTGGATGGGACTCAGGCGAGATTGAAACATAATGACAGACTTGGCAGTCAAACAAAAGACCATGGTGTGGAAAGGGTGGATGGGACTCAGGCGAGATTGAAACACAATGAACGAGCTTGGAGAGAGTCAGGATGTCAACAGTGGAAAGGGTGGATGGGACTCAGGCGAGATTGAAACAATATCTCAAGAACCAAGCACGACTAGCCAACTTAGAGTGGAAAGGGTGGATGGGACTCAGGCGAGATTGAAACTATATATCATCAACAACGGCAACGCCTTTAAGAATCGTGGAAAGGGTGGATGGGACTCAGGCGAGATTGAAACGGTGGGTATTTGGGCATGCAACGGGACAATCCTACGCGTGGAAAGGGTGGATGGGACTCAGGCGAGATTGAAACAACTCATGATGGGGAGGATGTTGCTCCTCTTTCGAGATGTGGAAAGGGTGGATGGGACTCAGGCGAGATTGAAACTATATCATCCATACTCATAGGCTGGTTGCTCCTATCGTGGAAAGGGTGGATGGGACTCAGGCGAGATTGAAACCAGGGAGGCTAGTATGGGCTTTCTTAATCGCTTTAAAGTGGAAAGGGTGGATGGGACTCAGGCGAGATTGAAACATGTGATGACGACGGGTCAGCAGTCGTGGATTTTATTGTGGAAAGGGTGGATGGGACTCAGGCGAGATTGAAACTCCGCAAGATCCTACAGGACTATGGCATAAAGCCAGGTGGAAAGGGTGGATGGGACTCAGGCGAGATTGAAACGCATCGTTACTTTGCCGTTGCTATTCATCGTCCGCGTGGAAAGGGTGGATGGGACTCAGGCGAGATTGAAACATTCATCTTTACCAGCCTCTGCGCAAGGTGTTATAACGTGGAAAGGGTGGATGGGACTCAGGCGAGATTGAAACCATCGGGTGGTATTCCTTTCCTTTCTAATCTCTGCGTGGAAAGGGTGGATGGGACTCAGGCGAGATTGAAACCTCTCATAGTCCGTTGTCGCCATCATATCTATGTCGTGGAAAGGGTGGATGGGACTCAGGCGAGATTGAAACTTCTTGAGGCAGAATCGACAGATCTCAGCAAAGTACTGTGGAAAGGGTGGATGGGACTCAGGCGAGATTGAAACACCTCCTATGTAGAGTATATACGATGCATACGACAAAGTGGAAAGGGTGGATGGGACTCAGGCGAGATTGAAACGCCCCAGGTCTTCTAGCTCTTTTAGATCCATCTGGATCGTGGAAAGGGTGGATGGGACTCAGGCGAGATTGAAACACCTCCTATGTAGAGTATATACGATGCATACGACAAAGTGGAAAGGGTGGATGGGACTCAGGCGAGATTGAAACCAAGACATCTTCTTTCAGGCCCTACAGGATTTCATTGGTGGAAAGGGTGGATGGGACTCAGGCGAGATTGAAACTGAGTATCTCACCGGGAACATGGAAGCGTGCATTGGGTGGAAAGGGTGGATGGGACTCAGGCGAGATTGAAACCCTGGGTAACAGACCGTTCCGCCCTAGTAGCTTAGAGTGGAAAGGGTGGATGGGACTCAGGCGAGATTGAAACAGAAGAAGAAACCTCTCATAGACTTCTCTCTTCCAAGGGTGGAAAGGGTGGATGGGACTCAGGCGAGATTGAAACCCCAGCTTTACAGATGCAAGCGCAGTCTATGATCTCGTGGAAAGGGTGGATGGGACTCAGGCGAGATTGAAACTGGATTCTGATAGAACAAGTGTCAGCTGCTTTGTACGGTGGAAAGGGTGGATGGGACTCAGGCGAGATTGAAACTTCTAACTACAAGTTCTACTTTTTGACCGTCTATCCTGTGGAAAGGGTGGATGGGACTCAGGCGAGATTGAAACTCAGAATTTACGCGCTGTTCAATTTTTCTATCAATCGTGGAAAGGGTGGATGGGACTCAGGCGAGATTGAAACATCAAGTCTTTCTAGAAGATGAGCCAACAGAAGAGGGTGGAAAGGGTGGATGGGACTCAGGCGAGATTGAAACTCCTGCTTTCTCTGCTAGCTGATTAAGAGCATGTAGCGTGGAAAGGGTGGATGGGACTCAGGCGAGATTGAAACATAGCGCAATCGTTGCACACGGCACGGGCGGCAATCCTGTGGAAAGGGTGGATGGGACTCAGGCGAGATTGAAACTGGTTCGATGCCATACGTCACGACTTGCGGAAACACCGGTGGAAAGGGTGGATGGGACTCAGGCGAGATTGAAACTACTTTATTTACGGATATCTCTCTATGGATGTACTGGGTGGAAAGGGTGGATGGGACTCAGGCGAGATTGAAACAGTGCATACATCTCATGTTCATCTTCTGCTATCTCTTTGTGGAAAGGGTGGATGGGACTCAGGCGAGATTGAAACCCACGTTCGTACTCTTGAGAGTAATCCCACAAGTTGTGGAAAGGGTGGATGGGACTCAGGCGAGATTGAAACTTTGCAGGCCAGCTCCTGCTCTGTAGGCTTCCTGGAGTGGAAAGGGTGGATGGGACTCAGGCGAGATTGAAACTTAGAAAGGAGGGGATGAACTTTGATGACACAATCTCAGTGGAAAGGGTGGATGGGACTCAGGCGAGATTGAAACTTTATCAATGCCCTCTCCTCCTTATGCTGCAAAAAAGTGGAAAGGGTGGATGGGACTCAGGCGAGATTGAAACGTCCCCTCGCAAGATTCGCACCTTTCGACATTTATTGTGGAAAGGGTGGATGGGACTCAGGCGAGATTGAAACAAGGTATCCGATACAGTCCTATAGACGATTGGATGGTGGAAAGGGTGGATGGGACTCAGGCGAGATTGAAACCATATCTTCAATGCCCATGTTGTTACCCTTCTGGTGTGGAAAGGGTGGATGGGACTCAGGCGAGATTGAAACCATGGAACCTAGTCCGCATATATTCATCAGAGACTTGTGGAAAGGGTGGATGGGACTCAGGCGAGATTGAAACTATTCTGGACTCATCAAATGACAAGGACTTCCGTGTGGAAAGGGTGGATGGGACTCAGGCGAGATTGAAACCTCATGCCGCAACCACCGCCGCCGTTTCTGCTGTCGTGGAAAGGGTGGATGGGACTCAGGCGAGATTGAAACATCGCCGAAAAGGACGTGCAAGTACAGAGACTCATCAGTGGAAAGGGTGGATGGGACTCAGGCGAGATTGAAACAAGAATCTCATCAATCAGCATCTGTCGGCAGGTATCGTGGAAAGGGTGGATGGGACTCAGGCGAGATTGAAACTCTTGCTGGCGCTGCTTTTCAGCGAGAGGCAATGTGAGTGGAAAGGGTGGATGGGACTCAGGCGAGATTGAAACAGCCCATGGGATCTGCGACGGGCTATTGTAGAGAGCGTGGAAAGGGTGGATGGGACTCAGGCGAGATTGAAACTATAGCACCGTTGAGGTCAGCATTACAGCAGTAACGTGGAAAGGGTGGATGGGACTCAGGCGAGATTGAAACGCTTATTCGCGTGTGCCAGGGTCAAGTATCCTTGAAGTGGAAAGGGTGGATGGGACTCAGGCGAGATTGAAACATATCCCGGGGTAGGACGTTGCTCTCGCTGCATTCGTGGAAAGGGTGGATGGGACTCAGGCGAGATTGAAACTCTGAGGTGAAAGCGTGACTCATGTGTGACATCGGCGTGGAAAGGGTGGATGGGACTCAGGCGAGATTGAAACA
>Ga0207416_1003105_pt1 | contig 16552 bp, 23 predicted proteins | sample PaiPotPPM11metaG_FD_184107 | JGI IMG/M metagenome (GOLD analysis project Ga0207416, IMG submission 184107) | Iron sulfur acid spring bacterial and archeal communities from Banff, Canada, to study Microbial Dark Matter (Phase II) - Paint Pots PPM... ...
ACCTGGACCTGCTCCGTCGAGGCGCATTCACCGACACAGGAGACCTGGGCACCGCGCTATCGGATATGCACCAGACGGTGGTCCGCATGTCCCGCCTGGTACAAGACCTGCTCACTCTGACCCGGCTCGAGCACGGGAGCGACCTGGTCGTCACCCCGATGCAGGTCGAACCTGTGCTGCGTGAAGTTGCCCGCGCCGGCCAGCTGGCGCATGACCGGACGATCACGGTAGAAGTCAGCGGGGAGCTTCGCGTCGTGAGCGACAGCGACGCCCTCCATCGCGTCTTTCTGAATCTGATTGATAACGCCGCCAAGTACAGTCCCGACGACACGCCGATCCAGCTGCGGGCGCACACGGATGGGCAGCGCGTTGCCATCGATGTGGTGGACCAGGGGGAGGGAATCCCTACGGAAGAACAAGCGTTGATCTTCCAGCGCTTCTACCGGCGGGATAAGATGCGCTCTCCTCGATCCACCGGTGTCGGGCTGGGCCTTTCGATTTGTCAGGCCCTCGTGGGTCACCTCGGAGGCTCGATCGCCGTGCGCAGCGAGTCCGGGAACGGCTGCACCTTCATCGTCTCGCTACCGGCTGCGCATCATGCGAACCAGGTCGCCGGGTGAAGCGTCCGGCTTCATCTCCTGCCCCTTCTGGCCTTATTACTCTCGTCGTCATAGGGTGCCGTTGACCCATCTACGAACCGTTGCGTAAGTCGGCGGTCTGACACCTGAATTAGGTGCGTATGGGTAATCAGCGACAGGATCATGGTCATTAGACATCAACCAGGGTGGAGCAGCGCGTCGTGGCCAACCCTCCACTAGCTTTTACATCGCCGAAATTGCCAACCTGGCATTGAGACGTCTCTGCTTCGAGCTTCAGTCATCGGCCCCTCGGGTGCGAAGATCGGGTACATGACTTGTCGAACTGGCAAAGTGAGGCGTGAAAGGAACTTCACTGACTCGATTACCAAGTCCCGCATGCCTATCCGCAGTTCGGCCAGCGAACTGGTTCGAACGTCAGACTTGGTTTCGTTCAATGACTGCCTGCCAGCATTGGCTTAAGGCTTCAGAATCGGATCGTGAAATCCCGTCAGCTGCACCGACCGCCTTCACTACGTCGTGAGTTGGGATCATGGCCATGTTCCGACCATCCGTGCTTAAGTTGCGGTTAGCCTTGAGTTCCGCATCAACCTTGTAGAAGGACCGCATAAGGAAGTCCTTTCTACCGGCTGCCTCGATTGCTTGATTGGCTCGGTAGAGCGCGCGGGGCCCGGAACGGAGTTCTGACGCTGCTAATGCCCAGCCTGGACAAGCGGGTTCCGAAGTCGCGCCCGTAAAGGGCGTCGCGGTCATGAATCATGCTTGATGAAGAAGAGCACGTGGCATTCACGTCAGCCGCTCTGCCATCCTGCTGGCGCGCCAGCTTGGGAAGGGGACGGATCAAGCATTCGATATCGTGCAGGACGCAGCACTGCGCGGATGGCGCCGTCGGGCCGCTGAAAGGGTCCCGCCCTAGGCTTGCCCTCTCCACCGAGCGGTGATTTCGATCTCGATCCTCATTCGCGGATCGGCCAAACCGCAGACGAACATCGTCGCGGCCGGGCGGATATCGTCGATGTAACGCCTCAGCACCGGCCAGATCGTAGGAAAGTCGGCCGCGCTCGGAAGCAGGTAGCGGACGCGTACCACGTCAGCGAGCGTGGCATCGGCCTCAGCGAGCGCCCAGATGATATTTCTCAACGCCTGCTCGGTCTGCTCGACCACGTCCTCCGACACAGTCATCGACTTGTAATCGAAGCCGGTCGTACCAGACACATGAATCCAGCCACCGTCGACCACCGCGCGGGAGTAGCCGATCTGTCGCTCGAAGTCCGATCCTGATGAGATCAATCGCCGAGCCGTCATGGGCATACGATAGCGGCTCGCTCGTACCTAAGAAGTCGGCGAGCGGCTCATGGCCTCGTCCCTACGTGCAAAGCCCGAGCATGTCTGCCGACGAGTCGACGCCGGTGACGCTATTCGCTCCTTTCCAGGCGAGAACCCCTGTAGTCGCCGGCTACACTTGTGGAATGCCGGTTGCCGTCCCCACAGGACAACGGTGGCTATGATCTCGGGCCGTGCTCACGCCGATGGACCTCCGGGCGGGGGCGCCGGTCGACCGCGCTGTTGTTACCATTCGTCGGATCCGTCGCCGGCTGTTTCCGGCAGGGGAATAAGGAGTGAGGAGAGGCACCATGATTCGAGAGCTCGAGCGGGATGAGACATCACTCGCACACGCGGCCATGCTGGAGTTGCGGCCTCGCATCGGGACGGAGAAAGCGTTTGCCCATCTTGTCGAGTCAGTGCAGCGCCCCGAGGGTTATCGCTTGGTAGCGTCGTTCGCGCAGGGAAAGGCCCAAAGCGGTGGCGATCGCCGGATTTCGGCTCACCCATCATCTTCACTGGGGACGAGCCATCTACTGTGATGATCTGTCGACACGTGCAGTATAGCGAGGTCGGGGGCACGCGGCCGCCCTGCTCGACTGGATGATCGTGGAGGCCCTTCGTCTGGGATGCGATGAGTTTCACCTTGATTCGGGACTCGCGGTAGACCGCCTTCCGGCGCATCGGCTGTACTTCCGCACCGGAATGCGCATCGCCTCGTTTCACTTCACCATGCTCCTTGCTCACCGAGATGACCGCGTCGGCTCCACAAGCACGGCCGAGGTCGCACCATGACCTCTGCAGGTCGCAGTGACATCGCAGGAGTGCTAAATGGGTTACGCCACGTTCTCCTATCGCCCCGACGGCGGTAACTCGGCAGGCATCGTGCTGGACGCCACCGATCTGACCGCAGATCGGATGCTCGCCATCGTCGTCGACGTCGGTTACTCCGAGATCGCCTTCTTGCGTCCGCGAGTCGCGGGCGGCACCGATACACGGATTTTGGCCTCAGGCATTTCAGTCCGGCGATCGAGGTGCCGTTCTGCGGCCATGCGACCCTCGCCGCGGGGTGCGCAATACTAGCGCCATGCGGATCGCTGTAGCCGTGTTCGAAGGCGTCGAGGAGCTCGACTGGGTTGGCCCTTGGGAGGTTCTGGCTACGTGGGCACGCGGCTGGCCGGACGACGCCGTGACAGTCATAACGGTCGGTGACGATCCCCAGCCCATCACGTGCGCCAAAGGCGCAAAGGTAGTTGTTGATTGCACCTGGGAAGCACTCGGTCCCATCGATGTTCTTGTCTATCCGGGTGGACAAGGTGTCCGGCGTCAACTTGGCGAGCCGCGCATACGCCGACGCCTAGTGGATATCGCAGATAAGGGCACTCTGATGACAAGCGTGTGTACCGGTGCGCTGGCCTACGCTGCGGCAGGCCTACTCGACCATCGCCCAGCGACCACTCATTGGTCCGCGCTCGAGGACCTAAAAACGCTCGGTAAGGACATCGAGGTTCGCGCAGATGTGCGGTTTGTTGATGCAGGCTCGGTCGTGACCGCAGCCGGCGTGTCGGCGGGAATCGATATGGCGCTTCACCTTGTCGCCCGACTACACTCAATCGAGCGCGCCCGCGAGGTAAGACGCCGTATCCAATACGATCCCATGCCGCCGGTCTAATCCACTATTCAGGCCGGGGACTCGCTAAGAGCCGCCAGTCGGATTTTGTCAACGAACTTCGGTTTCGGGACACTAGAGTGGGGCATCGACGTAATGTGGTAACTCCTCAACGAATCGAAGGTAGACAAGCTCTTCCTCGCGCAGAGTTAACGCCCTGAGCGCTCTCGAAAGCGTTGAATTGCTCGATCGCCTTTCCGCAACGACCACCGGGTCAAAAATCCTCGGTTCAACATCGGACAGCCCGCCGCGTCGTCCGACCCGGTAATAATCATTGACTAGGTTGACGATGATGCGATAGAGCCACGCCCGGAACTGGGGCAACTGGTGTGGAGTCCGCGGGGGGCCGCCCAGGCGCGCACGAAAGCCTCTTGAACTATTTCCTCAGCTACGTCCGGTTTTCTCGTTAAGGTCATCGCGAACTGGTATGCGGGGGCCTCCAGTTGAAGCATCAGCGGCTCGAACCAATCAAGCTCAGACGGCACACTGGAAGCTGGTATGGCACCTCCATAAAGCTACAACGGGCGGGGAGACGATTCGTTACATGGTCTCGGACTCCGTCCGCAAGCCCTAATACGCTTTAGTCCACGTTTCCAATGATCCGAAAGCCTTGCTGCCATTGTCACCATATTGGCCCATCCGGATTGCGCGCGGCGGCCCGGTCCTGGCTCCAACGCCTCCGGACCGTCAGGTTCAATTCATCGACGTCCGCGACCTCGCCGACTGGATAGTGCGCCTTGCTGAGGTGCGAGCCGGCGGAACCTATAACGCTGCTGGGCCCACCCCGGCACTGACGTTCGGGCAGTTGCTGAATGCTTGTCGCGAACCCTCCGGAGGCCACGCCCATTTGGTGTGGGTAGACGAGCGCTTCTTGCTGGATCGCGGTGTTGTCCCTTGGATGGAGCTTCCGCTATGGCTTCCGGAAGAGCGCGCTGCGTACCAGCAGGGGGATGTTTCGAAGGCGGTCGCCGCCGCGCTTCGTTTTCGACCCGTCGTCGAAACTGTGCGAGACACGCTGGAATGGGCCTACGAAGCTGGTGCTGACCTGGTTACACCGGGCGAAGTCCTGACGCAGGGATGGCCGCCGCCCGCGAGCGAGAGCTTCTGGCGGCCTGGACGAACTCACGCGCCAAGCTAAATGGCTAGACCTCTCAGGAGCCCGTCGGTAGACGAGCAGAAGACTTCGTCCAGGTGTCTCGATCATCTCGACTCATCCAGATGAAGGTACGACTGGACGAAGTCTTCATCACTTCTTAACGGCCTAGGCAAGTCCTCAGCCACAACGGTCGGCTTGATAAGGCAAAGCCTTCACACATCCTTAGAACATGCGCATCGCGATCGTCGGCGGCAGCATCGGTGGCCTGACAGCGGCTATTGCCTTACGCCGAAGCGGAGCAGACGCGGTCGTTTTTGAGCGAGCGCAGTCACAGCGCAGGACGGGGCGTGGCTTTCTTCCCCCATCAGGCACTCCCGAGTGCCGGCGGCAATGAGTGGTGGGGAGCCGGCTCTATATTCGGAGCGGCGCCGATGTCGCGCGATCGCGTCTACTGGTATGGAGAAGCCCGGCGACCGGCAGGGAAGCCGCCGTGGTCAACCACAAGGCAGACTCGCTCAATCAGTTCCGCGGCTGGCAAACAGTGATCCAGGCGATCATTGCAAGCCGACCCGGATGCAGTGGTGAGGCACGACGGTTACGACGTTGAGCCACCCCCTCGATGGAGCACTGGGTACGTGACATTGTTCGGTGACGCGGCCCACCGACTGCGACCCAACGTGGGGCAGGGAGGTTGCCAAGCAATCGAAGACGCCGTCTTCCTTGCTGCCTGCGTGGCCAACAGCAATGACCCAGTGCACGCCCTGGGGCGTTACGAAGCCGGACGCCAAGCCCGCGCAAGGTATATAACCCGGCTCTCGTGGATGATGTCCTTAGCCGAACACACGCAAGGTCGGTTGCTGGCCACGCTCCGAGATAGCCTCGTGCGAGCGCTACCAATCAGCCTGATGCTCCGGTCGATGGACGGTGTTCTGAGACCTCCACTTCCGGAAAGCGCCGCCTCCTAACAGGCGCAGACTCCCTGCAAAGGGATCGTCTAGCCGTTTCGATCACCGGCCCTTATCCGGATGATCGCGCGACTGGACGAATTCTTTATGGGCCCCTAACAGTTCGCCGCAGGAATAAGGGCGACCGCCCCGGGCAAGGACGACCAGGCCTGCGGTTTGCGAATTGCGAACCACTGAGCGCGAATTGGACAGACTTCCCCCGCGTTTTTGCTAAACTTGTCTCAGTCAAGTTAGTCGTTGACGGAGGCAAGGCATTTGGCCACGTCGGCCAGGTCAGTTCGTCAGCCCGCAGAGGACCGGGTGAACGCCGTTCGAGCGTTCAGCCGCTTCTACTCCAACTTGATCGGTCTCCTGCGCGAGGGTCTCCTCCGCAGCCCCTATTCACTCACCGAAGCGCGGGTCATCTTCGAACTGGCCCAGCGAGGTTCCATGGACCTTGCCGACCTCCGCCCTCTACTCAACATCGATGCGGGCTACCTGAGCCGTATCCTCGCCCGATTCGAGACAGACGGGCTAGCGACCCGGCAACGATCCAAGACCGATGGTCGACGCCAGATTATCCGGCTGACCAGGCAGGGCCGGGCGGCGTTCAAAATGCTCGACACCCGGTCCACAGAGCAGATACGGACGCTTCTGTCCCGACTGAGCGAGGAGGACCAACGACGTCTCGTGGGGGCGATGAAGATCATCCAGGAAATTGTCGAGCGCTCCCCACGGCCGGAGCCTTACGTCCTGCGCCAGCCAGGCCCCGGAGACTTCGGCTGGGTCGTGCATCGCCACGGCGTGCTCTATGCGCAGGAGTACGGCTGGGACGAGACCTTCGAAGCGCTGGTTGCCCGGATCGTCGCCGATTACGTGGATCATCGCGATCCCCAACGAGAGAACGCCTGGATCGCCGAAGTCGACGGGGAATCGGTCGGCTGTGTTTTCTGTGTGAAGAAGGAGGAAAAGACCGCTCAGTTACGCCTCTTATTGGTCGACCCGCGGGCCCGTGGCATGGGCATTGGGAGCCGGTTGGTGGAGGAGTGCATGCGGTTTGCCAGGCGGGCGGGATACGAACAGATGATGCTCTGGACCAACGATGTCCTAGACGATGCCCGGCGCATCTACGAGCGTGCGGCATTCAAGCTTCTCGAGGAGGAGCGGCACCACAGCTTCGGCCGCGACCTCGTAGGACAGAACTGGTGGCGCGCGCTCTAGGGCGGGCCTCCGACAACACCCCAACCCCACAGGAATCGTTCGCGCACGCTGCCGCCGTCGGATTGGCCGCGACCACGCTCGGACTGGCTCGCTTCGGATACGCCATCCTCCTGCCGGCGATGCGCACTGACTTGAAGTGGTCGTACACGCAAGCCGGCGGGATGAACACGGCCAATGCGGTCGGATACCTGGCCGGGGCGCTTAGCGCCACCATCACGACAGCCGCCATCGGCGAACGACGCACCTTTGCGCTCTCGTTCAGTCTCAGCGCGGCGTCGATCCTCGCTTCGGGGTTCACGACCAACTACGCCCTGCTGCTCTCGCTCCGTGGTCTCGGCGGCGCTGCCGCCGCCGTCCTATTCATCTCCGGTGGGATCCTCGCCGCCCGAGTGGCCAATGCCAGCCGCTCCCCCGGCTTGGTTCTTGGTGTGTACTTCGCCGGTGTCGGTCCAGGCATCCTGATCTCAGCGCTGGTGGCACCCATCGTTTTCGACACAGCTCAAGGTTGGCGGATCGGCTGGCTGATCATGGGCGCCGTCGCGATGGTATCCGGGGTGGTCGCGACGCGGGCCAGTCGACACATACGGGAAACACTGAAGCCTCCGCACGGTCAGCCGGCTCCTCTTCAACGACTTGGGTGGGGAATGGCGGCATTCGCTCTCTTCGGGCTCGGTTACATCTCTTATATGACATTCATCGTCGCCTACTATCGGGAAGCAGGGCGGACGGTGAGCGAGATCGTCCTCTTCTGGTCACTCCTCGGTTTCGCAGCCGCCGCCTCAGCATGGGTCTGGCGATCGCTGCTCGACCGTCCTGGAGGCACCGCGCTTGCGGCTCTGCTGGCGGTGGTGACCGCCGGCGCGGTGCTACCGCTGGCCTCCAACAGTGGCGCTGCCATGTTCGGCTCGGCGATCCTCTTTGGTGCGGCCTTTCTCAGCGTCAGCGCCGCCATCACACAGCTGATCCGGCAGAGCCTCGCGCCTCATCAGTATGCGGTTGGTATTGCCGTGGCCATCACCCTCTTCGCCATCGGTCAGGTCCTCGGGCCTGTCATGACGGGAGTCCTCGCGGACTGGTCAGGCAACCTCAAAACTGGGCTGGCGGCCTCCACGGTTTTCCTGGCCATCGCCGCGCTTGTCGCCATGCGTCAGCCACGTGCTAGCTCTTGGAGCTGCTGACAATGCCGAAAATCCGTCCGGGTCGGCAGTTGTTTCAGTGGCTAAGGACGTGACTTGACAACTCTGCTCTATCACGCCGACAGCTATCTGCGTGAGATGGATGCCATTGTGACGCGCGTCGAGGGCGCGCGCGTCGCCCTCGATCGGACCGTGTTTTATGCCCAGGGCGGTGGCCAGCCGGCTGACCACGGAACACTCGACTGGAACGGGGGTCAGGCGCGCGTCGTCGAGGTGCGCAAGGTCGGCGAGGAGGTACTGCACACGCTGGAAGGCCCACTGCCCCCAGCCGGCGCGGCCGTCCACGGTGTGCTTGACTGGGAGCGCCGCTACGCTTTGATGCGCGCGCACACCGCAACCCATGTCCTGGACGGCGTCATCTGGCGGGACTATGGGGCGCTGGTCACTGGCAGCTCGATGGAGCCGGGCAGCGCACGCCAGGACTTCGAGTTGGAGCACATGAGTGCCAATTTCGCCGTCGAGGTCGAACAGCGCACCAACGCTGAGCTCGCTGCCGACCGGGAAGTGCGCGCTCGCAAGTTGCCGCGCGCGGAGGCCTTCGCCATCCCCCACCTGATCCGCACCAAGATCAACTTACTGCCAGAAGGTCTACAGCATGTCCGCGTGGTCGAAATCGTCGGCCTGGACATTCAGGCAGACGGTGGCACGCACGTGGCGCGGACAAGCGAGGTCGGTACGATCCGCGTGGTGGGGCACGAAAGCAAGGGCCGCATCAACAAGCGGCTACGCTTGGCCATCGGGACCTAAAGCCACTGATTGAGGAGCCGGGTGCTGGCCAAAAGAACGTGACCGACCGCATTAGCGTTGAGCTCAACGGACACGTGCTGCTGATCGGCCTCAACCGGGCTGAGAAACGCAACGCCTTCGATCTGGCGATGATCGAGCAGCTAGCCGCGGCCTTTGAGCGGCTTGGTGACGACAGCGAGGTCCGGGTCGGCGTCCTTTCCGCTCACGGTAAACACTTCAGCGCTGGGCTCGACCTGGCGGAAGTTGGGCCGCTGGTTGCCGAGCGCGGCCCTGAAGTCCTGGCGGGCAGCCGGCGCTACGACCCCTTCGGGGTGTGGAAGGAGCCCGTGCCAAAGCCGGTCGTCACGGCGATTAATGGCGTGGCGTTCACTCTGTCAATTGAGCTGGCGCTCGCCTCCGACATCGTGGTGGCAGCCGATGACGTGCGGTTCTGCCAGCTCGAGGTTGGACGCGGCATCCTGCCATTCGGTGGCGCCAACTTTCGCGCCCCGGCGCAGCTCGGCTGGGGCAACGCCATGCGCTTCTTGCTCACCGCGGAGGAGTTCGGCGCTGAGGCGGCCCGGCGGATCGGCCTGGTGCAGGAAGTCGTCGCCACCGGTCAGCAGCTGACCCGAGCGACCGAGATCGCCCAAGCCATCGCTGGCCAGGCACCGCTCGGCGTGCAGTGTACGCTCGCGAACGCTCGGGCGGCACGCGCCGCAGCCGAACGGGCCGCAATCGAACAGCGCAGCTTTGTGGAGCGCCGGAAAGGCGATTTCAAGGGCGCCTAACTTGCAGGACAAGAAGGAGTCGCCACGAGCCCTTGTTCAGTGACGCTCTAATCCAGATGAACGTGCGACTGGACGAACTCTTGATCAGTTCTTAACAGTGCGCGAACCCCCGCTCAGACGACCAGCTCGAGGTCGAATCCACCATGGGCTAGTTAACCGAACACGATTCGGTGGTCATGGGGGCTGCCTGGCTAGCATGACTTGATCTGTCGCCGACAGCGTCTTAGAGTGAAGTCATGCACGTTCCGCTCGTTGTTTCCCTCGCGGCGCTGCTGATCGCTCCGGCGGCGGCATGTGCCCCGATGCCTTCGGCAACCAGTCCACCGCTGACGCCGTCGTCATCGCCAAGCCTGACCCCATCCCCTTCTCCACTCGCGTCGGCGTCGAGTCAATCGATTGCGATTGCCGTTACTTTTTACCCGCAGCGCGATCCTGACTGGTGCGACCCGGCCGACCTGGAGATGTGGCTCGAGCTCGATGGCGCGCCCTTACCGGCGAGCGAGACAGCGGCACAGAGGGCGCTCTGGAATTACGAGATCGCCCATAACGACGGCTTCACCTTGCAGCAGTGGCACGCGTCACCGTACGCCGTGGCGGCCACCTTCGACCACTTCGCCGGCCGCAGCGACGTCGGTGATGCCGCCTTTGACAGCCTGAGCGCGGGCGGGGACCGCCTCAGTCAGAGCCTAACGGCCGGCCAGCCGGCCATTGTGCTGGTGGATCGCGGAACGCACCACGTCCTCGTCAAGGGAGCAACTCTGGGTCCGTCAGGCTCGGCGGCGCCTCCGCTGAGCGTCGACGTCGCCGACCCCTGGACCTATTCCCCCACGCGGGACGGATTTCCCGCGATGGGTCAAGACACGACCCTCTCCTGGAGCGACTTCAGCCAGCGTTTCACCGCGGATGATCCCCAAGACCCCGGTATTTGGTCCGGCAAGTGGGTCGTGATCGCAATCGGGCTGCCCCTGAGTGGCTGAATCCCCGAGCGAAAATCAAATAGCCGACCGGACTGAGCAACCAGGTATGAGTGAGATGGCCGCCGCACTCCTGGCAGACGGGCCGCCCGACGGCTCTCTGCTGGTCCGGCCGCATTCGCAATCTCTCCATCGACGCCCTCGCCAGCAGCGCGAACCGCCTTGCGGACGCGCCCGTTCGGCGGTTCCCATCGGCCCCCCGTGCCTTACGCCGCCCGGCCCTGCGGGCTTTCCGCCAATCTCGTGGCGGTGAGGATGAGCAGCGCGGCGCTCACGCCCATCACCAAGGCGACTAGCCGTTGGGTCAGACAGCCGTGCAGAATCGAGACCCAGGCATTGGCCAGGCCACGAGTGGTTTGGTGATGCGTGAGAAGGATTTCATTGGCAGCCGACGATTCCGGAGAGGTGGTGGCCATCGAGGGTGGCATCAACCATCGCGCCCGTCAGGGGGTCGAACTGGCTGACGCCGCCATGCACGGCCACGTCACCGTTTCCGTACCGGTCTCGAACCCATTTCACTCCGGTCGCGTTGATGAAGAAAACCTCGGGCTGCGTGAGCCATACCTGGATTTCTTTGCCTGCATTGCCAGTCACATTGCAGATGATTTCGTTCTCCGGAGTTGGGTGGCTCGGGTTGATGCAGGGTGGCGTCGATCCAGAGACGACGCACGTCGACGTTATGGGAAGCGGACGACCGTCGAGGGTGAGGCTCGAGCTTGGCGTCGAATCCCTTGCAGATCCGGGCTGGCCGGCGCAGCCAGCTGTCAAGAACAGCGCGACCGCGCCCACCGAAACGCCAAGACGACATGGCAACACCGTCAAAGCAGCCTTAGCATCGCACCGATCCAGTCAGGTGATGGCCATCGAGGATCGCATCGACGCGGGCCCCACGATCGGCAGCAAACGTCAGCATTCCACGAGCCGACACGAGATCCTGCCGCTCGCCACTCCAATTGACGCCCGAGCTCGTAATTTCAAATCGGAGCAGGCCATCGATCCAGACATCGATCTCCGGTCCGGCCAGACCGGTTACACACGACTCCCGAGTCGACCTGGCCGGTCGAATTCATGCCGTCCTGGCCTGACTGGCGCACACACGATGTGTGCAGAGGCAGAGGCTGGTTGTCGAAACGGAGGGTTTCTGGCTGGCTGCGCCACTGACCACCATGATGAATTGATACTAGGGTGGGGCGCCCCGGTGCGGTCGGAACTCGCACCGTCCGCGACCTGAAGGGGCGTGCCTGCACGCCCGGCGGTGGTGATGATGAAGGTTGTGATCGACTCGGCCGCTTGAAAGGCCTGCAATGAGGAGCAGTCAGGCCGTTGATCAGCCAACCATTGGTGCTTGTCACGCAATATGGACATCGCGCTCAGGTGGTAAGGGTCGTTGAGTCCAGCCATCGCCCGTACTGTCGACCGGACAAAAGTACCCACCGCCACGCCGATGGCGAAACCCAAGGCGCTTAGGCCAGTGGCGCGACGCCGATCGCATCGAAGAAAATCAGTAGGGTACTGCGGGACTTGTCGATCCGAGCGATTGAATGAGTGTTATGGAGGGTGTACGTCATGAGGGCGGGAACTGCGCGAGAAGGGGCAGTTGACTGGGTGGTCCGGCACGCCAGTTGGCAGGCCGGTTTCCACGGTGCCTATTTCATCGGCTCAACGACGGGCTTGCCGGAAGACGGCGAGTTGGCACCGGGTTCAGATGTGGACGTGGCGGTCGTGACCTCTGAAGCGCTGCCACCCAAGCCGGGTAAGGTCCTGTATCGGGTCAGTAGGATGCGACCTCCAGGTCGCAGCTGGCTCTTAGCTTCCGTCATGAACTTCGTCAGCGCTCGGTAGTTCTCATCGGCGGTGCTGACCTCAAGGAGATCCCGAGGCTTAAACCAGCGGAAGGGCGGGTCGAAGATGATCAGGTCGACCTCCGACGCCACCTTCGCGGCCAAGATGCCGCTGACGCCGCTGCCCGTACCCATGTCCAACACCCGGTCCGAAGGCCTGACCTCGGCAAGCACGGTATGGTGAAAGGGATCGCCCTGCTCCACTCCCGGCGGCGCGAAGACATCTTCGGAGATGTGAAGCTCCAGCCCCATGAAGGACATTCGCAGTGGCAGGCTTGTCCGGAGGTTCTCGTACCCATGGTCATGCCACGTCCGAAGTAGCTTTGCCCGCTCCTCCGCCATCATGGGACTGTAGTCATCCGACATGGGGACAGCATAGAACCGACCTCGCGTCTGCCCAAGCTTCTCCGGCTTACGTCTTTCGCGACGATACTCGTCTCCCGTTGGTTTCCGCTTGAGTCCTGCTGGATGGAACAGGTCCCCCGCTTCCCGCCCGAGGAGGCCTAAGAGTTCAGCGGGGTCGCTCAGGACCTGGCCTCCCCGGTCGACTGCTTACGACCTCGTCTGTACCATGGAGGAAAGCGATATTCGATGCGACCCGCAAAGGGCAATGAGCGAAAGGAGTGGGCGTGGTGGCTGGCGAGCTGGGATCGTCAGCAGGAGCACCTCATCCCTGACCGCGAGGAGCGGTTGGCTGCTATGTTCGACGCGGTCGAGGCCATCGTAGATACCCCACGGCTTGTGCTCGACCTTGCGTGCGGGCCAGGCAGCATCACCGTGCGGTTGCTGCGTCGGTTCGCGGATGCCGAAGTGACTCTCGTAGATGTGGACCCCGCACTCTTAGCCATCGCCGGTGGCGTCCTCGGTGACGACCGGCGGGTGCGGATTGTGCGGGCCGATTTGGCCGAGCCCAGCTGGGTCGAGTCGGTTACCGCCAAGAGATACGACGCGGTACTGACAGCGAACTCCCTGCACTGGTTGGACGAGCCTACTCTCCGACGCGTGTACGCCGACCTTGCTCGGATCGTGCGGCCTGGAGGGGTGGTCTGCAATGCCGATCCCATGCCGCCGGAGCGAGCGGACCGGCTCGTCACCGCCCTGGAGCGGCGGGCGGATGCAGTGCGGCCGAAGATTCCGGAGGGCGGTCTTGATTGGGAAGGCTGGTGGCAGGCCGCTGCTGCCGACTCGGTGCTCGGGCCGCTTGTCGCGGAGCGCAACGAACGGTTTGGCGGCGAAACCCATCCGCCCGATTTCACATCGCCACTCGCGCGGCATGTGGCGGCGTTTCAGAAGGCGGGATTCGCCGAGGCCGCCTGCGTATGGCGGCACGGCACGGGCGCTGTGGTGGCGGCGTTGCGCTAGCGGCGGAGGGGCCGACTACATCATCACCGCATTCGTTTTACGAGCGGCACGTTCTACTGAATCACGCACCCTTCCACGTCGGCTGATACGGCGGCATTCGTCCAGATGATCGCGCGACTGGACGAATTCTTCATTGGCCTTTACTGCACTACGGGCGCGAGACTGGGCCGTCCAGAACTGCAGAGGATTCGCGGCGTCTCAGCGATGATTGGAGCAAGCTGATGCACGAGAATCGCCGCCGTGCCGAGTCTTTCGGACAAGACGCCGAACGCTACGATCGGGCTCGCCCCTCTTACCCGGCCGAGATGGTCGACGACCTTGTGGCCGGCAAACCTGCGCGAGTGCTCGACGTTGGTTGCGGAACAGGCAAGGTGGCCCGTCTGTTCCTCGCCAGGGGCTGCGATGTGCTTGGGGTTGAGCCCGACTCTCGCATGGCCACCGTCGCCGAGTCGCATGGCATCCAAGTAGAAGTCGCAAACTTTGAGGCGTGGGACCCGGCGCATCGAATTTTTGACCTTGTGGTTTCGGGGCAGGCCTGGCACTGGGTCGATCCGTCGGTCGGTCCCATCAAGGCCGCGGCAATCTTGTCACCTCGGGGACGATTAGCCATCTTCTGGAATCGCGCCCGACACGACTCCCAGACCAAGACCGCACTCGATGAGGCCTACTTACGATTCGCACCAGCCCTCGCCAAGGAATCGGTCCCACTTGGCAACGAGCCACCAGACAATGCTGGCGACATCGCCGCTATTGCGGCTACTCACCTATTCGCCCCATGCCAGCTGCGCACCTATGCGTGGGCTCAGGAGTATTCGCGGGAGGAGTGGCTTGACCAGCTGGGTACCCACAGTGATCACATGACGCTCCAGCCCCAGCAACTCGCCACGCTGCTCGATGCCGTTGGCGCCGCCATCGTGCGACTGGGCGGCTCCATCACCGTGCACTACGAGACCCAGCTGATAAGCGCCCTGCGCACCAAGTGACGGTCTAATTCAAGCGCCGATCCGCTCCTTCCGGTTGAGCTCCTCGTCGACGACGCCTGTATCCAGCCTCCGAAAGAGGGGTTGGGGCTGGGGTATCGTCTGGCCGACCGGGAGCACACTCGGGCCCACCCTGCAACCGTCGAGTAGTCTCCACCAAGCACGCGATGAATCGAGCCTGTGGGGCGGCAAAAGGCCGTCCGGTTGCCCAAACGGCTCTCGCCACCATTCATCGCTAACATGACGGATGCTCCAACTCTTGCTTCTACTTCTCCGCGCTCTCCTCACTCTTCGGTCTCGTCGTGACCTCGCTCTCGAGAATCTCGTCCTTCGCCATCAGCTTCACGTCGTCCTGCGCACCAACCCCAACCCGGGCCTCCGACATCGAGATCGAGTCTTTTGGGTCTGGGTTCGTCTTCTCTGGCCAAAGGGCTGGCGCCAACACCTGCTTGTAGTCCAGCCCGAAACCGTCCTCCGGTGGCATCGCAAAGGATGGCGGCTGTACTGGAGTTGGAAGTCACGCACCAGACTCGGCCGCCCTCGACTCAGCCGCGAGGTTAAGGATCTCATCGCCCGGATCTCCCAAGAGAACCGGCTCTGGGGTACCGAGCGCATTCGCGGCGAACTGCTCAAGTTGGCGATCGTCGTCAGTAACCGCTCCATCCGCCGATACCGCTGGCGGAAGCCGACGCGGCCCGGAAGCCAGAGGGCAGCCGATCTCCTGGTCGTCCACACCATTAACTACAGGATCCTGTACGTCTTCTTCTTCATCAGTCACGACCGCCGTGAGCTGATCCATTTCAACGTCACCGCCAGTCCGACGGCGGCATGGATCTGGCAGCAACTTCTGGAAGCGACTCCATGGGGTCGCCAACCCGTCCATCTCATCCACGATCGGGACTCTGTGTACGGCCGCGACTTCGATCGGCACGCGGCACAGCCAGGCATCACCGGAGTCCGGACGCCACCTCGGGCGCCGAAAGCGAACTCGATCGCAGAAAGGCTTGTGGAGACCATCCGCAGGGAGTGTCTCGATCACGTCATCGTGGTCAGCGAGGGTCATCTCCGAAGGGTGCTGGATGAGTTCATGCACTACTACAACCATGACCGCCCGCACCGAACCCTCTTTCTTCAGAGTCCACTGCCGCACGCGAATCCAGGGCAGGGTCCTGTGGTCTCGACGCCGGTGCTAGGCGGCCTGCACCATGCCTACGCGCCTGCAGCCTGAACTCGGATGGCCTTTTGCCGCCCCACAGCACGTAAGTGGCATTCGGACAGGTCAGCCGCTCTGCCTTGCCCGCCAGCTTGGGAGGGGACGGATCAAGCATTCGATATCGTGCAGGATGCAGCACTGCGCGGATGGCGCCGTCGGGCCGCTGAAAGGGGCCCGCCCTAGGCTTGCCCTCTCCGCCGAGCGGTGATTTCGATCTCGATCCTCATTCGCGGATCGGCCAAACCGCAGACGAGCATCGTCGCGGCGGGGCGGATATCGTCGAAGTAACGCCTCAGCACCGGCCAGATCGTAGGAAAGTCGGCCGCGCTCGGAAGCAGGTAGCGGACGCGTACCACGTCAGCGAGCGTGGCATCCGCCTCAGCGAGCGCCCAGATGATATTTCTCAACGCCTGCTCGGTCTGCTCGACCACGTCCTCCGACACAGTCATCGACTTGTAATCGAAGCCGGTCGTACCAGACACATGAATCCAGTCACCGTCGACCACCGCGCGGGAGTAGCCGATCTGTCGCTCGAAGTCCGATCCTGATGAGATCAATCGCCGAGCCGTCATGGGCATACGATAGCGGCTCGCTCGTACCTAAGAAGTCGGCGAGCGGCT
>Ga0207416_1003106_pt1 | contig 16548 bp, 19 predicted proteins | sample PaiPotPPM11metaG_FD_184107 | JGI IMG/M metagenome (GOLD analysis project Ga0207416, IMG submission 184107) | Iron sulfur acid spring bacterial and archeal communities from Banff, Canada, to study Microbial Dark Matter (Phase II) - Paint Pots PPM... ...
CGCCAGTCATCGTCAATCTCCGCCACGACTGGTCGCTCTGCCATGGGTCACCTCCGTACGTCTTTCTGGCACAGTCTCAGCACGTTCCATGCCAGTTGTCGGATAGGCTCTAAGCAGAGGACGCATCCGACCAGAGCCGCCTTGTCGACTGGAACACCGCCGGCTGCCCATCGGACCGCCTCGCTATAAGTGGGAAAGGCATGAATGGTATGGCGAACCACATCTGCCGGCAGGGGACCGGCCATGGCGACGGCGATCTCGTGAATCAAGGTGCCGGCCTCCGGTCCGACGATGTGACCACCGATGATCTCGCCGCTACCCTCGACCGCCACCAGCTTCACGATTCCCTCGTTCTCTCCGTCGATCACCGCCTTTGGCAGGCCCTGGAAGGAGAAGGTGGAGGTCGTTACCGGGAGCCCCGCCTCCCGCGCCTCCCGCTCCGTGTAGCCGATGCTCGCTACTTCCGGATCGGTGAAGGTGACGCGCGGGATGATGCGGTAATCGGCCCTGCGCGGGTGGGCAGCGGTAGCATTGCGACCCGCCAGGCGTCCCTCATAGGCCGCAACATGCGTGAAGAGCCATTTTCCGGCCACGTCGCCCGCCGCCCAGATATGCGGCACACTGGTCTGCATGGTCTCGTCGACGGTGATGCCGCGGCGGTCGTGGGCCACACCTGCTGCTTCCAGGTTGAGCTCCTGGACGTTGGGGGTCCGGCCGGTTGCCACCAGGATCTCCTCAGCTACAACATTGTGTCGACCCTCCGGTGTGTCGGCAGTGACCACTTTCTGCTCATCCTGCCGCTTCACTGCGACAGCGCGGGTTTGCGTCGAGACCCGAACGCCACGCTCATCCAGATAGCCGACCATGAGTCGGGCGATATCCTCGTCATCTCGCGGCAGGATCTGGTTTGCTGCTTCGAGGACGGTCACCTCGCAGCCGAAAGCCGAGAAGATCTGAGCGAACTCAAGGCCGATGGCCCCACCGCCCAGAATGACGAGCGAGCGTGGCAGCTCCCGCAGGTGCGTTGCCTGCTCGTTGGTGATGAACCCCGCCTCCCGGAGCCCAGGTATCGGGGGAATGGCCGGCAGCTGGCCGGTGGCGATGATGAAGCGCTCGGCGCGCAGCACGCGCTCACCCACCTGCAGCTCGTGAGGCGAGAGAAAGCGCGCGGGGTCGTGGAAGTATTCCACGCCCTGCTCCTCGAAGGGGCGGGGGCCCTGACTCACCGTTGCCTCGATGAGCGCGTCGCTGCGCTCCATCACCTTTCCAAAGTCCAGCTCGAAACCGAAGTTGCGGATGCCAAACCGCTCGGAATCACGGAACAGGTCGAGAAGCTTCGCGGACCTTAACAAGGTCTTGGTGGGCAGACAGCCCACGTGCGTTCAGGTCCCACCCAGGCGGTGCTGCTCGACCAGAGCAACCCGTCCGCCACCCTGCACGGCGGTATTGGTTGCCGCCGAGCCGGCTGCTCCCCCACCGATCACCACGATATCGTACGTGGTGTCTGCCTGGAACAGGCGCTGCAGCTGCTTCACGGTCGATCCTCCATCCCGTAGCCGCCCTCCAGGCGCTGGAGTCCTTGGTCGATGCGCTCCTGCAGCTGCTCCCGATCGGCCAGCCCTGGTTGCGTCTGGTCGTGGTACAACTGTTCTGCCTCAGCATCCTGGGCCGAGATATCGGCACGCTCCAGCTCGTCGAGCCGCTGCCTCAATCGCAGGATCTGGGCGCGGAGCACGGCCGCTTCGTCTACTTCTCCACCGCGGATTGGGCTGCCGCATAATGGACACCGGCGCTGCGTTCCCTTCATTCCTCACACCCTTTATGTCTATGAACTATCGGTTGGGTCGCGCTGTCGCCAAGCCTAGCGCAAACCGAAAGCTGGCGGCATAGGCAAGGACCAGCAAAGCGATTCCGAGTAGCGTCGCAGCCTCCATCACCACAAGACTTGGCTGCACGTACATCCCCACGTACAGGATGAAGCCTCCAGCAATGGCCGGCAGCGCTGCGACATGGCGGCGCAGCGCCACGGCGAGCGCGACCAGGAGTACAGAGACGACGAGAATTTCGGGCCCCAAACGAACGATGGCTTCCCACCAGGTAGGAAGCTGCGCCTGACCGGCGGACGCGGAGCCACTCACCCCGCCCATCGAGGAGCGCGCCGCTTGTCCGGCAATGAGACCCAGGGCAGGAGCGACCATGGTGAGCGAACAGAGGATCGCACCACCGAGGCCGAGGGCACCGCAGCACGCTGTGATCAGCCTATTCCTTCCCGCAGGCATCTGCCCTCGTGAGGCAGTAGCTGCAGCTACGGCTGCAGCGGCCGTGCCCTGGAAGGGTGGGTGTGTTCCCTGGCGGCCTGTGCCCGGCAGTTCCGAACATTCAGATTCTTGCTCCAGGGTCAGCACCCGCGCGATGAGCTCATCCTCCTGCGGGTTGCCAAGGGAGAGGATCTTCCCACGATAACAGAAGGTCGGTACGGCGAAGATCTCGTCTACGGGCTCCTGGTGGTCGATATCAACGACCTCGACCGCGATGTCTTTGAGCCGACCCGCGATCACCTTGGCCAGACGCCGGCTCTCACGGCAGGTACCGCAATGCTCGGCGACATAGACGCGGAGCACCTGCTCATCCGTTGACCGCCGTTGCCTGGAATCCGCTACCTTCATTCTCTCCCTCACACCCTACAGCCCACCGGCCTCTCGCTCTATTCCACACAACGCTAGCAGGGTGAGGCACGCCGCGTCGGTAATCGTCATCACACAAGAAATGTAATGGCGATTACTGTTTTGCGCTGCTGGCAGTCGTACGGTGGCAGTGTGATCACACCGCAATCAGAGGAGGAAGAAGTACGATGCGAACCTTATTCCGTATCGCGGCGGCTCTTGCCGTCGCCTCGCTGCTCATACTCCCTGGCCGTGTCCTCGCTCATTCAAGCAAAGCCACGATGCCCATGATCGGAGTGCGGATTCTCAGTCCGGCTGCTGGAGCGGTGATCCATGCCAACAGCGTCCAGGTACGGGTCGCCATCACCCACTGGCAGCTGAGCTGCGCCTGGGCGGGCAAAGCCAACAAGTCCGGTATCGGGCACTTCCACATCCTGCTGGATGGTGCCCTGGTCAATATGTACTGTGGCAATAGCACCAGCGTCAGCATGCAGAATGTGAAGCCCGGACAGCACACCATCCTGGTGGTCCCGGCAGATAACAACCACGACGACATGATGTACATGAAGGAAGCGAAGAAGGTCACGATTGTGTACCGTCCCACCAATCCGCTCCCCTTCATCAAGCCGGTGAACCTGGCCAAGCCGAGTATTACCATCACATCCCCGACCAACGGCCAGACCGTCAGTGGCACGTTCACCGTCAACGTCAGCGTGAAAAACTTCCATCTCTCCTGCGCCCTGTACGGAAAACAGAACCTCAAAGGGTACGGCCATTGGCATCTCAATCACGATACGATGGCCGGCCCCATGATGGGCATGGGAACCATGCTCGGCATGAGCTGCGCCAATAGCTTCCAGGCGAGTACCGTCGGGCTAAAACCCGGCAAGCACACCTTCTTTGCCATCCTGGAGGACAATCAGCACGCGCCCTTGATGCCGAGTGTCTTCGCCAAGGTCACGCTCAACGTCACGTAAGCTCCCATCTTCGACTCGTGCGATGCCTCCAATCGCCCCTCCCTGGAGGCATCGCACCATAGAATTGCCTTGATCTGCGGCACAACGTTGGGTAGACGATTTCGAAGCTCTCTCCGGGAGCCGGCCAGTATCAGCACTTGCCACCCCTTGATGCCCGGCAAGATCGACATATTGGCGGTACAATGGAAACGGAGGAAGAAGGATGCTGGAGCGGCTCCTGTGATCGGGCCAGTATGGCACCCAAGATGGGAGTCTTAGCGAACGATGCCTCTCACTAGGCTGCGCGCCTTTGGCCGCCGTGCCGGGGCGGGTCAGGACCTTTCGCACGATGACCAGCTGACGGAAGAGGAGACCAAGCAGGGATACCTGACCAAGCAGGCCATCTTCCGCGATCTCTCCCACGCCGAGATTGAGCGCATCGCCAAGATGACCCGGATGATCACCACGCCGAAGGGAAAGGTCTTCTATGTCCCGGGTGAAACGGGCGAAGTGCTCTTTCTCCTCAAGGAGGGAAAGGTCGAGCTGTACCGGCTGACGCCCGATGGCCGCAAGCTGGTGATCGACATGGTGGGCCCGGGGACCTTCTTCGGGGACATGGCCTGCATCGGCCAGAACATGCAGGACTCCTTTGCCGAGGCAGCAGAAGATGCGCTCGTGTGTGTGATGAGCCGGAACGACATCCAGAAGCTGATGGTGGACAAGCCAACGGTCGCCGTGCGGATCCTGGAGGCCGTGGGCCAACGGCTGGTGGAGATCACGACCCGGCTCGAGGAGACGACGTTTCTCGGGGCGCAGGAGCGCGTTGCGGCCCTCCTGCTGCGTCTGGCGACTCACAAAGACGGCCGGCTCATCGTGGAAGGACACAGCCACCAGGATCTGGCCTACATGCTCGGCACCTACCGCGAGACGGTGACCAATGCGCTGGATCACCTCAAGGCCGAGGGCCTGATCGAGGTCGGCCGCAAGCGCGTGGTACTGCTCCAGCCGGAGCGCATTCGGGAGATCGCTCAGGAAGACGAGAGCCTCAAGAGCTCGGTCTGAGGCCGTATCTCTGCCGGTCAGCCTGGCCCCGGCAGATCATCCACTCGACGCTACGGGGATGCGATAACCGCCGTGTACACGCCATCCGCTGTGCCGGCATAGAGCATGTGCCGGCCTGGATCGTACGCCAGCGACAGGACTGGGTTGGGGTTGCCCGAGGGCGACAGCCCCGTCGAGAAGCTGGTCCAGTGGTGGCCGGCATCAGTCGTCCGATAGATGCCGTAGCCCAGAGTTCCGGCGAACATAATACGCGGCCTGCCTGGAAGGCTCGCGATGGCCGCGACGTGATCGTTTGAGGTTGGCATCCCGCCTGCAGTTCGATGCCAGATCGAACCGGTAGCGCTCCAGATGGCATGTCCCATCGTTCCACCGAACACGCGATTCGACGGTATCACGGCGACGGACATGATCCCACCGCCCGTGTTGAAGCTATGCCCAAAGGGATGCCAGGTGAGGCCGGCATCACGGCTGATGAACACTCCTGAGCCAATGCCTGCTGCGTTCGCCACCGCGCCGAGGAAGAAGGTGCGGTCGCTGCCGGGCATCCAGGCAAATGCATCCGGCGCACTCTGCGGCAGGGAGAGACGGCGCTGCCAGTGCCCACCGCCATCCTGACTGAGGTAGACACCGCCGCCGGCGCCTGCCAGGATAGAGCGAGGATGACCGGGAACGATCGAGACGGCGTACGCTCCCTGTGATCCCACTTTGTGCCTCTGCCAGTGGTTCCCCGCGTCGTGACTCACGTCGAGGTACCCGTCGTTGTCGGCTGCCAGGACCGTGGCGTCATCCGGAAGCAGTACGACGCTCCACACGTCGCCGCTCTGGTAGACACGGACCCAGTCTTGATTTGGTCTCTGGCGGTAGATTCCGTCGTGAGCTGCAGCAAAGATCAGACCGGGATGCCGGTGGCCGAGTGCCAGGGAGTGCACCAGCACACCTTGCAGGCCGGCCGCGTGCCATTGCGCCTTGGCCGTCTCCGTGTTCGAGGAGAACCGGGCAAGGACGGGATACGCAAACACGGTGATGGACGCTGCGACCAGGATTCCAGCGCCGAGAACGAGAAGTGGATTGCTGCGAAGCCGCCGTCCCAACTGCATAGTCACTTCCGCATCCACCGTATCCCCTCGCGTCGCGATAAGTCTGTAAGCTTCGATACACAAATCCTCCGGTGCCAGGGACACGGATCGCAGAGATCTTTGTGATTTCGATTACCGAACCCGCGCTCAGCCACATGCTAGAGTCGAGGCAAACAGACCATAGCGAGGCGGTGCTTCATGCGGAATACAGCACAGAGCCCGGAATCGAAGTCGGGACGAAAGAGCGACAAGCAGAGTCGCAGACTGCAGCAGCAGACGCTCCAGCGGGAGAAAGAAGCCGCTCGCCAGAAAGTGCGTCAGGCAACCCGTCGCAAGAGACTCGCACTCACAATTGGCGGAGGCATTCTCGCTGCAGCGGCCTTGGCAGGTGCCGTGGCCCTCGCGCTGCGTGGCAATGCCACCAGCGTCAGTGAAAATGCGGTTGCTGCCAGTTTGGGCGCACCCACGTCGGATATCGCCTCACCGCCGACGGGAGCCTTCAATCACGTTGGGGCGCCACTGTATCAGGGCGGCAAGCCCGAGCTGCTGTTCATTGGGGCGCAGTACTGCCCGCACTGCGCCGGCCAGCGGTGGGCCATCGTCAAGGCGCTCAACCAGTTCGGCACGTTCTCCAATGTGACCAGCAGCGCAAATGACGACGGAACCATCCCAACCTTCAATCTGCACGATGCAACGTACACCAGCAAGTACGTGGCCTTGGTCCACAAGGACCTCGAGGACCGCAGCCACAACACGCTCGACAGTCTCTCGTCGGACGAACAATCAATCTTCAGCCAGCTCGATCCGAGTGGTGGCATCCCGCTGATCACGGTTGGCGGCTATGCGCTCCTCGGCGATGGGTATGATTTAAGCTTCATTCAAGGCAAGTCCTTCAACGCCGTGCAACGCGCCATGCAGCGCGGCAATCGGTCCGATCCGCTGGTCGCCGCCGTCAACGGCGAGGCAAATTCCATCACGGCGTTCATCTGCCATGCCGACAAGATGCAGCCGCAACCAGTTTGCAGCCGGCCGGTCATTCGAAGCATCGTGTCCCACTTGCAGTGATGGCCGCGCTCCGACTCGTCTATCGCAGCCCCTGGAACGTCCTGCTGGCGCTGGCGGCGTTTGTAGCGATGACCCTTTTCTACCTCTGGTCCAGCCAGGTGCTGGTCGTCGGCCGGCAAGGCGTCTCGTTCCTGGTGCAGAAGCAGTATATTGCCGCGGCGCTCATCATGGCGCTGTTGTTTGGCCTGGTGGTGCCGCTCCTGGTGTACGCCGCCCGGCTGGCGGCGTACACCACATCACAGACCAGCGGGACGGCGCTGGGCGCCGTCTTCGGTGCACTGTCGATGACGTGCTGCGCCCCGGTTATCCTGCCGGCGATCCTGTCATTGCTCGGGTTCTCTGGAACGACCATCCTGAGCTTGAACCTAACGCTGAACCGCTTCTGGATGCCGCTGGCGGTAGCCGGCATCATCCTCCTGACCTACTCGTCGGTCTCGGTGGTTCAGTCACTCAATCGTGAGTGCAACGTGGACAGCTCTACCGACAGTGCATCGACTGAGAGGGAGATAGAGAGCCGGTCGGCGGTACATCGGTAGAGCGAAGCTGATCAACCCCCGATGCGGCATCACTGCCCGGCGTCCCGGAGCATCCGCAGGAGGAGCTCAACTGAAGGCCGATCAGCCGGGGTCTCGCTGCGATGCACCAAGATGACTTCACCCGCTCGATTCAGCACCACGTCTCCGCCCAGCTGGCGAAGGTCGGTGCGGCGCAGATGGGGCAGGTGGCCATGGACGAATCCTCGGGCGTACGCCCTGATGGTTTCCCGATCAACGAGCCGGAGCAGCGAGCGCCTTCGGAGTCCGAACGCCCCGTAGAGCCGGCGTGAGGGATCGCTCAACGCGGTGAAGGGCAGATCTCGGAACCAACCGAATCGTCGCAGCGTTGCCGGATGCTCGAAACTGATCACGAGGACGGCGGCATCAACCTCGTCCAGAAGACGCTTCCGGTCACGCAACTGCGTGACGTGCTCCCGGCAGGGGATTCACCCGAGCCAGCGCAAGAAGACGAGCAGCACAGGCTTGCCGTGGTACGACCGCAGAGAAGTGGGGTTGCTCTCGAGGTCCAGTAGGTCAATATCGAGTATGTCGTGCATCACGCAGTCTCCCTTGCCGGTAGAAGGCCTCCTCCGTAGCCACGAGCTCACAGCCTGCTGCCCGCGTACCCCCAGGATGACAGACTGACATGGCCTCCATCGGTAAGCGTGCTTACAGAGAGATGCAGCTGGCGTATGGTAGTAAGATCCATGACGGTGTGCGCAGAGAGAGCAGGACCGTCCCGCGATCCCTGGAAGCCGGATCGCGATAGCTCGGCACGAAAACGGAGCGGTGCCGTTCGGTAGACAAACATTCCGAGGAGGAAGTGTGGAGGAGTTCGACGTAGCGGTGCTTGGAGGCGGTACCGCCGGCATGACAGCCGCAGAGATTGCCCGGGCGAACGGCAAGCGGGTGGTGTTGATCGAGCAGGCACGCATCGGCGGCGAGTGCACCTGGAATGGCTGTGTCCCCTCCAAAGCCCTGATCCAGGCCGCCCGCTTGCGGCACGACATCGAGCGCGCCGCAGAGTTTGGCCTGCGCGTCGGCGGCGTGGAGGTGGACTTTCCCGCGGTCATGGCATCGGTCCACGAGGCCATTGCCGCCATCGCGCAGTTTGAGGATGCCGCGCATATGGAGGCTCGTGGTATGGCGGTTCGCAAGGGGCACGCTCGTCTCGCCGCTCAGCACACCGTCACGGTGAATGGGGACCAGATCCGTGCCGCGCGCATCATCCTGTGCACGGGGAGCCTGCCTTCTATCCCTCCGATCGATGGGCTGAACGACGTGCCCTACCTGACCAACGAGAACCTCTTCGAGCTCACCCGCTTGCCGCAGCATTTGCTCGTCCTCGGAGCGGGAGCGACCGGCCTGGAAATGGGACAGGCGTTTCGGCGGCTTGGCAGCGAGGTGACCATCGTCGAGGTGGAGCGAAACCTGTTACCACGGGAGGACGCCGACATCGCCGCTTGCGCGCGGGGACTGCTCGAGCGGGAGGGCACGCGATTCATGCTGGGCGCGCAGGTCGAGCGGGTCTCGGCCAGCGGCGATACCATTGCCATGGAGGCGATTGTCGACGGGAGTCGCCGGACGATCCAGGGCGACACGCTGCTGGTGGCGACCGGCCGGCAGCCGAACACAGAGAACCTGGGACTGGAAGCCGTGGGTGTCGAGGCCGGGAAACAGGGCATCCTGGTGAACGAGAAGCTAGAGACGACGGCCGAGGGCATCTACGCCGCCGGCGATGTGACTGGACTCTATCGCTTCACGCACGTCGCCGCCTACCAGGGCCGCATCGCTGCCAGCAACGCCTCGGGCAGGGGCGGCAAGGCGGACTACCGGGTCATGCCCTGGGTCATCTTCACGGAGCCGGAGATCGCCCATGTGGGGCTGACCGAAGCGGAAGCCCGGGAGCGGCACGGTGACGACGTGAACGTCGTCACCCTCCCCTACACCGCCATCGAGCGGCAGCCGCGGGGGCTGATCAAGGTCATCGTGGGCAAGAAGCCCCTCGTCGGGTATGCCCTGGGAGAAGGCGAAGTGATCGGCGCGCATCTCATCGGCCCGCTGGCAGGCGAGCTGCTGCACGAGTTCGTAGTCTCCATGCAGGCGCGAACCTTTAGCGGTCGTCTCGCGCAGGCGATCCACGCGTACCCCACCATGTCCTTGGGGGTTCAGCAGGTGGTCGGCCTGCTGTTTCCCTCCGGGCGCGCCACGATTGATCTGCGCGAGGGCCTGGTCGCTGCGGAGGGCCCGGGAAGCGCACAGTCTGGGGAATAACCCCTCGAATCCAAGAACATCGCACAGGGAGCTGCCATGCCACCACCTCGAGTATGTGTCTTTGACGTGAACGAAACACTCCTCGACCTGCGTGCGCTCGATCCACACTTCGAGCGCGTCTTTGGCGACGCCGGCGTGCGTCAGAGCTGGTTTAGCCAGCTCCTGCAGTCCGCGTTGGTTTCGACGGTCCTGAACGCCTACACCGACTTCGGCACCATTGCCGCCGCGGCCCTGACGATGACGGCGGCTCGCCAAGGCGTCGAGCTGTCCGACCAGGACCGGCAGGATATCCTGGGTACCATGCGCCGGCTGCCGCCGCATCCGGACGTGCGGGGCGGACTCGAGCGATTACGGTCTGCGGGTTTGCGCCTGGCAGCGCTCACTAATTCGACAATCGAGGTCGCAGAGGCGCAGATTACGAGCGCGGGGCTGCGCGGCTACTTCGAGCAGGTCCTTTCCGCAGATACTGTCCACCGCCTGAAACCGGCGCCGGAGCCCTACCGAATGGCGGCAGAGCGAATGGGCGTGGACGTGGGCGGCATCAGACTCATCGCAGCGCACGCCTGGGACGTGGCTGGGGCTATGAGTGCCGGCTGCGCTGCGGCGTTCGTGGCCCGCCCGGGAATGGTTGTGGATCCGCTGTTCGAGGCGCCTGACGTCGTTGGGGCCGACCTGGTAGACGTGGCCGGCAAGATCCTCCAGCACGAGGGACTTTCCATCGTCTAGTCGCTGGTTGATCTACCTTTGTGCCTCGCTCGCCACAGGCGCGACTCCGAGCTGCTGGAGCAGGGTGGCCAGGTCCTGGTAGTTGTGGACGCGGGCCAGCTTGCCGTCTCGCACCTCCCAGACCTCACAGACCAGGTAGTCGACCGATCGACCCGTCGGCGGGATCTCGCCTCCGGGCCCCGGAAGCGGACCCGTCTGTGTGCCGTGGAAGCGGCACTCCGTCACCACGGAGTCGTCGTCGGCCACCTGATGCTGGACCTCCATCTGACCATCCGGGAAGGCCTGCTTGAAGCCGCCCGCGAACAGCCGCAAGCCCTCGCGGCCGCGGAAGGTCTGCCCGGTCGGGACGAAGAGCACTTCCACATCCGCCGTTCCGAGATCGGCAAAATACTCGATGTTCCCCCGATTGAAGGCGTCGTAGGCTTCTTGAGCGAGGCGCTTGTTCTCTTGTGCGGTCATGGGCGTGGCTCCTCTCTTCGCCGGTACCGGGCACCGACCATCGATACTCCGTGCGGAGCGATGATTACTCCGCACAGAGCATCGTATAATACTCTGTGCGGAGTGTCAAGATGAAAGTTGAGCTAACCACGACCTCCTACGCGGTCCTGGGCCTGCTCAACATCAAGCCGTGGACGGCCTACGAGCTGGCGGCCGAGATGAAGCACTGCTTCGGTGCCTTCTGGCCGCGGGCCGAGAGCCGGAGCTATGCCGAGGCAGACCGCTTGGTGCACCAGGGCCTGGCGACCGCCGCGCGTGAGTACCGCGGCAAGCGGCCGCGGACGACCTATGCCATTACCGCCCAGGGGCGAGAGGCGCTCAAGGAATGGCTCGATGCTCCGTTTCGCGCCTTCACGTTGGAGTTCGAGGGGCTCATTCGGGTCTTCCTCTCCCGTGCCGGCACCAAGGAGCAGCTCTTGGCGACGCTGGACCGAGTGCAGGAGGAAGCGGAGGCGATCCTCGCCTTCGCGGAGATGGCTGCCCAGGCCTACTACGCCTGTCAGGCTCCCTTCCAGGAGCAGGAGGGCCATGTCCGCGCCTTCGTCTTCACCTTCATGGTGCCGTTCGCCAAGCATATGAAGGCTTGGTCGGAGCGCACCAGAGCCCAGGTGCAGACCTGGGATGATCTCTCACCCGAAGACAAGCGTGAGCGCGCCATCGAGATTATCCGGAGCGCGTGGACACAGTAACGAGCCACCGGGATACTAAACGCTTCTCTCCATCCCTGCGGCGCCAGGCGCCCCGCTCCTCCTACCGCTCATGATCCCTGTGGTGGTGAACCAGATGCGGAGTCACGTTCCGGACCGGCAGTTCTGTAGTCGGCACTACAGTATTCCGGCCGAGAAGAAGGCACGATGTGAAGGAAGCGTACGGTCCGTCACGGGCAGGTACCATCCCTGTCGGATGCTCCTCACAACCGCGTGCCTCCCAGAGGACCCGAGTCTGCGAGAGTCAAGAGTACAGATACGAGCAGGACGTCGCTCTAGTCGCCGGGCATCGGCGCTCTCTCACTGCTGGCAGCGCTCGCTGCCGGCACGGCGGGAGCCATTGTCGTGCTGCACGAGCCACCCGATGGCGTCTGGAAGCTGGTGCGATACCTGCTCCTGTCAGGGGGCATCTCGGTCGGGATTGGGATCATTGGTGTTGCTCTCGGCATGCGCTTCCTCCCGCGCGTGTCGCTCAAAGTGGGCCTTGGCTACGCCGTGGCGAGCGTCGGAGCGATCATCACCATCCTCTACACCCCGCTTCTCATGTTCAAACAGGTCCAGGACCTGCATCTCCTTGCCTTGCTGCTCGTGTCGTTTCTCGTCATCTCGTTTGGCATGGCGGCCATCATCGGTCTCCACATGGCAGAGCGGGTCCGGACACTCAGGTGGGCCGCACAGGAGATTGCGGCCGGTCACTTCGGGACGCATGTGATTGTATCCTGGCGCGACGAGCTCTCCGACCTCGCAGCGGCCTTCAATCGGATGTCCGAGGAGGTCGAGAGAGTGTTCGCCCACGAGCGAGCCATGGAGCAGGAGCGACGAGACCTGGTGGTCGCGATCTCCCATGACCTGCGCACGCCGCTGACCGGGATGCGCGTCATGCTAGAAGCGATCCAGGACGGCATTGCCGCGGACCCGGAGACGGTTGCCGACTATCACAGCCGGATGCACGGCGAGATCGACCACCTGACGCACCTCAGCGACGACCTATTCGAGCTGTCTCGACTGGAATCGGGAGCTCCCCTTGAGGTCGCACGAATCGATTTACGTGAGCTGGTTAGAGATTCCGCGGAGAGTGTGGCGCTCCTCGCGGAACGACACGGGCTAACCCTCGAGGTTCACCTTCCATCCGCGTCAGAAACGGTGAATGCAGACCCACGACAGCTCCAGCGCGTGCTCGCCAATCTGCTGCACAACGCTCTGCGGCATACGAAGCCGGGAGGGCGAATCAGCATAGCGAGCCATGGCGACGCGGGGGGATTACCGTCGAGGTTGCCGACACGGGGGAGGGTATCGCCAGCGAAGACCTTCCGCACATCTTCGATCGGTTTTATCGGGCAGAGAAATCGCGTGCGCGCCACACCGATGGCTCAGGGCTCGGCCTGGCAATCACCAGGGCGATCGTCGAGGCCCACGGTGGCCACATTCGCGCCGAAAGCACCCCTGGGGAAGGGTCGCGATTCGTCTTCACGCTCCCCCTCGATGGGTCCACACCAGTGCATCCAGGACAGGTCTCGTAGGGTCAGGCTTTTTGATCACAGCGAGCCCTGCAGGAGCCGATCGCGAGAGGCTCGGCACGAGGGACCCGGACATATGCCGAGGGTGGGACCCGGTCGAAACGTGGTCCGTCCTGCGAGCTCCGTGTCCGGATGAAAGGTTGCCCAGGCGAACCAGAAGGTGCGCAGGGAAAGAACGGCATGGCCGGTTGTCACATCCACCACGCGGATTGTGCCAGAGCGTTCTTCCCGCAGGGCAATGCGATGACCTCCGATCACATCTACAAGCGCTCGCCGCTTCTCGAGCAGATCGGCCGTATAGGCCTTCGACTTCCCGCCAATCTGAATGCCATAGACCACAGCCTTGAGGGGAAGCCGTCGATCCGTATGCTGGATCCCGAAGTAGATCTCGTTGTCCTGCTCGTACGAACCATAGGGATACTGATCGTAATTCCGATCATAGCCCGTGTTTTGAGAAAGAACCTGGGTTCGGGGGTACGAACGCTTCCATGCTCCCCAGGTAGTGGTCGTAATCCCGATCTCTGTCAGTCTTTCATTCCGCTGTGCCGCGGGTCCCACGATTGCACGGCCCGTGAACTGCTGCCAGAGGCTGCCGGTGCGGCGGTCGTACATGATGAGATCGGAGTTGTAGAGCAGGCCCGAGACGGCGAACGTCACAGTGTGCCCGTCCATCGTCCGGTGGAAGGCGAGGGCGGAGCCGCACAGGGGGCAGAAGGTGACGAGGATGGGGCTGCCGGCGACGACGTCATTGACGATCTCGTGCCAATTGAGGATCCGCTGCGGGTAGGCTCGCTGCACGCCCCCGTACGAGCTCCCAAAGACCACATCGCCGTCGTTCAGCCACCTGCTCGCGGCCGCGGCAGAGTCGAACTGGGGTTTCGTGATTGCCGGGATGCAGTCCTGGACCGCGCAGCCCTGCTGGATGGCACCGAGGTCGACTTTCGCGCCCTGCGTCTCGGTGGACAGCCGGACATGGTGCGGGTCTGCCGAGAGATCTGACTGCTGCTTTACCAGGCTCTTGAACGCCGCGATCGCGCCTGCCTGCGCTCCCGGGGATGCGGACACGGCCGCATGGTGTGACACTGGCGCCACACGGAGAACGGCCAGGGCCACGACCGCGACAAGACCCAAGAGAGCGAAGCTTGATCGAAGAATCACCGGTTCATGCCTCCCCGGAGGGCCCGCGCAGGGAGGGACTGACGGGCCCTCCGGGACTTCCGCGGGCCGGAGCCTGCTCCGGGGACCCGCTGAGGATGTGCGTCCATCTGACCTCAATGGTATGGGAGTCTTGGGCATCAGTCTGTAATCGCCATTACCGCCAGAACCTCACATGATCCCACAGAAACGGCGATTACCTGCTGAGCTCCTCTGCGTCCGCATGAGCAATCCATACATTATCGTGGCGCACAAACGCCGTGAGGCCGGCCCACGATGGGCTGGCGGCGGCATGGGTCGGGGGAGCCGGACCAAGACCGAATAGACCGATCAAGGTGAGCGCGAACAGACGACGAGGACGCACAGATCCTGCTATCGTTGGGAGAGAATCCAGATTCGCGAGGTACACGCATGGCCAAGAAGATCGTCCGTGAGAGCCAAGGCGAATATGGAGGGCAAAGAACGCGGTCCCTCGCGGAGTATAGGCGAGCGTTCCTCGATCGACACCGGTAACGTCACGACCGGGTGCCGGCACACGCGGCGCGCTCAGGTGTACCGTTTCGGCCGCGGAGTTGAGGCGCGGTTGTGCGCGCAGTGTGCGATGCTCTACCGCCCTGTGCTGCGCCGTTCGATCGTTATGGCCATGGTGGTCGGCTCCCTTCTGACACTGATCAACCAGGGCGACGTTCTGCTGCATGGCCAGGTCACGACCTTCGTCGTCGTGAAGATCTGCCTGACCTACGTGGTTCCGTTTTGCGTTTCGACGATCTCTGCGCTGGCGGCAAACCGCGTGTAGACAGCTGCCCAGGACTGGGATCGCTCCGCAGGGAAGGGATACTAGCCGAAACGCACCACCAATGTAGCAACAGCCGATACACGCCATCGACCGGCAACCATCCGTGCTCACCTCGACATCGCCGTCGTTGTCCGCGGGTAGGACAGTCCGGTCCTCTGGCTATGCAGCTCTCAAGGGCGGTTCCAATCTGGCAGGAGACGTGAGCGAGTTCCGATCCGGCTCGTCGCAGCCCACTCGCCCTTCGGTCAGGAGTGCATCCAGGAAGTCATTCTGCGCATCGAGCCTGGCAAGGAGCGCAAAGAGCCGCTCGGAAAGATCCTGTCGGTAGAGCTCAATGCACAGGTCCCGATAGGTCTGCCCCCCAGGCACGTGGTAGCTCGCGTTGCCGATCATCCAGGCCTTGAGTTGTAAAGGAGAAATAGAGGTCGACATGGCACATCTTCTTTTGGGTTACCTTTCCGCCTCCACCGTACGTCCCTGGACGCATAGGCGTCTGTAAGGGTCACTACACCAGAACAGGAAGTTCCGTGGCAACCATGTAGATGCCTGCGGCGATGAGCAGGAGTGCGCCAATCTGCTGCACGTACGGGATGAGACTGCGCAGGTAGCGAGACAGGGCACCCTGGAAGAGGACGGCGCTCAGGGCTACGGTCGTGAGGACGATTCCCATGCCGAGCCCGTACGCCAGGAACACCAAAAACCTACCGGGGCCTGCAACCAAAGAGGTGCCAACGACCACGAGGAAGATTGGAAGCGTGCAGCTCAGCGACGCCACGGCATAGGCAACACCATAGAGTGTCATGGCCCGCAGAGAGCGCGACCGGAGTGGCGCCTGCCAGGCGGGGACACGAAGCAAGACATGCCGGCCGGCAAACAGCCACAAGCCGAGGCCGATGAGGCCGGCTCCGATGAGGACCGTCCCCCACGGCAGGTACTGAGCGACGCCGGCCGCGCCGACTGAGATGACAAGCCCCAGCGCGCTGAAGACGGCGACAAAGCCGGCAGTAGTGGCAAGGCCGAAGGCGATACCATCCCGCAGCCGAACTACGATTGGTCGGGATCCATAGCCTGCTTTATCAGCGCCCAGGTAGAATGACACCAGCGATGGCAGCATGACAAAGGCGCACGGATTGATCGTGGCGAGCATGCCGGAGCCCAGGGCGAGGGCGATCGGTGCTGCGCTCATACGACCCGCCGGACCGCCTGGACAAGATCCCGGTATCCCCTAGCCGGCACGAATCTCCTCCTCCGCCGCGGTTTGCATGCTCTGTGTGGTGTAAGCACATCCTCCGACCCGCACACACGTAGCATGACGTCTCTTGGCATGAGGATTCCGTAATCCCAACTACAATGCGTGAACGTCGACCTGCCGGGTCGCGCTCTCAGCCGCTATCATGATTGCGAGGCCGCGTGATCAGGAGTGCTATGGAAGCGCCCCCTAGACTCATTTTCCGCACCCCCTGAGCGGGGTGGCGCAGAGGTGTAAGATGCAGCCACTCCTTCCTTGAAGTGGCTGT
>Ga0207416_1003108_pt1 | contig 16547 bp, 20 predicted proteins | sample PaiPotPPM11metaG_FD_184107 | JGI IMG/M metagenome (GOLD analysis project Ga0207416, IMG submission 184107) | Iron sulfur acid spring bacterial and archeal communities from Banff, Canada, to study Microbial Dark Matter (Phase II) - Paint Pots PPM... ...
TACGTCCACGATCAACGGCTGAAGATCGACGTTTCCTCCTACCCAGGCGTCGCCAGCCCCACCTTGCTCGTGGTAGGGGATTCATTTGTCGGCTTGCTGCCAGCGATCTGGGGCAATGGCGCGCGGTTGGCGATCGTGAACGACGTCATTCCCTGCGAGGCCACTATCGGCATGATCCTGGCCCATGAGCCGTCGATCGTGGTGTTCGCACCCAACGAGCGCTACCTGGGGATCTGCGAGTAGCGCTCGCCATGTGGGGCTGCTGCGTGCGCACCGCCCGTGGCAAGCTCAAATGATTGAACTGCATTTGTCGCCACCAGATTTTGTTGCAAAAGTTCCTGATGAGCATAGCAAGTAGCCGCTAAAGCGGATTTTGACATTGATGTGGTGTCTATTTGTCCGCCGCTTTCGAGACGGCGATATCGTTACTCCAGTGATCTCTGTTTCTGCATCACAACCAGGTCTCGAAACTCACTTGAGGCTCACGCAGTGCGCGCGGTCGGTGCAATCGGCGGAGGCCGTGCGATCAACTTGGCAAGCCTTCGGAGGTTCTGCGCGATCGCGGCCAGCATGAATTCGAACTGTGCGCCGCGAGGTCCACGCAACCGCAGACGGCCGAGCCGCAGGATGCGCTTCAAATGCGCAAACAGCATCTCTATACGCTTCCTGTCGTGGCGTGATTGCTCGAACATCTCGGTCTTGGCCAGTGCCCGAGCAACGTCACGGGACTCCTCGTAAATGCTACGCGGAATTCTCCGCGCCGGCATATTTGGACAGCATTGCGGTTTTAGCGGGCAGTTACGGCAATCTCGCCTGCTTGCGACATAGAGAAGCGTCTCACCGTCGTTGACCGGATTGCCCGTCGCTGCGAGGACCTTGCCCGCCGGGCAGATAAACACATCACGCTCCTTGTCGAACGTGAAGTCTTCCCGACTGAAGGTCCCATCCTCGCGCTTCGATTTGTCGATCACTGGGATGTGGGGAGCGATATTCTTGTCTTTGACAAGCCAATTGAGGTTCGCCCCCGAACCGTAGGCCGTATCGGCCGCGAGCCGATCGGGCTTGATACCGAAGCGCTCTCGGTGCGCTCAATCATGACCTTGGCCGCGCCGACCTCGGCCTGGCGAATGGCGCGCGATGCTTCGACATCCATGATGACCCCAAACTTCACGTCGATCAGATAGTTGTCGGCATAGCCAAAGAAAGCAGGTCCCCGCATCGCGCCTGTCCATTGGGCAGCGGGATCCGACGGCGACACGAATTTCGGGGTGACGCTGCTGGCCGCACCGAATGCCGCGTCATCGAGTGTGGCCAGGTACTCCTTGGTGGCCGGGCTCACCTATCGCGGGTCAAGCTCTTTGCTCCATTGCAAACCCGGGATCGAGCGCTGCTTATTGGCGTCGGCAACTATCAGGCTAGCGTCCACCGCGAAACCTTATCCGCCAACAAGGCCAGCCCCGATACACGCGCCCACGACCCGCTCGAATACCTTGCGGTATGACCCCATATGAGACATCGACCACCCGTAATGATCCGCAGGTCGAGCCGACTTGCCGGACTGCCCCCATGTTGGCGCGAGCCGTCAGCATCAGCGCAGGTTCCGTCCAACACATCTGGCGCGGATGGCTGCCAAAATCAACGCCGCTTTCGGGCAGGGGCGCCGAGTGTTAAATTGCATCCCCGAGTATTTAACAAGTGGTATACATGCGCAGGGGCAACGTTGATTGAAAAACCGAACCCTGAAACCGCGGCATCACCGCTGCGATATGAAAGAAGGACCTGTATCTGCAAAACTCGGCCGTGCTTACTGAAGCGAACAATCGTCGCTGCCGGCCTTCGGGAAACTCGCCCAGACGCTGAGATATGAGTCATGAACATATTTTTTGCAAGCACACATGGATCACTAACTGCCGAGCTTGGGATACTGTGTAACAAGACCGTGAACAAAATGTTTCTGCTGTCTCGAGAGTGTTCGCTGGCTCAGATAGGCGCGGGACCTTCGGCACGCGAATGCGAGGCTTTCACGAAGATTGGGGTAGAAAGTATCACCTCGGACGAAGCACTTCTCGACCAAGTCAAAGAAGCTGATTATATTCATTGTTGTTGCCCCTGAACAGGTCGATCTGGCAAAACGCATCATCAAATGTCCGCTTGCGGTCATGGCGGGCGTCCCCGATGTACAAAGTGGTTCCATAATGTTCAATCGGATGAAAATAAACAATCACCTGAGTCCAAGCGCAAAGCATCTGGCGCTCTTGACCGGCAGCAACAAATTTCTGTATCCAAAGCTGATATGGAAGGAGAGCTTCCCAAAGCCTGCATCGATGGAAGAAAGATCCGGATTCTTCTCGTACATCCATTGGATGGAAAAGTATTGGCCAATCTCTTCGGAGAAGTCGATGCCTTGACCCAGGGACTTGCCTGGGGTCGCTCGATGTGGAGCCAGCGGGCGAGATTTGATCGATGCTTCCGGACGTCAGGAAGGCATTCGAGCCAACCGGAACGGTCAGAGGGCTGCATTCAGACCCCGGCTCCGACCCGATCGACATCAAGAGCGTCTACTTCAAGTGGGTCAATACGAGCCAGCCCGCGACATTCCGAAAATTGCCGCAGATCGCCAAGGACCATCGCACGTCGGCGACGGATATCATCAGCAACATGAATGCCGATCACGATGCCAAATATTTGGCGCGGAGCATTGTTTTGATGTGGCGTTGTGCCCATGATCTCGGCGGTGCCGTGCCCATCGGCTGTCAAGAGCACGATCCAGTTCGGCGGGATTCGGGGCTGCCAGCCCAAGACCGATTTGTGCGAAAGCTTCTATCCGTCCTCGCGCACGAACCAAACGCATGCGACGTACGTCAAGGTGAACAACATAAGAATATAATTCAGCGAAGCGTACATTCGGTGTTCGAGAAGGCCCATAGTAATGGCGATATAGCCCAGCGCCGTGATCTTGATCGCGCCATAGAATAAGATCAGCCCCATCGGCCAAGACAACGGGTTCTTGCGTGGATTCAAAAACGTGTACAGGAATGCGATCGCTCCGAGCGCAAAAATACATGGATTGATGTCCCACAACTTATCGACGATAAAATGCCGAACTCGGACGGTTCTCGGACTGTACTGTGTGACAGAGTTTCCAACCGCTCTTGCCATTTCGGTATTGAAGCTCACCGGATCAAAAAAAAGGCGACCTTCCTGGTCTCCCCATTCGATGAAATGGCGGTAAGCCCCGGAGGGGGACTTGAGAAGCCCGCTAATGGGGCCCCGCTGTTGCCGCAGGAAATATAGGCTCGCTGCGACGACGGGAAATGCATCACTCTTCCAGCAGTCCGTTGGTGCATTAGCTGACGCGAATTTTTCAAGAGGAGCGCTGTATTTCGGGTCCGCGAGCGTCGCCGAGTCAGTCACGCCGCCGTCTATTCCGAGAGCCTGTGAAAATTGGCGATAAAATTCCGGCGTCAAGGAATTGAGCACGCCAAAATACTTCTCGACCGCAATGTCCTGATAGCGGCACCAGTAGTCGACCGACAGATCCTCCACCGACAGCTTTTGGCTGCGATAAAACGCCGCGGTTTGTCCAAGGGAGTCGACCGCGATCTTTGCGGCAAATTGGTGCATTCTTCCCAGCCGAATGGCCTCCGACCATCCGGCGAGCTGACCGATGACAAACGGTTGTATGTCATCCATTGCATCGAGGCCTTCGGTGTTCGAGAAGGCGATGCAGGCGGACGGCCTGCAATGGGACGAGGCCAAATGAACAAGGTTGTGCAAGCCATCCCAGATTCCAAACCGAATATTTTTCAGCCACGCGAGCTTTATGGGCGGGATGAGCGTGGACGGCTCAGAAACGCAGGTTAGCGCTCCTCTCGCGCAGGCAGCTTCAATGTCATTTGCCGCCGTACTGAAAAATTTTTGGGCTTCGGAAGCGTTCGGCGTGAAACCGGCACCAAACGCTGCATCCTTTATCCAGAACATGATGTGACTATTGGTAAACTCGTCAAAGACTCCGTAGCGGTTAGCATATGGATCGTTCGGACCCGGCAATCCAGGCATATGATCAACAAGTCTCTGCAAATACGGGACCTGTTTAGCGACCTTGTGCAGGCCATCCTGGGTGATCGAAACGTACGGCCGCTGCGCATCGCCGCTCGCACTGCGCAGCGCCGCAACGAAGCGAGGAAAGGAACCGGAGCCGAAATCATTAACGACGAACGTGTCGTACTTTAAGAAATAAATCGACATGAAGCCGATCTTGAACAGCGCGATCGTCAATAGCATAAGCGCGCAGGCCCGCATCGTGCCGTTCTTTGCCGGCGACAGCGCGATAACGCGATGCGCTCTCCACCATCTCAGCATCTCGATAGCGAATAGGCCGGCAATGACCGCGAGCAGCAGCACGCTCTCTTCGCGCAGGTAGAATAACGCGGCGCCTGAAATGGACAGGACAAACATGTCCAGCGGCGACGTCTTGTTCTGCCGCCAACTGGCCAACCCGAACGTCAGCGCGGCAAAGAAGAACAAGTGCAGAATAATGTCGAGATTCTCTCGCAAAACATTGAACCACGTCGTAGATACTGTCAGCGGCGCGAACAAAGCGACGGCGAACAGAATGCCGCTCTTCACTCGACCCAATCCGATTCGCACCAGTCCGGTCGCGAAATAGACCGCCGCGATGATGTGCAACAGATTCAGGAAGCTCAAGTAGTCGAAACCGAGCCACCTGGAGATTGCTATGAATAATGAAGACCCTGGATCTTTGACAAACAACCTCCCATCGTACGGACCGAAATTGCCGGCGGTGACCAAATAATACGCCCTGGAGACGTAAAGGCTTCCGTCATGCGGCGAATTCACCATCGGAAGCTCGATATCGTGAACAAGAAACAGCCGCAGCAGCGAAACGATAATCAAATAAATGCCGAAATAGGTGTCGAATATCTTCTGATTTTCGGCGCGAACTATCCGCATGTGACGAACTCCTTGTCCCGTTCGTGCCGCGATATCGGACGTGTTCGCGTCGCCCGGCAAGCGTGGCGCTAGCACGGATCAGCTTCAATCGATGGCGCGAATTTACCGAATATGATTGCGTGCAACAAGGCGCCGATCTGTTGCGCTGTGCCGACACCCGCACACCTCGCAATGAGATCAGTGCGGCGGGCGCCCGAAAGCGCGCCAGTTGCCTCGCCTGGCAGGTGTGGCCTGGCCGGCTGCCTTACGCGGCAGCCATGATTGTCTTGACTTTGTCGGCGATATTCAGCGCGGAGAGCTGCGCGACCTGCTGGCCATCCACCCCCGGCGCCGAGGCCTTCGGAATCTGTTGCAGATTCTTCCACACCCGTTCCCGCGTGATGTGATGCGCCAACGAAGTAAACCGGAGCTTTGGCTCACACCGAGCTTTCGCTGCTATCCGTTCGAGTCCTGCTGCCATGGGTGGCGGTTCTTCTCGTTGCATAGAAGGCCGAACCCTCCCTTTGAATGGAGCCCATGTTGCCTTCGAACAATTCAACTTCCGCTGGCCGCTTCCCCAGGTAGCCGGCTCTCCCTGCCGCAAAGTACTATCAGCCAGTCTGACTTCCACCAGGTCATTGGATCGCCACCGACTCCGAGGCGGCGTCCTTGTGACGAGTCCAGGATAAAAGATCTATTTGCTCCCGATCCATTCGGGGACAACATAGAGCAGTATGCGAAATGCGCGAATTCGATCAGCAGACAGTTAAAACAGCTTGCGTTTGAATAGTGCCGGGCCGTGCACACGGAAAACTCGCGGTGCCAAGCCAACTGTCCTGGCGTTGTTGGTTTGAACGGGGAGATGTTGCAGGGTGCCTGCGTGAGACTTCACAAGCGGGATGAACCAATATGTTTTCTGCTAAGCTCTCGGGGATCAGAGGGTAGAGGGCGTATTAAATGCTCGATTCCGTAGTTGAGCTTGTGAAGTTCGTCGGCGGGTTGGGCGGTTTGGCTTCGTCCGCCTTCCTGATTTATGACCGGGTGTTTCGCTATCGACCGGCAGCATTTTTAATCCCGGCGGAATACAAGACCAACTTGCGCTTTAAGAATGTGCCAAAAGGCCCGAACCAGTGAAGCCACGCGGCTCGCGCCGCGAGCACCAGTCAGGGCTGGCCCCTTCTCACCTTGCTTACGGCGCCATGTTAGCCACGGAGAACCCGGCGCACCCATTACGCCGTGGACAGAACCGTTGAGGATGATCGAGGCCTTTTCGTTCAGGTGCGGCGCGGCCGATCTTCGGCCACAATCAAAAAGACAGCAAACGCATTGGTCATCGAGCTGCATCGCTGAGATGGCACGAACTGCCGCGCAATCCGATTCACGCGGGGGGTCTATTTCGAGCGCAGATTGCAGGGCAACCCAAATTTCGCGAAGAGACATCGGGGCGAACACCCATTGCCCAAAAACAAAGCGGCGGCCTTCGGGCCGCCGCTCGGATCGCATCAATTGGCTTTGTCTTGGTATCGAGGCCGGAAACCAGGATATCAGGCTTGACATCGAGAAGGGCCGCTTCCAAGACGTCAATATCCGAGATGTGGTCAAGATGGCGGCAATTGTCGCAGATCCATCTCAAGCGTCGTCTTTTGGGGGACTAGGAATGAAAAATGTGGCGTTCTTCCAGGATAAAGCTCGACAGGTTAGACGGGATCTCTTCGAAAAATTCGCGCTGGTGAAGCAGGGCCATCCGGGTTCTACCTTTTCCATGACCGATCTCGTGGTCGCCCTTTATTACGGCGAATACGTGCGCAAGGATCCGAAGAACAAGTCGAAACTCTACGATCGGGTCATCGTCCGGCACCGCTACGCACCGCGCTCGCCCAAGCCGTCTGGTGATCACAAAGTTAGCATTTCCTTAGCCCAACCTGAGCCAATCTGAGCCGAAACCTAGTCAAACTCGAAGTCTACCAGATGCTCGACGCTGTCGGTCTCGCAGCCGGCGCGAACCGCAACCCCCATACGCACTGACCGCGGCACACCATGGGCGACGAAGGCTCGGGCTGGCGGCTCCCGCATCTGGCTGAACTGGAGGTGGCTAAACGCAAGAACTGGAGGTGGCTAAACGCAACCAGGCCAGCCGAGAGGAAGCCGCTATGACCGAGGATACACTGAGTCCATTGAACAAGAGAAAACCCGATGAGCGCCGGCAGCGGGTTGTTCGAGGAGCTTCGTCGGCTGGGCTCCGTCGAGGGCCGAAATCTGGTGGTCGAGCAATATAGCAGCGAGAGCCGCGCTTTTCGTAACCCTGAGTCTCGAGAACAGCCGGCTGCGCAAAGCGGTGTCCGACCTGACGCTGGACAAGCTCATCCTTCAAGAAGCTGCGCGGGGAAACTTCTAAGCCCCGCGTTAACGCGCGACGGCATGACTTGGGCCGCAAACGCTATCCGGTCCTCCTGGGGGACGTGCCCTGGCAAGGCGCCGTTAGTCGGATTGGCAGTCCATTTCCACGATTGTCTGTCGAGCAAATATGCCAATTCCGACTTGATGACGGTCGATTCATTCGCGAGGTCGTGGCTGACGACGCGATCCTATACATGTGGGTTCTTGACAACTTGCTTCTTGAGGTCCCGCCGATCCTCGAGGCATGGGGCGGCTTCCATTTACGCTTTACGATGTCATGGCCCAAAACCAGAATCGGCATTGGACATTATGCTCGTGGTCAACATGAACTTGTCCTCGTTTGCACGCGCGGCAATTTCCCTCCGCCGGAAGAACATTTGCGCCCATCGACGCTCATTGTCGGACGTCCGCTGGAGACCGGTGATGGTTTCCACTTTACGCCCCCGCACGATCACCGGCATAGCTCAAAACCGGACCGGCTCCAGGAGATAATTGAAGAATGCTACCGCCAATATTTCGGTCCAGAGACATTCGCGTCGCCACTCGCTCTTGAACTGTTCGCACGCAACTACCGCCCAAGGTGGGATGGGCAAGGGTATGAATATCCGGGTCGCCCGCATCACGACGCCGTCGAACAGCACGAATCTGAAATAGTGAAAACTCGTCATGCAGAACGTGATGATCGCGGACGAGGAAACCAAAATCAAGGCGGCCATGCTCGCGTGGGCCGACGACATCGCCAGCAAGGTGATTCGGGGCGTGCTACGGCCGCCCGCCGCGGCGCAGCGGTTATGCGGTTAATCGGTTACGGCTGGAGTTCATAATGGCGGAGATGCCGAAACGGCCGTCCGATGATTCTGCTCAAGGTCGGATGGACAGGTATGCCCGGGACCAGCAGGGCCTACGGGACTGGACCAACGATGCCATCCGATCCCATGCCGCCGCGATAGGCCTTGCGCTTGAGTTCGACGACAGACGTGTCGACGACAATCATCGCGCCGATGAGAAAGCCGATCCGCTGCCGTCTGAGAAGGAGCTGCGTACAGAACTCCAGCTAGCGGGCACGAAATTCGACAAGTCACCGGCAGCGATGTGGCGGGTGCTGAAGAAGTATTACCGTGCGAGTGATGCACACTTGGACGCCCTCGCCGAGAAGTTCGTGAGTGGGTATGAGGCCGACCTGCGGGAGGCAAACGAACTGCGCCGGTTGGGCCAGACCGATGATGATGAGCCTGACCCCAACACCGAAACGCAGCCTTTCAAGACGATAGCCAAGGAAGCCATCGCGGAGATAGTCAAGGAAACCGGGCGCTCCGAGACCGAGGTCGCTGAACGCCTCCGGCAAGCGATCCGCAACCATCCAAATATTGGTACGGTCTCTGCCGATCCACCCGGCGCGCAGGACGGGATGAGGCCTTATGGTCGATGGCGCGTCACGAAGTACGGGGTGTTCGCGCCGGGAGGACTGTGGGGCTGGGAGCGCATCAGCAAAACGCCACTCGATCCCCTTGCGCACTCCTCGGCTTATCTCACTGATCTCGACCCACGCGTGCATCTCATCCGGACGACCTACGAGGGCGAACGTGAAATCAAGCGAGAGATCGAAATTCCGCGCACGACAATCTCCGCCAAGTCTCCTAATGCGGCGATCAAGGCATTAACGCACCATAATGTATACGTCGTGCGCAACGATTTTGCTCGCGCCGAGATGGTCAATTTCCTGAATTGGAGGTCAACGCAGCGCAAGATCATCCGGACAAAAACAACGGGCTGGCTGAAAACTGATGGGGGCTATTGCTTTGTTCTACCGCTGGTGCCGCCCGAGCTTGCGCCGATCATGCCCACGGCAAATGGCTCACTGGTGAAGAAACAATCCAGAGCGAGGGCCCAGCCCGAGATCATTGCCCGTCTCGATCAACCCGTCGGAGATGCTGGCAGAAAATACGGCTTCGACGTTTCCGGCACAGTGAAGGAATGGCAGGACAGAATCGCCCGCCCGCTAGAAGGCTGTTCCAACGTTGCACTTGCGGCGGGGGTGGCCTTCGCAGCGCCGGTCTCCTTCTTTGCCGGGGAGCAATTGGGCGGGTTTCACATCTGGTGCGACAGCACATTCGGCAAATCGGTGGCGGGCGCGGTTGGCGAATCCACTTATGGGCGGCCTTCGACAACGCGCGGCAACGTCGAACCGTTCGGCACAGAGTGGGCCAGCGCATCCGATGTCGGGATCGTGGGATTGGCGCAGAAACGCACGGATGTTGGGCTCTTCCTCGATGAACTCGGATCAGCCAAGAGCATCAAGGAGAAGTTGGTGGAGACGATTTATATCCTGACCGGCGGCACCCCAAAATTGCGCGCGGACTCGCAGGGCAAAATCCGCGAGCAGCAAGGCTTCCGGATGATGGTCTTCTCCACGGGCGAGTTTCCGCTCCGCAAGTTCCTCGACAAGATGGGCGACACGGAAGGCCGCAAGAAACGCCTCGTTGATGTTCCGGCCTTGGTTGGCTCGAAGACCGCACTCGAAACGGTCCCACATGAGAAGCTGGGCGAGGTTTGTGGCCTGATCTACACCGCGACCGCTGACCTCCACGGCGCGGTCGGACAGGAATGGTTGCGCTACCTCGTGAATCTCGGCGAGGCAGGGATCAAAGGGAAGCTCGACCAATACCGTCAAGCATGGCTCGCACTGCCGGAAATCGCCGAACTGCTCAACCGCGATCCCAAGGACGACAGCGTGATCCGCCGGTTCGCGTTCGTGGCGGCGGCCCTCCGCATGGCGATCGAACCCGGGTTGTGGCCGTGGAGGGTCGATAGTTCTGATCGCGCCATCGTCGCCTGCACGCTGCGTTGGGCCGCTGACAAAGGCTTGCCGGTGACGACGGCGGAGGAGAAGGCGGCGGAGCAGAAATTGCGCCAAGCGATCGAGGCCGAACGCGCCAAGTTCGTCGTCTTGAAGAAGCACCCGGGTAGGGGCGGCGGCTTATTCATCCCCATCCCCGAACACGCAATCATCTACGAGAACCCAGCAGCGTTCAAGGAGGCGGGGACGCTCTATGGTTTCATCAAGGTCGACGGGGCGAATACGCGCGTTCTGCTCTACCCCGATGAATTTCGCCGCCTCAGCACAGGGTGTGACCTCGATGCTCTGGTCGCCCATCTGCAACGCAATGGCTTGCTTCAGATCAAGAACGAGAAGGTCAATCGTCGAACTGAACAGTACTACGTGCTCGCCGACATATTCCTGAACGGCGAGACATTCCACTGAAGATATCCCGCTGAACCGCTTAACCGCTGAACCGCTGAGGAGGAGCAACCGTGAGCAAAGAAGTCACTATTGGTGCTACCGGGGAAGTCGCCATTCGTGACGACCTATCTGATCTGACACTGCCGCAAGCGCGCATGATCACAGCGCTCGATGATGACCCGGCGGTGCGGCCAGGGCCGCCTCGCGCCGTGGTCGTGGTCGATGACACGATAAGCATGGGCGAGTATTTGCCCGAGCGGAAGGTGACCTTGGAAGCGGCCCGGAGATCCATGCGGGCGATGTTCGCGGGAGCCGCTGGGCTGCAAGTGCAGGTCATATCTTTCCGTGGTGAGCCTTCGAAATGGTTCACCGACCCCGAGGAGGCGGCGCAATGGATCGCGGGCATAAAACATACGCCGGGCTGGACGCAACACGGGAAAGCGTTCGTGCACATCATCCGCGAAGCCACGAAGCAACCCATCCACGCAGCGGTAGTCTTCACGGATGCGGTCGAGTTGCGAGGTCCGAGGAACCCCGACGGCGACGTTTTGGAAAATCTCTGCAAGGACGCGATGCGGATGAAACGGCTCGGCTGCACAGTCACCTTCGCATACAAGGGAAGCATAGAAAACGGCTGCCCGATCGACCGCGCCGGTCCACACGCCTGGCACAGGATTCAGGAGATTGCCGAGGATGGCAACGGTCACGCCTTCGTCTACAATCCGACCGATCCGAAAGCCGATCTGAAACGCTTCAGCGAGATCGCGACCCAAGCAGCGCGCGCCGCGAAAGGCGACGCCGTCGGCGCCAAGCAGCCGCTACTCGAACACCATGAAGCCGTCCCCTTCGAAATGACTGTGGTCGGTGAACAGGTGCCAAGCGCCAAGTGCGAGCGATAGGAGCGTAACAGCGGTGGGCCTGATCCTGCGGAAATGATGAGCGGTCTTGGATGCTCCGGCTGCGCGCAGGCCACCCGTTGATCCCCGAACGAGCCTGCGCGCCGATCCGGCGAACACCAATGACAAGCGAAGGCCCCCGCACGAGCAAAAAGTATCCTGGTAAGCTTGCCAACCCGGCAAATTGTTTACCCGACGCGCCTGCCGCCCAAGTGTCAAGTCCCTCCGACGCGCGGGAAACCCTCGAAAACGGATCGATCGCCGGCATCGGCCCTTACCTGCGTGACGATGTCGCGTCCCTGTTGAAGCTGATCGCTAAGCGACGTCATCGACCACCACAAAGGACGACAAAGCCGCCAGGCTATGATCCGGACTTAGAATTTGAGTTCGACACGGCGGACGTAACATGGGCCATTGAGAACGGGCATTCAGGGCTTGTTGATGATTATCTTCGCGAACTGGGGAAGCTCATGACCGTTCTCGGCGATATGCTCGACCCAGCGGGCCGCGGCGAATTCCGACTCAGGCCCGTGCGGCGCAGGAAAGGTAAACCCAAAGATCAAAAGCAAGCCATTCTCGAAGGCAACATCCACCGTGATTTGAGATTTGCCCGCGCCCGACTTGGGAAGTTGGAAGCGGCGATCAGTGAAGTGGGCGAAAAATACAATCTCAATCGATCAACTGTGTTTCGGATTTGGAACAAACGACGATCAGACCAGAAGTCGTAGCCCACAATTAATGACGGATCAGGCACATTCGGGCGGCGCGAGATTGCGCACGGTGCGTCGGCCCCGCGCCTCGGCGGCGCACTTTGCGGCGTGCGCGTCTCGGTTGATCACCTGGAGGTTTGGCAGGCCCCAGAAATCGAGCAGCTCCGTCCATGGCGCATTCCGGTGTTCGCTCCATACCCGAAACAACGGGACTCGGTGGTCGACCTCGGCGGTCCTCCAGAGTCGTCCGCCGGTCTGGCCACAGCGGCGCGCTTGGAGGCGCCGCAGCAGGCTAGCCTGATCACTCGGCGCATTCCAGAATTGCCAGGCAATGACGCAGGCGCAGTGCCAATTTGCATTCTTGTTGGCACCGCTATCCCACAAATCAATATGCCAGCCAAAGCGATAAACCGGTTGCCCGCACACGCAGCAGAAGCCTGGGCCCTTCGTGTATGCGTTTTCGCGATACGGCGCGGGCGGCGTTCGAAAGGTGGTTGGCAATCCGCTCCTGCGGTCTTCGCCAAGCCGCCAGGTCCACCCGTAAGGCGCTCCGCTGCGGGCAGCAAGCGAGCGGGCCAAACGATCAGCGCGAAATGGATGCGCCCGCCAGTAGGAATCTATCGCGAGCCGGGGAGTCGGCGGCACGAACGGGCGGCTGAATGCTCGCGACAGTACATTCGAAGGAAAGTTCTCCGGCAAGGCCTTCGTCAGACGGGCCAGCGCATGCCGATTTCTTTTCTCCTTCTCGTCTAGCCAGTTGGACATTTTGCGGCCCCATACACTCCGGCATGGTGCCTCCGAATCTGTAAAGCTTTCCTCACCAGCGAACGACCTTTGTTTGTTAGGGTTTGATCCGCTGGGTCATACTTTGGCCAGCCAGGGGACCTCCGGCCTTCCTTGCACGACGCCAAGGCTGCGGCTTAAAGGATGGCGGACGGGCAGGCTGGACAGGGGAGCGGGATTTCCGTAATGAACGACCTTGACTGACGGTCTCACTTTCAACCTCGATACGAGGGCTCGGCTTCAAAAGGCCTTGGTCTGCTGGCCATGCTCATTAGCATGCTCTGGGCGGGTCAGGCGTATATTGTGTCGACAATCGCTGGAGGAATGCCATGGCATTGACAATGCTGGACAAGACGACAGACCGCGCCGACAAATCGGCGTGGCCAAGCGCGATCGCTGCAGAATTCGACCGCGAGCGCCTGAACAACAACGGCTGCGTCGGCACGACTCTCCTCTCGGAAAGCGAGCGCGTGCGGGTGTGGATCATTCGGCTCGCTCCCGGCGAGCGGATCGGTTTCCACCGCCATGTGCTCGATTATTTCTGGACCTCGGTGAACGGCGGACGCGGACGCCAGCACGTACACGACGGTACGACGGTCGAATACTCCTATCAGCCCGGCGAGACCCGGCACGAGACCTACGGGCCCGGCCAGTACAAGGTTCATGATCTCGAAAATATCGGCGACAAGGAGATGATCTTCATGACCATCGAGTTCCTCAACAGCGCGAACAGGCCGCTCGCGATCCCCGATACAGTGCGCGCCGCGGCGTAGTGCGAGTGCGGCTCTATTCCGATCGCTCTCGACGGTGCCCAACGTTTTTCCGCTGCCTTTGCGCCAAAGACCCGCTGGTACTTTTCCTGCGCAAGCTTAGTGCTCCTGAGCAAGGCGCTCATATTCGGTCCGAATAACGTTTTTGCCGTAAACTCGCTCGAGCCGGCGCACGGTGAAATGACCTCGAGCCATCTCCTGAAAATGCTCCATAAACGCGTAGTTCACGGCAGCGCCGCCTAGTGCACCGAAGACAGGAAGAGCCTGCGCAGCGACTTTTTGCGTCACCACCACGCCAAAGCGGGACGCCACTAGCGTAATGAAGCGGACGAGAACTGGGGCGCCTTCCTCGAAAATGCCGCGCTCTGCGATGAAGCGCGCGGCCTCAGTTACACTCTTCGCGAGCACGCCCCGCACGGCGAAATAACCGCTTTGAGACGCATCGGCCGAGCCAGTCCGTCCGCCCAATACAAAGACCTGCACGCATGAGAGTGCCGATTCCGGGTCGGAAAGATCTTCGCCCTCGCTTCGCGCAAATATCCGCGATGGATCTGAGCATGATGATCGTCGAGACAGGAAGCTCAATGGGGAGCGATGCCAAACCGAAGGCACCACCGGCAGCACCGGATGCCGTGGCTAAGGCCTTGTGCAGGAGCCGCGATCCAGCGTGAGGGGCACGTTGCATAGTCCGCAGCGCTACCTTGAGGGCCACTTCAAGACCCTTGGAGGTGGCAGTCGTAATGGCGTGCGTAGCGGAGGCGGGGAGCACGTTGCCAATGAGCTCGATGGGCTTACCCACCATATTGGTGAGGCGCGCAGCAAGACCCGGATGTTCGAGCGACCGAACGGCTCCTCGCAACGCTGCCAGGTCTTCAGGTGCCATCCCCGTCAAGTCCAATCCCTCCGTTTCATGTCGGGTAGTGGGGTGCCATTTGAACCCACGCGTTCATCACCACGATGTGCAGTGGAAGAGATAGTACCACGTCAGGCGATAGCCGATCCGCGCACCATGCAGAGCGATCAATTGCAATTGTCGCGCCGATTGAGGCAACACCTCGTCCGCCTACGCGACAGCGGTTCTTCGTTGTATCGCTGTCCGAATGTTTGGCTGCAAAGGAAACCCAAGTCGAGGCGGCTTCCTAAAGGCCTTGGCGAACGGTCTAACTCAATCCCTCCCTGGCGCTCGGGATTGGTTGCTACGCTCGGTCGGTTTCTCAAGCGACTGCGATATAAAGTTGAGTTCGGCAGTACCGGTTTTGTCTCCTCCTCAAGACCTGTTGCCAAAGCCGCGAGCTGGTGATGACCCGAGTTGTCGTCGGCCTCCGGTCGGAAAGACGAAAACCCCGGTTGCGGCCCACGGCTTGGTTGAGTTGGTCGTCATAGTATCGGTCGATGATATCCTCGATGCCGAGCCACTGCCCAATGACATTGAGCTCGGCGAATTTCTCGGGATTTAGGCAGGTGAGGATGATCGAGATGTCCCTCTCGGCAAATCCGTTCTGCCCCTTCATGCCCTGAAACGTTAGCACCGGCTCGACACCCCCAACTCCGTCGGCAATCACCAGCCCATTGTCATTGTCGGCCAGAATGTCCGCCGCCAGGGCCGAGATGCGGTTGCCGCCAGGACGGTCGGCGGCCGCTCGTCGGTCGAACAGCACCGGGACCTTGACCGGGTAGATGGGCGGCACCTGGTCAAGGGCAAACTTTGTGAGGCGCCGGCGGCCGGGACGGCCGGTCGCCCAAATCTTTTGAAAGGCTCTTTCGATCACCTTCTCCACCAAGGACTCCGTCGTGAGGAAGGTGAACTCGCCCCGGTTCTCCGTGAGCCAAGGCTTGGGGCCGAGGTAGTATTTTTCGCCATGGCGCTGGCGATAAATCCCCGTCTTGCTGTTGTCGTAGCCGAACGGAATGGCATCGAAATCCACCTGGATAGGCTCAAGGGCATTGAGGTCCAATCGCATCAGTTCATCGAACGAGTCAAAGTCTGGCATTTGCCGATGTGGAATATCGTCAAGCAGGTGGCGATAGACCGCGAGTCGTCGCGACCGCGGAGTATTGCGCCAGTCCGGATGGCGGGCCTGTTGGCGCGACAAGAATTCAAAGGCTAATTCCGGCAGGGTGTGGACGAAGTCATCGCCTTCGCAGTCGTCAAACACGATCCGGTTCAGGCGGAAGCGGTCTCGGAGGGCGGCGTGATGCTCATCGGAGCCCAGGGGGTCGAAATCGGGATGATGCCAAGCCCGGGTCAGGACTCCGGATGGCCACAACTGTGCGGCCCGGTGTGTCAGACACAGTAGGGTGCTGCCCCCATCAAATCGGGTTGGAGCGGTCCATAAATCCGCCCGTACTCTTTCAAGGAGGGCAAAGGCGTCCGGTTGCGACTGACGAATGAGGAGAAGGATGTCAGAGGGATTGACGTCATCAAATTCATCCCGAGGAATTGGAACTTGACCTTCGGCCAGGCAGGCCTCGGTGTAATGCTCCCAAAACGTCTTGATGACACGAACCCGATGGGTCCGGCCAAACTCTTGCGCCTTCTCGTTGGCCTGGTTTCGTGACCGGAATGCAAATGCAGAGAACCGCTCGACTCCATCATTGTGTGCCAGAGCATCCTCGAGGGCCTCGTTGGCGAGGATCGGCAGACCGGCCGTCGTCTTTCCGATGCCCTCGACCGACGTGACAATGGACACCATCCCGAGGTCGCTTCTTTGAGCCATCTCCCGCCCGAGGACATCGCGATAAGCCCGCTTGGCAAGATCACGGTCCGCCCCTGCGGCACCTTGAATGATGACACGGC
>Ga0207416_1003110_pt1 | contig 16540 bp, 12 predicted proteins | sample PaiPotPPM11metaG_FD_184107 | JGI IMG/M metagenome (GOLD analysis project Ga0207416, IMG submission 184107) | Iron sulfur acid spring bacterial and archeal communities from Banff, Canada, to study Microbial Dark Matter (Phase II) - Paint Pots PPM... ...
GTCGTTCTGATGCAAGAGAACCGGTCCTTCGATCACTACTTCGGCACGCTGCGCGGCGTCCGAGGTTTCGGCGATCCTCGAGCCGTCCGCCTCCCGAGCGGCGATCCCGTGTGGTCTCAGCCCAACGGGACGGGCCCCCTGCTCCCGTTCCATCCGGGTGCCAGGGACCTCGGGCTCCAGTTTCTCGAGGACCTCCCCCACGGCTGGACGGACACGCACCGCGCGTGGAACGAGGGCAAGTACGATCAATGGGTCGCGGCCAAGGGCACGACCACGATGGCGCACCTGACGCGCAACGACATCCCGTTTCACTTCGCCTTGGCGGACGCTTTCACGGTTTGCGACGCGTACCACTGCTCGTTCTTGGGCGCTACGGACCCGAACCGGTATCACATGTGGACGGGCTGGGTCGGCAACGACGGTCGCGGCGGTGGCCCCGTGCTCGACAACTCCGAAGCCGGCTACGACTGGTCGACGTTCCCCGAGCGCCTCCAGCAGGCGGGCATTACCTGGAAGATCTACCAGGACGCCGGCGCCGGGCTGGACGCCGCCCACTTCTGGGGTTGGGGGGACGATGCGTACATCGGCAACTACGGCGACAATTCGCTCCTCTACTTCCACCAGTACCAGAACGCCCAGCCGGGAAGCCCGCTCTACCAGGGAGCGCGGACCGGCACGAACGTGTCGCTAGGCGGTACGCTATTCGACATTTTCCGCGCGGACGTGGCCAATGGCACATTCCCGCAAGTGTCCTGGATCGTCGCGCCCGAGGCCTTCACGGAGCACCCGAACTGGCCGGCGAACTACGGTGCGTGGTACGTATCGCAGATCCTCGACGCCCTAACGTCGAATCCCGACGTCTGGGGCAAGACCGCCTTCTTCTTGATGTACGACGAGAACGACGGGTTCTTCGATCACATGGTCCCGCCGACCCCGCCGGAGTCGCGGGCCCAGGGACTCTCCACGGTCGATACGACCAACGAGATCTTCCAGGGCAATTCCAAGTACGCGATGGGGCCCTACGGCCTCGGCGTCCGCGTCCCGATGATCGTGATCTCTCCGTGGAGCAAGGGAGGATGGGTCGACTCCGAGCTCTTCGACCACACTTCGCTCATCCGGTTCATCGAGCGGCGCTTCGAGCGCGACTACCCGGGGATCGTCGAGTCGAACATCACCCCGTGGCGCCGGGCAGTCGTCGGCGATCTCACGTCGGCCTTCAACTTCGAATCGCCGAACCACGCGGTGGTGCCGCTGCCGAACACCGACGGCTACGCTCCGCCGGACAACCAGCGGCACTCGGACTACTCGCCCGTTCCCCCGACCAGCCAAGCACTCCCGAAGCAAGAGCCGGGGGTGCGGCGCGCCCGCCCCGTGCCCTATGAGGTGCATGTCCTGGGGGAAACCGACTTCGCGGACGGCACGGTGAAGCTTCGCTTCGGAAATGGCGGCAAGGCTGCGGCGGTATTCCAGGTCCGGTCCGGCGACGCGCAGAGCGGTCCGTGGACGTACACCGTCGGTGCCGGGATGCACGTCGAGGATACGTGGGCCTTCGGGGAGGGGAGCGGTGCGACTTACGACTTGTCCGTGTACGGTCCGAACGGCTTCTTTCGCGCGTTCAAGGGCAGCGTCTCGGGCGAGGACCGGGCGAACCTCGTCGTGCGGAGCCAGTTCGACGCGCGTCCGGAGTCCCCCGGGATCACGCTTGACATCGAAAACCGTGGCCTCGCCTCCAGCCGTGTACGCATAACGGACGCGTACGGCAAGAAGGCATTGGTGCAGTTTGTCGAGCCCGGGAGGACGCTGACCTGGCACTGGGCCCTGGAAGGAACCTTCGGCTGGTACGATCTGACCATCGAGGTCGAGTCGGACGCGACCTTCCAGCAGCGCATCGCGGGCCACGTCGAAACCGGGACCGACAGCATGAGCGATCCGGCCATCGGAGCGTGAGCATCACGATGGCGCGCGCCGGGCGTACGTAGCGCGGTCAAAAAGTCCAGTTATTCTGGACGATTGTCGGGTGAGGGGCCGTGCTCGGCGCGATGAACGTACGTTCATTCTCGCATCGCCGGATCGCGAACCGGCGATGCGGGCTCGCGGACTGTTTCCCTGCAGACGTCCAGGCGAACTACGTTTCGTACGAACGTGGCACCCGCTGGCTTCTTCCATTCTCGGCCTCTGGTCGCTCTCGTCGCAGCCGTGCTGGCGATCGCCCTCGGAGCGGGGTACGCGGCAGACTTGCTCGGGGGCCGTCGCAAGTCGGCCGTCGAGCGCGCGGAAGCTCTCGCCGAGAACGGGCGTTTCGACGCAGCCGAACAGCAGTATCTGGCGGCGGCCGCCCAGCACCCCGCAGACGTGCGGCTGCTCATCGATCTTCTCGACAACCACGATCGTCTCTTGCGGTCGCGTCGTCCCGGAGTTTCGCTCGAGGATGACGAGTTCGCGCCCCCGCAGCTCGCGCCCGCCGTCGACGAGAGTCGCATCGACGCGCTCCTCGCTTCGCCCGGAATGGATGGCGACGACCGGCTGCTCATCCGCTGGTGGCGCGTCTTCCTCGCCGGCGTCGACGACCTCGACGAGCGCCAGCAAGTGGTCGCGGCGTCGAGGCGCAATCCGCCCGTCGCGCTGGCCAATCACCTTTTGGGGAGGGTGGCGGACAGGGAGGGTGACGAGGCGCAGGCCGCCGAGGCGTTCGCCCGCGAAGCGTCGGCCTTCGACAATCGCCGGGAGGATGCCACGGCTGCGTGCCATATCTGGATCGACTCCGGCGCGTGGGATCGCCTGCGCGTCGCGCTGTCCGACCCGCGATTCGCCGCCCAGGTCTCCGCCGCCGTGTTTCTCGAGAACGCCATCGTCTCCCGCGACTGGGCCGCCGCGGTGCGCTGGTTCTTCCTCGCGCACTACGAGGGCACGACCCTCGGCATCTGGCTGCTCGCGGCGCTGTCTGGGCTCGTCTGGTTCGCGTTTTGCGCGATCGTCGGTCGCGCCGGAGATCGCCCGAAGGTCCGGCTGCCGCTCTTCGCCACGGCGTTCGTCCTGGGGGTGGCGAGCACCTACGTCGTCATCTTGCTGAGCATCCTCGAAGAGAACGTCCTGCACTTCTCGGAGAAGGGGCAGCCCGCCGCGGACATCATCTACTACGTCCTCGGGGTCGGGCTCCGCGAGGAGATCGTCAAGGCAGCCTTTGTGTTTCCGCTCGTCCTGGCCCTCAGGCGACTCGGGACCCGGCGCGACGCACTCGCCTGCGGAGCGCTCGTGGGCCTCGGGTTCGCCGTCGAAGAAAACGTCGGCTACTTTCACCTCGGGCTGTCGACGGCGCTGGCGCGATTTCTGACTGCGAACTTCCTTCACCTGAGCACGACCGGCATCGTGGCCGTCGCCATCGACGACGCGGTTCGCGGGCGGCACGATCCCGAACTCCTCGACGGGTGGACGCAGACCATTCCGCTCGTCGTAATTACCCACGGCGTGTACGACTTTTTTCTTTCGAGCTCGTCCCTGAGCGGAGCGTCGTTCGTCTCGATGCTCACGTTCGTGCTGCTTGCCCGGCGCTTCGTGAGCGTGCTCCAGCAGCTGCCCGGACGCGAGGGCCCCCTCTTACCGGTGTTCCTAGTCGGTCTCGCCGTCGTGGCCGGCGGGACGTTCGTCTACGCGTCGGCGCTCGTAGGGGTGAGGCACGCCGCCGCCTCGATTGCCCTTGGCGCGCTGGGCGTCGCAATCATCGCTTTCGTCTTCGCGCGCGAGTTCGGCACCGTGACGGGATTCCCCAGACGCTGATTCGTCGCGATCAATGCTGGTTAGGCGACGCGCTCGCGAGGAGCGATTGGAGCTCCGGTCCCGCCGCCTTCACCGTGGCGTCGGGGCCCGTCAGCTTGAAAAACCATAAGCCGCTCGGCGCCTCGACGATGGCGCCGATGAGGCGCCAGCCGGCGTGGTTCGACTGCCCAGCCGGCATTCCCGGCATCCTCATGGGAGAATAGGTACCCGTCACCTCGATCCGTGTGACCTTGAGGCCGTTGACCTGGAGGGTGGTCCGCTGCGGTTTGGACGCGTCGGAGAACTGCCCGACCCAGCGATCCACGTTCTCGTCGACACCACCTCCCTGGCCGGGCCCGAAGGTGATCACGATGCATTCGGCGTCGTCGCCGTCGCCCGCTGCGCCCGGGATGACGTATTCTGCCGCACGCATCGCCGTCGTCGGAGGACGCCGGTGCCAGCGCGGCGGATCGGTCCACTTCAGAGCCAGCGTTGCCGCGCTGCCCGCCGCCGTCCCGCTCGCGGCCGCAGTCGTGGGATGGCTCGCGGGAGGGGAGTCCGCAGCCGCGGACGCGGCGCTGGCGCCGGGGGACGGCTCGGGCGCTCGGGAGCACGCACAAAGGACGAGGATCGCTCCGGATACGACGACGTTTCGCATGGGGGCGTGACTTTAGCCCCGCCGGCGCTTCCGCGTCCTCGATTACTGAACGAAGAAGCCCTTCTGGTCGAGAAACGCAAAAAGGCGAGGATGCGCGGTCGTGTCGGGCTTGGCGACCTGCTTGCGCAGGCTCATCAGCGTGTTGTAGCCCCAGTTCTTCTGAAACATGTTCACGACCCACGAGGGGATGCTCCCCTTGGGGTTCGCGTGGATCTCGGCCGCGACGTGCGTCCGCTTGCCATCGGCGATCGACGTGAGGACCCACGAGCCATCCACCAGGTCCCCGCGAACGAAGCCGGTCTTCGGCGCGGCGGGGTCGTTCACCGAGTGCATTCTGATGGTCATCGTCTTCGACGCCGCGTCGAGGCTGAGCACGACGTCGGTGACGAACTCGCGATCGGTCAATGGGAACGGGGTTCCGATGTGTGCGTACGTGACGTACTCCGTGTCGCTCACCTGGCGCAGGAGGTGGGACTCGACCACGCTGTCGACCCACTCGCGCGAGCGGCTGACGTCCACGAGCACGCTTCCCACGATGAGAAGGGGCGCGTTGACGTCGCCCTCTCCGCGGAAAGCCACGAACGGACTGCCCGGCATCTCCTTGCGCTGGACAAGGATGCCGTCGTCGTGCCGGAGCGTCTCCCATCCGCCGCCGCCCGCCGCGCTCGTCCGCGGCGCAAACACGCAGACGAGGACCACCGCACTCAGGACGAAAAAGGCCCTGCCTCTCACAGTGCGCCGCTCCACGATGTCCTCCTTGTTTCGGTCCTTCTGCTCCGGGCGCGCGGCGTTGAGAGCGGACTGCCTGCGACGACGGCCCCATGTAGTCGCTTGGGCCACTTCGTCACGACAGATTCCCATCTGCGGTACGCGTCGCGTCCGCGACGTTGGTACGGCCGGAGCGAATCGGAACTGAAGTCGAGGACCGGGCGCACCCCAGGCGGGACGCCTTCGAAGGCACGAACCAGGCGCCTTTGTAGGGTACTGCTGCTCGCTCGCGAGCGACCGGAGCGCCCGGCGCCCGGCGAATCGACGCAACCCCTACTTGGCGAAATACGTCGTCGCGCGCTTCTGGCCCTTGCTCGTGAGCTTCTTCGTCGCGAGTCCTTCCTTCAGGACGCGCGGCATCTCGCGAACGTCGAGCTTGAGGGCCGCGCGAATCTGCTCGGCGCGGAGCCCGCCCTTGCTTGCCTTGAGGAGACCATGGACCTTGTCCAGCGTGGCCTTGATGTCCTCGGCGCTGCGGCGAGGCAGGCGGCCGGCCCTCCGCGGAGCCGAACGCGCGGCGGCCTTGCTCGGTCCGCCGTCGGAGGAGACGCTCGGCGGCCGACCCGGGCCGCGTTTGGCTCCCCCCACCTCCGAAAGCAACTCTTCGAGCGACGCGCCCTGAATGGCGCGGACGACCTCGGAGGCAAACGAAGCTGCGAGGGACTCGAGTCGAGATTTCAACGTGCTCATTCTGGGGAGCGTGTATGCCCCAAGTATGGCCAATTCGCAATGGCCATGTAGCGCCCGCCCGGGCGAGCCTCGGTTTGTAACGGAACTTGTGAGAGCTCGCCCGCCGAGCGGTGACGGCTCGACGAGCCGGGAGCCCTCTCGCGACAGTCGCTGCGCGATCGCGCTTAGCGGCCGCGGGCTGGAGGTCGCCCACGCTACCGGCGTCCGTGCGGCGAGCGCGCGGCAGTTTGGCAGTGAGCCTGCCCCGGACTTCTCCCCGTACGTAGGAAATTTTCGCCATCAGCGCGAGGATGCGCGCCGCGCAGGCAGCCGGGGATTTCAGGGTCGGGCGAGTGGTGCTCGGCCTCACGCCGAGACAAGGTGTGACCGGGTGCGTCGAGGTCGACCCTTACACGCGCGCGATTCGCGCGGGAAGGCAAGAGGCGATATTCGACCGTCCGCCTGCGCGGCCGTCGCGGTGCCGGAACGGGCTCAATCCGCGAAAGGTGAAGGCGCAGCGTGAGTATCTCGCGACCCGTCGTGAACCGGCTCTAGTTCGGCGTCTTGTTCGGGATGATCTCCCAGGAATGCTTCCCGAAGCGCCAGCACATGACGTCTTCCACGGTGGCCAGCGCGAAGCCGTTCTGCTGCAAGTACTGGATGAGGCCTGGCAACATGTCGTGAGTCCATGCGTACACGGCGTGTATGAGCATGATTCCCCAAGATCCCTGGCCAGGCTTCTGGATGATGCCCTCGACGTTTTGGAGCAGCGTGGCGCCCGTCCACTGCATGCCGTTCGAATCTTGTGAATCGAAGTTCCAGTCCACCTCGACCGCGTATTTCGCGACGACCGGTTCGACCAGCACTGCATCCGAGCTCGCGGGAAGTTCGGCTTGATACGGTTCGCCGAATGGGGCGCGGAAACGAGTCAGGTTTTGGGTCGTCTGGTTCTTGAGCATGGCGACCGTCTGCTCGACGCCAGAGAGTTCGCTATCGACGCAGGTCGAGTCGGAGCAATGCATGATGCCGTCGCCCATCCCGCCGCCCGGGGAGAGATGGTAGTGGTGGACCGTGTGATTGCCGATGTAGTGCCCGGCTGCGATGAGCTGCTGCGCGTACCTGTAGCACCCGAACATGGGGGCCACCGTGCATCGATTGTTGGTATTGAGGAAGAAGTCGGCCTTGATCCCTTGTGACATGAAGAACTCGTTGTCGAGCACCGTGCAGCTCGTCGAGTCCCCCATCACTCCCGTGCAACCCGAGCCGTCGGGGCCGTCATCGAGAGTAAGGATGATCATGTTCTTGGGGATGTAAGTCGGCTGCGGGTCGAAGGTCGTCTCCGGCGTCATGCCAGGGTCCGCCCGCGAGCCGAGCGGCATGCAATTCGGATTCTGCGGTCCGAGGAAGCCTCCTCCGGACCCGCCTCCCGAGCTACTCCCCGACGACGAGCCGGAGGTGCCGCCCGACGAGGAGCCCGAGGTGCTTCCCGAGCCGTTTCCTCCTCCCGAGGTGCTCCCGCTGGTGCTTCCTCCCGAGCTGCTGCCGCTGGTGCTTCCTGAACTCGTGCTCACCGATCCCGAGCTGCTGGTCCCGCCGCTTCCTCCGGAGCTCGTTCCGCCGCTCGTGCTCCCCCCGCTCGCGGACCCTCCGCTGCTGCCGGAACTCCCCCCCGACCCGGAGCCGCTGCCCGAGGAACCGGGCGCAGGCTCGTAGATCGTCGTCGTGCCCCCACACTGGGCGAGGGCGGCGCCGCACGCCAGGAGCGTTGCGGCGAGCATCGATTCTTTTGCGTTCATCGTTCTTGCTCCAGGTGCGCGGCCTGGTCCGGCGCCCTGCTCGCCGGCACGGCCGACGCCTGCACGCGACGGACGGCACCGTACCTACTGTGCCGTCGAGAGCGCCCCGCGGCTCACGCTTCTCGCCGTCCTGGAGCTTGACCTGGGACCCGGCGTCACTTCGTCACTTGGCCGCGGATTGGGCGTGCACGAGCGGCGGGGTCTCGAGCGGCCCGCCGCGAATGAACTGCTCGATGTTCGGCCGGGCCGTGCGGTGGAACGCAGCGAGGCGTACGGGCTGGTCGGTCCGGCACGAGCGCTGGATGGCCTCGAGCACGCGCACGTCCGCGAGCCCTTCCTCGCCCGAAGGCTCGGGCTCCTGACCGGTCAGGATGCACTCGGCAAGGTAATCCACCTCCGGAGCGAATTGGTCCTCTGGCTCGAATATCCTCTCGTGCGTCTCGTCGCCGATCGTGAGGACATGCCGGCGCGGCCCGTCGAAGGTGTACGCGGGGTCGACCAGCAGCGTCCCCTTGCTGCCGACCACGCGATAGGCCGACGTCCTGGCCGCGCCCAGGCTGCAAGCGAACTGCGCGACGCGCCCGTCCTTGAACTTGAGCATCCCCGCCGTCGTCTCGTCGACGCCCTGGAACCGCTCGTCGACCGTCGACTCGACGCCGAAGACCTCCGTCGGTTCGTCGCGAAACAGGTAACGCGCGGCGTTGATGCAGTAGATGCCGGCGTCGAACAGCGCGCCTCCGCCGAGCGCCGGGTTCAGGCGGATACCCTCCCCGGTGTCCTGGCTAATGGTCGACTCGAAGTAGCGGATGTCGCCCAGGATGCCGGACTCGATCATGTCGATCGCGGTCAGGTTCGCCGCCTCGAAGTGAAGGCGGTACGCGATCATCAGTTTGACTCCGGCGGAGTGGGCCGCCTCGGTCATGGCGACGCAATCCTCCGAGGTGACCGCCATCGGCTTCTCGCAGAGGACATGCACGCCCGCCCGCGCCGCGCGGACCGTGTAGTCGCGATGCATCGAGTTGGGCAGCGCGATGTACACTGCGTCGATCTCGCCGCTGGCCAGGCACGCGTCGTAATCGTCGTACGAGTACGCCTTCATGCGGTACCGCGCCGCGAGCTCCTCGCGTTTCACCGGATCGCCCGAGACGATCGCGACGAGGCGCGACCGGTGCGAGTGCGCGAAAGCCGGGAGCACGGCGGCTTGCGCAATCCAGCCGGCACCGACGACGGCGTACCTGATGAGCCGCTCTCCCTGTTCCGTAGACTGACCGGGCGCAGTAGCCATGCGCGTGCACCATGCACGCGCCGAGCCGACGAAGCTCCAGGCGGTAGGCCCGAGCTTTTCGGGACCCGGCGTTGCCGCGCTTCTGGGCCGAGAGCTGAAGCTTGCAGGCTGTCAGCCGGAGAGTGTTCGGCGCTATCTATTGGGGCGGCTGCGGCGGGATCATGAACACATCCCACGCGGCCGTGTGGTTGTGCTCCGTCTCGACCTGGTTGCGGAAATACAGCGCCGAGTAGGAGGTGATCTGACCGCTCGAGTCGACGACGATCGGCGCGACGTACAGCTGGGGATAGCCGCCCGTGAGCGTGGTCGGATCCACGGCGTTCGGATCGCGGCCGGACGAGAAGACGAGGAAGTAGTAAGTCTTGCCGTTGACCGGCTTCGCTTCGGGCGACCACTTGGCCCACGAGTTGGTGATGCCCGGGCTGGTCACCTTCAGGCACGCCGGCGGGTCGTTGGCCACGAGGCGCGTGGCGGTTCCCCCCTTGGAGGGGAGGACGAAGATCTCGGCAGACGTGTTGTTGTACGTCGCCGCCGCGCCGGGCATCGCATTCGCGGCCGCGCTCGTCGGCATTCGGTTCATGGCAATGAATTGATCGTCGGCGGAGAAGACGGGATAGAACTGGATGTAGCTCGCGTCGCTCGCGCCGGGGAGAGCCGTGGCGGTGCCTCCCATTCCGCCGTTGAAGGGCACCGTGTAAAGGGCGCCGTCGGAGCTGTTCATTCCGGAGTCTACGCTCGTGGCCGACGTGTAGACGATCGTCTTGCCGTCGTGGCTGAACTGCGCCGAGGCGGCGTACTTGCTGTCGCCGGTGCGGGTCACGATTCCCCAGTCGGTGCCTTGCACCTGCCCCGTGGCTTCGAGGTTGGTCCAGACGATGTCCGAGGGTCCGGTGGACCCCGCGGTGGAACCACCCGGGTTGAGCATCGACAGCATGATGTGATCGCCGGCTGCCCAGTGGCCCTTGGTGAACGCGGGCGCGTGCTGGTTCTCGCGCCCCAGCAGCGCAATCGCGCTCGGCGTGATGAAACTCGGCTGCTTGGACTGGCCATCGACCGAGCGCAGATCGATCGTCGCCTGGCCCGTGCCGTTGCGCGGATCCGGATCGGTCGTCAGCCCGACGAAAAGGCCGTCCGGTGTCGACGTGTGGCACGCGATGCAGCCCGATCCGTTCCCTTCCTGTACGGTCGTCAGCACCGGCTGCACCGACGAGTCGCCGATGTGGAAGCCCTTGAGGACGGTCCCGGTGTTCGACACGTTCGCGGTGCTCGTCGTCGTCCAGTAGACGATGCTTCCGTCGGCGGAGACGGGCGCGATCTCGATGTCGCCCTCGCTGCCCATCCAGGGTCCGGTCGTGAGCGTGCCTCCCGAAGCGACTCCGCTGCGGACGGTGACGTGGATCGGGCCGGCTCCGGCGGCGGCTCCCACGATCGTCTGCCATACGGAATTCGAGAGCGTGTAACCGCTCTGGGTCGTGTAGATGACGAGCGGGTTCTTCTCGTTCGGGATGGTCAGCTTGATCTCGAAGAGCGTCTCGCTGTGGCTCGTCGTGAATCGAAAGCGCAGCGGAAGCCAGTTGTTCGGGAAGAGTGACCCGACCTCCGGCTCGTACATGCACGGCCCGCTGGTGCCCTGGTCGGGCACGCCGAAGAGGGTCGGCGCGGACGAGGGGGCGCCGCTGTCGATGATGGGATTCGGAAAGTCGTCGCCGGTCCCTCGCGGGCCGTCGAACACGAACGAACCGTCGCCGAACCCGCCGCTCGTCCCTCCCATGCCGCTCGAGCCGCCGCTGGAGCCGGAGGACGCGACCGCATCGCTCACGGCGCTCCCGTCTCCCGCGCTTGCGCCGGCGTCCGCCGAGAACCCGGAGAGGCCGTTTTTGGAGCCGCACGCCTGCGAAACGACCCCACTGAGGACGATGGCGCCAAGAGCCACGAAGGACCGCGAAGCCGACATGATGGACCTCTACCGATCGAACAGATTGCCCGCAGAGTGCCCACCGTTGGGACCCGCGCGGTTGCTCGCCGGTTACGGCTGCGTTTCTGAGCATGCCCCCGCTACGCCGGCAAGGCGAGAGACCTGCGCCTGGGCGCCCGAGACGAAGAAGGGATGGCTTCGGTGCACCGGGCGGCTGCTGCGGTCCCAAAGGACGCCCTCGCTCGTGCGCGCGCGGTGCGTCGAGGCCTACATGCCCTCACCGAGGCCACCCTCGCATTTCCCGAGAGATCCCGCATTCTCGTGTGAACTCTGGGTGACAAAGTTGCGCTCCACCCGGGACATGGGGAGCCTGTGAAGGACCCATGATTGCCCTTACAAGCCCGGCTGTGACCATCCGCCCAGCGACCCAGGACGACGCTCTGCAGCTCGTGGCCATGAACCACGCCGCGTATCCCGAGCTCGTCGAGGAGAACGTCGTTTGGAACGAAGCGCAGCTTCGCCTTCACCTTCGACGCTTCCCGGCCGGGCAGCTCGTCGCCGTCCTCGACGGCAAGGTCGTCGGCGCCATCTCGACGTTCATCGTTCCTCGGACGCGCGATCCGCTCGCGCAGCACACCTGGCTCGAGATCACCGACAACGGCTCGTTCGCGAGTCACGACCCGGCAGGCGACACGCTCTATCTGGCCGACATTTACGTCGACCCCTCGGCGTGGCGCCGCAGCGTCGGCAGCCACCTCTACGCGGCGCTCCGGCGCCTCTGCGCGACGCACCTTCTGCGCCGTGTCGTCGCCGGCGGCAGGCTCTGGGGGTACCACGCGCACGCCGATCGGATGACACCCGACGAGTACGTGGCGAAGGTCCTCGCCGGCGAGCTCGTCGACCGCGTGCTCGGCTCGCAGATCAAAGCCGGCTTCGTCGTGCGGGGGATCCTCACCGGCTACCTGCGCGATCCCCGGAGCTGCGACTACGCCACGCTCCTCGAGTGGCTACGCGAGTAGTCCCGCTGCGGCGCGCCGGCCACGTTACAGACAGCGCGGGGTGGGAAAGACGATCGAGACCCGGCGCACCTCGGTCCGGAAACCGCCGCTGCCGTCGGGGCCAACGAGGGCGCCGGTGCCCCCGGCGAAGCCGAAGTAATAGGGAGAGCCGACCTGCAAGCCCGGAACGGCGGCGCCGGCGATCGCCTGCACGCTGTCGATCTTCACCGACATCTGACCGCTCTGGAGGGTGGCCACGGCGTGGTGCCATTGCGCGTCGCCGAGGTCCACCTGGCTGGTGAGGTCCCCGCTGGCGGCGAGCGTCTCCGGCAGGGGATTGTTCAGCTGCGAGTTGCAGAACGCGAGCGAATCGATCGCGACGTGGTCGTCATTGAAGTCGCCGCACAGGCCGTTGTCGAAGATGTCGAATTCCACGCCGAAGCCGGCGAGGTCCAGCATCCCGAGGCCACTGCCGTTGGCGCCCAGCGCGTTGGGACCCGTCTGTTCGAACATGAAGCCCATGCCGTCGCAACGGGTGCCGCCGCCGAATCCCATGCGGAAATCGAACTGGGCGGTGAACTCGTCGAGCGTCACGGGGTGAGCGAAGATCGCGGTTCCGGCGGAGGACAGCGTCGCCGGCGTGAGCACGGCGCTCGCCGCGACCGCGTCGTACGTCGCGATCCCGTTGAAGGTCCATCCCACTGGCGCGCTCGACATATCCGCGACGATGGACGTGCCGCACGCTCCGGTCCCGCACACGTTCCCGCACCCGTTGCAGTTGTTCGGGTCGCTCCTCGGATCGACGCAGACGCCCTTGCAGGGGAGGAGGCCCCCGTCGCACGCCGGGGGTGACGAGGTCTCGGGTGCGTTGGTGGCATCGAGCGGCGCCGTCGCATCTGCGCCATTCGCGTCCAGCGGCACGGTTGCATCGACGCCGGCGGCGTCCGGCCCTTCCACTTCGTTTCCGTCCGGAATGGCCCCGTCGATTCCGGGCACTGGCGAAGGCCCCTCCCTTCCGGAAGCATCGTTCCAGGTGGGGTCGGAATCCGTCGCGTCCGTCCCCTCGACAGTCCCGGCGTCCTGGATCAGCTGCAAATCGCGAATCCCCGCGAGCTCTCCGCACGCGGGGGTCGTCATCGCGAAAGCGACTGCAACGATGAGGAGTCGACGCACTGTGAGGCCCGCCGAACAGCGAATGCGGCGCGCTCGATCTCTAGCATGAGGCCGTCGAGACGCAGGTTCCGCGTAGTATGCAGTCTGGTGAAGTGTGCAAATGGATACTCGGAGAAGTGGGGGGGGATGCGCGGAGAGGTAGTCAAATGAAGCACGTCGGTTCGGGCGTGACTCTCGCAGTCGAGCCACAATGGTCCCGACCTCGCACCCGTGGCTCCTGCGGGACGGAGCGGGGACGCTTCTTCGCTCGTGGGGCCTTTCTGCTTGGGGGTGCTTGTCCGCAACCAACGGATAGGTCGAGAAGGATTCGAAGGGGACGATGCTGCCCAGGTCCGCTGCGATGCTCCTCACGCCTGGGGACTGCATCGATCGTTACGAGCTCCTGTACCCGGTCGCCCACGGCGGCATGGGCTCGATCTGGGCTGCGCGCCTGCGGAGCATGCGCAAGTTCGAGCGCCTCTTCGCGGTGAAGGTCATGCTGCCGCAGTTCGCCGGCGACCCCGACCTGCGGGCGATGCTCATCGACGAGGCGCGCATCGCCGCCGGCATCGTGCACCCGAACGTGGCGCAGGTCATCGACGTGGGCGAGCACGCCGGCGGCGTGTACCTCGTGATGGAATGGATCGACGGCGACTCGGTGCAGCTCCTGCAACGGTCCGTCCTCAGCGAGGGAGAGCGAATTCCACCCGGGCTTTCGCTGCGAATCGTCGCCGACACCTGCGCGGGTCTGCACGCGGCGCACGAGCTTCGGGACGCCGACGGCGAGCTCCTCGAGGTCGTCCACCGCGACGTGTCGCCGCACAACATCCTCGTGGGCGCTTCGGGGGCCGTGAAGCTCATCGACTTCGGGATCGCCAAGGCCCGCGGTCGCGTGCAGGACGAGACGTCACTCGGCGTCGTCAAAGGCAAGCTCCGGTACATGGCGCCCGAGCAATTCTCGAACGGGCCGATCGATCGCCGCGCCGACATCTGGAGCATGGGGGCGGTCCTCCACTATCTCGTCGTGGGAGAGCACCTGTACGCCGAGGAGAGCGAAGCCGCGACCGTCGCTGCCGTAGCGAACAACCGGCGCAGGGCCTTACCGCCGTGGGTGCTGCCGCCGATTGCCGCGGTCCTCTCGCGCGCCCTCGAACCGGAGCCGGCGGCGCGCTTCGCCACCGCGCACGAGATGGCCGATGCCATCGAAGCCGCCGCCGACGATCTGCGCATCCGATCGAGCTCCTCCCAGCTCGGGGCGTACTACTCGGCGCGCATGGGCGACTGCATCGACGCCCGCCGGCAGGCCCTGCTGCTCGGCGCCAGCGCGTCGGAGCGCCTCGCCGAGCTGCGGGCAAACCTCGAGTCTGGAAGTCGCCGGCGGGCCGCGGGTCCTCGCCTCGTCTCGTCGCCCCCTGACGACGGGGCCGCCGTGGCGACCGACGAGGACGCGACCACGAGGGCCGGCGCAGACACGCGAGCGCTTCGCGCGGCGGTTGCATGGCCAACCCGCCGCCGCGCGCTGATGGCGGGAGCAGCCTTCGCCGGCGCGGCGCTCGTCGGTGTCGCCGTACTCGTCGCGACCGCTTGGCCGCCGCGGGCGGAAGAGGGAAGCGCGCAGTCGACCCGAGTCTCGCCCGCGACAGCCGCCTCCTCGAGAGACACCGCGTCCTCCCTGGCGCGGACTCCGTCGCCGGCACCGCTCTCCGAGGCGCCTCCGGAGCTCGCGGTTCCGTCGCTCGCGTCCTCGATTCCGAGGGACGTCGTTACACTCTCCACCGCGGGTACCGCGACGGCGTCGTCTCGACCGCCGACGCGACCGCGCGTGTTCCGGCCCGCTCCGGCGCCCCCATTGGCACACGCCGCCGAACCGGACATCGAAAGCTCCGCAATCGACACCCGAAAATGAACGCACTCGCTTCGCGCCCGCTCTCGCTTGGCCGCGCCGTCGTCGCTGCGGCAATCGCCACGATCGTCGGCTACGCGCCGGCTGCGCGCGCCGGTTCCCCGAGCGCCGACGACGCGGCTCGCGCCGAGCAGCTCTTTCAGCAAGCGAAGGCGCTCATGGCGGCGAAGAACTACGCCGACGCCTGCCCGAAGCTGGCCGAGAGTCAGCGCCTCGACCCCGGCACGGGCACGCTCCTGGCCCTCGCGCTTTGCCATGAAGCCCAGGGCCGGTTCACGACAGCCTGGGCGGAGTTTCGTGAGTCCATCCCCGCGGCGCGCGCCGAGCACCGGAGCGATCGCATCGCGGTCGCCACCATGCACATGGCGCGGTTGGAACCGAAGATCGCGCGCCTCGTCGTGCACGTCTCGCGGGAGGCGAGCGCGGCACCGAACCTATCCGTCCGCCGCGACGGCGAGACCCTCGCCGCCGACGCGATCGACGCGCCGATGGCCGTGGACGTCGGTACCCACACCATCGTGGCGACGGCGGCCGGTCGCGAACCGTGGCAGGCTCGCGTCGCCGTCGACCAGGAGGGCAAGCTCTACGAGGTGACCGTCCCTCTACCGGCGGAGATGATCAGCGCTTCGCTGACCGCGCCGGTCCCGGATGCGACCGGCGCTGCGGCCGCGCCGCCCAGCGTCGACGCTCCGCCGTCGGTGCCGGCCCAAGAGACGCCGACGTTGCGCTATGTCGCGTACGGTCTCGTGGGGGTAGGCGTGGCCGGTTTGGCGATGGGGAGCGTCGCCGGGTCGATCGCGATCTTCGACGCCACGAAGGCGAACACCGCATGTCCGACGACAGCTTGCACGAGCCCTCAGGCGATCCAGACCAACGACGAGGCCCGCGCCTCGGCGACGATTTCGAACGTCGCGTTCGGTGTCGGGATCCTGGCCCTCGGTGCGGGCGCCGCCCTCTGGCTTCTCACGCCTTCGACGCAGGCCGGGTCGCTCCACGCCATGGCCGGCCCCTCGGGCGCGTTCGTCGCTTACGACAGCCGATTCTGAAGCGGTTATTTGAAGGAATCGTCGCCTCGCTCGCAGACCGCGCGCAGACGCCCCACCAGCGGCGACGACGGATGCGCGCGCACGAACTCGCGCGCGGCGCCCGGCGAGCCGACCATGCAGAGCGCCAGCGCCCTCGCGCCGTCGCGCTCCTCGGCGAGCGTCCCGTCCGGATACAGGCGCGCGTGTTCCGAGGCCAGTCCGAGCGTCGTCGCGGCGTCTCCGCGCGCGAGCGCCGCGTTCATCGCCTCGAGCAGCGCGATCTCTGTCGGCTGCGCTGCGATCTGTGTCGCCTGCGCGGATGCGCGTGGCGCGGCTTCCGGCGGGGCGCGGCGAGCGGGCGGAACCGCGACGCGCGGCGGCGCGGACTGCGCCGCCGGGACGCTCTCCGGCGCTCCGGTCGGCACCGGCGGCGCCGGGGCGGGCGGAGGAGGTGCAGCGAGTATTGGCTGCTCTCGATGGACGGGCGACGGCGCCAGCGCGTTGCGGAGCGAGGCCGACGCGCTGAGGGTCGCATGGACCGGCGCGGCGACGGTCGCGGAGGCGACGGGCGCCGACGGCGTCCCGATCCGCATCGACGCCGCCGTCGCCGTCGCCCGT
>Ga0207416_1003111_pt1 | contig 16539 bp, 17 predicted proteins | sample PaiPotPPM11metaG_FD_184107 | JGI IMG/M metagenome (GOLD analysis project Ga0207416, IMG submission 184107) | Iron sulfur acid spring bacterial and archeal communities from Banff, Canada, to study Microbial Dark Matter (Phase II) - Paint Pots PPM... ...
GCCGGGACACCAGCCCCGGCAGATCAGCCCGGGTCGGCGACGGCGGCGAACTCCCGGGACACGTCATCCCAGGTGAGGTCGTCGGGCAGCCTGTGCCGATCCCGTCGCTCCTCCTCGGCCCACCACGAGAAGAAGTAGTACGCCGCGATCGACCACAGGACGACCGGCTGGAGCGCGCCCATGAGCGAGCCGGCGATCTCCTGGTCGAGGCTGGGGCTGAAGCCGAGGTACCACGGCCCGTAGAGGTACGCCTTGTAGAGCACGCCGCTCGAGAAGATGAGGAACAGGGTTGGCACGATCGGAGCGAAAGACTGGCCGAACAGGTACAGGATCCCGAGCGGCTTGGACAGCCGGGGCATCTCCGGGATCCGGTTGATGAGCGGCATCCACAGGGCCAGGGCCGATCCGAACAGCACGAGGTGGACGAGGAAGTGGAACGGCTCATTACGAGTGGTGAGGTTGGTCACGGCGGGCCAGTGCGTCACCGCCAACACCAGTGAGTTTCCGGCCAGGGCCACGACCGGGCGGCACACGAACCGGACCGCTGGGTGCCATCGGCGGTCCACGACCAGCCAGCGCAGCAACCAGCCCGGCATCCCGAGCAGGAGCATCGGCGCGCAGGCGACGCTGAACACGAGGTGCTCGCCCATGTGCACCGCGTAGGAGTAGTGCTCGGCCAAGTCGTGGATCGGCCACTCGGCGAAGATGCACAGCAGCGCCACGCCCGTGTACCACCAGATGACCATGCGCCGGCTGACGACCTGCTCCCCCGGTCGGACGAGGCGGGGACCGAGCCGGGTGATGGCCCACCAGTACCCGACGGCGAGCGCCGCCATCACCAACAGGACGTCCGGGTGAAGGTTGAACGCGAGGTACCGCCCGTCGGCGACCGGTGGTATGGCCGCCAGGCGCATCACACGTGGAAGACCCCGAAGAGGAAGAAGACGACGGAATACACGAAGCACGCCAGGACCAGTCCCGCGACGAACAGCCGGCGCAGGACCGGGGAGTCGAACTTCAGGTGCATGAAGTACCCGGCCACCACGCTGAACTTCAGGGCCATCATCGCGAGCAGCACGACCGTGGTGACGCTGCTCGATTTGAGGTAGAAGATGCCGACCTCGGCCGCGGTGACGACGGCCAGGGCCAAGGCGATGAGGATGTAGGTACCGTCGCTCGGGTGCTCGTGGCGCTCAATGAGCGCGGCCTCTGCGGCCAGGCTCGCGTCGGTGGCGGGGTCGGTGGCCGTCGCGGGACCGCCCGAGGCGGCAGTCGACGGGATCGGGGGCGTGGTGGTCATACGGGCGCCTCTTACGGGATCAGGTAGACGACGGTGAAGATGATCACCCAGACGATGTCGACGAAGTGCCAGTACAGGCCCGCGATCTCGACGATCTCGGACCGCGCCTGGGGGATCTTGCCCCGGATCGACAGGTTGACGAGCGACAGCAACATGATGATGCCGATGGTCACGTGGGCGCCGTGGAAGCCGGTCAGCACGTAGAACGCGCCGCTCGTGACGTTGGTCTTGATGGTCATGCCCCGGCGGATGAACGAGGTGAACTCGTAGATCTGTCCGGCGATGAACACCGATCCCAGCATCGCCGTCGTCGACAGCCACACCCGCAGTCGGCGCTCGTCGCCCCGCTGGATCGCGGCGAGGGCGAGCACCATCGACAGCGAGCTCATCAGCAGCACGAACGAGCTCACCGATGTGAACGGGATGTCGTAGAGCCCGTGGGGGGTCGGACCGTGGACCGCCTTGTGGCGGTACAGGATGTAGGTCGAGATCAGCGCACCGAACAGCAGGCACTCCGAACCGAGGAAGGCCCACATCATCATCTTCTCGTTGGACACCCCGGTCGCTGTCGCGTGGTGGGCATCGGCCGGGTGATGGTGGGCCGCCGGGGTCTCTGGTCCCGGGGGCGGATCGAGCGTGATGTCAGCCATCGGTCGGCTCCTCCGAGGAAGGCCCGGCGGTGGCCGAACCGGCCGAGCCGGCGGTGGCCGAGCCGGCGACGGCCGAGGCAGAGGAAGGCGCAGCCGCGAGCTCACGCGTCCCGCCCTCGCCTGCACCCAGCTCAAGTGCCTCGTGGGACGCAGCGATCTCGTCCGGGTCCGGTGGCTCGGTCGAGGGCTCGAGCCCCCACGCGAATACCCCGCCGAGCAGGATCACCGCCCCGATGATGCTGACCGCCCACAACCGGTAGATCTGGCCGTACGCGATGATCGGCAGCCCGAAGGTCGCGACCAGCGGGTAGTACGACGGCGATGGCATGTGGATGTGGTCGTCGGCGGTGGCTCGACGCTCGATGAACTGGGCCGAGTCCGCCACTTTCACCAGCCGCCCGGCGTCATCCTCGGTGTACTTGCGGTGCCAGAAGTCGTCGACGGCGTGGACGGTCGGCAGCTCCAAGAAGTTGTACTCCGGTGTGGGGTTCGGGGTGGTCCACTCGATGGTGCGGGCGTCCCAGGGGTCGTCTCCGCACGGCAACCCATGTTGGTCGGTCTTGCGCACGTTGATCAGAAACACCAGGGTCCCGATCGCGATGGTGAACGCGCCGACGGTCGACACCGCGTTCCAGAGGTTCCAGCCCATCGAGTTCGAGTACGTGTAGATCCGGCGGGGCATGCCCTGCAGCCCGAGGATGTGCATCGGACCGAATGCCAGGTTGAAACCGATGACGGTGAGCCAGAAGTGCCACTTTCCGAGCCGCTCGTCGAGCATCTTGCCGAACACCTTCGGGTACCAGTAGTAGATCCCGCCGAAGATCCCGAGCATCGAGCCACCGAACAGCACGTAGTGGAAGTGGGCGACGATGTAGTAGCTGTCGGTCTGCTGGCGGTCGGCCGGCACCAGGGCGTGGGTCACGCCGGACAGTCCGCCCACGGTGAACATCACCACGAAACCGATGGCGAACAGCAGCGGGGTGCGGAATCGCAACGACCCGCCCCAGAGGGTGCCGAGCCAGTTGAAGATCTTTACCCCCGTCGGCACCGCGATGAGCATCGTCGACACCGAGAACGCGGACGTGGCCACCGGGCCGAGCCCGACCGCGAACATGTGGTGTACCCACACCCCCCAACCCATGAAGCCGATCGCGATCCCGGAGAAGACCATCACGGGGTAGCCGAACAGCGGCTTGCGAGAGAACACCGGCATGATCTCCGAGACGATCCCCATCGCGGGCAGGACGAGGATGTACACCTCCGGGTGGCCGAACAACCAGAACAGGTGCTGCCACAGGACGGGGTCCCCGCCGGCCAGCGGGTCGAAGAAGTGGGTCCCCCATTGCCGGTCGAACATGATCAGGAACAGGGCCACGGTGATCACCGGCATCGCGAAGAGCAGCAAGAAGTTGGCGACGAGCGCCATCCAGGTGAAGATCGGCATCCGCAACAGGCGCATCCCCGGCGCCCGCAGGTTCAGCGTGGTCACGATGAGGTTTCCCGCGGAGATGGTCGAGCTGATGCCCAGGATCAGCAGGCCGAAGATCCAGAAGTCGATGTTGTGGCCCGGGGAGTACGTGATCGACGTGTTGGGGGCGTAACCGAACCAGCCGCCGTTGGGCATCCCGCCGAGCAGGAAGCTCGAGTACAGGAACAGCCCGCCGAACAGATACAGCCAGTACGCGAACATGTTGAGCCGAGGGAAGGCGACGTCACGGGCGCCGATCTGGAGTGGTATCAGGTAGTTGAAGAAGGCACCCGACATCGGCATGATCACCAGGAACACCATGGTCGTGCCGTGCATGGTGAAGACCTGGTTGTAGACCTGCGCGGTCAGGATCTTGCCGTTGGGCGTTGCCAGCTGCATCCGGATCAGCAGGGCTTCGAAGCCGCCGATCAGGAAGAAGGTGAACGCGGTCACCCCGTAGAGGATCCCGATCCGCTTGTGGTCGATCGACGTGATCCAGCCCACGATGCCGCGGGTGTCCGACGGCCGCTTCAGCAGCCGGGCGGGCGCGGGCCGCTCCACGGTCGGCAGGGACGGGTCTGCCCCCGCCGGCGACGGGGACGGGATCGTGGTGACAGCCATCAGCGCACCTTCACTTGAGGGTGTCGAGGTACGCGATCAGCTTGGTGATCTCGTCCTCGTTGAGCTTGCGGATCTTCATGTTGGCACCGGGCTTGGCCGCTTGGGGGTTGCGCAGCCACGTCCGCAGGTTGGTGTCGTTGAGGGCGAAGATCGCCCCCGCGAACACGCTGCGGGTCTGGAGGTGGGTGAGGTTGGGACCGACCTGGCCTGCGGCCGGTGTGCCGTTGACCGAGTGGCAGGTCGCGCACCCTCCGCTGCCGATGAACAGCTTGTACCCGGCGTAGGCGTCAGCATTGGTGAACTGCTCGGCGTCGCTCGGCGGGTGGGCGAGCGCCCGCTGGGCGCCGACCCAGGCCGAGAAGTCGGCCGGTGACTGGGCCACACCCCGGATGCGCATGTTGGCGTGCGACAGCCCGCAGTACTCGCTGCACTGGCCGTAGTACGTCACCGGGTGGCCATCGGTGATGAGCTTGGAGTCGGCCTCCAGGTTGAGATGGGTGATGTGGCCCGGGATGGCGTAGATCTTCCCCGCCAGCGCCGGGATCCAGTAGTTGTGGATCACCCCGGGGCCCCGCCCCTCCGGCGATGCCGCCGGTTCGTTGGAGGTGATGGTGAGGCGGACCATCTTCCCGGCCGGGATGTGGAGCTCGTTGGCGGTGACGATGTCGCCCGGCTGGCCGGTGGCCGGGTCGACCCGGCCCAACCCGGGATAGCGGTACTCGAACCACCACCGGTGGGCGAACACCTGCACCTGCAACACGTCACCTTGGAGCTGGGGGGTGTCGCTCGTGGCGCTGGCGTCGGTCAGCGCGATCGAGGATCCCTTGGGCGTCCGGTACAGATGGAAGATGCCGATGACCGACGTGATGCCGACGCCGACGAGGAGGAGGAATGGGATGATCGTCCACGTCACCTCCAGCTTGGTGTTGCCGTGGACCTGGACCGGTGTGTCGTCATCGGATCGAGCCCGGAACCGCACGATGCAGTAGGTGACCAGGCCGGCAACGAGCACGAACACTCCGACCGCGATCCAGAACACGGGGAAGAAGCGGGCGTCGATGTAGCGCGACTCGGGGCCCTTGGGCTTGAGCGAGTCCATCGGCGCGTTGGTAGCGCACGCCGAGGCGGCCAGGGCCACCACGGCCAGCGGCAGCGCCAGAACACGTGTGCGAGGGGTGCGAGATGGGCTCAACGAGACCTCAGGGAGCGTCGGAGCGCGCAGATCGGCGCAGTCGGTCCACAACGAACGTGCAGCTTGTCGCGGGAAACGCCCGCTCGCCAACTCATCGGGTCGACGCGGCGAGGCGGCCGAGCTCGGGCGCCTTCAGCTCGCCCCGGTGGTAGTGCACAACACGCCCGTCGGACCTGATGAAGACGGTCACGGGAAGCCCGTCAACCCCCCATCTGGCCCCGACCGACCCGTCGTGGTCGTAGCCGGCGGGGAACGTGACCCGGGTGCGGGCCAGCAGGTCGAGCGCGTCCGGGCGCTGATCCATGAAGTCGACTCCAAGGAGTTGGGGCCCTCCCTGCCGGGCGGCCACGGCCTCGAGGACCGGGAGCTCCCGCGTGCACGGGGTGCACCACGCGGCGAAGAACGCGACCTCCACGGGATGGCCCGGAACGGCGCCGACCAAGACCGACGCCAGGGTGAGGAGAAGGGTGCGATGCGCCGTCGTGACCGTCCGTCGCCGCCGCGTCGGTCAGGGACCGGCGGTCGTGCTGGTCGTCGAGCTCCCGGTCGCCGCCGCCGGTGAGGTCCCCGCCACCTTCTCGAACTTGCGCTCGCCGTGGACGAGACCGGCGGTCCCCGCCCCGACGACGGCGGCGAAGGCAAACGCGCAGAGCAGAGCCAGCGCGGTACGCGCCATCCGCTGGGATGCGGCGACGGCGAAGGCGGACAGCAAGATGACGATGGCGATGGCGAGGGCCACAACCCGGGTTCCCTGCTCCGGGAGCGCCAGGAAGATCCGGCTCAGGCTGATGGCGATGACGGCGACGAGGGAGAACACCCCGACGGGCAAGCCGACGGGGACGAGCAGCCGCTCCTTGAGGCGGGTGCCGTACCGGGCGGTGTAGGACGGGTGCTCGGCCCACTGCTGGAAGAACCAGCCCAGCCCGACGATCACCAGCAAGATGGCGGCGGCGATCACCACGACCGCTTCGGTGGCGACGGCGAGGGCGAGCACGCCCAGCGCGACGGCTCCGGCGAGGGGCCACGGGCTCGGTAGCGACGGGCGGGCACCGGCCGGGGGCACGTCGACCAGCCCCGCGTCGGGCGAGACATATGGCGGGAGGTCGGCGTCGGCGAGGGCCGCGGTGAGGCCGAGCAGGAAGGCCCCGGCCGCAACGAACCCGAGTACCGCCCCGCCCGACCCGTCGTCGGTGGCGACGCCGTAGGCGATCGCCGCGATCATTGTCGCGACGGCCAACCCGAACAGGGCCTTGCTGGTGAAGGGGACCATCCGGTGCTCCTAGTGGCCCACGTAGACGGCGTAGTACATGACGAACCAGGCGGCCGCAACGGCAGTACCCCACCACGCCGCGACCCAGCCGAGCTGGGGTTCGGCCGGCGTGACCTGGCCCCCGAGAACGCGGGCCATGCTGACCAGGGCGACCACAATGCCGCTGGCGGCGATGGCGATCACTGCCACGGTGAGGGCGTAGTACATCACCCCGTAGGCGTGGGTGGCCGGCCCGAAGTGGATGCCGCGCACGACGTAGGTCAACAGGTTGATGAACGCCCCGTCGAGGAAGATGACGAGGGCCAAGGCCACCGCGGCGTGGCTTCGTTCCCCCCGGCGGACCCCGAACAGGGCCCAGAACCCGGCCACAACGGCCATCAACATCGTCACCGACAGGGTCGTGCCGTAGTAGTTCTCGATCCGGACGCCCTTGGGTGGCCACACCGCGGTTCCGGACTTCAGGGCCAGCCACGCCCCCATGAGCGCGCCCATCATCACGAACACCGAGATGCCGACGGCGATGGCGCCGTACACGGCAGGGGTCGGGTCGGAGCGGCGCTCGCTGGAGGCCAGAGCAAGTTGGTTCGCGGCGGTGGCCACTAGAGGACCTCCGCCTCGGTCGCAGCCCGCCGGTCCGACAGTGGGGCGTCGGACCGGACCTCGGGCACCGCGTCGAAGTTGTGCGCCGGCGGCGGCGAGGAGCTGGCCCACTCGAGGGTCTGGCCCTCCCACGGGTCGGCGAGCAGATCGGCGACGTGCTCGCCCCGCACTCGCTTGACCGTGAGCCCGATGTTGAGGAGGAAGACGAGCAGGCCCAAGCCGACGAGGACCCCGCCCGCCGACGCGAGCGCGCCGTAGTTGAAGTAGTGGTCGGACTTGGCGCCGACGTAGTCGTCGACGTGCCACGGCGCCCCGTCATAGCCGGCCAGCCACGCCCCGAGGCTGGTGATGAGGAATCCGCCCAGCAGGAGGAGGGCCTGCAAGACCCCGATCAGCTGGTTCAGCGCCCGGCCCCAGATCTTGGGGGACCAGTGGTAGATGCCTGCGAACGCCGCCATCGCCGGTGCGGCGAACAACAGGGCGTGCACCTGGCCGACCGTCCATTCCGAGCCGTTCAAGCCGCCGACGAGGTTCTGGGACGGGGCGATGACTGCGTTGACCGCCCCGGCCACGAGCAAGAGCACGAACCCCGCGAGATAGAGGAGGCTCACGTGTGGGCGCAGCTCGGCCGGGCGGATCGAACCGAGCCACAACAGCACCAGAAGACCGATCGGGATCGCGATGGCGACCGAGAGCACTGACGGGGTCGGGATGAGGACGGCCCGTTCAATCGATGCGTTGGCGGCCAGGATGCCGAAGCTCAAGACCGCGGTGAGGGCGATGAGGGCCTTGGCCGCGGCCGGCTGGAACGGGCGACGGTGCGAGTGGGTGAGCACCACGTCGGTCAGGGCGCCGAGTGACGGCACCGCCACCAGATAGACGTCGGGTCGTCCGTAGAGCCAGAGCAGGTGCTGCCACACCAGGTTGGCGTTGACCTGCTTGGCCGACAGGGCGCCGCCGGCGAAGTGCTGGTCGATGGACAAGATCAGCAGCCCGGCCAGGAACACCGGCGCGCTCAGGAGCGTCGCGGCGTTGACGACCAGGACCGACCAGCTGAACGCCGGGACCCGGATCATGGTCATGCCCTCGACCCGGAGCTTGAGGACGGTGACGAAGAGGGTGACCGCGGCGAGCAGTACGGCCACGGTGATCAGGCCCATCGACGACACCCACAGATCCGTTGCCCGGCTGACCCCCTTCACGACCGGAGGGGCGACGCTGTAGGCGAGGCCCATCCCGTTGGGCCGCCCGAAGGTGTAGCTGGCGAGGAGCAGCAGGCCCCCGACGACATAGGACCAGAAGGCGAGGGCGCCGACGCGGGGAAAGGCGAGGCGCCGAGCCCCGATCTGGAGGGGGACGACGTAGAACGCCAGCCCGAGGAACAGCCCGGGCAGGAACAACAGTGCTCCCGCTGTGCTGTGCAGGCTGAACAGCCGCCCGTAGTCGTTCCCGACGATGGTCACGCCCCGGGCGCTCAGCTCGATCTCGAGGATCACGCCGATCACCGACGTGGCGAGGACGAACACGGTCGCCATGATGAGGAAGGCACGGCCGAGGCGCTTGTGGTCGCCCGTGGTGAACAGCGACTCCGGGAGCACCGGGGCGTCCGGGGATACCTCGGATGCGGCGTCCCCCGGGGCCGGCGCCAGGAGGCGCTCGTCCGGGGGGGAGGCGGTCATGGTCATCTCGCTCTCCGGCGACGGTGTGGGTGCGGGCAGGTGAAGCGGTCAGACACTAGACACCAGCGCCGAGCCGGATCGAATTCCGATCAACGGCCCGGATCACGCGAAGCGACGGACCAGCGTGTCGGCGGCCATGGCCCCGAACAGCAGGGTGACATAGGTGATCGACCAGCTGAACAGCCGCATCGCCCGCGCCGGCGACCCCTCGTGCTGGAGGCGCAGGGCATACACGGTGAAAACGGCGCCGAGCACGATCGCTGCGCCCCAGTAGAGCAGGCCCATCCCGGCGACCGGGGCGAAGAGCAAGCTGGTGGCCCACAGGATGAGGGTGTAGATCACGATCTGGCGGGCGGTGCGGGCGAAGGTCGCGACGACGGGCAGCATGGGGACGTCGGCCGCGGCGTAGTCCTCCCGGTACCGCAGCGCGAGAGCCCAGAAGTGGGGCGGGGTCCAGACGAAGATCACCGCGAACAACACCACGGGCGCCAGCGCGAGCCGGCCCGTCACCGCGGTCCAGCCCACGAGCGTGGGGACAGCCCCGGCGGCCCCACCGATGACGATGTTCTGGGTGCTCGTGCGCTTGAGCCACAGGGTGTAGACGAAGACGTAGAACAGGGTCGCGCTGAGCGCGAGCACCGCGCTCAACAGGTTCACGAGCAGGGCCAGCTCGACGAAGGCGAGCGCCTCGATCCCGATGGCAAAGGTGAGCGCGGCGCGGGCGGTCAGCTCGCCGGTGACCAGGGGGCGGCCCTTGGTCCGTTCCATGAGCCGGTCGATGTCGCGGTCGATGACCATGTTGATGGCGTTGGCGCCCCCCGCCGCGAGGGTTCCCCCGACGAGCGTCTCGACCATCAGCCACAGGCTCGGGATCCCCCGCGCCGCGACGACCATCGTCGGCAGGGTGGTGACGAGCAGCAGTTCGATGATGCGCGGTTTGGTCAGCGCGACGTAGGCGGCCGCCTTGGATCGGCCCACCTCGGCCCCGCCGGCGATGGCCACCGGCTCGCGGTGGGACAGGCGGGCGGAGATGGCCATCGCAGGGGATGCTACGGCCCGGGCCCGAAGGGGCCAAAGTCGTGGGGCTGCCGTAGCCTCGGGCGGCAGTGTCACGGCTCTCGCGCCTGTCCCCTGGCGCCTACCGGCAGGTCACCCTGTTCGCGCTGGCCGCCCTGGCATTCATCATCGTCACGGGCGGCGCGGTGCGCCTGACCGGGTCCGGCCTGGGCTGCCCCCAGTGGCCGAACTGCTCCGCCGGCCATCTCACCCCGCACGACTCGACCAACTACCACCCGGCCGTCGAGTTCATCAACCGGGCCATCACCGGGCTGGTGTCGGTCGCAGTGGCCGTCGCCGTGTTGGGTGCCCTCGTCCGCGTCCCACGCCGGCGCGACCTGACCTGGCTCAGCGCCGGTCTGGTCGCCGGGGTGGCGGCCCAGATCGTGCTCGGCGGCGAGACCGTCCGGCACCGCCTCGATCCGGGCTTTGTGATGGCGCACTTCCTCCTGTCGATGGCGATCGTGTGGGATGCGGTGGTGTTGCACCACCGGGCCGGCCTTCCGGACGGCGCGTTGCCGGCGCCCGCCGCCGAGCCCGAGCTGGTGTGGGCCGGGAGGGCGATCGCGGCCCTCGCGGGGGTGACGGTGGTGCTCGGCACGATCGTCACCGGCTCTGGGCCCCACGGTGGCGACGACCGGGTGCAACGCTGGAGCCTCGACCTGCACCGGGTGACCCAGCTCCACGGCACCGCTGCGATGCTCCTCGTCGTGCTCAGCGCGGTGACGGTGTGGCGCCTCCACGCCGCAGGCGCCCCTCCCGCGCTGATGGAACGGGGCCGCCACGTCCTCGAAGCGCTGGGGATCCAGGTCGCGATCGGCTACACCCAGTACTTCACCGGTGTCCCCGTCCTGCTTGTCGGCTTCCACATCCTCGGTGCCGTAGCGGTCTGGGCCGCCGGGCTCCAGCTCGCACTGGCCGTCGGGTCGGGAGCCACGCGGCAGCCCGGCGCCGCCCCCGCGCCGGTCCCGGTGAGCACGGGGGTCTGAACCGGGGCCCAGATCGGCAACACTGGTCACGATGAGCGCCCCGACGACTGCGCCGACCTCGGTCGAGGAGCCGGTCGCCGACGAGCACGTCGACCCGGACCGGCCCTGGGTCGTGATCGTCTGGAACGACCCCATCAACCTGATGTCCTACGTGACCTTCGTCTTCCAGAAGCTCTTCGGCTACTCGCACGAGAAGGCGACCCGGCTGATGCTCGACGTCCACGAGAAAGGCCGTGCGACCGTGTCGTCGGGCACGCGGGAGCGGGCCGAGCTCGACGTGTTCCGGCTCCACGAACACGGCCTGTGGGCCACCATGGAGCAGGCCTAGCCATGGGGATGTTCACCCGTTCGCACTTCACACCTACCCGCAGCGGCGACTACCGGCTTCGCCTCGACGACGACGAGCGCCAGCTGCTGCGCACCCTCCCCGATCAGCTCGAGGGGCTCCTCGCCCAGGACGGCGCCGACGCCGGGGCGGCCGGGTTCGGGATGGTCCGGCTGTTCCCGCCGGCCTACCTCGACGAGCGGGAGCTCGACGCCGAGTACCACCGGCTCATGCGCTCGGAGCTGATCCAGCGCCGGGTCGAGGCTCTCGGCGTGGTTCGCGAGACCATCGACGCCGAACGTCTCACCGACGAACAGCTCAACGCATGGATGCGGGTCCTCAATGATGTTCGGCTCGTGCTCGGCACGGTCCTGGACGTCTCCGAGGACACCGACCCACTCGATGCCGACCCCGAGGACGACGATTACGGTCAACGGGTCGTCTACGTGGTGCTCTCGGGACTCGTGGCCGAGGCGGTCGACGCCCTGGCCGGTAACCTCCCGCCCCCCACGGCCCCGGGCTGATCGCCCGGGGCCGCAGACGGTTGGATTGTCAGGCGGATCGGACCGATCAGCCCGTGTAGGAGTACGTGCTCATCTCCGGCGCGGTGACCGGACCGGCTTCGGTCGTGGCGCCCCCAGGCACATCGCTCACCCGCAGGATGTAGCTCTGCTTGGACGGCGACACGCCGGGCTTGGACGGGTCTAGAGGCACGATCAGGCCGCCGGTGGTGATGTTGGTCAGCGTGCTCTTCGCCGCCGCCAGCCCATCGCGTGTGAGGTCGCCGCTGGCGCAGGCCTTCTCGAGGATCTGGTCCATGATGTCGGCTGCCCCGGCTCCGGCGACGACGCCCAGAGTCGGCGTGCGACCCGGGAACTTGGCGTTGAACTGGTCGAGCAGGGTCGTGGCCTTGTCCAGCGTCTCGGTCGGCGCTGCGATGTAGAGGTTGGCCTTCAGCGCGGCTGCAGCCGGCGTCTTCAACAGCCCGGAGCCAAACACGGGGTTGTTGCCCAGGATCGGAACGTTCAGGCCCTGGGTCTGGGCCACGCCGGCCGCAGATGCGGTCTGGGTGGGTGTCGTGGTGAGGAATATCGCCTTCACGCCCTTGGCCTTCATGTCCGTCACGGCTGCGGTCATGTCGGTGTCAGTGGCGTTGATCTTCTCCTCGACCAGCTTGAGGTTGTGCTTCTGGGCCATGTACTTGGAGCCGACCAGGCCACCCTGGCCGTATTCACCGGCGATGTAGATGTGACCGACGGTGTCACCGTCTTTGATCTTGCCCTGCTTGAGCAGGTAGTCGATGCCGTTGATCATCTCCACGTCGTAGGTCGCGCCGGGGACGACGTTGAAGGGGTTCTTCGTCAGGTTCGGCGCCCACGCCTCCGGGATGTTGATCATCTTGTCGCTCACGAACTGGTCGGCGAGCGCGGTATTGATCGGAGATCCAATCGTGTGCTGAAGCGCGAGGATCTGGTCCTTCATTCCCGCATAGAGCTGCACCGCGTTCTGGACCACGTAACCGTGGTCCTTGACGAGCAGCTTCACCTGGTACTTCCCGCACACGCCGCCCTTGGCGTTCTTCTGATCCCAGTACAACTGCTGGGTGTCGGTGAGATCCTTGCCGAGAGCGGCGAACACCCCGCTCAGATCGGTGAGCAGGCCGAGGGTGATGGTGTTGCCGGTGATCCCCTGGCCCGTCTTGACCGTCGCCGGGGCTCCCCCGCTGCTGCTGCTGCTTCCTCCCGTTGAGCTGCTGCTCGACGAGCTGCTGGACTTGGTGCTGCACCCGAAGGTCGCGACCATGGCCACGACGCCGACGATGGCACCGAGTCGGTGCGTTTTTGTGATCATGTCATTGACTCCTTTGCTGGTTGTTCGGGATCCTTTGAATTATCGGGGAAGTGCCGGCGGCGGAAGTGTCGACCGATTCCCACGAGTCCGGCGGGCTCGAACAACAGGACGAAGATGATCGCTCCACCGTAGAGAAAGCGCGCCGCCGCGCTGGCATCGATCCCCTTCTGCCCGGGCTGCGAGACGAGCGGGATCTTGTTGGAGTACTGCTGGAACAACAGCGGCAGCGCGCTGACGAACGTCGCGCCGAGCACCGCACCGCCAACCGATCCCAGGCCTCCTATGACGATCATCGCGAGGTACTGGATCGACACGTCGAGGGTGAAGGACTCGGGGGCAATGGAACCGATCGAAAGGGCGTAAAGCACGCCAGCAAGGCCGGCGTACATCGACGACACGAAGAACGCCCGAGCCTTGTAGCCCTGCACGTTGACGCCCATCACCGCCGCCGCGACCTCGCTGTCACGCAAGGTCTGGATGGCCCGCCCGGGGCGCCCGCGCAGGACGTTCCTGGTGAAGACGACGGCCAGCGCGGCCAGGACGAGTCCGAGGTACCACTGTTTCTCCGCCTCCCGGAACGGGACGTTGAGCACATACAGGTCCGGATGACCGGTCGCGAAGCGGAATCCGAACAGCGAGAACTTCGGCACGCTACGGCCGTTGAACCCCCCGGTCACGAACGTGACCGTGTTGAGGACATGCTGGCCGATGAACACCAGACCCAGGGAGGCGATCCCGAGATAGATGCCACGCAGGCGAGCCGCAATCGGGCTGAACAACAGACCGGCGAGGCCTGACAGCAACACCGCGACGATCATGGCCAGGAGCGGCGGCCAGTGGAGCCCGCTCACCTTGGTGCTGAAGCCGCCGGGCTTGCCCGCGAGGTAGCAGTAGCTGGCTGCGCCGACCGCCAGGAAGAAGGCGTGGGCCAAGGACAGCTGTCCGGTGGATCCGACCAACAGGTTCAGGCCGAGCGCACCCACAACTGCGCCGAAGACGGCAAAGCCGGTGCGTAGCCAGAATTCACCGACGTAGAGCGGGAGGATCGCCAAAGCGACGAAGAGAGCGCCGGCGGCGAGCATACCGACCCCCGGCGGGCGCACCCGTCGGGTGCCGCGGTCAGACACGCGTGAGTTCCTTGGTCCCGAACAGCCCGGTCGGCCGAACAAGCAGGACGGCAATCATCACGACGTACGGCATCACACTCCCGAAACCGCGGCCGAGGAACAGGATTCGGTCCTGGTAACCGGCCGTGAACGATTCCGCCACGCCGATGACCAGACCACCGACGAGGGCCCCGCCAGTGGAGTCCAGGCCGCCGAGGATGGCGGCAGGGAAGGCGCGAAGCGCAACCGCGCCAATGCCGGGCTGCAGCCCCGGCGTCGGGGATCCGGTGAGGAAGATGCCGGCGATGGCGGCAAGTCCCCCGGCGATCAACCAGGCCAGGGCCGAGATACGGCCGAGACGGATTCCCATGAGCGCGGCCGTCTCACCGTCCTCGGCCGCAGCGCGCATCGCCACGCCCCATGACGAGTACTTGAATGCCGCGAAGAACAGGGCTATCACGACGGCTGCCACGATCATCGCGACCAAGCGGTTCTCGGTGATCCCCGCGCTCCCCATGCGCACGAACTTGCCGCCCCACGGATGGCCGAGCGACAAGATGTCGGACCCGATGCGCCGATTGAGGTCGGTGAATATCAGGATGTCGGCGCCGATCGTGATGATCGCGAGCGAGATGACGGGCGCGCCACGCAGGGGGGCGATGATCAGTCGCCACATGACCACCGCGCCGAGCCCGGTTGCTGCGAGACCGACCGCGACCGCCCCGTAGAAGCCGACGTGCGGCTCGGCCCGGGCCACGACGAACGCGCCGAACAGGAGCAGCGAGCCGTGGGCAAAGTTCAGGACCTCGCTGGACTTGAAGATGATGACGAATCCGAGCGCGACCAGCGCATAGATCGCCCCCAGGCTCAGCCCGTTGAGGAGGAGGTTCAAGAACTCGGTCATCGCTCACCCTCCCCGGCTTTGGCCCCGCGGTCGTCCTCGGTTCCGAGGTAGGCGCGGATCACCTCGGGGTCGTTCTGCACGTCGGCCGGAGTACCATCCGCGATGAGCCGCCCGAAGTCGAGGACGGTAACCCGGTCGGCAATGCCCATGACCATGCCCATGTCGTGCTCGACGAGCAGGACAGTGAGGCCGAGGGCGGCCCTGATCTCGAGGATCGTCGTTGCCATGCGCCGCGTCTCTTCCGCGTTCATGCCGGCAACCGGTTCGTCAAGCAAGAGGAGCCGGGGCTCGGTGCACAGCGCCCGGGCCACCTCGACCCGCTTCTGGTCGCCGTAGGAGAGGACGGCAACCGGCATCGTGAGCTTGTCCCCGAGCTCGAGGAATTCGGCTATCTCCCGCACGCGCTCGCCGTGACGCCGGCCCTCCCTCACCGCATGCGGGAGCCGCAGTCCAGCGGAGAGGAAGCCGGACCGGGTGAGGTGGTGTCGACCGAGCATCAGGTTCTCGGCCACGGTCTGGGTGGGCGAGAGGGCGATGTTCTGGAACGCCCGGGCTACGCCTACGTCGGCGATGCGGTGGGGACGCATGCCGGTCAGGATGTGGTCACCGAACTCGACCGTTCCCCTGGTGGCGCGATACACGCCCGAGATCACGTTGAACAGCGTCGATTTGCCCGCTCCGTTGGGTCCGATGATGGCGTGGATCGACCCGGGCTCGGCCCGCAACGACACGTCGCTCAGCGCGGCGACGGCCCCGAAGCGGACGGACACTTCGCGCACGTCGAGAGGAACCGCGTCGGAAGCCACCGCCGGCGCGGGCTCGACGCGGGTCACGGTATCCACCGCGAAAGGGTCCGTCCACCGGTTCGCTGCTCGGCGAGCGTGCGGACCGCGACATGCTCCTCTGAGTCGGCGCCGTGCCCCAGGTAGAGCCGCTGGACCTGATCGGTGGCCGAGAGATCGACGGCCGAGCCTGACAACGACACGTTCCCCACGTCCAACACGTAGGCATGGGAGGCCACCGACAGGGCCATGCGGGCGTTCTGTTCTACCAGCAGCACGGACGTGCCCTGCCGGTTGATCTCGGCGATCACCTGGGCGATCTGGCCCACTATCAGCGGTGCCAGCCCGAGCGACGGCTCATCGAGCAGCAACAGTTTGGGATTGGCCATGAGGCCGCGGGCGATGGCGAGCATCTGCTGCTCGCCACCCGAAAGCAGCACGGCCCGCTGGCGCCGGCGGTCGGCGAGCACCGGGAACAGCTCGAACACGCGGGTCTGGGCCGCCGCCTTCGCCGCCCGGTCACGCTGGGCGATCCCACCGGCCCGCAGGTTCTCCTCGACCGTGAGGCGACCGAAGATGCGACGACCCTCCGGTACCTGGACGAGGCCGAGGCGCACACAGGCGGCCGGGTCGAGCCCGCGCAGGGACGTCCCATCGAATGTGATCGAGCCGGAGTCAATGCGACCCCGGTGGCTGCGCAACACGTTCGAGATCGCCCGCAGCAGGGTGCTCTTTCCGGCCCCATT
>Ga0207416_1003115_pt1 | contig 16529 bp, 17 predicted proteins | sample PaiPotPPM11metaG_FD_184107 | JGI IMG/M metagenome (GOLD analysis project Ga0207416, IMG submission 184107) | Iron sulfur acid spring bacterial and archeal communities from Banff, Canada, to study Microbial Dark Matter (Phase II) - Paint Pots PPM... ...
CTGGTGCCGGGAGGGGGATTTGAACCCCCACGGGTTGCCCCACACGCCCCTCAAACGTGCGCGTCTGCCAGATTCCGCCATCCCGGCACGCTAGGAAGCCCTGCGCCGTACGACCGCAGGGCCCGCGAGCCTTCCCATTATACGGACCGCTGTCCGCGAGTGTCAATCGAACACGGCGCACCGGCCGCGTTCCGCCGCGCCGGTACGGATCAGGCGCGGAGGCGCGGCGCCGACGTCCGGCCGGGAGTCCGGCCGCGCTTGGCCAGGGGCTTGCCGTTGATCTCCCGGAGATCCATCGTCATGTCGATCGGCGGCGCCCCGCTCACGTAGCTCCCGACGCCGAACGCGTCGGTGCCGGCCTCGACGAGCGCAGGGATCCGCTCCGGCGTGACGCCACCCGAGACAAAGATCTGGACATGGCGGTGGCCGGCCAGGTTGAGCCGCGCGCGGACCTCCCGGACCAGGTCGGGAGTAACGCTGCCGCGCTCCTTCGGCGTGTCGAGCCGGATCGCCGTGAGCTCGGAGCCCATCGCCTCCGCGACGCGCAGCGCTTCGACGGCTTCGTCGGTGAAGGTATCCACGAGCACCAACCGGGGCACGCCCGCCGGCATCAACTCGTGATACGCCGTCGCGGCCCGGACGGTGTCGCCGACGATCAGGATGAACGCGTGCGGCATCGTACCGACCGGCTCCTGACCCGCGAGTTTCGCGCCCAGAATGCACGCGGCGCCGCGCATCCCGCCGATCAGCGCGGCGCGCTCCATCACCGGGGCGACCGCGGGATGCACATGGCGGGCGCCAAAGACGTACACCGGCGTATCGCCGGCAACCTGCACCACATGCCGGGCGGCGGTCGCCCAACCGCTTGCGTGCGCCAGCATCCCAAGCAACGGGGTCTCGTACATCCCAAACCGGGCGTACGGACCCTCGATCCGCATGATGACCTCGCGGGCCGAGAACGGCTCGCCCTCCCGAATGGTCTCGATCTTGACGCCGGCATCGCGGAGGAGGTACCGGATCTCCTCCGTCCCGACGCAGATGCCGTCGCGGCTCGCGAAGATCTCGGCGACGACCGGCGTGTCCGCGAGGCCCATCGACTCCAAGATCTCCAAGGTCCGGACGAAGTAGATGTCGGTCGTGAGGCCGGAGGCGATCTCCTCGTGGGACGCGCTGTGGAAGCGGGCCTGTCCGTCAGTGACGAACTGGCGGACCGCCGCGAGCGATGAGAGGGTGACCGGCTTGCGAGGCACGGGACGCTCGGATCAGCGGCCGAAGCGGGTAATCACCAGGTAGAGCGACGACAGGCCGAACAGGATCGCCAGAGTCGAGGTGACCCGCAGAAGCATCGTCTCGCGGGGCTTGGGTCCATGGAAGAGCCGGGCTCCCCCGCCCCCGATCGCGCCCAGGCCCTCGCCCTTGGGTCCCTGGAGCACGATGATGCCAACGACGGCGGCGGCGACAACTAGATGAAGGATCAAGACCGCAGTGGTCACGTTCCACCTCCACGCTGCAGCCCTTCTACATTAACACAGCCGGGGGGAAGTGTCCAAGCGGCCCGCCTACTCCGCCGCGGCCCGGACAATCGCGACAAACGACCCCGCGTCCAGGCTCGCCCCGCCGACGAGCGCACCGTCGATTTCCGGCTGCCGGAGGAACTCCCGGATGTTGTCGGGCTTGACGCTCCCCCCATAGAGGATCCGCACGCCGCCGGCGGCCGCCGGGCCGCCGGCCGTTCCGATCAACCGGCGGATCAAGCCGGCGACCCGATCGGCCTCCTCGCCCGTGGCGGTGCGCCCGGTGCCGATCGCCCACACCGGTTCGTAGGCGATGACGAGCCTCGGGAACGCCTCCCGCGTGACGCCGCCGACGGCCACGCGGACCTGCCGGGTGATGATGGCGTCTGCCTCCCCCGCCTCGCGTTGTTCCAGGCGTTCGCCGACGCAGGCGATGGGCGTGAGGCCGTGGGCGAAGGCGGCCTGCACCTTCTTGCCGACCCCCTCATCCGTCTCGCCGAAGTAGAGTCGCCGCTCGGAGTGCCCCACGATGACGGTCCCGCAGCCCGCGTCGACGAGCATCGGCGCACTGAGCTCACCGGTGAACGCACCCTGCGGCTCCCAGTGCATCGTCTGGGCTCCCAGCACGATGGGCGTGCCCGCGAGCACCCGGCCAACCGCGTCCAAGGCCGTCGCCGGCGGGCAGATGACGACCTGGACGGCTTCGGGGAGCGGGCGCATGCGCAGGATCTCCTCGACGAGGCGCACGGCAGGACCTCTGGTCAAATGCATCTTCCAGTTCGCCGCGACGAGCGGCGTGCGCGCGCGCGGGCTCATGGCTGCTTGTCCTGCAGCACCGCCACGCCGGGAAGCGTCTTGCCTTCCATGAACTGGAGAGACGCGCCCCCGCCCGTGCTCACGTGCGTGATCTTGCCGGCATACCCGCACTGCTCGACCGCTGCAACCGTATCGCCACCCCCCACGATCGACTCGGCGCAGGACTCGGCGACGGCCCGCGCGATGGCGCGCGTCCCCTCCGCGAACGCCGGGATCTCGAAGACGCCCATTGGACCGTTCCAGAGCACCGTCCCGGCGCCCGAGATCGGCGCCCCAAACGCCGCGACCGTTCGCGGGCCGATGTCGACGCCGATCCAGCCGTCCGGAATTGCGCGCGCATCTACGACCCGCGCCGGCGCTCCCGGCTCGATCTTCTGCGCGGCGACGACGTCCAGCGGCAGGAGAAACCCGACGCCGCGGCGCTTGGCGTCCTCCATCAGCTCGCGGGCCAGGTCCAGCTTCTCCTCCTCGCAGAGGGAGCCGCCGACGCGCGCACCCGAGGCGCGGAGGAACGTGTAGCACATACCGCCCCCGATGAGCATCGTCTGGGCGGGGCGGAGGAGGTTGCGGATCACGCCGATCTTGTCCTCCACCTTTTTACCGCCGAGGATGACGACAAGCGGGGGCGCCGGATGCTCGAGCACTTTGCCAAGAAACGTGAGCTCGCGCTCCATCAGGAGCCCGGCGACGGCCGGAAGAAACGCCGCGATGCCGGCGGTGCTGGCATGCGCCCGGTGCGCCGTCCCAAACGCGTCATTAACGTACACGTCGGCCAGGCCGGCCAGCGCCCGCGCGAACGCCGGGTCGTTGGCTTCCTCTTCGGGGTGGAACCGCAGGTTTTCGAGCAGGACGACCTCTCCCGGCCGCATCGCCCGGACCGCCGACTGGACCTCCGGCCCGACGCAGTCGTCCAGTTTCCGGACGGGCCGGTGCAGCAACTCCCCGAGGCGGGCCGCGACCGGGTCCATCCGCAGCGCCGGGTCCGGCCCCTTCGGCCGTCCGAGGTGGGACGCCAGGACGACGGCGGCGCCGTGGTCCAGCAGATACGCGATCGTCGGCAGGGCGGCGGCGATTCGCTGATCGTCGGTGATCCGGCCGTGGTCGAGCGGAACGTTGAAGTCCACCCGGACGAAGACCCGGCGACCGGCGACGTCGATGTCGCGAACGGTTTTCTTGATCACAGCCCCCGCTGGATCATGTGGTTCACGAGATCGGCGACCCGGCACGAGTATCCCCACTCGTTGTCGTACCAGGAGAGCACCTTGACCATGTCGCCCACGACCATGGTCGAGAGCGCATCGAGAATGCCGCTGTGCGGGTTGCCCTTATAATCCATCGAGACGAGCGGCTCCTCCGAGTAGCCGAGGTAGCCTTTGAGCTCCTCCTCGGACGACCGCTTGAACGCGCGATTGATCTCGTCAGCCGCCGCCGGCCTCTCGAGCGCGACCGTGAGATCCACAATCGACACGGTGGGGGTCGGCACCCGGAGCGCGAGGCCGTTGAGCTTGCCCTTGAGCTCCGGGAGAACAAGGAAGATGGCCTTGGCCGCGCCAGTCGTCGTCGGGATGATGTTGAGCGCGGCGGCGCGGGCGCGCCGGAGGTCGGCGTGTACGACGTCCAGGATCACCTGATCGTTTGTGTACGAGTGGATCGTGTTCATGAACCCGGCCTTGATCCCGAACGACCGGCTCAGCACCATGGCGGTCACCGAGAGGCAGTTGGTCGTGCAGGAACCGTTGCTGACGATCCGGTGCTTGGCCGGGTCGTACGCCTTGTGATTGACGCCCATGTTGATCGTGATGTCCTCACCGGTCGCCGGCGCGCTGATCACGACCCGCTTGGCCCCGCCCTGGAGATGCCCCGCCGCTTTCGGCGCATCGGTGAACCGGCCGGTGGACTCGATGACGAGCTCCACCCCATGATCCCGCCAGGGGAGCTTCGCCGGATCCCGTTCGGTAAGCACCGCGACCGCCCGCCCGTTGATGACCAGCGTGCTGTCGCGACCCTCGACGGTGCCGGGGAACGCGCCGTATGTGCTGTCGTGCTTGAACAGGTGAGCGTTGGTCTTGACGTCGGCCAGGTCGTTCACCGCCGCCACCTCGATCGCCGGGTAGCGCTCCAAGAGCGCCCGCGTCACCTGCCGCCCGATCCGGCCAAACCCGTTGATCCCGATCCGCGCCATCCCTGCGCCTCCTTGCGTGCAGTCTCCCCAGTCAGCGGCCCGCTCCCGCGGCGGGGCGGCCGGAGCTAGAGCTTCCCGGCCTCAGCGGGGCGATTCCTCCAGACAAACCCCAGGAGATCCCGGCGGATGAAGCCGACGTTATTGAAGATGCGGATGCTGAACGCAACCACCGCCCCCAGATAGATATCCAGCCCCAGCAGGTCCCCGAGCGCCGTCAGCCCGGCGGCGAAGACGGTGTTCACCGCGAACCCTGAGAGGAACACCCGGAGGTCAAACCGATCCTCGAACTGGGCGCGGAATCCGCCCAGGATCGTGTCCACCGCCGCCAGGATCGCGATCGCGCTGTACTTCACATAGCTCAGCGGGACCTGGATGCTGACGAGCAGGCCGAGAGCCAGCCCGGCCAGCAGTCCGAGAATCGGCAACCACATCGCGCTCAGCCCCCTTTCACGTCTGCCCCGCACATTGCCGTCGAAACGGACCGCTAGTGCGCTACGATCGGCCTGGCGTACCGGTGCTCGAAGCCGCCCACGTACGCCGGAACGCGGAGATCCCCCGCGACGGTCACCATCACGGGGAAGTCGAATGCCCGGAGCTGATCGAGAACCCCGCCCCGCGCCAGCATCGCCGCGCGCAGTCCCTGCGGATCGCCGATGGCCGTGATCCGGTACGGCGGCGCCAGCCGCCGCGCGTTGCAGAGGATCGTGGTCCCGACGCACGAGATCCCGGTCGTGCCGACGAGCCGCTCGTCGTTTACGGCCACGGCCTCCGCGCCCGCCGTAAAGAGAGCGGCGACGACGGCGTGGACGTCGGAGTAGTGGATGAGGACCAGGTTCGGATCTTCGCCGGCCCGGAGCGGGCGGCGGCTGTCCGCGATCGTGACGATCACACCCGGACCATGCAGGGCGGTGAGTCCCGCCAGCATCCGCGTCCGATCCAACTCGGCGGCGATGGCGGCCACGGCCGCGCGGCCCGAGATGGCGCGCCGTTCCTCCGCCCCGATCTGTCCGCGAAGCGCTTCGATCCGCTGCCTGAGCGCGGCCTGACGCTGCTCGGCGAACCGGTACCGGTAGGCGACTTCTCCCATTCGCCCGGACGTGACCTGGAGCCCGGTTTCGATCGACCGTTCCGTGCGGACCTGTACGGCCAGGAGGAAGCCCACGATGACCGCCACGGCGGTCAGGCCGGCCTGCCACGTACGGGTCACGCGCACGCCCGAACCCGCCCTTCTTCGCGGCCGGACGGCGCGACCCGGAGCGCTCCCCACTGGAGCGTCCGCACCGCGGCGAGCGATCCGGCCGGGGCCAGCACATCTACCAGGCGCGCGGCCGGGTGAACGGCCGCAACGATGCCGAGGGCGACCAGGTCCTCGTCCGGGCCCGCAAGCCCGACGAGAAGATGCCGGAGGACGCGCGGGGGAATCTCGGACAGCACCCGCGCCTGGGAAATCCGCCGACCGGCGTAGCGCACCGGGCGGTCACCGGGCAGGGCCGTCACGTCCAGCGTCACCTGCCGCGCGGCCGCGAAGTACTGCGCGAACCGCTGCTCGCGGAACGCACGCCGCTCGTCTCGGGAGCGCCGGCGGACGTTCCGGGGCGGGCGCAGGCGGTGCACCACGAGCGGGCACGGCAGCCGTGCCAGGATCGGCTCGACTTCGTCCGCCCGCTGGATCGCGATGACATGCCGGGGCCGGATTTGGACGATCTTCGCCACCTTGGCGGCCACAGCCGCCGTGCCCTCGACCCAGCCGGTCGTGTCCACGACGATGACCTCCGCCTGGGCCCGTGCGCGCGCCATCAGCCGGACGGCGCCATCGATCAGGTACGCGTACACTGCCGCGGGGGAGGTGTCGCCGACAAAGCGCGCCGCGACAAGAGGAATCTCGCTCATGTGGCGGACGGGCCGGCGCATGATGCCCAGCCCCACGGTGGCCGGCGGCCCGAGACTGGACTGGCCGGAGTCGGTATCCACCACGGCCACCCGCAGGCCCGTCCGGAGCGCGGCGGTTGCCAGCGCCGTGGCGGCGGTGGTCTTGCCCACGTCCACGGCTCCGAGCATCATCACCGCGCCCGGCGCCTCCAGCACCGCCCCCAGGACCTCCTGCCACGTTGCCATCATCCGACCATCCCGCCGCCGACCCTGCGGCGTGCGGGGGCAGCACTGCACCGGGCCTCCGGGGCGCCTCCGGGCTACGAGGCGGGAGCGGTCTTGGCCTCCAGCTTCTTCTTGATCCGCTTCAGCCGGAAGACGTCTTCGCGCGCCCGCTGCTCGAGCACGTCCCGAATGTAGCGGATCTCTCCCCGGATGCGCGGGATCACGACCTGCTCGAGCGCGTTCACCCGGCGGGTCGTCTTCTTGATCTCTTCACCGATCTTCCGAAGGGTCACTTCCGTGCTGGCGACGTCCAGGAGCGCCGCCACGACGTCCTCGAAGTGATCGGCGCTCTCAATGGTCCGCGCGGTCACCGCGACCGGGTCCTGGCCGCGGCTCAGCATCGTTCGGCGCACGTCGTCGGTCGTGATCGTGGGAATGCGGGTCCCCCAAATGTTCTTCGTCTCGATCTCGACCTGGAGCCGCCGCGGGTCGGCGAGCGCGGCCCCCTCGAGGACCTCCCGGCCTTCGACCGCCTTGGCCAGGCTGAGCAGCGTGTACGACTCTTCGGCGGACTTCGTCAGCTTCTCGCGGGCGGCGAGGGCGCGCCGGACGATGTTGAAGAAATCCGCCACCAGCGCGTCCCGCTTGCGTTTCAACAGATCGACGCCCTGCTGCGCCAGCTTCACCTGATTCTGGCGCTGCAGGAGGTTCATTCTCGTCGGGCTTATCGTCTCAGCCATTCCCGCTCCCGCTGCGATCGCCGCGTAGCATCCGCCGCGCTAGGCGAGCTCTCGATAGAAGATCACGGTGCCGTCGTCCGGACGCGCTCCGACCCGCCGGCTAGACGCCGACCTCGCCGGGCCGGTACATCTTGTCCACCAGATCTCCAAAGTAGTACTTGTCCGTGTGGTCCTTGCTGATCCGGGTGAGTGCCGTCTTCGGAAACGTCGAGAGGAGCTTCCAGCCGAGGGTGAGCGAGTCCTCGATCGACCGGTCGGCCGTGCCCTGAGTGATGAACTCCCGTTCGAACGCATCGGCAAACCTGAGGAAGAGGCGGTCGTTCTCGGTAAGCGCCTCCTCGCCGATGATCGCCACGAGGCGCCGCAGGTCGAGCCCCTGCGCGTAGGCGGAGTAGAGCTGATCGGCCACCTGGCGGTGGTCCGCGCGGGTCCGGTCCTTGCCGATGCCGTTGTTCATCAGCCGCGACAGGCTCGGCAGGGGGTTGATCGGCGGGTAGATACCCTGGCGGTGCAGGCTCCGGCTCAGCACGAGCTGGCCCTCGGTGATGTAGCCCGTCAGGTCGGCGATCGGGTGCGTGATGTCGTCGTCGGGCATCGTGAGGATCGGCACCTGGGTGATCGTCCCTTTCTTGCCCTTGATGCGGCCCGCACGCTCGTAGAGGCTGGCCAAGTCCGTGTACATGTAGCCGGGATAGCCGCGGCGGCCCGGGATCTCTTCGCGCGCCGCGCCGATCTCCCGCAGCGCCTCGCAGTAGTTCGTCATGTCCGTCAGGATCACGAGCACCTGCATGTCCAGGTCGTAGGCCAGGTACTCCGCGACCGTGAGGGCGGCGCGTGGGGTCATCAGGCGCTCGATCGTCGGGTCGTCCGCGAGGTTCATGAAGACGACGCTCCGGGCGAGCGCGCCGGTCGACTCAAACTCGTGGATGAAGAACGCCGCCTCGCGCTGCGTAATCCCCATCGCCCCGAACACGACGGAAAACTGCTCGGCCTCGCCGAGGACCTTCGCCTGGCGCGCGATCTGGGCGGCAATCTCGTTGGCCGGGAGCCCGGCGCCGGAGAAGATCGGCAGCTTCTGGCCCCGGACGAGCGTGTTCATGATGTCGATCGTGCTGATGCCGGTCTGGATGAACTCGGCGGGCTTCTCCCGGGCGACCGGGTTGATCGGCGCCCCCAGGGTCGGCAGCCGCTTTTCCGGGATGATCGGCGGCAGCCCGTCGATCGGGTCGCCGAGACCGTTGAACCGGCGGCCGATCATCTCGCGGCTCACGCCGATCCGGGCGACGTCCTCGCGCAGCGAGATCGAGGTTTGGGCGAGATCCATGCCGCGGGTCTCTTCGAACACCTGGATCACGGCGTTGCGCTCGGAGACCTCAATGACCTGCCCCCCGCGGACGCTGCCGTCCTGGACGTGGATCTCCACGATCGCGCCGTAGGGGAGATCGCGCGCGCCCTCCACGAAGAGCAGCGGGCCGGAGATGTACGTGATGCTGGTGTAGCGCTTGGTCGCCAGGTCCATGGCTATCCCTTCCTCTCGGCGGCGGCGGGCGCCGCGTGCCCGTTCCCGACCGCCGCCGGCGCGGCGCCGAACGCCGCGGGCAGAGACTTGAGGAACTCGTCGATGTGCGCCCGGAACTGGTCGTTCGGGATCTCCTTGAACCGGGCGATCTGCTCGTTCTGCGGGAGGTTGATGATATCGTCGATCACCTTCCCGTGCTCGAGGGACGCCAAGGCCTGCTCATAGAACGCCCGGATGCCGCGGACCATCCAGTACGCCTTCTCGAGCGAGCACGACGCGTCGACGTCACTGAACGCGCTCTGCTGCAGGAAGTACTCCCGGATCATCTTCCCGGCCTCGATCACCATCCGCTCCTGGTCCTGCAAGGCGTCGGGGCCGACGAGCTGGACGACTTCCTGGAGGCCGGCCTCGCGGGCCAGGATCGCGCTCAGCCACGCCCGCTGGTCGATAAAGTCCTCGGCGACGTTCTTCTGGTACCAGGAGTTCAGCAGCGCCTCGTAGAGGCTGTACGACCGGTTCCAGTTGATCGCCGGGAAGTGCCGGCGGTACGCCAGCTGCGCGTCGAGCGACCAGTACGTGCCGACGATCCGCAGGGTGCTCTGCGTGACCGGCTCCGACAGGTCGCCGCCCGGGGGCGAGACGGCGCCCACGACGGTGACGGCGCCGACCCGCTCGTCCTTGCCGAGGACGACCGCCCGGCCCGCCCGCTCATAGAACGCGGAGAGGCGGCTCGCGAGATACGGCGGGTAACCTTCCTCCGCCGGCATCTCCTCGAGCCGGGACGAGATCTCGCGCAGCGCCTCGGCCCACCGGCTCGTGCTGTCCGCCATGAGCGCGACCCGGTAGCCCATGTCGCGGAAGTACTCCGCCATCGTGACCCCGGTGTAGATGCTGGCTTCCCGGGCCGCGACCGGCATGTTCGACGTGTTGGCGACGAGGATCGTCCGCTCCATCAGCGGACGGCCGTTGCGCGGATCCTCGAGCTCGGGGAACTCGGTGAGCACTTCCGTCATCTCGTTGCCCCGCTCGCCGCAGCCGACGTAGACGATGATGTCCGCGTTGGACCACTTCGAGAGCGTCTGCTGGACGACCGTCTTCCCGCTGCCGAACGGTCCGGGGACCGCGGCGGTCCCGCCCATCGCGACCGGGTAGAGGACGTCCAAGACCCGCTGGCCCGTGACGAACAGCTCGGTCGGCTCGAGCTTGCGCACGACCGGCCGGGGCACGCGCACCGGCCAGGTCTGCATCATGCGGAGCTCCGTCCCACTCTTGAGACGCGCGACCGTCTCGGTGATGGTGAACTCCCCGGCGTGAATCTCCGCGATCTCGCTCTCCGGGACGTCCGGCGGAACCATGATGCGGTGCGCGTACGAGTACTCCTGGACCTCGCCGATCACATCCCCCGGCCCGACGCGGTCGCCGGCCTTGACCTTCGGCACGAACGTCCACTTGCGCGCGCGGTCGAGCGAGTTGACGACGACGCCGCGGGAGATGAAATCGCCCTGGGCCTCCCGGATCTTGTCGAGCGGGCGCTGGATGCCGTCGAAGATGCTGCTTAGCATCCCGGGCGCGAGCTCGAGCGCGAGCGGCGCGTCGGTGGACTCGACCGGCTCGCCCACGTAGAGGCCGGACGTGTCCTCGTACACCTGGACGAACGCCGTCTCGCCGTCCAGCCGGATGATCTCGCCGATCAGCTTTTCCTTGCCGACCCGCACGATATCGTACATGCGGGCACCGGCGAGGCCCTGGGCGATCACCGCCGGGCCTGAGATCCGGGTAATGACGCCTGTCGCCGCAGCCATGTAAACCGTCCTCCCGTCCTACTTCAACTTGACGTAGAACCCGATGTGCTCCTTCACCAGCCGGGCGATGTAGGCCTCTCCGCTCTCCAGCTTCGCCCGCGCCGGCGGGACCGGTACGATGATCGGCAGATCCCGCCCCCGCAGGAGCCGCGCCCGGGCATCGTCCGTCCCCTGCAGCAGATCCTCGTTCACGGCGAGGAGGCCGTACCCGGCCGACGCGTACTGTCGGATCAGGTCGAGCGCCTCCGCGGGGGTCGCGGCCTCACGGACCTCCACCCCGGCCAGGCGGAACCCGGTCGCGGTCTCGCTGTCCGTGATCACGGCAACTTTATACAAGGACGATCTCCTGGCGCGCGACATCGCCTGCCAACCCGAGCTGCTTCGCGTGCGCGATGACCCGCAGGTTGCTGACCTCGGCGGCCTTGCGGGTGAGATACCCGATGACCACGTCGAGCGCGAGGGGGTCGCCGAAGTACATCTGGGCGGCCGTCTTCTGCAGCGCCCGGTCGATCGCCCGCTCCGTCTCGAGCAGGCCCTCCTGCCCGCCGAGCTCGGCGCCCCAGAGGCGGAGCGCGGCGATGTCGGCGGCGCTGGACTGGGGATCGGCGAGGGCAAGGAACCGGTCGCGCGGGAGGATGTAGCCGCCCGGAATGAAGAACCGCTCCCGCTCCTCGCGGCTCAACTCCCTGACCCGGCGGAGCTTGAGCGCCGTCTTGACGTTCGTCGCGGTGACCTCGTTCTGGAGAAACCGGCGCAGGGTCACCTCGCTGTGGCCGTCGCCGTCGGCCACCTCCAGCCCGTACCGGACGTAGGCGCGGTCCAGGGCCACCTCGATGTCGAGGAGGCTGCCGCTCCGCTGGGCGGCGTCCACCCCCTGGCGCAGGGCCAGGCCGAGGGGGTGCATCCACGTGACGAGCGTGTCGGCGACGGCGCGCAGGTCGGGCTGCTGGAGCAGCTCGCGCAGTTTCGCCTCGCTGAGCAGGCCTCCGGGATAGAGGGTCGCCAGGATCTCTTCCTCGGTCTTGCCGGTGTGCCGGCCGCGGACAATCGCGCGGATGTTCTGCAGGTCGTACCGGAGCAGGACCACTTCGATCAGGCGGCGGGGATCCCCGTCCGCGAAGCTGAGGATCCGGCGCGTCGTGTGGTAGAAGTTCTGCGAGAGCGCCTCGTCAACCGCCCGCAGGCCCGTAAAGCGGCTCAGGGCCTCCTGCAGCTCGACGTTGTAGGGGGTCTCCCCCAGCGCCTGGATGAACGCGTCGAGGTCGCCCGCGTGAAGCAACTCCTCGAGACGGGACGGGGGCAGCAGCTGCGACTTCATCACCTTGACGCGGGCGTTGATGTAGGGAAAATCACCCATCGGCTGGACCCCGGGGCCTCACGCGGCGCACCCGGTTACGCGCCCCACAGGATCTCGGCGACGCGGGACACCATCTCTCGCCGCGCCCGGGCGAGCCGGCTCGGCAGGGTGTTCTCGACGATCGCCCGTCCGTCGGCGCTCAGCAGCCGGACGCCATCGACCACCTGGTCGGTCTCGCGCACGTCGGCATCCAGCCCGAGCGCCTGGCATGCCTCTCGCGCCGCCTGAGCATCGCCCGGGGCCACCTCGACCGTGACCCGCCGCATCGTTGGGCCGGCAGCGCGGCCCGGCTGCGCGCCCTGTGCTCCCGCCGGATGCGCGCCCTGCGATCCTGCCGGATGCGCGCCCTGCGATCCTGCCGGATGCGCGCCCTGCGCGGCTTCCTCGAGAAGGTTCCGGATCATCGACCGCCGGCGGGCGGGATCCGCGGCCGCCTTCTTGAGCTCGGCTTCCGCCTGAGCGAACACCTTTCGGATCGATTCGTCTTTGGCCGCGAGCACCACGGCGGCGGCCCGCAGGCTCGCGGTGCTGGTCGCCCGCGCCCGGGCCTGCGCGCGCTCGCCGTCGAGGCGATGCCGGGTCGCCGCGGCGATCTCCTCCGCCTCCCGGCGGGCGGCGGCCAGGATCTCGTCGGCCCGCGCGCGCGCCGCGGCGAGGACCGCGTCGGTCTCGGTCCGCGCCTCTTTCTCCAGCAGGTGCGTCAGCTCGGATCCCATACGGCCCCCGGGTACCGGTCCCGCTAGATCTTGCCGTACAGGAAGAAGGCGATGACAAATCCGAAGATGACGAGCGTCTCGGGAATGACGAGGAAGATCAGCATCGTGCCGAACATCTCCGGCCGCTCCGCCACGACGCCCGCCGCCGCCCCGCCGATTCGCGACTGCGCGATGCCCGTGCCGATCGCCCCCAAGCCGATCGCGATCGCGGCCCCCAGGCCCAAGAGGCCCGCGCCGACACCGGCGCCCGCGGAGCTTCCGGCCCCCTGAGCCGACGCGGCCATCGTAAACGCCACGATGAACAGGCCCGTGACGGCCACCATCAAGACTGCGCTTCGATACTTCACTCCCCACCTCCGGTGCGTTGGAATGGACGGTATGGATGTCCGGTGTCCTGGTAGTACTTGAACTTGGAAAAGAACTCGACCCAGTGAAGTCGGGCGGGCTGCAGGATGTGCCCGATGATCGTGAGGCCGAAGAACATGATGTGCGCCACCGCGCCGACGAAAATCCCCAGGATGAGGACGGAGAACGAGGAACCCAGGTTGTTCGCGACGACGGCGAGGCCGAGGGAGGCGATGCCGACGGCAAAAATTCGGGCGTAGGAGATGATGTTCCCAAACGTCGACACGCTCTCCATGACCCACATCAAGCTGCTCAAACTCGCCGACAGGACCAGCGCCAGCAGGAACACGACGGCCGCGCCCAGCATGACGGGCGAGAAAAATGACGCCGGCAGCACCTTGACCTGCGTCGCGAGCCACAGGAAGACGGTCGTCCCGCCGCTGAGGAGCGCGATCGCTTCCAGCAGCTCCGTCCGCTCCCGGTGCCGGACCGCCTTGACCATCTGGAGCACGAGCCCGAGGTAGACCTGCGCGAGGCCGAACCCGATCGACAGATACAGGTACACGGTGAGCCCCTCGAGCCGGTCGAACACCGGGTGGAACCCGGGCATGAAGCGTTGGGGCAGGTTGCCGAAGAACTCTCCGAAGATCAGGCCGAACACGAACGTCCACGTGGTCATCCAGGTGAGCAGGACGACGAGCGAGCGCAGCACCGACGGGGTGAGCGTGAACCCGAAGTCCATGCCGGCGAGCACGACGCGCCAGGCCCGGCCCGCCTGCGCCTTGGCGCGCAGCCACAGCGTGAGCCCAAGGAGGAACAGGCCGTAGCCGACATCGCCGATGATGATGCCGACAAAGAGCGGCATGCTGATGGCAAAGAAGATCGTCGGATCGAACGTCCCGTACTTGGGCGGGGCGAAGATCCCCAGGAACAGTTCGAACGGCTTGAGCCACCCCGGATTCTGGAGCGCCACGGGCACGTGCTCGGCGTGGTGCACCGGGGCCGGTTCGTCGTACATCAAGGCGTCGTCGCCGAATCGCCCGCGGAGACCGGCGCGGACGCCGGCGACCTGGCGGGTCGGGACCCAGCCGTAGAGCATGAACGCGTAGCGCGACTGCGGGACCTGGGCCATGAGCTCGAAGCGGTGCACCGCGTCGCGGGCGGCCGTCGCGATCGCGGCGATCTCCGCGCGGTGGCGCCGGCTCAGCTCCATCAACTGCCGGCGCAGATCCTCGATCTCGCCGGGCAGCGCCTGGGTCCGCGCCTGCAGGGAGACGACGGCCTGTGCCAGCGGCTGCCCCTGGACGCGCGCCGGAAGCCGCAGCTCGTTCGCCCCGGCCCGCGCGAGCGCCGTCCGGACACTCTCGGCGTCCTGCCGGGCGAACGCCACGACGGCGCCGACGTGATGCTCGTCGAGGGGGCGGCTCACAAACTCCATCCGGCCCTCGGTCGCGGCGGCGAGCTCGGCCCGGACCGTCTCGAGCGTCCCGGGGCCCTTGGTCTCGAGGATGAACCCGATCGCCTCCAGCGTCCGGCTGCCCTCCAGGAGCGCCAGCAGGGGCGCGAGGACCTGAATCGCCCGGCCGTACGCCCGGAGGATCTCTTGCTCCTCTTCGGTCTCGAGGAGCCGGCGCGTGAGATCCTGGACCTCGTGCTCGACCGCGTCGAGCCGGCGTCCGAGCGCGTCCGGGGGCTCCGACGCGTACCGCGCGGTTTCGATGGGCGGGGTCTCGAGGACCGGCAAGAGCGTCAGGATCGCTTCGGCGCGGGTGCGGACGGCGTCGATCGCGGCGCGCGCGGCCTCCGCGTCCTGGGGGAGGGGCTGGGGCTTGATGCCTTCCTCAGTGGAGCGGACGTGATCGACGTGCAGGACGCCGAGGCCCTGGACCGCGTCCACCACGGCCGCCTGCACCCGCCGGGGACCGAGGACGGTCACCCGGCTCATCGGGACGATCATGCCGGGCCCCCGAGGACCTCGCGCACGACGAGGTCAACGGCTCGGGCCCGCTGCTCCTCCGCCCGCTGGCGGATGGTCGTGGCTTCGACTTCCGCGCGGGTGGTGACGGTCTGGGTGATCGTGTTCGCCTCCCGTTCGATCTCCGCAGCGGCCGCGGCGTCCTGCTGGCGGGCCTCCTCGCGCGCGCGGGTGCGGAGCTCCTCCGCCTCACGCTGCGCGCGCTCGACGATCCGGGCGGCCTCGGCGCGCGCCTCAGCGACCTTCTGCTGGAGTTCGTGCTCTTTCTGGGCGATCGCGCGAAAAAGGTGCTCGCCGGCCTGCGCCGCGGAGGCGTCGTGCTGGGCCATCTGACACTCCTGTGGGCAAAAAAATAACGCCCGTCGAATCGGGGCCGTGCTTCCCTTCGCGAGGCCCGCGGACGTTCGGGCCGTTCCGCGGGCATCATGGTAACAAAACACGCAAACGGCTGTCAAGCGAGACGCCGCGCGGTGTAATAGGTCCATGATTCTGTCACCCCGTAACGGGTCAGTGAATCTGTCACCCTGGGAGGATGAACAGGGAGACGATCACCTTGACCCAGATGGAGCACCAGCGCATGCATGTCCTGTCTCGCGTCCACGACGGCGTTCTGCACGCCCGGGAGGCGGCCCGGGTCCTGGACCTCTCGCTGCGCCATCTCCGTCGGCTGCTCGCACGCCTGCGGCAGCACGGCCCCGGTGCGCTGGCCCATGGCAACCGTGCACGGCAGTCCCCGCGCCGGATTGCTGAGAGCATCCGCGTCCGGGTCCTCACCCTGGCTCGTACCACGTACGCCGGCGTGAACGATCACCACCTCACGGAGCTGCTGGCCGAGCGGGAGGGCCTGCGCCTGTCGCGCCGGACCGTGCAGCGCCTCCTCCGCGCCGCTGGCATCGGCAGTCCGCGCACCCGCCGGGCCCCCAAGCATCGCCGGCGCCGCGAGCGCATGCCGCAGGCCGGCCTGCTCGTCCAGATGGACGGCAGTCACCATCCCTGGCTGGAGGACCGCGGGCCGCGCTGCGTGCTCCATGCGGCCCTCGACGATGCCACCGGCGAGGTGTTGGCCGGCGTCTTTCGCCCCGAGGAAGACGCGCACGGCTACTTCCTCCTGCTCCGCCGCTTCCTCCGGCGCTATGGCGTTCCCACAGCCGCCTACACCGATCGCCATGGCATCTTTCATCGCGATGCCCGCACGCCGCTGGCCCTCGCGGAGCAGCTGCAGGGCACCGTCGCCTCGACGCAGGTCGGCCGCGCGCTCCAGGAACTGGGCATCCGCTGGATCCCGGCCTCCTCCCCGCAGGGCAAAGGCCGGATCGAACGGCTCTTTGGCACCTTCCAAGATCGCCTCGTCACCGAACTCCGCCTCGCGCAGGCCCGCACGCTCGCCGACGCGCAGCGCGTGCTCAACCGGTTTCTCCCGCGCTACAATGCCCGCTTCGCGCAGGCCCCCGCGCATCCCACCCCCGCGT
>Ga0207416_1003122_pt1 | contig 16485 bp, 16 predicted proteins | sample PaiPotPPM11metaG_FD_184107 | JGI IMG/M metagenome (GOLD analysis project Ga0207416, IMG submission 184107) | Iron sulfur acid spring bacterial and archeal communities from Banff, Canada, to study Microbial Dark Matter (Phase II) - Paint Pots PPM... ...
CTTGCCGACAAGGCCGGTTGCCGCGTCACAGGAATTGATGCGAATGAGCAGGGGATAACGACGGCTTCTCAGATGGCGGTGAACTCCAACCAAGCTGACCGTGTACGTTTTACCGTAGCAGATGCGAATGCCCGGCTACCCTTTGATGACAACACCTTCGATGCGGTTCTCTGTATCGATTCGATGAATCATTTCCCCAATCGGCTCGCTGTGTTCCGCGAATGGCACCGTGTCCTACGCGCGCGTCATCGGGCGATTTTCACCGATCCAGTGGTGATCACGGGACCCGTGACCAATGACGAATTGGCCGTGCGCAGCTCCATCGGCCTCTTTCTGTTCGTGCCCGCTGGAATCAATGAGCGGCTTATCGAAGAAGCCGGTCTTCGACTCGTGCGACAGGAAGATGTCTCCGCCAATGCCGCTCTGATTGCAGGCCGCTGGCACGAAGCCCGACAACGTCACAAAGACGACTTGGTCCACGTGGAGGGTGAAGAACGCTTCGCGGGGCTGCAGCGTTTTTTTGCGACGGTGCATCAACTCACGGCCGAACGACGGCTGTCAAGAATTGCATATCTGGTGGAGAAGCGTGCCGGCTAACCACGGCGACTGCGCCTTGCACGAAGGCAATGGTTGCAAAATGGTGGCAGCGCTGGAGAAAGATATTGTTTGAGATGTCGCGAGCTGTGCTTGACAGGCTATACCTCTTTCGGTATAATTAGCCCAGCAAGGTGAGGCAAAAGGACCTGAAGCCCGTCGAATGGGTTGGCTCATCGCGCAAGGATCTCCGCCGGTTTCCGAAGGCTGCGCGGCGCATAATAGGCCAGGCCATACTTCACGCTCAAGCCGGTCTTAAGCACGAAAATGCGACTCCGATGAAGGGCAAATTACGCGAGGTCATGGAGATACGCGCGGATATTTCGCGTGAGGCCTATCGGACGATGTATCTCACAAAACTCGCAGGCGTTGTCTACGTGCTCCACGCCTTCGACAAGAAGGCGACAAAGGGCAAGAAGACACCACAAAAGCACCTCGACATCATAGAGCTGCGAATGAAGGTGGCGAAAAAGCATCATGCGGGAAATTACAAAGCATAAAAAAGTAACGGTGACCCGTGGCAGCGGCAACGTTTTTGCTGATCTGGGTCTCCCTAACGCAGGCGCGGAACTAGCGAAGGGTAAATTGATTGTCGCTCTTGCCGGAGCGATTCAGGCAAAGGGCCTCAAGCAGACCGAAGCTGCGCGTTTACTGGGTCTCACCCAACCCAAAATATCAAAGCTGCTCCGGGGCGACAGCCGGGGCTTTTCGACCGACAAGATCCTCAATCTCTTGGTCCAAGTTGGTCGCAATGTCGACATAGAGATAACAGCGACGCCTCCGAGAGCGCTGTCTGGCCAAGTGCGCGTGTGCGTACCAACGCCCGTTTACGCGGCGGCGAAAAGAAGATAGAATAAAGGGCGCCGCTCAAATGGCGCGGCGCCTTGCCGCGCGAATCAGAGCCTGAGGCAAAAGAAAAAACACCGTGAGAAGCTCGCAGAGTAATGACCTTGGATGGTGGGCGCGAGAGGTCTCGAACCTCTGACCTCTACAGTGTCAATTTGGTTTGGTACATTGGCTACTGTTGTCGACGACAGCCAATGGGCGTCAATTAGCGGGGCGACAGTGGTGCCTCTTGGCCGAGCAACCCACGTAGGGTCGGCTCGAAATCTCGATGTGTGCACCAAGGATTTACCATTGCCAACGCAAAGATTTGACCTCGGCGTCACAGTGCTGATGCGGATAACTGGGGTCTTTGCAGGGGATGGCGGTTTTCGCGTACGCGCGCGCATGCACGTTCGCGGCACACATCCCCTATCGCGCATAACCCGGTCACTTAAAGATAATGTAAGTTCGAAAAGAGGTGCTCCATGAGAAAAGCGTTGCTTACGCTTACTCTTGTTGGACTAATGTTGTCCAGCATGACCATTGCATTAGCTGATGCGACCACACCTAAAACTTTACCAGCATCCACTGTTTTGACATTTTGCCCCTCGAACCGCGTGACGAGCCTCGCCGCAAAGATATTCGGGTCGTATGAGTTTGCCGCTGGTGGGGGCAGAGACTTTCCGGCTGGTCGGACAATGGCCGGTTTTCTTCCCGCCGGCGCCGACATGTTTGAGTGTGGATTCGTCCGCAAGTGGGACTCAAGTGAGAATGCCGCCACTCCGGACAGCGACATTCTACTTAGTGGTTTTGGAGTCGTCGCAAATTCTAGCGCTCTCCTGGAGACATGGAATAATCTAAAGTCTAGGTTGTCATTACAAACCTCGCGTAAGGGTGTGCTACATTTCGCCGCAAGACCAGGCTTCGTGGCGGGTTATCGCGACGGCCGCAACATGATCGCATTCGCGTATTGGATGATCAACATGCAGGGCGAATTCAAAAGCGTTCCCGCATCGCAACTACGTCCTTTAATCACAAACTTTGTCTGCTATTCGGACAAGAAGTGCTAAACAATGTTTGGTAGGGCCAACCATGAAGCGGTCGGCAATCATTCGTCTTCGATTCGCGAGCTGGCATCATAGTTCGGAACCCAAAATCCGTTCGAAGGGGGAGCCACGAGTGTGCACTTAGTGTGCACCTGGTGTGGCAAATGGTGGGCGCGAGAGGTCTCGAACCTCTGACCTCTACAGTGTCAATGTAGCGCTCTACCCCTGAGCTACGCGCCCGCCGGCACTCGCGATTCTTTGGACGCCAATTCGAGACCTCTGCCTGCGTGGCGCTGAAACGAGAGCTAGTCTTTGTTGACCCGCTGATGCAGCATTGGGAATCCGCCGAGCGTTCTAAGCCTGGTCTAAGCCGCCGCTCTTAGGATGAGCATATGAGAAGACTCACACCGGCGCTCATCGCCGTCGCCGCCATCCTCAGCCCGATCGGGGCGTGGGCAGCAGGCGATGCGCCCGCTCCAATGCCTCCGCCGCCCGGATTCCAATACATCGAACAAGCCCATTCCCGCGTCGAACAGCTCCACGCGCAAGCGCGTCTGTCCGTGCTCAACGCTTTGACACAAGCGCATCGAAATCTGCTGGCGCAGATCGTCGGCGCATTGGCGATCGCGCCAAACCCCGATTTCGCCGCCGCCGGCAAGACGCTCGACGCGAACCTGAGCCCGACCGAAGCGCGCACCATCGCGAGCATCTCGACGTCGCTCGAGCAGCAAGCCAGACAAATCATGACCGCCGCACATCAACAGGCAATGAACGCGATGCCGCAAGGCTCGCCCGCGAACAACCAGCACAACATCATGTACTTCGCCCACCCGCCGGCGCAGGGCCAAGCCTGGGAAACCGATCCCGGATTGATCTTGCTGCACATGGCCATGCCGCACATGGGCCCGATGTTCCGCATGATGCTCGAATCGGAGCATACTCGCTGACCGGCCGGCGATAATCAGATCAGGGCGAGAGCCGGTCGCCGCCCGACCGGCTCTTTTTTTCATGTCTGCCGAATCGGCAGGCGCTGCCGACAGGCGCGATAATCCCTTAAGGCGATGACGTTTCCAAACCTCACCGAGGGCGTTGTCGGATCTCGCGTGCTCGTCGTCGACGACGAGCGCAACGTCCGCGACATGCTGCAATTGGGTCTCGAGCGCCAGGGTTTCGCCGTCCGCAGCCTGCCGGATGGGCGCCAGCTGGCGAGCGTCATCGACGAATGGCAACCGCAAGCCGTGGTGCTCGACGTCATGCTGCCGTACGCCGATGGCTTCGCACTGCTGCCGCTGATCCGCAGGCGAACGGAAGCGCCGGTCATCATGCTGACTGCGAAGAGCGACGTCGGCGACCGAGTGACCGGTTTGGAACTGGGCGCCGACGATTACCTGCCGAAGCCCTTTGCGCTGGCGGAATTGATCGCGCGTATCGTCGCCGCGCTGCGCCGCCCACATATCAAAACGCCGACCGAGCTCCGGTATGCAGACCTGGTCGTCGATCGCGCGACCCGGGAGGTACGGCGCGGCTCGCGGAAAATTTCCCTGTCGAACCGGGAATTTACCCTGCTGCTCACGCTCTTGCGCGAGCCCAAGCGCATTTTCAGCAAAGAGCAGCTTTTGGATATGGTGTGGGGACGCGATTTCGAGGGCGACATCGGCAACGTCGAGACGTATATCTCGTATCTGCGCGCCAAAATTGACGCAGCATCGCAGAAAAAGCTTATCCACACCGTGCGCGGCGCCGGCTACACGTTGAAAGCCGTCGAGGCTGAGGACGAGACCTAGGAGCGTTCCGGCCGCACCGACGGTAAGCGCAGCGAGACCAGCGTGCCGGCGCCGCTATGGGTCTCCAGCGCCACGGCTCCGCCCGCGCGTTCGGCGGCGCGTTTGACGATCGCCAACCCAAGACCCGATCCCGGCACGTCGCCGCGTTCATCGCCGCGGGAAAAACGCTCGAAGGCGCGGTCCCGAATCTCCGGACTCATGCCCGGGCCGGAGTCCTTGACAGACAACACGATGTCCGCGCCGTCGCGCCGCACCTCTACCTCGATCAGCGACTTCGGCGCGTACTTGATAGCGTTGTCCAAGAGGTTGCTCACCGATTCGCGCAACTCAGCCCGTGCGGCGCGCACGTAGGTTTCCGGGACGATGCGCGCCACGATGTTGGAGCCGTTGGCAATCGGCCGGAACGAATCGACGACCTCCTTCGCGATTTCGCCTGCGTCGACGATTTCTGGAACCGAGGTGTCAACGGTATCGAGCCGTGCGAGCAGCAAAAGCTTGGTAATCAGGGCGCTCATCCGCTGGCCCTCGCCGATCACGGAGTCGAGAATCCGCTGTGCGAGCGTCGCTTCGGCGATCGCGCCCTGCCGAAGGACGTCGACGTAGCCCATGATGACGGTCAGCGGCGTCCGAAGCTCGTGGCCGGCTTCAGCGACGAACTGCCGCATATTCGCTTCCGCCTCCGCCCTGCCCCGGACCGCAACGGCCACTTGTCCGGCGGCCGCGTTGTACGCAGCGACGATGCCGCCCGCGCTCTCATCGTCCGCCGCGACCACTTCCAGCCGCGAGTAATCGCCTCGGCTCAGGCCACGCAGCGCGGACTCGACGCTCGTGACCGGCCGCATGACGTTGCCGATTGCGCCGCGCTGGACGAGCCAAGTCGTCAAAACGGCGAGCAGCAGCAGGAGCGCCATGGCGATCGCATAGCTGCGCTCCACGCCTTTCAACGATGATCGGGAGACGGAAAGAAAAATGGTGCCGCCCGGAATGCGCAGCGCCGTCGCCAGCCTACCCGCGAACGGCAGCGGTGGATGGTCGAGGTCAGCCCTCGATTCATCCGGCGGCGGACCGGCGGCGGATATGGGTGGCATAGATCCCAAGCCGGCTTTTACGTTACGGAAAACGACGTCGTGATAGTGGATCATCAAGACCGGCGCGGCGATCGCGAATGGCCGTATCGTGACGGGCTCCGGCGTTATCGGTTGCCCTGCCAGCAAATGCCCCGCGTCGTCGATGACGGATACTGAAATGCCGGGATTCGAGCCGATGTCAGTCACGATCGACTTCGCGATCTGCCGCATGGATTTGCCCTGCGCATGGAGATCGTTCGCCGTCGAAAGGACGAACTTCGCTGTCGCCGCGAGGCGATCGCCGTCGGCCCAGGACGCATACGTGGCGGTCTGAAGGCTGACGAGGGAAATCACTGCAGCGATCACGATCCACGCCGCGACCACGACCGACAAAAGCCAGCTGAAACGCCAGCCGCCGCGCGGGATCGTGCGATGCATCATGCCATTTAAGTCGACCAGCTTTGGCTTAAATCAGCCTGAGAATGGGCCGCAGGTTCGATTTAAGCATGTCGGCTTGATTGCACGCCGGTGCCGCGAGGCCTCTCATCAGCCGCTCACGGCTGGTTCAGCGCGGCTTCATGCGCCGTGCGACGCCGCGCGGTAAGGTGATGAATGATGAAACGACTACTTGCGTTGAGCATCGTGCTGGTTGCCGCCGCGGCGGCGGCGTGCGGCGCGGGCTCTTTGGTTGCAGGTCCGCAGCCGACGTCCGGCGGCTCGGGCGGCATTCCGGCCTGCACGAACGCGAGTGTCGCAAGTTACATCGGCACCAGCTGTTCGCAAGAGCAAGGCGCGACCGTTTACCACTGGTCTTCGTACGTCTGTAGCAGCACGCCGGCAAGCATCTGTGCGGCGCTCGGACCCAACGGGTCGAACCTGCAAATGGAAATGGATCCGAACGGACCGAACACGATCCTCGTCGGCAGAACCTCGCTATGGAACGTCACGGCCGGCGAGAGCGTTGACGTGGTGATGAACGGCTCCATCTCCGGCGCGAGCAGCAATCTCAACTGGCCACACTTCAACGGTCTGGCGGGTCAGAGCGGTGACGGCACCGAGGAAAACATCACGACCGTTGATTGCGCGAGCAGCGGAAACTGCCTCGACGCCAACAACGGCGTAAGCGATATTTTGTGCAGTGCGACGAGTCCGGCAGCCAACTGCACCGACCAGACCTCGATCGGCCCGTATTACGGCCATTATCGGGCCACCTTCAATCCGGCGCCGGCCGGGGCGCCCTACACGCTGAGCATTGAAATCAAACTCACTGGGAACACCGGATCCGCCACCCTCTTTGCGGTAGGGACCCATCTGACCCCGTAAGACGCCGGGGCATGAGGTCGAGCACCGCCGGGCGAAAAGCGAAGCCCGACGACGCGCGCGGTTGCAGCCAAGCATAATGCGTGAGCGTGGCAAAAGCAGGCACTACGAAACGACCTAAGACAAAGACAAAGGCCTTGAAGGACGGTCCAAGCTGCGGCCTGTGTGGGCAGTCCGACGCGCTGACGCGCACTGCTTGCTGCGGCAACCTTATCTGCAACGACCAACACAAGTACAAACTCTTGACATACGCGCGAAATAGCTGCGATCGCAACCACGCTCGCTATACACTTTGCGGATATCACTACAATGAGGATCACTCTGGAGACTGGAAGACTTGTGGATCGTGCCGCGAGGCTTTCGAGCCGGAAATGTATGTGTGGTACGGGACGAACGAATACAACTTCCAGAAATTGGAGAATCCACCGACCTTCGAGCCGACCCTGTGCGCTTCGTGCCGGTCGAGAATTCGCCTTGGTGAAGACTCGTACACGCTCGAGCCTAGCGGCGAATACTTGTGCGCGTCGTGTTTAACGATCGTGCGGTAACGGCAGCCTGCGGTCAAAGAGCACCGTATCGTCCGGCAGGCAGCGGAGACGCAAGCGGACAAACGTCGCAACATAAAGGCTCGGGCGAATAGCTCAGCGGTAGAGCACTCGCTTCACACGCGAGGGGTCGTAGGTTCGAACCCTACTTCGCCCACCATTTGGTGGAAGGTTTTAACGCTTGCGCACACAACCGGTTGGCCGTACGATCATCATTGGATGCGGCTTGGAGACGAAAGGGTGGAACATGGCTAAGGGGATGTCCAAGACACAAGTCCTTTCTCATCTCGCCGAAAAATCCGGCATCACAAAAAAAGACGCCGCCGCGATGCTCGACAACATCGTGAGACTCGCCGTGAAAGAAACCAAGGGCAGCGGCCAGTTCGTGATACCGGGGCTTGGCAAGGCGGTGAAAGCGAATCGCAAAGCGCGGATGGGCCGCAATCCGGCGACCGGCGAAGCGATCAAGATACCTGCCAAGACGGTCGTGAAATTCCGCCTCGCAAAGGCGTTTAAAGACGCCGTCGTGCCGCCGAAGAAATAACGCCGCACTTTTCACGAGCGCCTGTTGAGAAACAAGAACCCGCAGCGCGTTCGCGCGGTGCGGGTTCGCGTTTTTTAGCGGTTGAGGGCGTAGTTGCTGAGGTCGGCGTCCGCCGACACGTGCTCGGTCGGCAGCGAAATGTCGATGGCCTGATGCGCGGGCATGAGAATACCCCCGACCGAGGCGTAATCCTCGCGCATGTCGATCGTGCCGCCGTTTGCGTAGTACCACCTGATCTGGCGGACGGTCATTGTCGGAACGTCCACAACCGCGACGGTATGATCGACGTCGCGCGGCGATTTCGGAACCAGCCGCAGCACTACTTGGCCGGCCGCAGGTGCCTGACTTTCGTCGATCGCGATGCGGTATGTCTGTTTCCAAACAGCTGGGTCACCCATGTCCGCGAGCGCGGTGGCGTAGCCGTGGGCGAGCGTCGCCTGCTTGAAGTTCGCGGTGAATTCGCCCGGTCGCTTGTACGTGGTCGTGCCGTTGAAGCTCGCCCCGAAATACGGAAAACTCTTCATCCGAACGTGGATGACAATGTCGGCTTTGTATGCGGACACAGCCGAAACGCGAGTCGTCAGCGCCGCGACGACGGCATCCGCGCTTGAAGGACTGGGCGCCGACGCGAGGGCCTGAAAGGTGGGGCTGCCGGCAAGCGCAGACGTTGCGGCGACCGATACGGCAATCCAAGCACTGCGTAGCTTCATACACCTTAGTATCGGCATGTCATCCGTGAAATCCCTGAAAGCGCCCTACCGAGTTGAAATTCGTGAGGCGGCGCACACCCTACATTCAAGCCCAAGGGAACTTTGACTGACCCTGCGCCAAGCCAAAAATCGCTGTCCCGAAATGAAACAAATCACACCTCATGTAATATACCCGCATACCATGTGGCTCACCCGCTTTTCGCTGCGCCAACCGATCATCATTACGCTGTTCTTCCTGGCCGTCGCGGTTTTCGGTTTGGTGTCGTACTTCACGATGGGCGAAAACATCATGCCCAACGTTCAGTTCCCGTTCGTGAGCGTTCAGGCCGATTATCCGGGTGCGAGCCCAGAAGAGATCGAGCGCTTGGTCATTCAGCCTATCGAAGACCAGCTGCAAAACGTTCGCCATGTCGACCAGACCATCGCAACGGGCCAGGAAGGCACCGCCTTCATCGGCGTTCGGTTCAAGCTCGGCACGAATCTCGACAGTGCGTCGAGCGACGTCCAGCAAGCGGTGAATGCGGCCCGGGCTAATCTGCCCGCCGACCTCAATCCGCCGATCGTGCAGCGCTTCGATCCCTCGAGTGAGCCGATTTTGCAAGAAACCGTAACATCGAACTCGATGTCGCCGGTAGCCCTTTCGAATTTCGTCGAAAAAGTCATCATTCCGGACCTGCAGGGCCAGCCGGGCGTGGGAGAAGTGCAGGCAGGCGGTGAGTTCACCCGCCAGATCACCGTCGAGCCCGATCCCGGAAAACTGCTCGCGGTCAACGCGACGCTCGCCGACGTCATCAACGCGGTGGGCCAGGGCAACGTGAGCCTGCCCGGCGGCCGGCTCGATCAGCCGTTTCGAGAGGCCACCGTCGGCGTGCGCGCCGACATCACGAGCGCGCAACAGATCGCGCAGCTTCCATTATCATCTTTTGGGCCCGGCGGCGCGGCGTTCAGCGCCGGCCAGCCCGGCCAGCCGCAGGGCGGCGTGCAGAGCGGTTCCGGAACGCAGCTGCGCGTCGGCGATGTGGCGCGCGTCGTCGACGGCACGGCCGACCAGCGCATTATCTCGCTGATCAACGGCCGGCCGGGGATGGTGATCAACGTCTCGCGCGATTCGGACGGCGATACGAAGAACACGACGAGCGTCGTGCGCGCTGAGTTCAAAAACCTGCAAGCCGAATATCCGCAGATCACGTTGAGCGAACTCAGCGCCGACGAGCTGTTCATGCACGACTCCATCAGCGGCGTCCTGCAGAATCTCGGCGAAGGCATCATCCTCACCGCGCTCGTGCTGCTGCTCTTCCTGCACGTCTGGCGCAGCGCGTTCGTCGTCATGATTGCGATCCCGGCGTCGCTGCTGGCCACCTTTACCGTGATGAAGGCACTCGGCTTCACCATCGACGTGCTCTCGCTGATGGGGCTGTCGCTCATCATCGGCATCCTGGTCGACGATTCCATCGTGGTGCTCGAAAACATCACCAGGCACAGAGAACTGGGCAAAGGCCCGGACGAAGCCGCGGTGATCGGGCGCTCGGAGATCGGCGGCGCAGCGATTGCCATCACACTCGTCGATGTGGTCGTGTTCGCGCCGATCGCCTTCATGTCCGGAATCATCGGCGAGTACATGCGCGAATTTGGCCTGGTCGTCGTCACCGCGACGCTTTTTTCCCTGCTCGTATCGTTCACTCTGACGCCGCTGCTTGCCGCGAAATGGGCCGTGCTGAGAAAGCCGCGCCCGCCACGCGCGTTTTTCAAGACCTTCGTCGACTGGTTCGAAGGCGTTCGCACGTCGTATCACAACCGCGGACTGCCATGGGCGCTGCGCCATCCGTATCTCGTATTCTTCGGTTCGCTGGGGATGGTCGTCGCAGCGATCGCCATCGGTATGGTCGCTATCCCCGGCGAGTTCCAGCCCTATACGGAATGGGGCGAAGCGCTGGTGACGGTGACGTACCCGCCGGGGACGCCGATCGGCGAGACGCAAGCCGGCGCGCTGCGCCTGACACAGGCGATTCGCAAGATGGACGGCGTACAGGCCGTGCACGTCAACGTCGGCCAGGCGTCGAACGGTTTTTCGGATACGCTGTCCGGCAATGTCGCGGGCATCGACGTCGTGCTCGACCCAAAAAAACGGCATCGAGAACGTTCGGTCGTGAAGGCCATTGACGGCCTCGGTGCGCTCGTGCCGGGCGCGCGCGTCATCGCGGCAGGCGGGCAAAACGGCGGCGGCGCTGACATCACGTATACGCTCGCGGGGCCGCCCGATCAATTGAATGCCGCGGCGGAAAAGCTCAAGGGCATCATCGCAAAGATCCCGGGCACCACGGACGTCCAAACGAGCAATTCCGTAGCCGGTCCGCGCCTGGACATTCAGATCGATCGCACCCGGGCGGCGCTGCTGCAGGTCGCGCCGCAGACCGCGGCGACCGTTGCGCGCGCCGCCGTCGGGGGCGTGATCGCAACGAAGGTGCGTCAGCCGGAAGGGCTGATCGACACGGTCGTGCAGCTTCCCCCCGAGATTCGCAACACCGTGAGCAACGTGCAAGCGGTCACGGTGCGCGCGGCCGACGGCACGCTCGTGCCGCTGCTCGACGTCGCGAATTTCCATTGGACGAAGGAGCCGCTCGTCATCGAGCGCGAGGATCGCCAGCGCATCGTTCGGGTAACGGCCAACATGGTCGGCGGCGCGCCCAGCGGTCCCGTGCTGCAGAAGATCGACAAGGCCATCTCCACCCCCGGGTTTTTGCCGGCCGGCGTAATCACGAAGAAGGAAGGCGACACGAAGCTCTTCGGCGAGCTCGTCGGCAATATTTTGTTCGCGCTGGGGACATCGTTCGCGCTCATCTACATGCTGCTCGTGGTACTCTATCGCAGCTATCTCGAGCCGCTCGTGATCATGACGAGCGTGCCGGTCGCGCTGATCGGCGCGTTCGGCATCTTGACGCTCGCCAACATCCTGCACGGGATCTTTCCGAACTCGTTGTTCTTCAGCGGGCAAACGCTAAACATCTTTTCGATGCTCGGTATCGTGATGCTCATGGGCTTGGTAGCCAAGAACGGGATTCTGCTGGTGGATTATGCGAACACGCTGCGCGCGCGCGGCCTGTCGCTGGTCGATTCGATCAAAGAATCGGCGTCGGTGCGATTCCGTCCGATCGTGATGACGACGGCATCAATGGTCACGGGCATGCTGCCGCTGGCGCTCGGTCTTACTGAAGGTGCGGAGTTCCGCAAGTCGATGGGCACGGTCATTATCGGAGGTCTTATGAGTTCGCTGTTCCTGACGCTGTTTCTCGTCCCGGTGGTCTACGTGGTGCTCGTCGGCTTCGTGGATCGCGTAACGGCGCGCCGGCTGCAAAAGCGCGTCGCGTTGGTAACCGCCGAAGACGCGGGAGCGACCGGCTCGTGACGCCGCGTTTGGCGCTCATGATCGTCGCCGTGCTGCTCGTCGCGATCGCAGCGCTCGCGCTTGCGCGACCATTCGTGGCGCGTGCCGACACGCTAAAAGTAGGCGCCGTCGCGCCCGACATCAGCGGCCAGTCGGTATTCGACGGCCGGATTGAGCCGTTTTCGCTGAAGGATCAATTGAAAACGGGCGCGGTCGTCCTATATTTCTTTCCGGCAGCATTTACCAGTGGCTGAATCATCGAGGCGAAAGCCTATGCCGCCAGGCTGGCGGACATTCAAAAACTCGGCGCGACGGTCATCGGCGTGTCGGCAGACCCTATCGACAAACTCAAAGATTTCCAAGCGCAGGAGCAAGCGCCGCAGCGCTTCGTCGCGGATCCCGGCGGCGACGTCATCAAGGCGTATGGCGTCGACGTCAGCCTGCTCGGCGGCACGAAGGCAAAGCGCGTCACGTTCGTGATCGGCAAAGACGGCAAGGTCGCGTTCAGCTATTTCGATTGGAGCCCGCTCACCAACGTGAACAAGACGGTCGAGTGGCTGCAGGCGCATCCGCAACGATGAAGACATCCAGAGCGGCCCTGCTCGTCGCCGCGTTTTTGGCGGTCGGCCTCAGCCGGCCGTTGGTGAGCTCCGCCGCGCCGCCCCCGAGCCTCGGCGCGCCGGCGCCGCAGTTCGCGCTGCCGATCATCGCAAACGGACACGGCTACTTGCGCTTGAGCGCGCTGCGCGGTCACCCGGTGTATTTGAACTTTTTCGCCTCGTGGTGCAAACCGTGCATCGACGAGGGCAACATCCTGCGCACGCTGTCCGGCGAGTTCAAGCGCCGGGGCGTCACGACGGTCGGGGTTGCGACGCTCGATACCATCGGCGGCGCGAAGGGCTTCGTCCGGAAGTACGGTCTGTCGTACCCGGTCGTGTTCGACGCAACCGGGGCGGTGGGCGGGAGCTACGGCCTGGCGCAGCTGCCGCTGCAAGTGTTCATCACGGCCGACGGAAAGATTGCGCTGTGGGGCGACGCCGAGATGACTCGGGCGAGCGGTCGCGATGCGTTGCGCAGATTAGGTCGAGGCAACTAGCGAGCGGTTGGCCGCAAGGTCGGGAAGCGGCCAGGCTTGAATGACACCGCGTGAGTCGCAGCGCGCATTTTTCGCGCGCGCGTTTGCCCATCTGAACGGAGATTGAATTTCATGCGTCGGCTTATCGCTCTATCTGCCGCCATCGCGGGGCTCGTTGCGCTGACTCCCGGCGCGACGCTGGCCGCGAACGCGCCGCAGCCGCGAATCGCAGTTCTGAACTTCGATTCGCAGGGTCTCACCTCGTGGTGGGGTCCCAATTTCGATCCGGGTGCTGCGCTTGCGGCACTCCTCACCGACCAGCTGGTCAATTCGAACAATTTCCAGGTCGTGGACCGCTCGCACATCGACGCAATCATGCAGGAAAAGAATTTGACCGTGGCCGGCGATATCTCTCCGGCAACTGAGATGCAGATCGGGCATTTGATCGGCGCGCGCTATCTGATTGTCGGGCGCATCGTGCAGTTCGATAAGACCGGTCAAAACGGCGGCGCGGTCGGCGGGTTGATGGGCGGCGTGCTCGGCGGTTCGGGCGTCAGCGGCGAAAAGGTCACGCTGAACGTCGCGATGCACGTCATTGATGTGAACACCGGCGCCATCGTTCAGGCGGTTGGCGACGAGCGCTCGCACGTCTCGACCTCATTCGCACTGGCGGGGTTTTCCGGTTATACTGGTGCGGTCTATGAGAGCCAGCAGTTCTTGAGCACGTCGATGGGCAAGCTGATCAATGAATCCGCGCAGAATCTTGCCGGCAAGGTCGATGCGCAGAAGCTCGCCAGCGCTTCGACCGCGCCCGCGGTCACCGGCAAGATCATTGAAGTGGACGGGGACAGCGTTATTCTGAATATCGGTTCTGACCAGGGCGTGCAGCCCGAGATGTTCTTTAACGTCGTTTCGGTGAAATACATCCGGGATCCCGACACGGGCAAAATGCTGCAGTCCACGATCAACAAAGGTGAAGTGCAGATCGTGTCCGTGGATGCGCATACGTCAGTCGCCAAGCGCGTTTCGGGAAGCGCGTCGAGCGGCCTCACAGTCCAAGGCCAGTAACGGAAGCCCCCTGCGGGCTCGAGAAGGAGTAAGGGATGAGCGGGGTACGGGTCTTGGCCGGTACGCGCAAGGGCGCGTTTGTCATGACGTCGGACGCCAAGCGCGAGCAGTGGGAAATCGCCGGCCCGCACTTTGCGGGCTGGGAGATCTACCACCTCAAGGGATCGCCCGCCGACCCGAACCGGCTGTACGCGTCGCAGAGCAGCGGCTGGTTTGGGCAGGTGATGCAGCGGTCGAATGACGGCGGCAAGACGTGGGAACAGGTGGGCGGCGAGTTTGCGTACGACGGCGTTCCCGGCACACACCAGTGGTACGATGGCACGCCTCATCCTTGGGAGTTCAAGCGAGTTTGGCATCTTGAGCCATCGCTGACCGATCCGGACACAGTCTACGCCGGGGTTGAAGACGCAGCGTTGTTCCGCTCGACCGACGGCGGGCGGAGCTGGGCGGAACTCCCCGGACTGCGCCGCCACGGCTCCGGGCCTGCCTGGCAGCCGGGTGCCGGTGGGATGTGCCTGCACACGATCCTTCAGGATCCGAGCCATGCGGAGCGGATCTTCATCGCCATCTCGGCGGCGGGCGTGTTCAGAACCGATGATACCGGGAAGACGTGGCGGCCGGTAAACCGCGGCCTGAAGTCCGAGCAGATTCCCGACCCCGATGCCGAAGTCGGCCACTGCGTTCACCGCATCGCGATGCACCGGTCACGGCCCGGCGTGCTGTTCATGCAAAAGCACTGGGACGTCATGCGCAGCGACGACGCCGGCGAGTCGTGGCAAGAGGTCAGCGGTAATTTGCCGACTGACTTCGGCTTTCCGATCGACGTGCACGCGCACGAGCCGGACACCATTTACGTCGTACCGATCAAAAGCGATTCGGAGCACTATCCGCCCGATGGGAAGCTGCGCGTGTACCGCAGCCGAACGGGCGGAAACGAGTGGGAGGCGCTCACGAAGGGTCTGCCACAACGCGATTGCTACGTCAATGTGTTGCGCGACGCGATGGCAGTCGACTCGCTCGATTCGTGCGGCGTGTACTTCGGCACGACTGGCGGGCAGGTATACGCGTCGGCCAACGCCGGCGACAGCTGGGCTCCCATCGTGCGAGACCTTCCGCCCGTGCTGTCGGTAGAGGTCCAGACGCTGCCGTGATCCGAGTCGAGCTGCCGGCACATCTGCGGACGCTGGCACAAGTCGACGGCGAGGTGAAGCTTGAGGTCGGTGGTCGGATCACGCAGCGCTCGGTCCTCGATGCGCTCGAGGCCGTCTATCCGATGTTGCGCGGCACGATCCGCGACCACGGCACGCAGCAGCGCCGAGCGTTCGTGAGGTTCTTCGCCTGCGAAGAGGACCTGTCTCACGCACCGCCGGATGCCCCGCTGCCGGACGCGGTCGCGATTGGGGCGGAGCCGTTTTTGGTCGTCGGCGCCATGGCCGGCGGCTAACGTCACGGCGATCACGGTATGGCTCGCGCCGCCTCCAGCCACGATCTCGCCTGGGCAATCGCCCGGTCGTAGCGCGGCTTGAGCAAGGCCGCCGCCTGGTATTGCGTTTGCGGTACCGGGCCCGGACCCGCTGCAAAGACTAAACCTTCGATGTCCTCGTGTAGTTTCGGGGGAAACATGAGCCCGTCTTCATCGTTTTTATAATTCGCCGTCAGCGAGTTTTCAAGCGCGGCGCCGGCCCGCGCCGCCGTCAGCGCGCGAGGCGTTCGCAGCTTCTTCAAGCGCCTAAGCTGCGCGTCGATGGCATTGAAGGCTCGGTTCAAGCCGTCGAGCATCGCCAGCGCGCTCGCGGCGAACTGGTGATCCGAAACATAGACTGCCTGAGACCACGGCGCGTCCGGATCCGGCTTCACCACGACTGGGCGCGACAATGAGCGGCCGTTCGAAAATGTCACGCGTGCGACATACGATCCGGGCACCGCGGTATTGCCGACGTTCGGCTGCCGCGCGCGTTGGTTGGCGGCTCCGTACCACGGCGTGATCGGGTTCTCCGAAAAATCCCACACGAACCGGTTGATGCCGCGATCGTTTTTGACCCACGGAACCTTTTTCTGGGCCGGACCGGTGACGTGGGACCCGGCAAAGTGGCGAACGATGCGTCCGCGCGCGTCGAGGATGTCGATTATGGGCGCTTTGCTGCCGGCCTTTGTCTGGAAAAAGTCGATTAGCGCACCGGTCGGCGGATTATCGGCCGCATATGCCGTGTAGGTGCCTTCGGCTTTTTCGGACATGATGTATTGATATGCGATGGGCGGTTGGAAAACGAAGCGGCCGGCGGCGCGAGCCGCGCCGAGCGCCTGCAGCGGGCGGATGTCATCCATGATCCACGCCGATCGGCCGTGCGTGGCGACGATCAGGTCGTCGAAGCGCGGCTGGATGCGCAGATCGAAAACGGCGGTGCGCGGCAGATTGGCTTGCAGGCTTCGCCACCTGCGGCCGCCGTCGAACGAGATCCAGATGCTGCGCTCCAGCCCGGCATAGAGGATGTCCGGATTGATGGGGTCCTGGCGAACCGTGCGTA
>Ga0207416_1003124_pt1 | contig 16481 bp, 9 predicted proteins | sample PaiPotPPM11metaG_FD_184107 | JGI IMG/M metagenome (GOLD analysis project Ga0207416, IMG submission 184107) | Iron sulfur acid spring bacterial and archeal communities from Banff, Canada, to study Microbial Dark Matter (Phase II) - Paint Pots PPM... ...
AACGGTGATGCCTTGCGCGGCGGCTTGCTCCCAGAGAGTGCTGTAGAAAGTGTTTCCGGCGATGCCCAGCGAAGATTCGCACCCGCCGTAGCTCTCGCTCATGACCGGCGCGATGTTGTTGTCAATGACGTAGAGGGCGGAGAGATCGATTCCCGCGGTGGTCTCAGTGGTCTCCGAAACAACCACATCCAGGGCCGCGTTCCTGGCCACCGCCCCTGCCCACTCCATGTCGAGGTCGGTTTCGCCCTCATCTCCGCTTACGATCCCCGGATCAGGACCGTTCAGGATGATCTGCGGGTCATTGGCGGGCAAGCCGAACAAAGTGCGAAAGTCGCGCGCGTCCTGAATATTGACGTTTGATTGGGCGACGATGGCGATGGTCTGCCCGGCGCCGTTGAGGCCGGCCTGGTAGAGCGGCTGGAGGTTGTAAATCGTGGAAAAATCACCCGGGCCCAGAGCATGAAAGGTTTGACCCGTCGAGGTGTAAGTGAACAGCGGCCGGATCTCGCCCGTCGCTTTCGACCGTGAAAAAGTGCCGATGCGATGAAGCAACGGCTTGCGGCGAAAGTTATTCAGTGAGGCGACGCCGGCCACAACTGGCGACAGCGCCGCTGGAATCTGCGGATCGCTGGCATTGGCCCAATGAACTTTGCCGTTGACGGCATATTTGTGAATTTCCGTGTGCAGCGCCTGGCGCACTTGTCCCGCCGTGCCGGAGAACTCGATCACCGTGCGGCCGGTGGCCACTCGATCGATCTGAAAGCCTTGGGAGGTGAGCCAATCGCTGACGGCTTCGATGTCTGAGTCAGCGGGGCCAAATTGCTGGCCAAACTGGGCGGGGGTGAGCCATTGATGATACGAGGCCGAGGATTTTTCTTGCTGAGCGTCAAGTAATTGACTCAGCGCCAATTCTTGCTCCGGCCCTCGCTCGAGGACCAGCAGCATATGGTCCAGGGGCAGGCTGTCCGGCGCTGCGCCGCGGTCAAATTCAGGGCGCGCCAGCGGATGCGTGTTTCCATGCAGAGTGACCAGCTTCTGTAAGTCAACCGCCTGCGTAATTCGCGGCGGAACCCGGCTGGTTTGCGCAGGAGCCTTGAATGGGAAGAGGAAGACAAAAGCGAAAGTTTGAGCGGCAAGGAGCCGGAAAAGTCTCGAATTGCCGGTTCGCTCGAAGCCTGTTCGCTTTGCCATCACCCCTCCAGGCGGGGTCTTTTAAGACCCTGCCGGCAGTCCGTTGGTTTAGCTTTCCAGGGGATTTCTTGTCATTATACCCCGCTGGAGATAGAATTCCATCCTGATATCGTGTTCTCTTCAAGGAGTTGGCTTCACATTGGACTTTCACCCTGGATCAAACCGGGGCTTGCCCACACCGGCAAGCACAAACCATCGCCGGGGCTGCAATGCATCTATTCATGTATTTATGCCGGATTCAAATCAATTAGGATGGTTCCTGAATCGCACTGGGTTTCTTGCCAAATGTAAACCCGGCGTAAAGTTTGGTAGTGTCTCAGTTTCTTTGCTGTAGCGGCGCTCGGAGCCTGCCCTGGAAGGGAGCGCCGAACTTGTATCCTCAACGGTTTCCGGCGCTCCCTTCCAGGGCAGGCTCCGCGCGCCGCTACAGCAAATTGCGCCACTAACCTTAGGAATATCCCTCCGGCGCCAGTGAGCGATCTCCCTCGGCTTGAGGGATTGGGGCGGGAACTCCCAGGAGCAGCTCAAGTGAACGATTGCGTGGCGAGCAACGGCGTTACGGCTTGAGCTGGGAGGGAAAGTGTTTTCCACTTTCATCCCATCGGATTCACTTCTTCAGCCGGAAGCTAGTCATGGGATTCCCGTAACCCATTCATTCTATTGGGAAGAACCCAATAGAAAGATTGGATATTAAATTGCAGTATTGCATGGCGATAACCGACTTGTGTTTTGCTTGACCGGGCGACTTTGAAATCAGCATGAGGTTCCAAAGGCTCTCGGTTTTGGTTGCGAGTCGGCGGTACCTCTCCGAATACTTGCTTCAGAGAGGTCATGCAATGGAAGCAGGACCGACAGGCAGTAAGCCTTGTTGGGATTCTGATTACATCGATTTTTTAAGAGCTACCCTCACCAGGGGGACCCCATAAGGAGGAAGACTGATGAAGCTAAAAGTGCTTTGTGCGCTTGCTGTTGCTGCAGCGATGGTTTCGTTCATTCCTAAAACTGCAGTTGCAGGCACTGCTCCACCCTCGTATTGCAATCCGTGCTTGTTCTACGGGGGCGACCTTAACCCCAGCGATCCGAATGCGAACGGCCTTGCTAATGAGATGGATTTGACTGTGAACCAGTCGAGCATCTACACGCCGTTTGTGGTTCCAACCGGGAAGACCTGGAACATTACAGGCCTGTTCACCGACAACCTCATGAACATTACGGCTCTCTCTGCCGATTGGGAGATCCGCAGTGGCGTTTCTTCAGGCAACGGCGGCACCTTGCTCTTCTCTGGCTCGACCAATACCCCGGTCGTGACGGATACCCATATCAACGATTTCGGGTTTGAAGATTTCGCGGTGGCCGTCACCGGTCTCACCGGAATCAAACTCGGAGCGGGTACTTACTGGCTGTCAGTGGTTCCCGTTTGCTTGGATCCGAACAACGGTACTTGCTCTGGTCGCTCGTTCCAAGCTTCTACGGACGGTACGAACGCTTTCGGACCTCCGGAGCCGCTAAACGACTCGTTCTGGAATTCGAGCTTCTTTGGTGAGAACTTTGTGCTCATCAATTCCCAGAACATCGGCGCAAACATTGACCCAGCGATGTCAGGTGGGGTTATCGGGACTACCGGTGGTACCGGCACTCCCGAGCCTTCCGGCCTGATTCTGTTGGGAACAGGGCTGCTTGGTCTGGCGGGAGCTGCACGCCGCCGCTTTGGCAAGTAGTTATGTCAGCATAGAAGTTATACTACGGGAGAGGTTCGAGGGTTGCACCTTCGGGACTCTCCCGTTTTCTTTCCAGAACGCTTTATCCCCCATCCAAAGCCAGTGTATCTTGCTCAGGAAATGGCTGGACCCTGCGCCCGCCTTCCGTTCAAGTGTTCACTTTCGCACAACTTGATCCCAATAGCGGACAATTTGTGATCCCACCAAGTTCACATACGAATTCTATCCGTTTTATTATCATTGGTTTGACTTTGAAATCCCTGTGGCATGACAAGTGCCACTGGAAAGACGACGACGGGAAACGAGTGAAAAGCAGGTACCAGGTTTTAGGTGTGAGGTGTCAGTGAAGGACAATTAATCTTAGGTGTCAGGTTCAAGGTGTTAGGTGCTAGAAAAAACGATTAATCCTATGATTTTACTGACTGCTGACGCCTGATAGCTGGGGGCTTGTTTCCTGACACCAGAAACCTTGCACCTGAAACCTGCACGAAAAAGGTGACCAATGGGAACAATTCTGCAAGATCTGAGATTCGGCCTGCGCATGCTGGCCAAGAATCCCAGCTTCACGGCGGTCGCGGTGATTACCTTGGCGCTCGGCATTGGGGCAAATACGGTGATTTTCAGCGTGATCAATGGTCTGTTCCTGCACCCTTCGGGGATTCGAGACCCTGAGCATCTGTATGCCATCCGGGTGAAGTACGACAAGCTGAACCTGAAGAGCATTGCGATCTCCGTTCCGGATTTTGCAGATATTCTCGATAGTAAGAAGATTTTTTCTTCGGCGGCCGCCGAGGATGAAAAAAGCTTCAATTACCGCGCCGCGGATCAGCCGGTACGGTTGATGGGCGCGAAAGTTTCCTGGCAGTGGTTTAACACGTTCGGGGCACGTCCGGTGCTGGGCAGAATGTTCCGCCCCGAGGAAGATCAGCCTCACAACAATCAGGTGGTTATTCTTGCCTACAGCACCTGGAAACGCCTTTTCGGCGGCGACCCCGCGATCATTGGCAAGACCATTCGGTTGAACCGGCAACCGTATCAAGTTACCGGCGTAATGGGGCCGGAATTCGACTGGCCTCAGCCGGCGCAAATCTGGGTGCCACTGGCGCTTGCGCCGGGCGATTTCTCGGTCAATAACTACTTCAACGAAAGTTACTTCGTTGTCGCCCGCGCCCGGCCCGGGGTGAACGCCGCCAAGGCGGAAGCCTACGTCCAACTGTTGACGCGCCGGCTGATTGCGGAAGCCGCTCACCGTTTTGGAACCACTTATCCCAAGGATTCCGGCTGGGGCATGTTTGCCGTGCCCTTCACGGAATACGCCGCCGGCAATCTGCGGACGCCCATGCTCATCCTGTTGGGCGCGGTAGGATTTGTGCTGCTCATTGCCTGCTCCAACATTGCGGGGCTGATTCTGGCGCGGTCGTCGGCGCGCGCCAAGGAGTTTGCAGTCCGGGTGGCTCTCGGCGCACAGCGGATCGACCTCTTGCGCCAGGCGCTGGTTGAGAGCTTCCTGTTAACCGGCGGCGGGGCGATTCTCGGCTTGGCAGGAGCCTATGCCGGCGTGGACATCCTGCTCAAGCTGGCTCCTGGCCAAATTTCCAATGGTCCGTTGATCCGGGTTGACGGCCATGTGCTGCTATTCACAATGGCCTTGAGTGTCCTGGCCGGCATTTTCCTTGGCGCCATTCCCGCCGGGCGTCTTTTCAATATGCAGCAGTATGCGATTCTCAAAGAAGAAGGGAGATCCACTACCTCCGGACGCAGCCATCTGCGGTTGCGGGAAGCGCTGGTGTCTGGACAGGTGGCATTGGCTTTGATGTTGTTGGTGGGAGCAGGATTACTGCTGAAGAGCTTGACGCGCATGGGAAAGGTTGATCCCGGGTTTGACCCGCGCGGAGTGATGACGGGATCCGTCCGGCTTCCCCAGAATCAATACAGCAGCGACGAGAAGCAAGAAGCATTCTATCAGGCGGTGACGGAAAAACTGGAAAGTCTGCCTGGTGTTTCATCCGCGGCAGTCGGCGTGGCCCTGCCTTTTAGCGGGTTCACGCCCACTTCTTCCTTTGAAATTGAGGGCCGTGTGCGCGGACCGGGCAATCCTGGGCCGCATTCCGGTCTTGATTGGATCACACCCGGATACTTCCAGGCCCTGCGCATCCCTTTGCTCAAAGGGCGTGGCTTCACGGAACAGGACCGGATGGGTACACAGCCCGTCGTCGTGATTGATGAAAACCTGGCTCGCCAATACTGGCCCCATCAGGATCCCATTGGCCAGCGCCTCCGACGCGGATCGCACTCCAAGTGGGCAACCATCGTGGGCATGGTGGGCCATGTGGACCGCACCGCATTGGTGGGCGATTCGGGCAAGGGTGTGTGCTATTACCCCATGCTCCAGCAGCCTATTCAGGAGGCGTTCCTGATCGTGAAAACCAGAACCGACCCCTCGCAAATGGGCAAGTCCATTCAAGCGGCCGTTGCCGCGGTCGATCCAGCAGAACCTGCTGCTGACCTCAAGACCATGAAGCAGTACGTTGCTGGCTCGCTCGGTCCACAGCGAATCGAAGTAACTCTGCTCAGTATATTTTCCGGCATGGCGCTGTTCCTCGCGGCCATTGGGCTCTATGGCGTGATGAGTTATAGCGTGGCGCAACGCACGCAAGAAATCGGCATCCGCATGGCGCTGGGGGCGCAGAGGTGGCAGGTCTCGGCTCTGGTCATCAGACAAGGAATGCGCCTGGCGCTTGCCGGGGTTCTCATTGGAGCATTTGCGGCTTCTTTGATGACCGGATTCCTCGCCAGTGAACTCTATGAGGTGCGCGCTTTTGATCCGGTGACTTTCGCTCTGACAGCTTTGGTGTTGCTCGCGGTGGCGCTGCTCGCTTCTTACATTCCAGCGCGGCGGGCGGCCAAGGTCGATCCAATGGTGGCGCTGAGAAACGAGTGAAAAGCAGGTGTCAGGTTTCCGGTCTAAAGCGTCAGACAAGGACTATTATTCTTAGGGGTCAGGTGCCAGGTGTAAGGTTCCAGAAAAAAGCGTTTAATCCTATCGGTTTTACTGACTGCTGACGCCTGATAGCTGCGGGCTTGTTTCCTGACACCTGACCCCTGCAAGATAAAGAGGTGAACAATGGGCACGCTGATTCAGGATTTGCGCTTTGGCTTGCGAATGCTGGCCAAGAATCCCGGCTTTACGGTGGTGGCCATCGTCACCCTGGCGCTGGGCATTGGGGCGAATACCACTATGTTCAGTGTGGCCGATGCGTTCCTTGTGAAGCCGCTATCGTTACCTCATCTCAGCCGCCTCGTGATGCTGCGGGAGACGGAGACGGGAAGCGGTTGGGGAGGATCTCCCACCTCCCCTGCGGATTTTCTGGAATGGAAAAAGCGCTGCGCGGCTTTTGAAAGCTTGGCGGCATACCGCTGGGAGGATGTGAATATCACGGGCGGGCAGGCGCCTGAGCGTGTGCAAGGTGTCGAGGTCACAGCGAACTTTTTCTCAACTCTGGGGGTTGGGTCCGTCCTGGGCCGGACCTTTGCGAACGGTGAGGATGAACCCGGCCACGATGGGGTCGTCATTTTGAGCCGTGGCTTTTGGAAGAGCCGGTTTGCGGCGGACCCGAGGATCATTGGCCGTGAAATAGCCCTGAACGGCCACCCCTACAGCGTCATTGGGGTTATGGGTAGGGACTTCGAGTTTCCGCTGACGGTAGACCTGTGGACGCCGCTTGCTATGATGCCTCAGCAAGCTTCCATTCGCGACCTTCGCGATCTGGACGTCGTTGCTCGTCTTCGGCCTGGCATCTCGCAGAGACAAGCCCTGGCAGAGATGAACGTCATCATGCAACGACTCGCCAAGGCTTATCCAAAAACAAACCGGGGCTGGAAGGCGCTGATCGTTTCGGCCCGTGAATTTGTGAACGGAAATCTGACCCGCGACTATACCTTGATGCTGTTAGCAGCCGCCGGTTTTGTTCTGCTGATCGCCTGTGCCAACGTGGCCAATTTGCAATTTGCCCGGGCCACAGCACGGCGGAAGGAGATTGCTGTCCGGTCGGCGCTCGGCGCCAGCCGGTGGCGTGTGGCGCGCCAACTGCTAACAGAAGGTATATTACTGGGTCTGGCGGGGGCGGGGCTAGGCCTGTTGATAGCCGCATGGAGCCTCGGTTTCATACTTTCGGGAATGCCGGCGAACGTGGCCAAATTGGTCGGCGGGTGGAATGCCATTCGCCTGGACGGCAGCGCTCTTGCCTTTACTGCCGCCATCGGGGTCATGAGCGGGATCTTATCCGGCCTACTGCCCGCGCTCAAGACCTCCAACCCCGACCTGAACACCAGCCTGAAGGAAGGTGGACGTGCGTCAACGGGGGATCGGTCCGATCATCGCTTGCGTGGCATGTTGGTAGTGGCGCAAATAGCCATGGCCGTAATCCTGCTAGTGGGCGCTGGGCTGACAGTAAAAGGCTTTCGGGGGTTAGTCAGAACACAAGCCAAGTTTTCCCCGGAACGCGTACTCACCTTCGGCATCAATCTTCCCGCTGACCGTTACCCGGATTCCACTGCCAAGATCCAGTTCTACGGACGGATCATGGATAAGCTCAGGTCACTGCCGGGCGTTCAGTCGGCCGCGGCCTTCAATACTTTTCCATTAAGCAATAATGGCGGCACATGGACGCGCTTTCGCGTGGAAGGTCAAACTCCTCCCAAAGCCAAAGACCTCTCCGGAGGGCAGTTGCTGAGTGTCAGTCCATCTTACCTCCAGCTCATGCAGATTCCGCTGCTCGGGGGGCGGAACTTCGGTGCTGGTGACAATGACCACTCCCTGCCGGTGGTCCTGATCAACGCTAAGCTTGCTCACCGCTTCTGGCCCCACCAGAACCCAATTGGTAAGCACATCAGGATTGTGCAGCACGGGAAGGACGGTCCCTGGCTCACGGTGGCCGGGGTGGTGGGAGACGTGACCTACGATTGGACGGACGGCGGGCCGGAGCTGGCCATCTACCGGCCCTATACCCAGGCGCCACTCTCAGAGTCGCTGTTGGCGGTCCGGACGGCTGGTGACGCCGCGTCTTTGGCTGCACCGGCCCGGGCGGCCGTCGCAGCAATTGATCCTGAATTGCCTGCATCAAGTGTGATGACTCTGGCGAGAGCCATTTACGAATCGGTCGTCGGCTTGAATTATTTAGGATTCATGATGGCGGCGCTGGGGGTGATTGCGCTGATTCTGGCCTCGGTCGGAGTCTTCGGGGTGATGTCTTATTCGGTCACCGAGCGTATCCACGAGATTGGCATCCGGATGGCATTGGGCGCGAGCCGCAACGATGTCCTGCAGATGATTGTCTGGCGTGGCATGTCTTTGACCCTTTTGGGGCTTGCGATTGGCTTGCCTGGAGCATATTCAGCCGCACGCCTGCTGTCCAGCATTCTCTTTGGAGTTCGGGCAACGGACGCTACAGTCTTCCTCGGCGTTCCCTTAACACTCGCCTTGGTGGCCATGGTCGCCTGCTATATCCCGGCCCGGCGGGCGGCCAAGGTGGACCCGATGGTGGCGCTGAGAAATGAATGAAAAGCAGGTGTCAGGTTCCAGGTGTAAGGTGTCAGAAAAAAGCGGTTAATCCTATCGATTATACTGACTGCTGACGCTTGATAGTTGCGGGCCTGTTTCCTGACGCCTGAAAGCTGATCGAATCTACCAAGCGACCTTGACGAGGCCAGCTTCGATGATGGATTGGTCTTTAGTGATGAGAGGCAAATTCCTGATCAAAGCCGTAGACACAATGGCCGCGTCGAAAGGATCATTAGTGAAATGAACTTGCATGGCTTCGGCAATGACGGGAGGATCGAGCGGGACGAGTTCAAACCCGGGCAGGAGGAAAAGCATTTCCATCCAATCCGCAAAAGGCTGCGACAGTTTGATTTTACCGGCACGTATCAACAGCGAAATCTCCCAAAGGACGAGCGCCGGAACCAAAACGAGAGCCCGGCCCTCTTCGGCCTCGCGGAAGATGCGCAAAACCTTTCTGGAAAGTTTGTGAGGATGGTCTGCCGCATGCCAGACCAGCGGGTGGGTGTCCGTGACATAGATGGACATCCCGTTTATTCCCTCAGTTCCCGCGCGGAGCGTGCCAGGGACTTGCGAATTGCGTGGCGGAGTGCCGTGCGGCTTGCCTCCAGGCTTTGCCGCAGCTCCAGGGAGCCTGCAAGCCTCCAACCTTGCGGAAAGCATTCTTCTGCGGCTAGGTCTGAGAGGCGGTGGGCATTCAGCGTCACCGGCGCGGCTTGGCCAGCTTCCCATCGCCAGACGGTGTTCTTGGGAACGCCAAGCACCTTGCCGAATTCTGCCTGTGTCCGCTTGCCCCGCAGCTTCCTGATTAGCCGGGGTGTCCAGACAATCTCCTGGGCCGAAACTTTCAATTCGATCATCGCCATCGGGCCTCCGGTTCAGAGGGGTTCGACGAATCTACATGCCGAGTCTACACGATCCCTGGGAGGCGATCAAGGGATGAGAAAAAAGCAGGTGTCAGGTTTCCGGTGTAAGGTGTCAGGTTCTAGGTGTTAGGTGCCAGAAAAAGCGGTTAATCCTATCGATTTTACTGGTTGCTGACGCCTGATAGCTGTGGGCTTGTTTCCTGACACCTGAAACCTGACCCCTACAAGATAAAGAGGTGAACAATGGGTACGCTGATTCAGGATTTGCGCTTTGGCATGCGGATGCTGGCCAAGAACCCCGGCTTCACGGCGGTGGCGATGATTACGCTGGCGCTGGGCATTGCGGTCAACACAACGATTTTTAGCCTAGTCAGCGATGTTTTGCTGCAAAGGCCTGCAGTGCAAGACTCAGACCGGGTCATGATGATCCAGTCCACAAATCGGACTCGCGGAAGGGACCTTCAAGCTGTATCCGCTCCCGATTTCCTCGACTGGCGCAGCCAAAGCCACAGCTTTCAGAGTATGGCTGCGGGTGATGCTGGGAACGCTTTTAGCCTGACCGGGAGCGGCAATCCGGAACGCGTTACCGGGACGCGCGTTTCCGCCAATTATTTCAAAGTGTTGGGTGTCTCAGCGGCCCTGGGCCGGACATTCGTTCAAGGTGAAGACCAAGCGGGGCGCGAGCACGTCATCATACTTAGTCATGCTTTGTGGAGGAGCCATTTCGCGTCCGATCCGCATGTGATTGGAAGAACGATAGAGCTGGACGGCCAGCCAACGACCATCCTCGGCGTTATGCCCGCCGTATTTAGCCAGGTGAGCTTTCCGTCTCAAGCCTGGATTCCCCTCGTCTTTAGCGCCAAACAACGGAGCGAAGCAGGCCGCGATTCCCGGTTTCTATATGTTTACGCGCGGCTCAAGCCGGGCGTGACCACAGAACAGGCGCAAGCAGAGATGGCGGGGATTGCCCATCGCACGGAGCAGAGCCATCCCAAGACAGACCGCGGATGGGGCGCACACGTTCTGTCGCTCCAGGAGTTTGAAATCGAATGGACTCATATCCGCCCGGCTCTCAGGTTTCTCATGGCCGCCGTGGTTTTCGTGCTGCTCATCGCTTGCGCCAATATTGCGGGCCTGCTGCTGGCGCGGGGAACGGCGCGCCACCACGAGCTTGCCATCCGCAGCGCCCTGGGCGCCGGGCGTTGGCGCCTGATCCGCCAATTCCTTTCTGAAAGTCTGCTCATCGCCCTGGCCGGAGGAGGATTGGGTCTGCTGCTGGCGGCCTGGGGAATCGATTTCCTGCGGTCAGCCCTCAGTTGGAACATTTATGTTCTTCAGGCGGCGAGTGGGCTCCATCTGGATCAGCGCACCCTTGAATTTACAGTGATTGTTTCTGTCGTGGCGGCGGTTTTCTTCGGCTTGTCTCCGGCGCTTCAGGCCTCAAAGCCCAATGTTCAAGCAGCATTGAAAGAGGGCGGGCGGACCGGAACGGGAGGCGCGGCCAGGAGCCGAATGCGGCGCACGTTCGTCGTCGCGGAAATCAGCCTCGCCTTGATCCTGCTCACCGGAACGGGTTTGATGATTAATTCTATTATTGCGGAATACCGCGCCAACCCCGGTTTTGACTCAACTCACCTGATAACGGCGGACGTCGCTCTACCCAGTCCAAAGTATGCGAGTCCGTCCAACCAGGCCGCTTTTTTCCAACAAGTTACGGAGCGGCTTCGACACCTTCCGGGTGTGGTGTCTGCGGCGGCTGCTACCAATCTACCGCTCACTGCTGGAGCGGGATTTATTTCATTCGGACTCGAAGGCCAGCCGCCGCTCGCCGCAGACAAACGTCCGCATGCGCGGTTTTACACCACGGGTCCCGCCTATCTGCGGACCATGAGAATTCCCTTGATCCGCGGACGTGATTTTACCGCCTCCGACAATGCCGGCACGCCTCCCGTGGCCATGGTCAACCAGGCCTTCGTCCGCCGGTTCCTTCCGAAGGGAAGCGCGCTTGGCCAGCATGTCGGCGTCTATGCCGACGGTCAGACTCAGCCGGTTTGGCGGGAAATCATTGGCGTGGCTGGAGATGTGAAGGACTGGCTTGGCCAGGCTGTGGATGAACCGCAGATTTACGTGCCGTACCTTCAGCAACCCTTGGCGGAGATGACGTTCGTGGCGCGAACGCATTCCGATCCCGCCGCCCTTGCTTCGGCGCTGCGCGGCGCCATCTGGTCTGTAGACAAGGATCAACCGGTTGGAGACGTGATGACCATGAGCCAGCTTGTTAAGGCCACCACCGGTGGGGGAGACAAATTAATGGCTGGGTTGCTCGGCGTCTTCGCAGGTGTTGCGCTGCTTCTCTCCGCCGTGGGCATTTACGGCCTGGTTTCCTATGTCGTGACGCAGCGTACCCAAGAAATTGGCATCCGCGTGGCTCTGGGCGCTAACAAGCGTGATGTCTTGAGGCTCGTAGTGGGTGAAGGCGTGAGGCTGGCCGGAATCGGTCTGGTAATCGGATTGGCCCTCGCCCTTCCGCTTCCTCACTTGCTTGCCAGCATGTTTCAAGGTCTCTCGTTTAATCAAACTCCTGTGTTTGTCATCGTTCCTATCGTGCTCGCGGGAGTCGCTTTCGTGGCAAGCTTCGTTCCCGCCCGGCGGGCGGCCAAGATCGACCCGATGGTGGCGCTGAGAAACGAGTGACGAGTGAAAGTTGATGGGTGAGGAGTGGTGAGAGGCAGCCGGCCAGGGGTAGACTTTTCCAGCAGAAAGAGGAGATCTCAGCCCGGTGTTGAAACGGCACGACCCGGCGCGATGAGGCACGCTAAACATAGGCTGGCCAAAGCTTACCCTGCGGCAGCCCGCAGGATCGAGCTGGCTGGTAAACTTGGGTAGTATCGCGCCACGAAATCCGGTAGCTTTATGAGCATGGCTGCTGACACTTTGGAAAAGGCTGCCGCAGGTCTTGCCCCCCCTTACGTCAAGCATCGCGCCGACTTCCAAGCCTGGCTTGCCTGTGCGTCGTTTTACTATCCCATCTTTTGGATCTTCGCTTCGCTTGTTGGATCAGCCCATAGCTTGATTCGACTCTTGGTTTTTGGTGGACACCTATCCGCCGTTCGCCTGAGTCCGTTCGCGGCGTTCCTTTCCGTCAGAGCATCTTCGAATCCCGGCATGATTCATGCCAGATGGAGCCACGCGGCACAAGATTGGATGGCCGGCCTGGTGGTATTGCTTGCAGCCATCCTCGTCGTGATCTTGGCGGGAAGACGCCGGCCGCTCGCGGGCCTGGCTCTGGGCACGCTCGGCAACGTAGCCCTGATAACGGAATTTCCACACCGCCTCTTCGGAGGGCGGGAAACATCCAACATTCATCAGGCTTTCATCGCAACCGTCTACCTCGTAATCTTGTGCTGGGGATTGCGCTGGCTGCTGGCGGGTTGGCCCGATTTTCGGCGGCTTCAGCACTATTGGGGACGTTTGGCGATCCTGTTGGCCACTTTTGTGCTTTTGCCTCTCCTGTTGTATGCCAGCCTTCGCACTTTAATGCCGTTCTTTGTTCCATGGAAAGCGGCTCTGGTCTTTGCGGTTCCGCCGGCGCTGGCAGCAGCCGTAGTGAGCGCCTGGCGAGTGAAAAAGCCGCGCGGGTTGGAACTGTCCGGCTGGCGGCAAGCGGTCTGGGGGATTTCCGCTTGCATCTTACTTTTTGCCGGTGTGAACCTGGGTGCGCGCGCTTTGGATAAGGCCCGGACCGCGCAAATCCGGAGAATTCTCTCCGCTTACCCGCCGGTTGACCCGAATACTCCATATCCCAAGCTCTTTTTCCAGAAAGGCGTGAACTTCACGGTAGAAGGACCGGATGGATATTCATCAAGCGAAGGACGGCGCGTGCTGGAGAGTCTTCCGCAGTTCGGCGTGAACGCGGTGGCGCTGGTACCCTACGGATTCACGCGGCAGGGGCGCACGCCGCACGTCGGTTATGGCGGGTGGGAGCGCGATGACCAGATGCGCGTGGCGGCAAGAGTGGCTCACGTCCGCAGCATGAAGGTGATGCTGAAGCCTGCCATTTGGAACGCCATCGACTTGCAATTCCAAACGCCGCAAGAACGTCGAACCTGGTTTCAGCAGTACCAGAAGTTTCTGGAACATTATGCGCGTTTGGCAGTGGAAATCCATGCGGACATCTTTTGCATCGGCGGAGAGTTCACTCACCTTTCGGCGTATGACGCTGAGTGGCGGCGGCTGATTACCCAGGTTCGGAAAATCTATCCGGGGCCTCTGGTTTATGCCGCGAACTTCGGGGAGGAGTTTGAGTCTGTCTCGTTCTGGGACGCGCTCGATTACATTGGCTTGCAGGAATATTACCCGCTGCCGGACGATCTGGATGCGAGCTCCGTGCTCGAAAAGGTCGAAGCCGTACAGCAGAAATATCACAAGCCCGTGATCTTTACTGAAGTGGGTTTTACCAGCATGGAAGGCGCAAATCGCGGTCCGTGGGATGATTCCCACCGGCAGAAAATCTCCTTGAAGTTGCAAGCTTCCTGCTACCAGGCCATCTTTCACGCTTTTTACACCCAGCCCTGGTTTGGGGGTATGTACTGGTGGCGAATCGGCAGTGACGGCGACGGCGGTCCAGAGAACAGTTCCTTCACGCCGTGGGACAAACCCGCCATGAAAGTGATGGCACAGTGGTATCTGGGCGGAAGAGGGGCAGGACACTAGAGCCTGCGTGAAAACTTCGCGCGCTGTTTGGGCGAACGAGAAAAAGTACAGAACAACCTACAATAGACCGCAACTTCCTCACAGTCGCTTGCTAACCTCCCATAGTCTGCGAAGTCTAATCATTAAAAACGCAAACCCGGGCGTCATGGATTGAGACCTTCGAGTTGGGTTGGACACGGTAATTCATGGGACGGTGACGATGAACTAGGTTCATAAATTTTAGGGAACAAATGAAGCAGGGCGCGCGTAATCATCTTTTGACGGCGTTGCGGAGGCAAGTATCGTGCCCGCGCGCGTGAGGAACCTGTGTTTATTATTTCACCTGTAATGTAGATGCTGTCCCGATTGTAGGGCGGGTTCTGTGCTTGCCCGTGGGCGGCTACTTGGTCGTCGCTGAGGGAGTTGAGCGGACAAAGACCTGGAACGGTTGAAAGCATCGAATCGGAGGAAAGCAATGGAATCGAACGGCAAGGCTTTGATCCAGATGCAAGAAGTGAAGAAGGTCTTCTACACCGAGGACGTTGAAACTCACGCCTTGGCTGGAATTCATCTCGACATCAAGAAAGGTGAATTTGTCTCCATCGCCGGGCCATCCGGCTGTGGCAAATCGACCTTGCTCTCGATCATGGGGTTGCTGGATACTCCGACCGATGGCAAGTACACTTTGAATGATTCGCCGGTGGAAGATCTCGACCTGTCCGACCGCGCCAGGATTCGGAACCGCGAGGTAGGGTTTATTTTCCAGAGTTTTAACCTGATTGGCGACCTCAGTGTCTATGAGAACGTCGAGCTACCGCTGACATACCGTGGTATGCCCTCCAGCGAGCGGAAGCAGAAGGCGCTCGAGGCGCTGAATAGAGTTGCCATGTCACACCGGACCCGGCACTACCCTTCGCAGCTTTCTGGCGGGCAGCAACAACGCGTGGCTGTTGCCCGCGCCCTGGCCGGCAATCCCACCATACTGTTGGCTGACGAACCCACTGGCAACCTTGATTCGAAGAACGGTGACGCGGTGATGGAACTGCTCCGGGAATTACATCGTGAAGGGGCAACCATCTGCATGGTGACGCACGACCAGCGGTTTGCGCAGTACGCTCAGCGGACTGTCCATCTATTTGACGGACGGATCGTGGACGAGAGCTTTGACGCCGAGCAAGCGGAGCTTGCCAGCCAGTAGTCCCTTCGCCCGCTCCATCGGAGCCGGCCGCGAATATTGCCAGCGGGGAAAATTGACCGTCCGCTCTTTCATGCTTTCGCTTTTAGCATCCGGTTCATTTCATCGTATGTGATCGAAGCTTGCGTGAGAGCCTCGTAAGTCCCGCCGGCCAGGAGTTCTTGCGCAACCCGGCGGAATGCGCCCATCGCCGCGCGCATTGGCCCTGATCCTAGACTTACACGCCTCACACCTAATCTTTCAAGGTCGCCAACCGGCGGCGCGCTGGGGCCAGCCAATATGTTGATAGGTCCCCGGATGCCTTGAACCAAGGCAGTGATAGTTTCCCGGCCGGCGACGCCGGGAATGAAGAGGCAATCAGCACCGGCCTCGCGGTAAGCATTGGCGCGGCTAATGGCCAAAGCCAAGCGTTCTTCAGGCTCGCCCACTTGATTCAGAAACACGTCCGTGCGGGCGTTGATTACCAGCGGAATCCCCGCAGCCTCCATGGCGGAACGGATGGCGCGGACCTTCTCCACAAGCAGGCTAACCGGAACCAGTGGCTCCTTTCCCCCGTGATTTGAGTCTTCAATATTCATCCCCACTGCACCGCTTTCCAGCACAAGCTGGGCGGTGCGCGCAGCCTCTTCGGGCGAGCCACCATAACCGGCTTCCATGTCCGCAGTCACGGGAACGGACACGGCTTGGGTGATGCGCCGGACCGCCTCCAGCATCGCTTCGCGAGGAATTTGCTCGCCGTCCGGATAACCCAAAGCGTTGGCAATTCCCGCACTCGTCGTGGCTACAGCGGGGAAGCCGAGTTGTTCAACAATGCGGGCGCTCGCCGCATCCCAGGCGTTGGCCAGAAGCAAAATGCGGGGGCCTTTGTGAAGTTCCAGCAAGCAACGAGCTTTCGATTTCAATTGGACGGAATCCATGATTCAACACCTCGCCACTTCAACTCCATTTATTTGAAAATCGTAACACAGGGTGGCCTTACGGCAGGAACTGTGTAGAATGTGGGTGGTGTCTCAGATTGCTTGCTGTAGCGGCGCTCTATGAGCGCCGAATTTTATTTATCAACACCTTCCGGCGCTCATAGAGCGCCGCTACAGCAAACTGAGACACTACCAGAATGTGCAAGTGCCTCTTCCAAACCTGAATCCGGCGTGAAAAGCGCTGACTTTAGGATTCGAGGGGCCTGAGTCGGCGGATTTTTCGGAGCATGTCCGCCGCCATGCCTCGAAGAAAGGGAGGCCCTCCCAGCCGCAGGAGGGGACGAT
>Ga0207416_1003126_pt1 | contig 16465 bp, 14 predicted proteins | sample PaiPotPPM11metaG_FD_184107 | JGI IMG/M metagenome (GOLD analysis project Ga0207416, IMG submission 184107) | Iron sulfur acid spring bacterial and archeal communities from Banff, Canada, to study Microbial Dark Matter (Phase II) - Paint Pots PPM... ...
CGCTCGGCGCGCGCGGCGGGGCGGGTGACGGCGGCGGGAAACGGGCCGCCGGGGTCGACGGAGACGACGGGGTCGACGCGGCGCGGGCGGCGGGGGTGCTGCGCACGGTCGCGCTGATCCTCGGCGGCGGCGACCGGGTGGGTGCCACCGAGACGGCCGGGGTTGGGGCCGGCGACGGCGGCGCGGAAGGAGCGGAGCTGTGACGGAGGACGCCGTGGGCGGCGGCGGCACGCCGGCGGCCGAGGACGAACGGCTGCGGCGCTGGCGGCTGCTGCTCGGCTCGGGCGCCGCGCCCGCGCTCGGCCTCGGGGCGCTGTCCGGGGACGACGCCGCGATCGACGGCGCGCTCGGCGCACTGTACGACGACGACGGGCCGGGACCCAGCGGGGCGGCCGGCGCAGGCAGTGCTGCCAATCATCGCGCCGACGGGCAGGCGACCTCGCGCGCGGGCGGGCTCGGCGGGTCGGCGCCGCGCGTCGCGCGGTGGCTCGGCGACATCCGCCAGTACTTCCCCTCGACGGTGGTGCAGGTCATGCAGCGGGACGCCATCGACCGGCTCGACCTGCGGGAGCTGCTGTTCGAGAAGGAGATGCTCGAGACCGTACAGCCGGACGTGCACCTGGTCGGCACGCTGCTGTCGCTGAGCCGCATCATGCCGGAGACCACGAAGGCCACCGCGCGCGTGGTCGTGGCGAAGGTCGTCGCCGAGATCGAGCGGCGGATCGCCGACCGGACCAGGTCGGCCGTGGCCGGCGCGCTGAACCGGGCGGCGAGGACGCGGCGCCCCAAGCCGCGGGACATCGACTGGAACCGGACGATCGCCGCGAACCTGGCCAGGTACGTGCCGTCGCACCGGACCGTGATCCCCGAGCGGCTCGTCGGGTACGGCCGCAGGCAGCAGGTCGCGAGCCGCGACATCGTGCTCGCCATCGACCAGTCGGGGTCGATGGCGTCCTCGGTCGTGTACGCGTCGGTGTTCGGCGCGGTGCTCGCGTCGCTGCGGTCGCTGCGGACGTCGGTGGTGGCGTTCGACACGTCCGTCGTGGACCTGTCTCCGCTGCTCAGCGACCCGGTCGACGTGTTGTTCGGCACCCAGCTCGGCGGCGGCACGGACATCAACCAGGCCGTCGCCTACTGCGAGACGCTGATCAGCCGGCCGCGTGACACGATCCTGATCCTCATCTCCGACCTTTACGAGGGCGGCGACGTAACGGCGATGCGGGCGCGGCTGACCGCGCTGCACGCCGCCGGCGTCCGCGTCGTGGCGCTGCTCGCGCTTTCCGACGACGGCACCGCCGCCTACGATCAGGGCAACGCCGCGTTCCTCGCCGCCGCGGGCATCCCGGCGTTCGGCTGCACGCCCGACGCTTTCCCCGACCTGCTCGCGGTCGCGATCCAGGGCGGCGACGTCGCGGCCTGGGCGCAGCGCGAGGACCTGGCCGGGCGCTGACGCTTCCGCTCGTACCGGGCGGGACCGCCGGCGCGTGCTAACGTAGCGCCCTATGGCGAACGGGCATGCGCTGGTGCTTGGCGGTGGCGGGGTCGCGGGGATCGCGTGGGTCACTGGGCTGCTCGCGGGCCTGGCCGAGGCAGGCCAGGACGTGACGGACGCGGACGTGGTCATCGGCACATCCGCGGGCGCGAATGTGGCCGCGCAGCTTGGCAGCGGGCTGTCCCTCGAGGAGCTGTTCGCCCGCCAGGTCGACCCGGCGCTGCAGTCGCGCGAGCTGATGGCGGTCATCGACTGGGAGAAGTTCGGCGCCGACGTCCAGTCCTACATGGCGGGCGCGACCACGCCGACCGAGCAGCTGCGCGGCTTCGGCCGGTTCGCGCTCGACGCGGACACGGTGCCCGAGCCGAAGCGGATCGCGGTGATCGAGTCGCGGCTGCCGTCACGGGAGTGGCCGGCCAAGCCGACGAAGCTCACCGCGATCGACTGCGCGTCCGGTGAGCTGACGGTCTTCGACGCGGCGGCGGGCGTGAGCCTGGTCGACGCGGTGGCCGCGAGTTCCGCGGTGCCCGGCATCTGGCCGCCGGTCACCATCGACGGCCGCCGCTACATGGACGGCGGCGTCCGGTCGGCGGACAACGCCGATCTCGCCGCGGGCGCCGCACGGATCACCGTGATCTCGCCGCTCGGCATGGACTCGCCGCTGCCCACGCCGATGCCGCTGCGCGAGGTCCTGGCCGGACTCAAGGACGGCGGGGCCAGCGTGACTCTGATCTCGCCCGACGAGGCGTCGGCCGCGGCCATCGGCGTCAACGCCCTCGACCCGGCGACCCGGGTGCCCGCCGCCACGGCGGGCCGCGCGCAGGGCCGGGCGGGCCTGCCGCCGGAGTTCTGACCGGGGGCCCTCACTGCCCCGTCTTGCCGTCGATCCGCTCGCGCAGCAGGTCGGCGTGCCCATTGTGCCTGGCGTACTCCTCGATCATGTGGAAGTAGACCCAGCGGACGCTCATGTCGACCTTCCGGTGAGTGTGGTAGAAGGTCTCGTCCAGGTCATGGCCAGCGGCGGCGCGGCGGGCGGCGTTGATCTCCGCCAGGTAGGCCGCGAAGTCGTGCTCCGCGTCGGCGGTCTCGACGTGGTCGAACTCGCCGTCGGGGTCGGCCTCGCTCGAGAACTGGAAGTCGATGTCCTCGTGGTTGACGCGACGGCGGAACCAGCCGCGTTCCACCTCGGCCATGTGGCGCACGAGGCCGAGCAGCGAGAGGCCGGACGGCGGTACGGCCCGCTGCCTGAGCTGCTCCGGCGTCAGGCCCTCACACTTGCCGACCAGCGTCTGGCGGTGGAAGTCGAGCCACGCCTCGAGCATCTGGCGCTCGCCGGCGACGGGCGGTACGCGGTCGCGGTCGGCCCGCGGTGCTGTCCATGACATGCGGCAAGCTTGGTGCCGCCCCCGGGCGCCTGGCAACTCATTTCCTGTCACACCCGTCAGCTGCTTCCCCGAACGCGGGTAACCGCGCGTCACAGACGGGCGAGCGTCGCCTCGTCGGGCACGCCGCCGAAGTACTTGGCGAGCACGGCACTGAAGACGTTCTGACCGGCGGCTAGCGTGCCGTCGCCTGGCGGGTCGGCGCCTGGCGGGGCGGCGGCTTGGAACAGGGTCATGGACGAGCGGAGCTTCATGGCGTCCACCGGGCCGAAGATCCGCTCCGCCGGCCTGCCGTGGGTGTCCGCGACGACCCGCGCGCACTCGCGCAGCCGCGGCCCGAGCACCGGGTGGGCGAGGTAGGCGCGCGCCTCGGCCACCGAGGAGATCGCGAACTCCCTGGCCATCGCGCTCAGGCCGAGGCCGGCGACCTGCGGGAACACGTACCACATCCAGTGGCTGGACTTGGCGCCCGCGCGCAGTTCGGCGAGGGCACGTTCGTAGGCGCCGCCCCGGTCTTGCGCCGACACGAACCGTTCGAGCCGGTAAGGATCGTCCATGCGTCTAGTGTGGCGCGGCGCGGCGGCAGCCCGACGCCCGGCCGCGGGTTAACCCGCGGCCGGGCGTAGTGAACCGGCTAACGTCACGACTGGTGCTCGTGCAGTTCCTCGATCACCCAGTCGACCATCACGGCCAGCAGGCAGGCCGAAGCGCCGAGCAGCAGCCCGATCCGTGCTTCCTTACCCATGGCATTCCCTTTCTGTCTGCACACTGACGCCTAGATCCTCCCGGCAAGGTTGGTGATGGCGTATCACCCGAACCGAGTGATTCTTTTCCGGGCCCCGAGGCGGGTGTTGCTGGTGAGACTGCGCGTCCGAGCGGTGTGCGGCGCTCGCCTCCGGACCGCGTCACTGTCGTGAAGGATCGCTTTTCATGCGGCACGGGCCCGGCCGCCCGCCGGCTGGCGGGCGCCGGGATCGCGGGTCATCCGGGGCAGCGGCCCCGCGGCGCCGTCCCGGTTACGGTGCTTTGCGGCGCTTTGCCCCGCGCCCCGGCCGACTGTTTTCTTCGTTGCGGGTCATCGGGGGCGTATATCGCCAATTCTGACACGCGATCACGGCTGGGCGGTGCAGTTGATGGTACTTTGTTCTATTTTGCATAGCTGGATTGGGTGCCGTCCGTGCTCTTTCCCTCGGTTGACCCGCGATCACGCGGGCAGGCGGGCGTGACCGGGGGGCGGGGAAGGGCCCGGCGACGGGCCGCGCCTGCCCGCCCTGCGGTCTGGCTGCCGCGGGTAGGCCAACCGCCCTCGCCGTTACCATCACGGGATGTGAGACAGAGCCCGGAAACTTTTCTTATCGCGGAGACTTTTTAGCGAGCCCGGTATAGCGAAAAATGTTCCGTCCTATATCGGGATGGCCGCTTCGGCCTGGTGCCTGCTTCGTCCATAGGCATATTGCGCCTTAGTTCGAAGGTGCGGTCGAACCCGAGCGGTGGTTTACCGCGACGTTGGCGGTGGTCAGGCGGAGGGGGCCGCGCCCAGGTAGCGGAGGACGGCGAGGACACGGCGGTTGCCGGCGTCGCCCTGATGGAGGCCGAGCTTGGCGAAGATCGAGTTGATGTGCTTGGAGACCGCGCTTTCCGTGATGACGAGGGTGACGGCGATCTCCGGGTTCGCCCGGCCCTCGGCCATGAGCGAAAGCACGTCGCGTTCCCGCTGGGTCAGCGCGGCGAGGGGGTCCGCGCCGCGGCGCAGCAGCAGCTGCGCCACCACCTCGGGGTCGAGGGCGGTGCCGCCCGACGCGACCCGGCGGAGCGCGTCGATGAACTCGGTGACGTCGGCGACCCGGTCTTTCAGCAGGTAACCGACGCCTTTGGTGTTGGTCGACAGCAGGTCGGTGGCGTACCGCTCCTCCACGTACTGCGACAGCACGAGGATCGCGATGTCCGGCCAGCGGCCGCGGATCGCCAGCGCCGCCCTGATGCCCTCGTCGGTGTGGGTCGGCGGCATCCGGACATCGCAGATCACGACGTCCGGCTGCTCGCGCTCGACGACGGCGAGGAGGGCTTCGCCGTCGCCGGCCGTCGCAACGACCTCAAACTGTGCGCTCTCCAGCAGCTTGACCAGTCCGGCGAGCAGCAGCACCGAGTCTTCGCCGATTACCACCCGGAGCCGCTGCTCGCCTTCCATGCCCGTCACCCTACCCTTGCGACTACTCGGCGCGAAGAGCGGTCGCGGGGCGGGTACGGGCGGCCCAGGTCGCCGGGAGGAGCGCCCCGAGCACCGCGATCCCCAGCGCGGCCAGCGACAGCAGCGCCAGCCGGGACACGGGGAACACGTTGGTGAAGCTGGCCGGGACGCCGGTGTGCGCGGTGGCGGCCATCGCGTGCAGCGTCGCCGTGTTCAGCGCGACCGCGGCGGGCGCCGCGATGGCCCCGGCGATCACCGCCGGGCCGACGACCCAGCAGATCACCATGACCACCACCTGCCCGGGCCGCATGCCGAGCGACTTGAAGATCCCGAGGTCGTGCACCCGGTCCCTGGTCGTCATCAGCACCGTGTTGAGCACCCCGAGCCCGGCCGCGATCGCGACCATCACCGACAGCAGCCCGATGAGGCCGATCGCGATGACGTAGAACTGGCCGCCGCCGTTCGACCCGCCCGCCGTGAAGGCGCCGTTGGCCCCCAGCCTCGCGTTGAGGGCCTGGTTGTAGGAGGCCGCGCCGACGCCCGGCTTGAGTCCGACGTTCCACTGGAAGAAGTTCGCCGCCACCGCGGTGCCCGGCAGGGTCTGGCCGGACGCGAGGAGGCGCGGTTGGCTCGACGGCATGAAGACCTCACCGACGATGCGCACGGTGACCGGCTTGGCCCCCGCGGAGACGTTGCCGGTGTAGACGGTCGCCGTGTCACCGACGGCGAGCCCGGTGTCTTTGAGGAACGAGGTGTTGACATCGACCTCACCGGGCGCGTCGTACCAGCGGCCGGTAATGACCGCGTAGCCCATCCACGAGCTTGGCCCGGTGAACACCCGCGTGTTGATGTCCTGCGCGACGCCGACCACCTTGACCTGGGTCAGGTACTCGGCGTCGCTGTGCGCGGTGCCCGGCTGCGCGTTGATCGCCGCGGCCGCGGTGGCAAACTGGGCGGCGCTCGGCACCGGGTTCGGCCCCTGCCCCTGGTAGTTCTGCTGGACCGTGACGGGCACCGTGGCCGACAGGGTCTGCGAGTCCCGGGCCTGGGTCAGCGAGGAGTGCAGGCCGACCGCGAAGATCACCGCGGTGGCGCCGAACGCGATCGCGGCGAGGGTCACCATGGTCCTGGCGGGCCGGGCGAACGGCGCCGCGAGGCCGAGGCCGACCGGGCGCGGCAGGTTGAGCCGGGCCGCCAGCCGGTGCACGGCGTAGCCACGGCCCGTGCTGGGCGCGCGGCCGGACGCGATCGCCTCGACGGCGGACAGCCGCCCCGCGCGCAGCGCCGGGCCGAGCGCGGCGAGCAGCGTGATGGCGAGCATGCCGACCGGTGCGAGCACCAGTGCCCAGAAGGGCACTTGCTGGCTGCCGACGCCGTACGCGCCCGCCGACTGGTGCAGCACGGGAGCGGCCAGCAGGTAGCCGCCGGCCACGCCGACGAGGCAGCCTCCGAGGGCGGGCCAGCCGACCCGGCCCAGGTAGACGGCCACCACCTGCGCCGGCGTGAGTCCGAGCGACTTGAGCACGCCGATCCGCTGGTACTGCGCGATCACCGCGCCGCTGATGACGTTGGCGACGATGAGCACCGCCATCGCCAGGCCGATGAGCGCGAACGCCAGCACGAACGGCTCCATGATCGCGGCGTTGTTGTTCTCGGACTGCTGCGCGGTGAGCCATGAGCCCCAGTCGAGCACCGTGCCGGCGGGCAGCGCCTTCTTAACCGCCGCCGCGTCGGCCTGCACCTGCGCCTGCGTCGCCGCATTGGTGAACCGGTAGAGCAGCTGGGCCGTCGGCTGGGTGCCGTGCGGCAGCAGGCTGGACAGCTCGCCGGGCGTCACCCAGCCGCCGCCGCCGGTGGAGTCGGTGATCGAGTTGGCGAAGCCGACGACGGTCAGGACCGGCTTGCCCGGCAGGCTGGTCGCCGTGAACGTGTTGCCGATCACCGGGCCGTTCCCTGGGTCGCCCGACGCCGGGTTTCCGGCGAGGACGACCTGACCCGGAGCGTCCGCCCAGTGGCCGGCGTTCAGCACCACGGTGTCGACGGGACCGCCGGGGGCGGAGCGGCCCACGAGGGTGGTCTGTCCCCAGGGCGTGCCCTGGAACTCAAGCGGAAGCGTGGTCTGGTCGAAGGGCCCGGCCATGGCCGTGACCCCGGCGACGTGCGCGGTGGCCGCGAGCTGCGCGGCGGTCGCGCCCGCCGGGTTGGCGGTGACCGTCAGGTCCGCGCCGTTCTGGGCGGCGAACGCCCTGGTGAAGGGCGAGTTGTTGGCGTTGAGCAGCGCCAGGCCCAAGGTGGCGGAAGCGGTCGCGATGAACAGCACCGCCACGATCACGACGGCCTGCACCCGGTGCCGCAGTATCCCGCCCGAGGCGGTGCGCACCACGCTCAGCCAGTTGCCCGCACCGGGAGCGTCCGGCCCGCGGCCGCTCGGCCCAGGACCGTCAGGCACAGGGCCCTTTCCCTGGCCGTCGGGCCTGATGGCCGCCGACGCCCGCGAGGTGCCCGTTCCCCAGCTCACCGGTACACCCCCGCCCCGGTGGCGGTCCCCGTGTTGCCGGCAACCTGACCGTCCACGACCTGGCCGTCCACGAGCCTGATGGTGCGCGCGGCGTAGCGGACGGCGAGCGCGGGATCGTGGGTGACCAGGACCAGCGTCTGGCCCGCGGCGTTCAGCTCGGTGAGCAGGCGGCCGATCTCCTGGCCGGTGGCGGTGTCGAGCGCGCCGGTCGGCTCGTCGGCGAGCAGCAGCTCCGGCGAGTTGACCAGGGCCCGCGCGATCGCGACCCGCTGCCGCTGACCGCCGGACAGCCGCGCCGGGTAGTGGTCCTTGTGCTTGTCGATGCCGAGCCGCGCGAGGAGCTCGGCCGCCTGGGCCCGCGCGCGGCGCCGGGAGGCGCCGGCCAGCTGGGCGGGAAGCAGCACGTTGTCCTCGACGGTGAGGTCGTCGAGCAGGTTGAAGAACTGGAAGATGATGCCCACGTGGCGGGCGCGGAAGCGGGCCAGGGCGCTCTCGCCGAGTGCGTCGATCCGCTGCCCGGCCACGGTGACCGTCCCGCTCGTGGGCCGGTCGAGGCCCGCGATCAGGTTGAGCAGCGTTGACTTCCCGCTGCCGGACGGCCCCATGATGGCGGCCACCTCGCCGTTCGCCACGCTCACAGTGACGTCGGCGAGCGCGGGCGGCGCGCCCGTCTGGTAGGCCTTGGTCACGCCGTCAAGCCTGATCACGTCGCCGGGCACGCCCGGCGCGTCCTGCATTCGTCTCATCGGAGGTCCTCTCAGGGGGGACAAGTTCGTGGGGCTGGTGCCCGGTCGCCGCGTCAGTGCTTCCCGCACTCGCCGCTCCGTTGCGCCGGCCGGCAGGCGCCGGCCGACCATGCCGGTAACGATGTCAGCGGCCGGCGCTGCGCGCAGTAGCGGTCAGTTCCGAATCGGGGGTGCAGCTAGGTACACCCAGAAACGGAACCGCGCTGTATGGGCAGGCCCTGGGCGGCCGGAATAGCGTGGTGGGCATGGACAACACGGTGGATAGACAGGACACGGCGCCCGCCAGGCGGCGTCGCCGCGTGCCGTGGTCGCCGCGGGCGTGGGGCGAGGCGGTCTACCTGGCCGCCGGAATCCCCGTGCAGATCGTCGCGGGGGCCATTTTCGCGGGCATGATCTTGTGGTCCCTGGCGATACGCGGCCCGAAGACGCCCTTGTATCTCGTGCTTATCTGGGTAGCGGGCATCGCGCTGATCCTGCTGCTCACCCCCGTGCTCACCCGCGTGCACCGGCACCGGATGCGGACCACGGCCGGCATCGAGATCCCCCCGCAGCCGAAATGGCGGGACCTGATCGCCGCGCAGGGCATCGCGGAGCTGCTGCGCTCGGAGTCGACCAGGCGGCAGCTCTTCTACCACCTGCTGATCGCCCCCTTGCTCGCGGCGGCGGCGATCATCGCCGTCGGGTTGTGGCCAGCCAGCGTCGCCACCACGGTCGCCTCCGCCATCGCGTGGTCTCACCATGCGTCGTACGCGCCCGGCCAGAACGAGATCAAGAAGGGGACCGCGATCGCCCTGACGTTCGTCGGCGTCATCGGCCTGTTCATCGCCCCCTGGCTCACCAGCGGTGTCCGCTCCCTTGACAAAAGGGCCGCGCGGGCGCTGCTCGGACCGAGCCGCGCGGACGAGCTCGAGCACCGGGTGGAGCAGCTGACCGAGACCAGGGCGGGCGTCGTCGACGCGGCCGACGCCGAGCGGCGCCGGCTCGAGCGAGACCTGCACGACGGAACGCAGCAGCGGCTCGTGTCCCTCGCCATCAACCTCGGCATGGCGCGGGCGCAGGCCGAAAGCGCCGACGACGCGAAGCAGGCGATCGCGGAGGCGCACGAAGAGGCCAAGGCCGCCCTCGCCGAACTGCGCGACCTCATCCGCGGCCTGCACCCGGCCGTGCTCGAGGACCGTGGCCTCGACGCGGCCCTGTCCGGCGTCACCGCCCGGATGCCGATCCCCGTCCGGCTGACCGTGGACCTGCCGCGCCGGCCGGCGCCGGTGATCGAGGCGGTCGCCTACTTCGTGGTGTCCGAGGGGCTGGCGAACATCGTCAAGCACGCTCAGGCCACGGAGGCCGCCGTCTTCGTCCAGCGGTCCGGCGACCGGCTGCACGTCATCGTCACCGACGACGGGGTCGGCGGCGCCGACCCCACCAGGGGCACCGGCCTCGCCGGACTGGCCCGGCGCGCCGCGTCCGTCGACGGGACCCTCGAAATCGACAGCCCGCCCGGCGGGCCGACCCTCCTCACCGTGGACCTGCCATGCAACCGCTAACTGCCTCCCCCCAACGTCCCCAGGCGACCCGCGGCCGCTGGATCTGGGTGCTCACCGGCACGATGACCTTCGTCGCGATCGGGACACTTGGCGGCCTAGGCATCGCCAGGGCCGAGTTCACGCCCGCCGGCCCGCTGCCGAACTTCACCCTCCCGGTACAGACCTTTACCGTGACCCAGCCGGTGACCGCCCTGAACGTGGAGAGCTACGGTGCGCCGATCAAAGTGACCACCGTTCCCCGCGGCCCGGTGCGGATCGCCGAGCAGATCATGTACCAGCAGACTCGCCCGGCCGTGACCCGCACCGTCGCTCACGGGCTGCTCACGCTCGCGGCGCCCGCGTGCGCCAACTCCGACTGCAGCGTCGCCTTCTCCGTGACCGTGCCGTCCGGCGTCACGGTCACCGCCACCGGGGACGGCGGCGGGGTGACCGTGGTCGGCACCGGGGCCGCGAACATCGACTCCGGCGGCGGCCCCGTGTACGCGGCCAGCATCGGCGGGCCCCTCACGGTGCACGCCGAAGGCGGCGGGGTGACCGTCACCGGCGCGGCCGGCGCGGACCTGGACTCCGGCGGCGGTCCGGTCACCGCGACCGGCATCACCGGCAAGCTCACCGTGCAGGCCGAGGGCGGCGGGGTAACCGTCTCCCGCGTCCCCACGGCGAGCATCGACTCCGGCGGCGGCCCCGTGTACGCGGCCAGCATCGGCGGCGCGCTGTCGGTGTCCGCCGAGGGCGGCGGGGTGACCGTGACCGGCGCCGGGTCGACGGACATCGACTCCGGCGGCGGGCCCGTCACCGCGAGCACGATCAACGGCTCGCTCGGCGTCCGCGCCGAGGGCGGCGGGGTCCAGGCGACCAACGTCACCGGGACGCTGACCGTCGACACCGGCGGCGGGCCGGTGTCCGCCACCGGCGTCGCCTCGTCCTCCGCGACGGTGCAGGCCGAGGGCGGCGGCGTCACGATCGGGTTCGTCACCGCGCCGGTCTACGTGCGCGTCGACACGGGGGGCGGCGACGCCTCGCTGTCCGTGCCGGGCGGCCCCTACGCGGTCACCGCCGACAGCGGCGGGTCTAGCGAATCGGTGCTGGTAGGCACCAGTTCCAGCGCGACCCGCGCGATCAGCGTCAGCACCGAGGGCGGCAACCTGTCGATAGCGCCGGCGTAACGCCAGCCGCCCGCCGCGCGCTCCGGACTGGGGCGCGCGGCGGGCGGTTCTGCGACCTTGACGGTCATGGGCCGGCCGCGTTTAACACGCAACCGTTCGGGATGATCGGTTGTGTTCTTTCGTGTTCTGGTGCCGCTACCGGGCGATGAAGATCATGCCCTCGGTGAAGAGCGACGGGCCTGACAGCTTCACCGGGGTGAGCGCGCCGGTCTTCATGTTGGTCGTGGCCAGGTAGTTGGCGGGGAAGCCGGGTGCCGGGCAGGTAGCCGGGGCGCTGTTGGAGCCGCACGGCGTGACGGACGAGTACATGGTCCCCTCGGTGAACTTGCCCGTCACCACGTCGACGGTGTCGTTCGTCTGGTCCGTCACGTAGAGCGCGCCGTGCTCTTCCGTCGCCCAGGCGCTGTCGTCGACCGATGCGGGCAGGTGCAGCGCCGTCAGGTGCTGGTGCCAGCCCGTGAAGTGGTCGAAGATCAGTTCCTGGTCGCCCTGGGAGTCCAGCATGAAGTCGCCGGCGTACCGGGGGGCGGACCACGGCACGACCTCGCTGGAGTCGGGGTCGGTCAGCGCGAGGTCGATCGTCTTGCCCGCGGCGCTGCCGTTGGCCTGGTACGCCGACGCCTCGTCGTAGTACAGCGCCCCGACGGTGGCCACCTTGGTCCCCCGGTCGAGCGACACGACGTAGACCGCCGGGTACTTCGCGTTCGGGGCGGCGGCACCACTGGTGCCGGGCGCGGACGCGGAGATGTACAGCTGGCCGTGGTAGACCGAGATGGCGTCGGTGCCGCCGTTGTGCGGCAGCGGCTTGTTGTAGGAGTAGTGCGTCGCGGTGCCGCTGTACGGATCGATCGTGTAGAGGCTGGAGTGCGCGTCCTCGTTGATGGTCGCGATGACCTTGCCGGTCTGCGGGTCGGCGGTGAGGCCGTCGCACTTGCCGACGAGGTCCCACTGCGCGACCTCATGGCCGGACAGCGTGAACTCGACGATCGTGGAGTCCAGGTTCCCGTCCTTCGACGCCTGGCCCTGCGGGCCGACGCCGTTCTGGAAGGTCACGAAGACGTCCCGGCCCAGCTGGGTGATGTCGTCCGGGCTGGTGAGGGTCTCGGTGTGCGCGGTCCCCGTCCCGTTCGGGCGGAACGAGTGGTGCAGCTTGTCGCCGTAGGCGATCCGCGTCACCTGGAGCGGTTTGGCGGCCGCGACGCTGCCCGTCGCTGCGGCCCGGGTTGCGGTAGAGGCAATGGCCGGGGCGGCGAGCGCACCGGCCGCCGCCAGCACGCCCACGCCGGCCACGGTGGCAGCGGCGGCGAACGTCTTGGCGTTGCGCTTGCTATCTGGGGTTTTCACATCTGCACTATTACGCTGCGGCCGTGACATCCGGGGCCGCGCGACCCGAAGGTCAGGTGAACGGATGGCGTCTGGTACTGGTCTCGACTCTGTGCGTCTGGTTAAGGATGCCGCGTTCGCCTAGCGGCGCGGGTCGATGTGGATCTTGGTTCCGGCGCCGGGATCCAGCCGTCCGGCGAGCGCCTCCGCCGCGCGGTCGAGGCCGACGAGGACCTGCGCGAGCGGCCCAGGGTCCACCCGGCCGTCGGCGTAGTGCTCGATGGCGGAGGCCAGGCCCGCCGACGCGCCGAGGATCCCCACCGCCGTGATGTCGTTGAGCGCGACGTCGCGGCTGTCGATGGGGCTGGCCTTCCCCGCGAGGCCGATGTACACCATCCGGCCGGCCGGCTCGACGTACCGCAGGGCGAGCGCGGGGACCGCCGCGTCGCCGGTGCAGTCGATAACGCCGTCGTAGGTTCCGTCCGGCAGGTCGGCTTCCGTCCAGTAGCGGGTCGCGCCGAAGCTCTTCGCGAGTTCCTCGCGCGCGGGGTCGAGGCCGACCACGTCGACGTCCGCGCCCGCGGCGCGCGCGAACGAGACCGCGAGCAACCCGATGCTGCCTGGCCCCCAGACAAGCAGCCTCCGGCCGGGCGCCGCCTCGGCGGCCAGCACGGCGCGCAAGGCGTTGCCGCCCGGCTCCACGAGGGCCCCGGCCCGGTCGTTGACCGCGTCGGGCAAGCGGTGCAGGCTGCCGACGGGGACGAGCAGCTTCTCGGCGAGGGCGCCCGGCCAGCCGGTGATGCCGATCTCGCTTCTGCTGGCGCACACGTGGTGCCGCCCGGACGCGCACCGGCGGCAGTGACCGCAGCCGAGCATGGTGTCGCCGGTGACGCGCGTGCCGAGCCAGCCCGCTTCGGCCGCCGACCCGACGGCGGAGACGGTGCCGCACCACTCGTGCCCCGGGCACAGCGGGAAACGCGACTTCCCCTGCTCGAAATAGGCCAGCTCGCGGGTGAAGAGCTCGACGTCAGTGCCGCAGATGCCCACCTGGTGGACGTCGACCACCACCTGGCCGGGGGCGGGAACCGGCACCGGGACGCGCCGCACGCTCGCCGACCTGGTGCCGTCGATAACCAGGGCGCGCATCAGACCCGCCATCGCGGCCCCTCCGTCATCATCCGGTTGTGTTTCCCCGCCGTTTTCAGGATAGTGGCCGGAGTGTCACAGCGGCAGACCATGCGGGCGACCCAGATGCCGCGAAACGCGCGTGCTATGCGGAGGGGCGGAGTTGGGCGGCCTGGTCGCGGATTCGGGCGGACAGGGCGCGCTTTTCTGAGTCGTCGAGCCAGGTGGCTTCCACGCTGTCGGCGGCCAGGTCGACCATCTGGTCCCAGGTCCAGTTCCAGGCCTGCGCGCAGGTGGCGTACTCGCGGGCCAGGTCCAGGTCCGTGAGGGCGGGGTCGTCGGTGTTGACCGTGACCAGGACTCCGGCCTCGCGCAGCGCGGGCAGCGGGTGCCGGGCGACCGTGCTGTAAGCATTGGCGATGACCACGTTCGAGGTCGGGCACATCGTCAGCGGGATGCGGCGTTCGGCGAAGAGGCTGACCAGGCCGGGATCCTCGATGAGCGAGAGGCCGTGGTCGATCCGCTCGGCGCCGAGGCCGATGGCCACCACGCCCACCGCGGCCGCCGGGGAGTTCTCGCCCTGGTGGCCGGTCCTGTGCAGGCCCGCCACGGTGGCCTCGCGGTAGGCGGGGGCGAACGACAGGGGGTCCACGTTGAGTTCGGTCGAGTCCATGCCGATGCCGATGACCCGGTCCGTGCCCGGCGCGCCCGCCCGCCGCAACTCGATCAGCTCGGTGATCAGCTGGAGCCCAGCCTCGCCGCCGAACGCCTTGTCCATGTCGACGATCACCTTGGTCTGGCTGCCCGTCTCGGCGTCGCCGGCCGCGATACCCGCGGACAGGCCCTCGAGCACGGACCCGAGGGTCTGCCCCGCCGCCAGGTGCCTGGCGGGAGTGACGAAGACCTCCGCGTAGACCCGGCCCGCCGCGGCGCCGTCGAGCACCGACTCGTAGCCGAGCCGTTCCCAGTCGCTGCGGTCGTGCAGCACCGACTGGACGAGCCAGAAGACCTTGAGGAACTCATCGAGCGACCCGTACTGGTAGAGGTCGCGAACGTCGCCGGCCGGGAGCGGCACGTCGTTCTTCCTGGCGAGCTCCACCACGGTCCGCGGCCGCATCGTGCCCTCGACGTGGCAGTGCAGCTCCACCTTGGGCAGCGCCCGGAGCGCCGCAAGGAGCGACGCGTCAGCCGACTCAGTCATGGCGGTTATCGTAGCCAGCCCACGGCCGTCCGTGCTTGATCACACGGGACATCTCATGTCAAATTCGTAGCGAGGCGATCACGACCTGTTATCGTTGCTTCGACCCCCCGCAGACGAGCGTGGAGAAGACCGCAATGAACGCGCCGATCACCGAGGAGCCTGAGCGGCCCGCCGACCCGCTGCCTCCGCCGACCGCTCTACCTCCCAACACGGGGCATCCGGGACGCAGCAGGCTCGCGGCCGCGGTCCTCGCCGCCGGCCTGCTGCTGATCGCGCTGAACCTGCGCATCGGCGTCGCCTCGGTCGGGCCGGTCCTGACCAGCATCCGCGACGACCTGCACCTCTCCGCGACCGTGGCGAGCCTGCTCACGACGATCCCGGTCGTCGCCTTCGGCGGCTTCGCGTTCCTCGCACCGTGGCTGACCAGGCGGCTGGGCCTGCACGAGCTCCTCGGCCTCGCCATGGCCGCCCTCGCCGTCGGCATCGGGCTGCGCCGTCAGCCGAGCCTGGCCAGCCTGTTCGCGGGCACGGTCATCGTCGGCGCCGCGATCGCGATCGCCAATGTCGTGATGCCCGCCGTGATCAAGCACGACTTCCCGCACCGGGTCGGCCCGTGGATGGGCGTGTATTCGACGTCCCTGTTCCTGAGCGCCGCCATCGCCGACGGGCTGACCGTGCCGCTTCTGCCGCTCGCCGGCGGCCACTGGCGCCCGGCACTCGCGCTGTGGGCGTTCCCCGCGGTCGCCGCCTGCCTGCTCTGGCTTCCGCAGTTCTTCCGCGCGGCCGGCCCGCCCGCACCGCCGCGCGAGGCTGTGTTTGGAGGCACGGGCGGCGCGTCCCCCGCGCCGGGAGAGCCGTCGTTCCGGGCGATCCTCACCGATCCGGTGGCGATCGCGCTGACCGCGTTCATGGGCATTCAGTCCACGGGCTACTACGTGACGCTGACGTGGTTGCCGACCCTGTTGCAGGACCACGGCATGGACGCGCACAGCGCGGGCTGGATGCTGTCCTATTCGGCCTTCCCTGGCATCGCGGCCGCGCTGGTGAGCCCGGCGCTCGCCCGGCGGGTCCGGCCGACCTGGCTGCCGATCGTGATCTCCGTGCTCTGTTACGCCGCGGCGTACGCGGGCCTGGCCGTCGCGCCGACCAGCGCGCCCTACCTGTGGATGACCGTTCTCGGCCTTGGCCAGGGCGCCTCGATCAGCCTCTCGCTGAGCTACATCGCCTGGCGCTCGCCGGACGTCAGGCACACGGCCCAGGTCTCGACGATGGTCCAGGGCTTCGGCTACCTGCTGGCGAGCCTCGGCCCGATCGTGATCGGCGCGGTCCACGCCGCCAGCGGGAGCTGGACGGTCCCGCTGGCCGTGCTCGGCGCCCTGCTGGTGCCGCAGCTGATCACGGGTGTCCTCGCCAGCCGCGAGCGTCTGGTGCTGGCCCGGCACGAGGACACCGCACCAGCGCCGGAAGCGGCCGATGACCCGGTGGCGGACGAACCAGCGGCCGACGAGACGAGCGGCATCCCCTGGGACTGGTTCACCCCGGCAGTCCGCGCGGAGCAGCCGAGGCCGTAGCGAGGCTCTCGGGGCCGGCGGGAGTGAAGGTCTAGCATTCGGGTGAGCGTGGAGAACGCTTCCGTTCGGGCGAGAGATTGACCTTGACTTGATCTTTGGGGGCATGGTGGCGGGACCGAGGGCCGACCTGCTGGTGCGGAACGCGAAGCTGGTCGCGACCTGCGACGCGGCCGGGCGGGAGCTGGGCGGCGGGTGGGTCGCCGTGACGGGCG
>Ga0207416_1003127_pt1 | contig 16465 bp, 14 predicted proteins | sample PaiPotPPM11metaG_FD_184107 | JGI IMG/M metagenome (GOLD analysis project Ga0207416, IMG submission 184107) | Iron sulfur acid spring bacterial and archeal communities from Banff, Canada, to study Microbial Dark Matter (Phase II) - Paint Pots PPM... ...
CGGGCAGGGGCGGTGCCGCTCCGGATGAGGGCACGCAGGTCGTGGCGTTCGCCGTCGGTCAGGGTCACGCGAAAGCGTTTCGTTCTCATGCCGTTCAGCATGCCAGACGCTTGCCATAACCGACAGACCCTCGCTGACTAGCTACTAGCGGTGTATCCAGCACGGCGACCATCAGGCGTGCTCCTCGCGGTCGGCCGGCGTTGCGATCGGCAGAGAAACCGCGCCCAACGGCTCCGGTCGCGCGCGGCGCGCCAGCCGTTCCGCTGCGGCGCCGCTCAGATAGCCGGCCGTGGTAAACGCGAGCCCGGCCACGATCGCGCCGGCGCGGGCGAAGGCGGCGCCGTCGCGCTGGCCGACACCGTGCGAGACGGCGCGTAGCGTGGCGACAGGCAGTACCGCGGCCGCCTGGCGCCGCTCGCTGGCCAGACCGGCCTGTGCCCGGACCAGCCGCGAGACGCGCGCCTTCGAGAGCCCTTCCGCGTAGCAACGCTGGCGAAAGTAGCGCCAGGTGGTGCGTGTCGCGGGCACGCGGTGCTGCACGACCGCGCGGGGCTCGTACAGCAGCAGGCTGCCCGGCCAGCGCTGCGCCAGGCGGATGCATAGCTCCGTCTCCTCGCAGCCCAGCGGCCGCGTGCCGACCCGTCCGATTTCGTGGCGAAAGCCGCCCAGGGCGCGCAGCGCCTCGGCCCGGAAGGACATATTGCAGCCGATCAAGTTGCGCACCGGCGCCGGTCGCAGCGGCAGGCCCGCGTAGCTGCAGCCCATCACCCAACGGAACTCTGCCGGAAACCAACGGACCTGCTCAACCTCCCACAGCGGCTCGATCGCGCCGCCGACGCCGAGCACGCGCGCCTCGGCAAACGGTTTGCCAAGATAGGCCAGCCAATCGGCGTCGGCCACGGCGTCGTCGTCAAGAAAGGCGACGATCTCACCCTGCGCGACGGCGATGCCGCAGTTCCTGGCGCCGGACAGGCCGCGCTGCTCGGTGTTGGTGACGGCGACGACGCCCGCCAGCTCGCGGCAAACCTGCTCATACAGCGACGCGTTGTGATCGACGACCACGATCACCTCACCGGCGGGTGCACGCTGCGCCTGCGCCGAGGCGACGGCCGCGACGAGCTGATCCCAGCGTTCCTCGCTGTACGTGCAGATCACAACGGAAGTACCGAGCAACGTGCGGCTCCAGTCCGGCGCGAGCGTGGCGTCCGTACAGAGTCAGGCGTCGGATTGCGACGGTCCAAGCGTATGCGGCGCCGGCTGCTGCCGCCGGAAGCGCTCGCGCAGGATCGTGCGCAGCACGCGGAAGCCGTCCGGAACCGTACGCAGGCGGCTGCTGCCGTAGACGCGCTTCGCTTCGAAGCTCGGCACCTCGGCGACGTTCAGGCCGGCGCGCAGCGCGCGGACGTTCATCATCGTCTCGATCTCGAAGCCGTCGCCGTCGAGTTCGAGCACGTCGAGATGGCGACGCCAGAAGGCGTTGTAGCCGTAGCACAGGTCCGAGTAGCGGCCGCCGAAGGCCAGCCGGACGAGCAGGACGAAGCCGGAGTTGCCCAGGCGGCGGTAGAACGGCATATCCGACGTGCCGCCGCCCTGCAGGAAGCGGGAACCCTTCACGAAGTCGGCGCCGGTGCGCAGCAAGCCGACGCAGGCAGGTTAGGCACTCTAATTACATGGGTCGGCCCAGCACTGCATGAATTACCTCGCAGACGTGATCCACGTCCGTCAGGTCCATGGTATTGAACATCGGTACACAAAGCACCTGATGCGCGAGGCGTTCCGTCACCGGGAGCGAGGTCAGGGCGAACGCCTGATAGGCGCGCATCAGGTGCGCCGGATGAAAGTAGCGCCTGGTCTGGATCCCCGCGCTTGTGAGCGCAGTTTCGACCGCATCGCGCCCCTGCTCAAATACAATGCCAACGTCCTTGTAGACACTGCGGTCGCGGTCGGATACACGTTGAAACCGGACGCCGTCGAGGCTCGCGAGGTTGTGCTGGTAGCGGGCCATGATCGCCGTGCGACGAACCACGGCATCCTCAACCGTAGGTAAGGTCAGACAGGCCAAGGCAGCGTGAATCTCGCTCATCTTGCCGTTTAGCCCAACGTAGTGGGACTCATAATCACCGGAGAAACCATAGTTGCGGAGATAGGCGAAGCGCTCGGCGAAGGCAGCATTCTGTGTCGTAACCAGCCCGCCTTCCGCACTCTGCACCAGCTTTGTCACGCTGAAGCTGAAGACCTCGATATCACCAAGTCCGCCGACCATGCGGCCGCGATACCGAGCACCGTATGCCTGGGCCGCGTCGAAGAGAACTGGCCGTCCGGCGGCAGCCTCTCGCAGAGCATCGGCATCGCACGGAGTGCCGAACACGTGCGTGCCAATGACCAACGCCACATCCTCCGTCATCTGCAGCGCGACGGCGCGTGGATCGATGCAGAAGGAGTCTTGGTCCACATCGCAGAACACCGGCCGCAGCCGGTTCCAGATGACTGCGTTCACTGTCGAATTGAACGTGAACGAAGGAACCAGCACGGCGGACCCCGTGGGGAGTTGCAGAGCCGCGATCGCCAGGACCAAGCCGATGTCGGCACTGACGACCGCATTCGCGTAGGGGACGGAGAGGTACGTCCTGGCAAGCTGCTCGTACCGGCGGACGAACGGTCCCCAGTTCGTAAGCGCCCCCGTATTCCAGATCTCGCGCAGCGAGGAGGTGAAGTCGTTGAGATCCGGCAATTCCGGCTGAAGAAGAGGTAGCCTTGGCCCATCGACCTGGCGCTCAAGAGGGAACGCTTGCCGTTCACACGGATCCAGGCTCATTCCAACCCCCCTCTACGGTATTGACTTTGCAGAGGTATCAAGAGCGTGAGAGAAATGTCATAGTTTGGCAGATTCGATCTATGCATCACGCCTGGGCCGATATGGACCCGATGCCCGGTTCAGCCTCGCGAAGAGCCTCCACCTGTCCCACCCTCAGCTCACCGGCTACCAGGCATGTCTTCCCCAGCGTGGCTCCGCAACCCGGTGAGGAGCACTTGATGGCTGCCGCCGGCAGAGGCCTGCACGGCTTACACACGTACAGGAACGTCTTCCTGGATCGGGTCGAAGATCGTCGAGAGGGCGCTGAACGCCGGCCGCACCTGCTCCAGCAACTCCATCCAGCGGATGTTGTAGTATCTGGGATGGAAGAGTTCCTCCGCTGGCATGGGAGCGAACCGCCGAGTCAGCGCTCGCGCCCCATCTGCGGGTGTAATGTCCGCCCGGATACCAAGTTGCCGGCACAGCTTGGCGCCGGAACAGCGATAGCTCCGCACAATCTTCGGCAACGGACCATCCACAAGCGTGACCGCTCGGCCACGCTCGCGCAGGGCATCGGTGACATCATCGGCGAGATCGCGCACCGAGTAATTCCCCTGGACGGCATTGAAAATCTGGCCTGCCACGGTGGCGCGCGGCGCTTCGAGACACGCGATCTGGATGTCGGTCAGATCTTCAATGCTGATCAAGGGACGCCACATGGCGCCGCCGCCATGCAGGGTAAGTTCACCGCGAGCCAGTCCATCTTTCACGAAAGCGTTTACTACCAGATCGAAGCGCATACGATCGCTCACCCCAAATACCGTTGCCTGGCGCAGGATCACTGGCTCCAGGCCGTTGCCAATCTCACTCAGCAACGCCTCTTCTGCCCGGAACTTCGAGATCGCATAGGCACCGCGTGGCCTGAGCGGAGCGCGTTCATCGAAGATGGCCGCGCCGGCGCCACTATCATCGTATAGTGAACAACTGCTGCCGAACACCAGCCGGCGAACGCGCCGCGCTGTACACAGGCGCGCCAGACGCGCGGTTGCCAGTACGTTCATCTGCCAATTCGCATCGGGGTTGTATTCGCTCGTCGGGTCATTTGAGAGGCCAGCGAGATGCACGACGGCATCGATCCCATTCAGTACCGTTTCCGGCATCTGCCGTACGTCATCGTTGACCAGTTCGACGCCCGGTTGCCCTGCGTAGGCTGGCAATCCCCAAAACATACGGTCCAGCACGCGGACCTCGTGCCCGCGCGCCAGGAGCTTGGGAACGAGCACACTGCCGACGTACCCGGCGCCCCCGGTTATCAGAATATGCATGCCAATTCCTCCCAGCTCATCTCATAGACAGGGCATGACACGCCCGGCGAGAGGCAGCTATCGTCCATCGGACTCCGGCCACTGTTCCGCTGGCAGACCGCCGCGCCGGATCTCGTCATCAGGAACGACGGCAGGTGCGGATCCGCCGGCGCTGAAGCCGCTCGCCCACGCCGTTCAAAAGCCTGACCGCTCCCAGACGCACCGCCTACATTATTACCTTTCCGCAACATATGTCGATACCTATCCGCAACGATCTGTTGTATCCTAGCATTACTGGTTTCGCGTGTGAATAGCATGAGAGCGCAGAATCTGTCAACCTTTTTTGGGTGATTACGGACTTGACAAACCCTGATATAAAGTGCACGCTGGCTAATGGTACATAGCAAGAACGGGGCACGATTAGCGCCCCGTTCTTTTGGTTGGTTTCCGCTTGCGCGGCGGGCGGCTGCCCTGCATCGCCGCCTTCTCCGCTGGTGTTGGCGGATCCGTCTTCAGCCATGCCTGTACGAGTTCCGGGAAAGGGCGATCGTTCACTGATAGCCGGCTCGCGTCCACCTGATCGGGCATCACTAGCCTGTCATTACGTTACAACAATTGCCTTCGGATGCGACTGATTCAGTAGTCAGCCGCTTGCAGGATATGTTAAAGTCGGTCAACGGGAGTGGCTGGGGCCAGCCCGGAAAGCTAAGACCCCAGCCCTCACGCTGTGTCGGTATGGCCGGGTGGACAAACGGCAAGTCGCGGACCTGGCAAAGTTCGAGTTACCGGTTCGATTCCGGTCCCGGCCTCATACCGATTAGGAGGGGTGGCAGAGCGGTCGATCGCGCCCGACTTAGGATCGGGTGGGGGCTGTGTGGGCAGTCCCTCACGAGTTCGAATCTCGTCCCCTCCGCCAGTACAACATACCGCCCTAGGGCGCAAGGGCTATGGCTAGGCGTCGCAATGTTTGCGAAGGGAGTCCGCATCATGAGTACCGCCATTGTGAAATCACTCCGTGCGGAGCTGGACAAGATCGCGTCAGAGATTGAGATCCTGTCACGACGGGCCGAAAGTTTCCGCGCTGTGATTGCACACTATGAGGAGCGTGGCGAATCTGAGGATGCGACACCGCCGGCAAAGGAAATGCGCAACGCGATCTTGGGCATCTTGGAGGCGGAGGGTAAGCCCCTCCACTACAGGACGATCCATGAGCGCCTGCTGTCCGCTGGGATCACCGTTGGCGGGAAGAACCCAGTTGCCAACGTGGGCGCGCATCTGTCCATCGATAGCCGTTTTGAGAATGTCGGGCGCGGCCTGTGGGCGCTGAAACGCTGGGGGATGAATCATACTCGGCAGCCGATGGCCGAAAGGCTGCTTCGGCATGAGGCACCTGACACGGATCTGCCGAGCAACGAAGCTCACAGCGACGATCCACCCGATGCCCTCCAAACGCTGGAATCTGCGGACGGCACGCCCTCTCCGTTGCCGTTTAACGGCTACCGTTCTGTGGCATCCCGGTAGTGAAGGCGCTTGCCCGTCGTCTGCTTGATCGCTTTGATCGTCCGCTCGCCATCCTTGAGATCGCGGGTGTTGTAGCGGAAATCGAATTCTGCCAAGTAGCGATCGAGATGAACGGCACTGACGTGGTGATGCGTGCCATCGATCGACCGCTTCAGTTGAGAAAAATACCCCTCGGCTAGGTTCGTATACACATCGCCTCGCACGTATTCATCTTTGGAATGGTTCACCGTCTCGTGCGAGGCGAACTCCTTGCCCACATCTGCGTACCCACCGAACGAGTCGGTCATCAGGCGGGTTTGCGGATCGATGTGCTCGCGCAGAATCGGGGCCAAGGTCTTGCCGGAAACCGTCCCCTGCAACACCTGCGAGCGCACGTCACCGCCGCGCTGGATAAGACTCACCACGGCTGTCTTGTCTTTGCCACCCGTGCCCGTGATGCGCTCGCGCCGCTGAGCCGCGTGCATGTTCTGTGCCTTGCCGCCGATGTACGTTTCATCAGCCTCGACGATCCCGGTCAGCATACCCACTAGCGGCTGGCGCTCCATCGCATAGCGAATACGCATCGTCATGAACCACGCCGTTTTACGATCCACGTTCAGGGTGCGATGCAGCTCAAATGACGCGGTGCCGTTCTTGTTCGAGCACAGCAGGTAGAATGCCAGCAACCACTTATGCAATGGCACCTTGCTATCCTCGAAAACGGTTCGGACCAAGACCGAAAATTGCTTGCGGCAAGAGCCGCATTTCCACACGCGGCGTTTTGTTTCTCTGCCAGTGCGCGTCTTGCGCTCGCCGTCCTTTGGCTGGAGGAAGTACGCATGTCCGACAACGCCACAATGTGGACAGACCGGCTCACCATTCGGCCAGCGGATCGACTCTAGAAACTTGTACGCCTCAGCCTCATCAGAGAACTGCGCCAGCGTACTCAGATTCAGTTCGTCCGCCATCACGCACCGCCTTTTCTCCTTCAAAGTATACTCAGCAAGTGCGGGTTTGTCAAGTCCGTAATCACCCTTTTTTGAGCCGGCTGTTTGGGCCGATCAGGGTTGGGGGAGCCGGGTTCGCTTCCGGCGGCCCGCTCGATCCGGCGCCTCCGGCTTGCCGATCCGGGCCGTTGTCGGCGGCGCCGAAGGTCTGCGCGAGGTCTTCGTGATGGGGTGCGGATTTGCATTCAGACCAGGTCCAACAGGTGATTAACGACACTCGGCTTCGATTGTTACAGGGTTAGTTCGCGCCAGGCGTGGTGGTCCCCGACCTCGTGATCTCCCGACTCAAAGGTTGGCCGCAAGGGCCGGCCGGGCAAGCCGAGTACTTACAAATTGCGTACCAGTTCTTTGCAGCGGTGCAGTGCACCATCGATAGCGGATCGAACGCGGTTACCAAAGACCGAGCCCGGCACGGCAGGCAAGCGCGAGACTGATTCCGAGGTTGATGGCAGTAGACGAAGCCGGAAATAGACCCACTGCTTACTCCCCGAGCCGGCGTCACATACGCCGTCGACGTAGTCCGCGATCGGCGTTCCAGATCGTGGTGTCGCAATGAACGAGCCTGCACCATCCCCGTTGCACGCATAGTTCGGCATCGGGATGACGGTCACCGGCACCTCTGAAGTACCGTCGACATTGTCTTCCTGCAGCATATATGCATTGCCGCCGTAGATAGAGAAAATATAGTAGTTGCCCTGGGTATCCTGCGTAATTCTCGCGAGGAATGGGTCGGGAAAATTGCCGGGTAAAGCGACGTCTTTGATGACTTTGCCGTCTTGAACAATCATGTGACGCCCGGTGAACTCCGCTCCCCATTCGTCGACCGTGTCTGGTCCACCGAAGGAATAGATAATGTGCAGCCTGCCCTGGTCATCCATGTATGCGTCGGAGATCGATGCTATGACATACTGTCCGGGCGATGCGGGCGGCTCCTCTTTCAGGAGCAGCCCCTTCACCGGAGCAGATGTAATATTTGCCGTATAGAAGTACTTGAAGGCATTGAACACATAGCTATCACCGCTGGACGGAGGCTGCGAATATCCAAGTGTTTGCCATTGCACGTCACGTGTGGCGACAAAGGCGAGCTTACCGCTGTTCTGAGGAAATGCAAAGATGTAGGTGTAGCGATAGTCTATCTGGTTCGTAAATGGATACCACTGCCCATCATGTACACTATAGTATGATGACTGTTGCAGTCCTGGCTGCTCAGAGCCATTGCTGGTGAAAACGTACGTATCTCCGTCCGGACTAATCGCCGTGGCCAGGTAGTCATAGGCGCTGGTCTCCCAGCTTCCAGGGATCGCGGCCGCTGCGAAATGAACGCCGTCTGTGGAATAGCTGTCAGCCGGCAGGCCGCCCGGCGCCGCCACCACGTGAAGGCTGTCCTTCGGTCCGCGCAACACCTGCGCAGATTCGCGAACGGGTCCGCCATTGGCCACGGTCTGCCAGGTGCCTGTGACAGCGTCACGCCTGGCCAGGTACCAGATCCGGGTCGTGACGTCGTCGCCATTGGGCGAGTTATAGGTCGTGTAGAGATCGCCGTTCGACATGCGGACGATCCGGTTCGCCATCGGCCCCCAGCCGGCCCCGCCGTTCGTGTTGTCCCCGTCCGCATTCGCACTGACCAGCTCCATGATCTCAAAGTACGGTGCGGAGCTGGCATGCGGCCGCTGCGTCGCAACGGCAGCCGTCCGGTTGGACCGGCACGAAGTCGATGCCACGAACAGGCCGAGCACGGCGGTGAGGGTGAGCAGTCGCGCGACCGAGCGGCTTCGCATACTTGACAGTCTCCCGATCAGGATTGGCCCCCAGACGATCGAGCCCATCCCTCAATGGTGACGGCGGTGATCGGCGCGACGTGGTTTGGGCTTACGCCGCTCCCGACTCTACCATCACCGTCAAGGGCTATGACTTCCCGGCCCGGGGCCGCCCTGATCTGCTTCACGGCCCTCATTCAGTGATTGCCAGGCGCTCTCTATGAGTGGCTGGCTGTGCCGGCCACCGCGCCTCGAATCAGGCGGCACGTCGCCGATCATCGCTTGACGACAAAACCTTGACCGGTCGGACAATGCACGATCCTCTCCATCTTATCCGCCATGAATTCCTCACAGGCACGCATCGCCCCCGGGCAGGTGACAAATGCGTAGTCGTCGAACAGCAGTATGCCGCCGGGGTTCATGCGGGGATAGAAGTACGTGAGGGAATCGAGCGTGGGCTTGTACAGATCCACGTCGATATGCACGAAGGCGAAGCGCAGCTGGTCCAGACCAACGAACGTATCCGGTATCCATCCGACGTGGAAGTCTGCGAACGGAAAAGCGGCTAGATGCCGACGCGCTACACTTTCAGACGTTCGCAAGTCGCCCTCGTGCCAGTAGCTGCCGTCAATCCTGGCTGGCCTGGGCAACCCGGCGAACGAATCAAAGGCGTGATGGCGCCTGTCGGCCGATCGCCTTGACGCGATGTATTCGCATATGAGATACGATGATGCGCCCATCCACACCCCACACTCGGCCGTGTCTCCGGGTACGTCATCGATCAGCTTCAGCAAGTTCATCAGCAGGAATTTTCGCTCCGCGGTACGCATGTTTCCGCCATCATCATGGGAGAGATAATAGGAATGAAATGTATCGTCGTTCAGCCATACACGGCCATAATCGCTGATCATAAATTTTGGGTATACTAGCTGAATAAGTCCCTCTATCACTCTGTAGCGGAATGGTTCACGCAGTTCCGGGTGTTGTACTGCTTCTTTGAATAGTCCAAGTGCCGTACCTGCCTTATGTGCGTAGCGGAACAACGTTACTCTCCTGATCATCAATTCTTCGCTCATCACGTTCCGAGGATCCCACCTACCCGGCATCCACGATCGGCTGTAGCGCCGATTGCAGCGCACCAGAGAGGTACGTAGCGTAGGTTCTCGTAATGTGGGCGCTATCCCAGTACACGACCATGTTGCCGATGACCGCCGTGCATGCTGAGGAACAGAACCAGGGAATTACGTCAACGTACTGCGCGGCGGCCTGCGCGGCGGCAGTCTGCTCCGCCTGGTTGAGCGTTTGGCTCACCGCGACCTGGGTCGGCGTCGAGCAGGTCTGGACGTCGTGTTCATGGGCAGCAAGACATTCTGGACCGGAGATAAATGCATTGGGGCCGATCCCCAGCCTTGGTATGTCCCCTAGCACGACCCTCTTCGTCTTGGAGGAGGTGAGCAGATTCAACGTCTTTTGCAGCGCTGCCGACCATACGTCGCCACTCACGGGTTTCCCATCACCGTCCTCTAGGCCGACCGTGGCAGTCGTCAGCACGACGAGGTCCGGATTCATCTGGTTGATGCGAGCGACCGCATAGTCGTGCCAGCGATCACATTGGGGATAGGGGGCGCGCGCCGTGGTGTTGTAGAGGCTCATATCCCCCGGAGGACAGGCTGCTTTGCTGAGGAGGACCACTTTCCAGTGGAGCCGCTTGCCCAACGTGTCGAAGGCAGGCATCCACATGAAGGCATGCGAGTCGCCCAGTAACACCACGGTGCGCGATCCGGTGGGGTCGCCAAAGACGCAGGCAGGGGACTCCGTCTGCTCTATTCCGAGGAAGCATCGTCCGGTCCTTGATTCGTCCACCCCCAGATCTTTGCTGACGTCCGCCAGGTCCGGCGTCAGACCTGAGGGAAGCGTCTTGATCGCGGGTGCGGCGGCGACCAGGTGCAACACGTCCGCCAGTGGCGCCGCTGCTGCAACGGCATCCGGCGTCGGAGTCCGTGCGGGGACCGGCCCGCTCTTGTGACCGCCGCAGCCAGTGAAGCCTATGGCGATGCCGACCAGAACGCTGAAGACGGCGAGCCGCTGCTTCGGGGAGCGCATCAATCTCTTCCTATCCCTTGCCGAGCGCACATGCCCAGACGAACGAGCGGCCCGCTCCCAGCGCCGGGGTAGGCACGCTCGGGCTTGCCGGGCGGCGGTGCTGCGCCTGGTGCGTGGAAACTTCCCACCTGCACAGACCGTACGCGAGAAGCACCAGACAAAGTCCGAGGGCGAGGCTGTTCACGGGGCGCTTCGTCACCACCCGTGCGTAGCGAATCGGGTTCTCAATCAGGTGGTAGGCCACGAACGAGAGGACGAGTGCGAGCACGACCCAGGCGGCCGTCGCGCCAGGCGACAGGCGTGTCGCGCTGTGCTGAGCGGCGATGACGAGCAGCGGCCAGTGCCAGAGGTATAGCGAATAGGAGAGTTTGCCCAGCCACTGGAACGGCGCACGCCCCAACAGGATTTCGGCGCCGCGGCCTGGCGCAATGCTTCCCGCGGCGACCACCAGGGTGGTAGCACCGACAGGAAGCGCCGCGGCGTACCCGGGAAAGGCGGTCGTACCGTTGATCAGGAACGCGCTGGCGATCACTCCGGCGAGCCCGGCCCAGCTTAGCCAGATGCCAAACCTCGCACGGACCCTCCCCAGAGCTGGCACGCCGACGGCGAGCAGTGCGCCAAGCGCAAGTTCCCATGCCCGGGTCAGCGGCGAGTAGAATGCCCAGGTGCCGTTGGAGCGCGTCTGGATGACGGACCAGGCAAACGACGCAAGCACGATCGCGGCCAGGGCAGCGGCAAGCTTCACCCGAAAACGAACAGTATGAGCCACGGTAGCCACGAGCACGAACAGCATTGGCCAGGCGAGATAGAACTGCTCCTCGACCGCGAGCGACCAGAAGTGCTGGAGCGGCGACGGCGGCGCGAAGCTGTTGAGGTACTGGCTGCCCTGCTGGGCGAAATGCAGGTTGGCCGCGAAGACCGCGGTCCACTGGCCTTCGCGGGCGATCACGCCGGCGCGGAGAAACCCCAGCCAGTGGTACGAGGCGACGACGGTGACGATCAGCACGAGCGACGCGATGGGCAGGATCCGGCGCGCGCGCCGCGCATAGAAATCGGGAATCGAGGTCGAGCCACGGCTTACGCGTTCGCGGATTAGTCTGTCCGTGATCAAGAAGCCGGAGAGCACGAAGAAGACGTCGACGCCAATGTAGCCGCCGGCGAGCGCCGGGACGCCCGCATGGAAGAGCACGACCAGCGCGACGGCCACCGCACGCAGCCCCTCAATGTCCGGGCGGAATGAACGCCCCCCGGCAGGTTGCCGCGTCCCCGCCGCGCGATGCGATCGGATGTCCTGCTCCCTTCGCTCCGGTGTCAGCCGGCCCGTCGCCATCGCGCGCCATCCCCATCCTGCCACGGTACCAGCCGTCTGTCCGCACAGATCCAGGCCAACACGCAGGCCACGCCGCATGCCCGGACGCGCACGTTGGTTCGATGAGCACATCGATAAGCCAGAACCCATTCCGCCTGCTCAGCCGGCCGAAGGTACTTGTTGGCCGCACCCTGCGAAAATGTATAGTACGAAGACTGTATGGCCTCCTACTGCAGAGAGAGGGCAAGACAGCGCCCGGCCTTTTCTTCCCAGCAGAGGCTTACGTTATCGACTTCTGTACTGGCAGTGTCGACGCTTCTATGCTGTTGATACCATTGCTCCTGGCATAGTAGTGGTGGTAGACAGAATCTTTGTGCGCGTTGTTCAACAGCGCGCCGAGCAGACGCGTGCGCGAACGTGACAGACGGCTGATCGCGGTACGAATCTCACTTGCTCGTGTGTGACTCAGGTCGATCACGAGCAGAGCAGCATCAGCGCGCGCCGCGAGGATCATGGCGTCCGCCGCCGTACTGCAGGGCGGTGTGTCGAGAATAACGAGGTCGGCGTGTTGCTTGAGCTTGGCCATGAGCGCCCTCATCTTCGTGGAGGCGAGCAGTTCCGCCGGATCTGGTGGCAACGGTCCTGTCGTCAAGACGCGTAGACCTGTGACCGGCGTGTTCTGCAGAAGAGCATCCACATCTTCGGGCAATGCATGCAGCGCGTTCGTCACACCATAGCTGTTCTCAAGCTTGAACGAGGTGTGAACCGATGGCCGACGCATGTCACCATCGACGAGAATCACTTGCCGTCCCGTCTGCGCCAGCGCGCTCGCCAGATTTACCGCTGTCGTCGTCCTCCCCTCTTTCGGCAGCGCACTGGTGATGGCCAAACTGCGGATGCCGCAATCAAGCGCGAGGAATTCGATGGTTGTACTGAGCTGCCGATACTCCTCCGCCAGCCTGCTTGTCCTCGGCCCGGGGAAGGTGATGTTCAGCGGTTCCTTACCCGCATTCCGGCTGTGCTGAATCGCGCCCACGAAGGGAAGGCCCAGATGCTCCAGCTCCTCGCCGCCGTAGATCAGGGCATCGCGATACTCGAGCAGAACGATCATGCAGATCGAAATCAGGAAACCAGTGACGGCGGCAAGCCCGGTGTACAACGCGGTTCTGGGAAAGACCGGCTGCGGCGAAACGACTGCACGGTCGACGACATACAGCGCGTTCACCGGCGCGGCTGGCGTAGCTGGGGCGGATGTGCCTGCGGCGTTACTCTGCTGTGCGGTTCCCACACGCTCGACGAGCACGCCGGCGGCGGTGTTCACCACCTGAGCGGCGAAATCTCCGGACGCGTTCTCGTACGAGATGCGGATCAGCTCGGTCAATGGCACGTCGGTAGCAGACAGTCCTTGCAGGGTGCTGGCGGTCACTCCGTTGCCAAGCCGCTGCGCCACATCCTCCAAGGTCGAATGCGCGGATACGAGCTGCGCATAGGTCTTGGTCAAGGCCTGGCTGGCCGTGACGTCATTGTAGTTGGGAGCGGTTGCACCGGGAGCCAGATTGAGGAGCAAGGTGCCCTCCGCACGGTAGATCGGCGTCAGGCGCTTGCTTACCCCATAGGTGAGCAGGCCAGTTATGCCCGTCAGCAATACGATGATCCACCAGCGCCTGCGTACCACCCGCAGATAGTCTACCGTTTCCACCGGCTCCCACCTCCGCAGTCCTCCCCTTGGCCGGCCGCGGCCCCCCGTCGCCACGAGTCTGTCGTGCGCGCCGCGAACGCCATCCGGGCAGCGGCCGTCTGCATCCCATCACCTCGAAGCGTTGTCTTCGTACCGCGGACGACGCCGGCGCCGATGCCAGAGCGGCGCCCGCATTGACGCAGACACAGGACATACCTGCGTGGCGAAGCTCACCGGCCGGGGCTACTCATCCGCCGACGAGCGCTGCGTCTCCCGCCGCTTTCGCGCCCAAACGGTAATCCACGGCAGCAGCAGATCTCGCTCGGAATACGCTCTCAGCTCCCGGGACAGCTCCGGGGTGAGGTACTGCTTACCGGCGAGCGGGCCTGAGTCCCAGCGTTGGATCTCCATCTCCTCTTCGAAGACCCGCACATACTGCGCCTCACGCCAGCCATTGCAGTACAACGGCAGCGGCCTTGCACCGGCTCTGAGATGGTCCCAGGGCCGAATATCCCGCTTCGCACTCAGCGCAACCGTATGCCACTCCGCATGGTGTCCACCCGTAAGCGCAGGAAAGAGCGCAATCTGGATGACCGCTATACCGGCCGGAGAGAGCACCCTGTTTACCTCACGCGTCGCTCTGCGCACGTCTCCTACATGCTCCCACACCGCGCTGGAATAGACGACATCAAAGGCGCTGTCTGGAAAGCGCAACCGTTCGGCGTCCATTTTCCTGAACGTAATCCGCGTCCATGCCAGCGGAGCACCCATGAGGCGCCGCAGCTCGTGCCAGTAGCGCCAGGTGTGCAGCGTATCACGCCCCGCCTGACGCACGGCGCTGGTCCAACCGCGCTGCCTTGCACATGCCAGCCACATCCACGGGCGTTGCCAACTCACCCTCACCGGCAACAGATCAATCGCCTCCACCGCAGCGCCACTTGTCGCGAACATCACCGCAAGTGGCGCCCGATCACCGCAGCCCACATCAAGCATGCGGATAGTACCGAGATTACCAAATCCCATCTCCGCCAATTCCCGCTGCCATACCTTGAAGCCTCCATAGTGCATTACTGCGTCGGAAGAGCCCTCTTGAAAGACGCGTTTAACCCTGCCGATACCATATTTGACGTACGATACCAGATCTGAGCCGTGCTTCCGGCTGTTGTGCATCGCCGATATCATGGCGGTATTCTCTCCGCTAAGAGTACAACTTCGTCGTTAGCTCGAACTCTGCGTTCAGAATCGTGACAGAGTCGTTCACGTAGAAATGGACCGATCAAGTTTTTACTGCTTCACGGTCTCTGCTTGACCGTTCGCCGCCGGCCAGGCGGTGTTCGAGTAATTCATGCAACTGTGTTAGCGCTGCACTAATACTCTCGGAGGACCACGGTGCGAATAGCTCCGCTGCTGCAGGGCTCGTCCGTGGGCTCAGGAGCGTCTGCTCTACAACCTTGCACAGCCCCAGACCCGTGCTTGGAACGATGCGAATCGGCGCCTCAGGAACCTCACGCAAGCCCTGCGTTTCCGTGGCAACAACGGGCACACCCGCGCACAACGCCTGGACCACCACCTGCGGTACGCCCTCGGCAGTTGCCGCATGAACGAAGACATCAGAGATGGCAAAGAGTTCCGGAAGGTTCTCGATGTGTCCCAGCAGCCGAACGGCCGTTTCTATGCCTGACTGCCGCGCCAGCGTCCGCAGCTTCGTCTCCTCATATCCCTCACCAGCAATATACAGGTGCGTGTTGGCGTTCCGCAGCAACGGAGCAAGGCTGTGTAGTACAAGATCATGACGCTTGCGCGGCTCCAGCATACCGGCCACGACGATAATGCGTGCCTTCTCGGGCGCCGCAAATTTCGCTCTCAGGCCCAGCCGTTCGCGCTCTGACAGACCGCGCATTGCCGTGAACGCTGCTGGTTCAAGCGGCGATCGGATGATGCTGTACTGCTTGCGGTGTCCGATACCCGCCGCGAGATAGTCTCGCTTCAGCTCCTCGCCGACGGACACAAAGAAGTCCGTGGACCGGGCGCAATACTGCTCGGCCGTGCGGAAGACGCGTGACGACACCGGGCTGTAGCCTCTGCCAAACGAGGCCATATGGATCGTATGGACGACAACCGGCACACGTCTGCGAGCAGCGATCCGGCCGACGATTCCTGCCTTCGAAAGGTGGGTATGCACCACATCGAACCGGTGCCGCTGCATCAGCGCAGCCAGTTGACGGATCGCTCGAAGATCGGCGGCGGGCCGTACCGCTCGTACAAGATCTGGGATCACGTGCGTGTCCGCGCCCCATGGGATCTGCCGCCAGTCGCTGCTCGGTCCCCCCGCGACGTGGACGACATGGCCATGTTGAAGCTCCCACTCGACGCTGAAGCGAACGTTCTTCGCAGCACCGCCGCTGATGTGCCGGGTGGTCACGTGAAGGATACGCATCGCCACCTCCTTCAGCGAGCGGGATACGTCGGCCCGCTCTGTGCAGAGCCTGCGGGTGATGGTTCGGGCACAACAACCGACGCGCGCATTCGCGTCAGCCGCTCCGATCGCATGACTGGGGGCGCTTCGCGGCAGTGTGTGCCCTCATAGCCAACGCTCTCTCCACAGCTCGAACAGGAGTAAGGACCACAACTCGTTGCCGTGGTCGCGTTGGCCCGATAGATGCTCGCTCACGAGAGCACTGACCGCGGCCGGCTCGAAGAGCGCGGCGTCGACGATCCGATCAGGGTGCAGGTACTCCCGCAGCAGGGGAGCGAGCGAGCCCCGCAGCCAGGTATTGATGGGGACGCCGAAGCCACGTTTGCTCCGATCAATGAGTGCATCCGGGATGCGGCCGCGCATCAGCCGCCGGAGCAAATACTTGCGCGTCATCCCATGCAGCTTGAGGGTCGACGGCACCGTTGCGAGAAAGTCGATCAGATCCGGATCGAGGAACGGCGCTCGTACTTCCAAAGACGCCGCCATGCTGGCACGATCCACCTTGACGAGGATGTCCTCCTGTAGATAGCCCCAGGT
>Ga0207416_1003134_pt1 | contig 16419 bp, 12 predicted proteins | sample PaiPotPPM11metaG_FD_184107 | JGI IMG/M metagenome (GOLD analysis project Ga0207416, IMG submission 184107) | Iron sulfur acid spring bacterial and archeal communities from Banff, Canada, to study Microbial Dark Matter (Phase II) - Paint Pots PPM... ...
GGATGACGCCGACCGGGTCGTCGCCGACTATCGGCGTCTGGCCCCCGCGCTGCTCTCGTGACCGGCCGGGCTCAGTCGACGTCGAGTGACAGCATCCGGATCGCGTTGCCCCGCATGATCTTGTAGATCGTCTCGTCGTCGAGGTTCTTGGTGAGCTTCTCGGCGACCTCGCGGGTGTGGGGCCACGTCGAGTCGGAGTGGGGGTAGTCGGTCTCGAAGGTGATGTTGTCGACCCCGACCGACTCCAGCGAGTTCAGCCCGTGCTCGTCGTCGAAGAAGCATCCGTAGACGTGCTCGCGGTAGTACTGGCTCGGCGGCTTGCGCACCTTGCCCTCGAGCCCGGCCCAGGCCCGGTTCTGCTCCCACACGACGTCGGCCCGCTCGAGGATGTAGGGGATCCACCCGATCTGGCCCTCGGAGTACGCGATCTGGAGCCGGGGGTGCTTCTCGAACACGCCCGACATCAGGTAGTCGACCATCGACATGGCGGCGTTCATGTAGGTGAGCGTCGAGCCCACCCCGGCCGGTGCGTCGGGCGACGTCGACGGCATCCTCGACGACGAGCCGATGTGCATGCACACGACGGTGTCGGTCTCGGCGCAGGCGCCGAAGAACGGGTCCCAGTAGCCGTCCTGGTCGTGGACCGACGGCAGCCCGAGGAACGGTGGGATCTCGGTGAAGCAGACCGCGTGGCCACCCCTCGCCGCGTTGCGGCGCACCTCGTCGGCGGCGAGCTGCGCGTCCCACAGCGGGATCAGCGGCAGCGGGATGAGCCGCCCAGCGGAGGGCCCGCACCACTCGTCGAACATCCAGTCGTTGTAGGCCTTGACGCAGAGCAGCGCGAGCTCGCGGTCCTTCGCCTCGAGGAAGGTCTGGCCGCAGAACCGGGGGAAGGTCGGGAAGGACAGGCTGGCCTCGGTCCAGTTGGCGTCCATGTCCTCGAGGCGCGCCTTCGGGTCGAAGCACCCGGGCCGCATCTCGTCGAAGGTGATCGCGGTGACCTTCACCTCGTCCCGGTCGAAGCCCACCGCCGCCGACAGCCGGGTGAGCGGGTAGACGAGGTCCTCGTAGAGCCACCAGTCGCACATCGGCCCGTCGGTGCCGGGCGCGTAGCTGAACTTGCCGCCGACGAAGGTCATCTCGCCGAGCGGCGCCCGCATGGTGCGGGGGCCGATCTCCCGGTACTTCGCCGGCAGCCGGTCCTGCCACACCCCGGGCGGCTCGACGACGTGGTCGTCCACCGAGACGATCTTCGGGTAGTCGGCCATCACTGGAGCATAGGCCTGACGGATCGTCAGGTCCGGGGCCTGGTCACGCCCACGACGACGGTCGGAGGGTGCGGCGTTCCTGCCAGACCACGATGAACCCGACGACGACGATGAGCCCGCCGAGCACCGCGAACACGACCGTCTGCTGGACGAACGACCGCGTGACGGCGTCGTAGCCGGCGAGGAACGCCGACCGCTGCGTCGGCGTCCCCTGCTGCTGTTCGAGCACCGAGCGGCCGGGCTTCAGCAGCGCGAGCAGGCCGAGCGACGCCAGCAGCGTGGCGGCGCCGACGACCATGCAGATGGTCCCGCGGCGGCGGGCGCCGAGCAGCGCCCCGGCGAACGCGGCGAGCGCGAGCAGCGGGACGACGAGCGCGGCGCCCTGGACCACCTGCACCGTCTCCCACACCACCGGCGCGTCCTGGCGACGCAGGACCGTGACCGGCGCGATCGTGAGGCCGGACGGGACGCGACTGGCGATGTTGGCGGGGAGCTGGGCGCGCACCGCCGGGAGCACCGGACTCACGTCGAGCTGCAGCGGGTCGTGACCGTTGCGGAGCTGGTCGTGCGTGTTCGCCAGCACCGTGTCGAGCGCGGGCCGCACCGCCGGCGACGCCAGCACCGTGGCGACGAGCGGGCGCAGGGCCTGTTCCCGACCCGCGACGCCGGGGACGGAGCCGCTGAGGTCGCCGACGATCCGCTCGCTGAGGGCGTCGCGAACCTCGGTGCGGTCGAGCACCTGCTCGCCGAGCCGAACGAACGACGTCGTGCCGACGAGCTCGCGCTGGACCCACACGCCGACGTCGGCGAACGGCACCAGCACGACGGCGACGAGGGCGAGCAGCGAGGCGAGGGTCGATCGCATGGGCGCCGTTAGTGTGTCCACCCGCCGCCCCGACGGAGGCATCATGCCGCTGCCCGCGCCGCCCCTCGAGGGCTCGACCCCGCTGCCCGCCGGCACCTACGACGGCCAGACGGTGGTCGTGACCGGCGGCGGCACCGGCCTCGGCCGGGCGATCGCGGTGGAGTTCGCGCGGCTCGGCGCCGCGGTGGCGGTCGCGAGCCGCGACGAGGCCCACCGGGAGGCCGGCGTGGCGGCGGTCGACGCGGCGGGCGGACGCGGCCTGGCGGTCACCTGCGACGTGCGCGATCCGGCCCAGATAGAGGCGGCGCTCGACACGGTGGAGCGCGAGCTCGGCCCGGTCGACGTGCTCGTGAACAACGCGGCCGGGAACTTCCCGGTGCCGGCCGAGGACCTCAGCCCGAACGGCTGGCGCGCGGTCACCCAGATCGTGCTCGACGGCACGTTCTTCGGCTGCCGGGAGCTGGGCCGGCGTCGCATCGCCGACGGCCGACCGGCCTGCATCCTGAACGTCGGCGCCGCGTACGCGTGGACCGGCGGCCCCGGATTCGCGCACTCGGCGGCCGCCAAGGCGGGCGTGAAGAACCTCACCGAGACGCTCGCCGTCGAGTGGGGTCCCTACGGGATCCGCGTGAACGGGCTGGTGCCCGGTCTGTTCCCGCACCCGGACGAGGCCGCGCACATCACGGAGGGCGTGCCCGGACGGGGCCACGCCGAGGACCGGCGGACGCCGGCGCACCGCGTCGGCGAGCCGCGCGAGCTGGGGTGGGCGGCGGTGTTCCTCTGCTCACCCTGGGCCAGCTATGTCACCGGCCACACGCTCGTCGTCGACGGCGCGAACTGGCAGCGCCGGCACCTGCTGATGCCGGAGTTCGCGCCGATTCGCGAGCAGCTGGGCCGGGGCCCGTTCGAGCCGACATGACCGGTTCGGCACCGGTCGCCGGCGGTTTTGAGGAGGAGCCGTGACGGAGCCCGAGTTCGTGAGGCTGGACGTCGAGCCGCCGCTCGGGGTCATCACGCTGTCCCGACCCGAGAAGCTGAACGCCTGGTCGTGGGCCTCGGCGCGCCAGCTGGCGGACCGGGCCGACGAGCTCCGGTTCGACGACCGGGTGCGCGCCGTGCTCGTGCGCGCCGAGGGCCGGGCGTTCTGCGCGGGGGTGGACCTCGGGATGCCGGAGGACCGGATCACCGGCCGCTCCCCGGCCGAGAAGACGCGGAACTACTACGAGCGGTTCCGCTGGGTGCACGAGCGGTTCCACGTGCTCACGAACCTGCCCCAGCCGGTCGTCGTGGCGGTGCACGGCTACTGCCTCGGCGCCGGCTTCGAGCTGGCCATGATGGCCGACATCCGGGTCGCGGCGGACGACGCCGTCTTCGCCCTGCCCGAGGCGACGGTCGGCGTCGGGATCGATTCGGCCGGCGACCTCCGACTGGCCTCGGAGATCGGCGCGGGGTGGACTCGGCTGCTCGCGTTCACCGGCCGCCGCATCGACGCCGACACGGCGCTGCGACTCGGGGTGGTGCAGGAGGTCGTCCCGGTGGACGAGCTCGAGTCGCACGCGCGGGCGCTCTGCGAGGAGATCGCGGCCAACGCGCCGCTGGCCGTGCAGGCCATCAAGCGGACGATCAACTTCTGGGCCGAGCGGGGGCTCGCCGAGGCGACCCGGTTCGTGGCCGCCAGCTCGGCGCCGAACTTCGTGTCCGACGATATGGCCGAGGGCTACCAGGCGCAGGCGGAGCGGCGGCCGGTCGAGTTCGAGGGGAAGTGACCGTTCAGACGCTGGTACCGAGGTAAGCGGCGGCGAGGCGCTCCTCGTCGACGTCCTCGCGCGCGCCGACCCACGCCAGGCGGCCGAGCTCCATGAACGCGACGGTGTCCGCCACCTCCATGACCTCGCGGGCCTTCTCCTCGACGAGCAAGGTCGCCGAGCCGAGCTCGCGTAGCTCGCGGATCGCCCGGATGACCTCCTGGGCCGCGAGCGGAGCGAGACCGAGCGTCGGCTCGTCAGCGATGAAGACCTTCGGCGGCTGCGCGAGCGCGGTGGCGAGACTCAGCATCTGCTGCTCGCCGCCCGAGAGCAGCCCGGCCGGCTGACCGCGCCGCTCGGAGAGGATCGGGAAGCGCCGGTACGCCTTCTCTCGCTCCTCGGGCCCGCGGAGGAGGACGCGCAGGTTCTCTTCGACGGTGAGGCCTGGAAAGACTCCGCGCCCCTCGGGCACGAGCAGCAACCCGGCTCGGACCCGCTCGTTCGCCGGGAGGTCGGTGACGTCGCGCCCGTCGAGCCGGACCCGGCCCCGGGTCGCTGGCAACAGGCCCGCGACGACCGAGCACAGCGTCGACTTGCCGGCGCCGTTGGCGCCGAGCACGGCGACCACGGTGCCGGCGGTCAGGGTGAGGTTCACTCCGTGGAGCACCTCGACCTCGCCGTAGCCGGCAGCCAGGTCCTCGATCGCCAAGGCCGCCGGCGGCGCTGAGACTCCGTCCCCGACCGGTGGCCCCGCGGGGACCATGACCGGGGCCGGCGCGGGTGCCTCGCCGCCGTGCAGCTCCTCCTCGGCGCGTGCGATCTGCGCGCGCTGCTCCCGGGCGCGGCGCCGCTCGAGGCGCTGGTGGCCGACGAGGGCGAGCAGTCCGTCCGGGTTCTGGGCCAGGTTGATCGCGCCGAGGCCGAACAGCATCGGGGTGAAGTACGACGAGGTCGTCAGGTCACCGAACGCGCCGGACAGGAAGTCGTGACCGATCCAGGTGAAGATCTGCGGCGTGCAGGCGAAGGCGAGCCCGGCGAGCAGCGCGCCGCCCGGACGCCGGATCCCGAACACGACCGCGACCGCCAGCCAGATGAGACCGACCTGCGGCACGGCGTTGGTACGCAGCGCCGCGCCCGTCACCATCGAGAACATGACGCCGCCGAACCCGGCGATCGCGGCTGATACCGCGAAGATGAGGATCTTCGTCTTGCGTGGCGCGACGCCGGCGGTACGGGCCGCGACCTCGGTGCTGCGCACCGCGAGCATCGCCCGCCCCGATGCTGACCGCTGCAAGGCGTGGATCATGAGCGTCAGCAGCCCGAAGATCACGAGCAGCAGGACGACCTGGTCCGCCGGCTGTGAGAAGTCGGGGTGGCCAGACGCGCCGGAGACGAGCTGCTCGTTGAGCCAGTTCAGTCCCGGGATGCTCAACACCGGGGGCGTGATCGCCCAGCCGGTGGTGCCGTGGCTGATCGACTGCGTGCCGTAAGGGACGGCCTCGACCCAGAACGCGAGGGCGAAGGTGGCGATGGCGAGCGCGACCGGGCCCAGCCGTCGCCACGCCACCACGAGCGCGACGAGCACGCCGAGTCCGGCGCCCACGGCGGCTCCGAGCAGCGCGGCCAGCGCGAAGTTGAGGTGACCGTGAGTCGCCACGAGCGGGAAGTTGATGCCCCAGTCGCGGCTCAGCGCCCACCCGGCCGCGAAGCCGCCGGCGACCACGAATGAGGCCTGGGCCAGGCTGACCATGCCGCCGAGGCCGGTGACCACGACGAAGGACAGGAAGATGATCCCGAAGACGAGGCCCTTCGCGATGATCCCCTGCTCGTACACGTCGGCCTGGAGCGCGCCGATGCCCGTCCACTGCAAGGCGAAGGCGACGAGTGCGAGCGTGGCGAGCGCCCACGGCAGGCGACGTCGCCAGGCGGGCAGGCCGGCCCGATGGTCGGGACGCGGCGCCTCGTCGGAGGCGGGCTCGCGCACGATGAACACGAGCAGCAACGTCAAGAGGAAGGGTATGGAGGAGCGGAAGCCGCTGAGCCCGTGCAGGAAGCCCGGCAGGAAGCTGTCGCTGTAGCCGGCGATCAGGTCCTGGATGACGCCGAGGAGCAGGCCTCCGAGAAACGCCACCGGGATCGAGCGCAGGCCGCTCAGCACGACGGCGAACAACGACCCGAAGACGATCAGGGTGAACAGGTCGGCGTTGAGCTGGAACAGCGGCGAGATGAGCACGCCGCCGAGGCCGGCCAGGACCATCGTCAGCACCCACGCCGTCGCCGACGTGCGGGCTCGGTTGATGCCACGGAGGGCGGCGAGGCTGTCTCGGTCGACGACGGCGCGCATCTCGAGGCCGGCTCGGGTTCGACGGACGACGAACCACAGGGCGAACGCGGCGATGCCGGCCGCGATGAAGACGGCGAGCTGGTCGGTGTCGAGACGGACGGTCGGCAAGCCGAGCCAACCGAAGCGGAACACGTGCGGCGGGCGGGGGCCGATGCCGGGCGCCGTGCCGCCGATGGCGTTCGTGTCCGAGACTTTCGGCAGGCCGAGTCCGAGAACGTCGTCGCCGACCGTCTCGACCAGCCAGAGCGCCATCTCGGGCAGGGCGACGAGCAGGCCAATCGTGCCGACGATGCGGGCGTAGACCGGCGCGGTGGCGAGCCGCCGCAACATGATTCGATCGAGCACCAGGCCCATGAGCGGGGCGAAGATCAGCACCGAGATGATCAGCGCCGGGACGATCGGGATGTGCTGACCGGAGTGCAGCTGGTAGTAGACGAACGCGGTCGTGAACGCGACGGCGCCGTGCGAGAAGTTGAGGATGCCCGAGGTCTCGTACGTCAAGACGAGCCCCGAGGCCATGATGGCGTAGATGCCGCCGGTGACGGTGCCCGACAGCAGCAGGTTCAAGAACTTCTGCACCCGTCACCTCGAACGATGTCGCCGGCGCGCCTTTCGGACGGCGGCGGTGGCGGCCCGAAGGCCGCCACCGCCGTTCGCGTCCTGTCTCCCTAGTACTTCAGGAACTTGCCTGTCTTGTAGTTGTAGTCCTGGTAGCACGCGTAGGGCACCTGGACGCTCCAGGCAGTCCCGTCGCTGTACACGAGCGTGCCGCACGGCGATCCCTGGGTCTTCGACGCCGGGTACTTCGTCGGTCCGACGACGCCCGGGATCTGGTACGTGAAGTTCGCCATCGCCTTCGCCACCGCTTCCGGCGTGAGGTTCTTCCCGACCTTCTTGAGCACCTGCACGAAAGAGTCGGCCGAGAAGTACGACGACAGCATCGGTTGCGTGATGGTCGTGGCGCCGGCTGCCTTCAGCTTGGTCACGATCTGCTGCATGGCCGCGTTGCTGGTGTCCTCGGGGACGTCGAACTGCGTGAAGACCGAGTTGGCCTTCATCAGACCGACGGCGCGAGGGTCGTAGAGCACCGCATTGGTCAGGATGCCTTTGAATCCCGCCTGCGTCAGCTTGCCGGGAAGATTCAGCGTGTTGTTGGTCGACACGGTGACGAAGATCACGTCCGGCTGCTTCCCGCCGTTGCTCGTCATCAGCTCGTTGACGTACGGCGAGTAGTCACCCGGAGGAGTCGCCGGCAGGTCGTTCTTCTGGAACACGAGCTTGAAGCCGGCCTTCTTCGCCTGGGAACCGATGACGATCGCACCGGTCCGGCCGGTGTCGTTGTCCTCCGCGATCACCGCCGCCGTCTTGCCCGCCGCGCCGCCGGGGCTGCCGTGGTTCTTGAAGTAGGTGGCGATGAGCGCCCCCCACGTCGTGCCGGTGGTCGGGATGTTCGGCGGCGGGACGATGCAGCCCGTGAAGCCGAACGCGTACGGGTTGTTGCAGAACCCGTGGTCGATCCCCCAGCCGAAGAACGGCACGTGCTGCTGGGCGAAGAACGTCGCCGCCTGGTCCATGACTGGCGTCAGGGTCGGCACGACCGCGAACACCTGGTCCTGCTGGACCAGCCGCTGGGCCTGGCTGAGGTTCGTCGCCGGGTCGCCGTTGTCGTCGGCACTCTCGACGTAGTTGATGTGACGGCCCGCGATCGTCACACCGCTGAACGCCGCCGTGGCGCCGGTCTTGAGGTCGTTGGCCATGAACTGGCTGGCCTGGCTGAGACCAGCGACGTTGATCGTCGTGTCGGTCACCCCTCGGACGTTTCCTACTCGCGCGCCGGCCGAGCCGCCGACGATGCCCGACGACACCAGCGCCCCGAGCACGGCGGCGGTCGCGGCGGTCGCAACCCACCTTCTTCGGTTCACCATTTCCCCCTTGTGGTCGATGACTTGCTGATAGGTCACTCCTCGCCGAGGTAGGCAGCCCGTACCGCGGCGTTGCCCTGGATCTCGTGCGGTTCGCCGATTGCCAGCACCCGACCGAGGTCGAGCACGACGATCCGATCGCATTGACGCATGACGAAGCCGACGTCGTGCTCGACGAGGAGCACGGCGCAGGCCTCCTCACGGCGGATGGCCTGGATGCGGTCCCCAAGTCGGGCCGACTCCGCCTCGTCGAGCCCGGAGGTGGGCTCGTCGAGCAGCAGCACCCGCGGCGGGTCGACGATGGCACGGGCCAGCTCCATCATCCGCCCGAGCCCGATCGGCAACGCGCTCGCCATCTCGTCTCTGACCTTCTCGAGCCCGCACTGCGTCAGCACCTGCCGGACTCGCTCGCGCCGGCTCCGCTCACGCTGCCGCCGAGTCGGGAACGCGACCAGGTCGGCGAGCGGTCCCCCGCCGCCGCCTCGCCACTCGAGCGCGGTGAGCACGTTGTCCTCGACGCTCAGCCACCCGAAGGTCTGCACCCGCTGGAAGGTGCGGCGGAGACCCCAACGCGCCCGCTGCACCGCAGACCGGTGGGTGACGTCCTGGCCGTTGAGTTCCACACGTCCCGAGTCCGGTGCCCGGACCCCGGAGATCACGTCGAAGAGGGTCGTCTTGCCGGCCCCGTTCGGGCCGATGAGCCCACGCACCTCGCCCGCGCCGACCTCGAGGCTGACGTCGTCGAGCGCCGCGATGCCGCCGAAGCGCACGCTGATCCCGGAGAGCCGGAGGGCCGGAGGCACGCTCGTCGTCGCTGCCTTCGGCGCGTGCTCGACGGCCGTCACGCGGTTGGCTCCCCCCTGGGTCCGGGAACTCCCCTCGGCCCCGGAATCTGACGGTATATCAGGAACGCTGAGCGGGCGCGGGGCGCCCCGCCCCGCCGTCGCACCGTGTCAGCGACGGTGATCCGACGGGCGGCCTCGTCGCACCCGGTGTCCGCGCCGTGGTCTCCTGACCGCGAGCGGCGCTAGCCGGAGGGGACCTCGTACGCGCCGAACCGCAAGCCCACGCCCCGGACGGCGCCGCCCGGACCTCCGAGCCGTCAGCTCGCGTCAGCCTTCTGGGGCGCGCCGCCGTCGGTCAGCGCTGGCGCGAGCTGCGCCACCAGCTTGTGGATCTCCCGCGCGCACGCCTCGAACTCGGGAAGCTCGCCCCCCGCCGGGTCCTCGACGTCCTCCCGGCGCTCCAGCACCACCTGGTCGAGGTGCAACCCGGCCACCCGGTCCGCGAACGGCCGCTCGTCGGCTGGAAGATCGCGCGCGAGGCGACGGAGCGTGCCGGTGCGGGCGGCGGCCTCCGGGTGCGTCCGGCGCACGTAGCGGACGTGCTCGCCGGCCAGCCCGACGATGAGGTCGGCGTCGGCCACGTGCCGATCGCGCAGCTGGGTGCTGCGGTGGCCGGGAGCGACGACGTCGAGCCCGGCGAGCGCCTCCCGGGTCCTCCAGCTCATCGGCATGCCCTCGATCACGTGCGTGCCGGCGGTCGTGATCTCGACATCCTCGAGGTGGATGGCGAGGATGGCGCCGGCCATCACCGACCGCGCCGCATTGCCGGTGCACAGAAAGATCACGTGCGGCACGCGTCACCCCATCCCGGCCCGTCGATCGCGGCGCCGGGCGCCCGATCGATCACACACGCATGATCTGGCCGCCGTCGACGTTGAGCACGTGGCCGGTGATCCAGCGGGCGTCGTCGGACAGCAGGAACAGGCAGGCGTCGGCCATGTCGGCGGGCGTTCCCATCCGGGAGAGCGGCATCGCCGCCAGCAGCTGGTCGATGAACTCCTTCGGCACCGTCGACCGGGTCGCCTCGGTGTCGGTCGGGCCGGGCGCGATGACGTTGACCCGGATGCCCATCGGTCCGAGCTCCCGGGCGAACGACTGCGTGATCCCGTGGAGGGCGAGCTTGGCGATCCCGTAGTAGCCGGCGCCCATCCACGCCGCGGTGGAGGACTGGTTGACGATCGCGCCGCCACCCCGCTCGGCCATCGACGAGAACACGGCCCGGGTGCACAGGACGGCGCCGGTCATGTTCACCGACATGAACTTGTCCCAGTACTCCATCGGCATGTTCGTGAGCCCGTACAGCTCCATGCCGCCGTAGATGGCCGCGTTGTTGACCAGGTAGTCGACGCCGCCGAACGCCTCGGCGCTGGCCTGGCCCATGGCGAGGGTCGACTGCTCGCTCGAGACGTCGGTCGTGACCGCGATGGCCGTGCCGCCCGCCTGCTCGATCTCCTTCGCGACCCGCTCGCCGCCCGCCTCGTCGAGCTCGGCGACGACCACCCGTGCGCCCTCGCGTGCGAGCGCCTTGGCGTACGCCTCGCCGATCCCCCGTCCGGCCCCGGTCACCACTGCCACCTTGCCGTCGAAGCGCATGATGCCCTCCTCCTCGCCGAGCGCGGACCTTAGCGAGCAGGCGCCAGGAGCGCGTCCGGCGTCACCGGCGGCGGAGCGCCGGCGAGTCGGTCAGGGCGAGCAGAGGGTGCGCACCTCGCTCGGACGCTGCCCGGTGACCGCGCAGAGGACCGACGCCGTGCCCTGCGCGGTCTGGCCGTTGCGGAACCCGACCTTGAAGGTGGCGTCGAAGCCCTTCAGGTCGGACCGCAGGCTCCCGTCGAGCTCGAAGGTCTGCACCTTGGGGTCGGGGACGTTTGGCGCGGTGAGGCTGAGGCTCAGCCCCGAGAGCTTCCCCGTCACCATCCCGAAGCTGCCGGTCTGGAACGCGATCGGGGCGTTCGGGTCGCTGAGTTTGATGACCCCGTCGGTGTGGCGAACCGCCTTCGCGCCCCCGCCGAAGAGGTCGCCGGTCAGGTCGAGCGCGATGCGCAGCGTCCCCGCGCTGGGGTCGATGCGCACCTCGAGCGACGCGTTCCCGGTCGTGTTGAACGTCGTGTTCGTGTAGGTGCCGACGTACAGGCCGTCGTACTGCTGCGCCAGCGCCACGACCGGGTTCGACGAGCGGGGGATGACCGAGGTCGACGTCGGCGCGGTGGTCAGCGTGGTGGGGAGCGTGCTCGACGCCGCCGTTCGGCGCGCGGCGGTCGACGCTCGATGGGCGGTGCCGCCGCCACCGCTCAGCGCGACCGCGGCCGCCACCGCGCCGCCGATGACGACGACGGTCGCCACGCCCGCCAGGACGATGAGGCGCCGCCGCCGATGCTGCCGGCGCTCCGCCCGCGAGCCCGGCGGGGAGCCCGGTGACGGCAGCGGGGCGGTGGGCGCGGGCGCTGGACGGTCGAGGTCGTCCGGCACCCTCGGAGCGTAACGTCGGCGCCACCGTGAGCGGTGGCTCGGACCCGATGGGCTGGCAACCCGGCGCGTGGCAGGTCAGGATCGGCGCGGCCGGGCCGCGATCGCGGCGCCGGGTGGAGGAGACCTGCCCGTGAAGGTGCTGCGAACCCCCGACGACCGCTTCGCGTCGCTGCCCGACTACCCGTTCGCGCCGCACTGCGCGGACGTCCCGGACGGCGACGGCGGCATGCTTCGCGTGCACTACGTCGACGAAGGGCCGCGTGACGGGCCTCCGGTGCTGCTGATGCACGGCGAGCCGTCGTGGTCATTCCTCTACCGCTGGATGATCCCGGTGCTGGTCGACGCCGGGCTGCGGGCGATCGCGCCCGATCTCGTCGGGTTCGGCCGCTCCGACAAGCCAGCCGCCCGGGAGGACTACACGTACCAGCGCCACGTCGACTGGATGACAGCGCTGCTCGAGGCGCTCGACCTCACCGACGCGACGCTCGTGGGTCAGGACTGGGGCGGGCTGATCGGGCTGCGCCTCGTCGCCGAGCACCCCGACCGCTTCGCGCGGGTCGTCGCCGCGAACACCTTCCTCCCGACCGGCGACCGTGACCCGGGGGACGCCTTCCGCGCCTGGCAGCGCTTCTCGCAGGAGACGCCGGACTTCGAGGTCGGGCGAATCGTGAACGGCGGCTGCACCACCGATCTCAACGAGGCGGTGATCGCCGGCTACGACGCGCCGTTCCCCGACGACGGCTACAAGGCCGGCGCGCGCCAGTTCCCGATGCTGGTACCGACCACCCCCGATGACCCGGCGTCGCTCGCCAACCGCCGGGCTTGGGCCGCGCTCCGCGAGTGGACGAAGCCGTTCCTGACCGCGTTCAGCGACCGGGACCCGATCACGGCCGGCGCCGACCAGGTGCTGCGGGCCGAGATCCCGGGCTGTCAGAACCAGCCGCACACGACGATCGAGGGCGCAGGACACTTCCTGCAGGAGGACCGAGGCGTGGAGCTGGCCGAGGTGGTGGTCTCCTTCGTCGGCGCGCCGCCCGACGCGGCCTGAGGCGCCGATGCCCCAGCCGGCAGCACCGGAGGCGGCCGCTTCACCACGCGAGCCGGGCCCGCCCGCCCGCGCGGTCACGCGTGCCGACGCGTTCGCGGCCGCCAGTCGGTTCGGCCCGCCGGTGCTGGCGGCCGCGGTCATCGCGTTCGCGGCCGGCGCCTGGGGCGTGCCGTCCGGGGTGCTCGTCCAGGGCGTGATCATCGGCGCACTGACCTCGCTGCTGGCGCTCGGCCTGGCGCTGGTGTGGCGAGCCAACCGGGTCATCAACTTCGCGGCCGGGGATCTCGGCGGCGCGCCCACGACGCTGGCGGTGCTGCTGGCGATCAGCACCGTCGCCGCCAACTGGTGGGTGGCGCTCGTCGCCGGCCTCGCCGCGGCGCTGGTCATCGGCGCCGCAGTGGAGTTCCTGCTCGTGCGCCGGTTCTCGAACTCGCCCCGACTGGTGCTGAGCGTGGCGACGATCGGGATCGCGCAGGTCCTGGCGGCCGGGACGCTGCTGCTGCCCCGCTACTTCACGCTGACCGGGCGCTCCATCCCGGAGCCGTTCAACCTCCACCTCACCATCTCGCCCATCACGTTCCGCGGCGCCGACCTGGTGGCGCTGGCGACGGTGCCGATCGTCCTCGTCGGCCTGGCGCTGTTCCTGCGGCGCAGCGACGTCGGGATCGCGATCCGCGCCGGCGCCGACCGGGCCGACCGGGCGGCGTCGCTCGGGATCCCGATCCGCCGCCTGCAGACCGTGGTCTGGGTCCTGGCCACCGTGCTCGGGTTCCTCGCTATCTACCTCCGGTCGTCGATCCTCGGCCCCCCGATCGGCTCGGTGCCGGCCGGCGGCATCGGCCCGGCCGTGCTCGGGCCAGCGCTGCTCCTGCGCGCGCTCGCGGCCGCCGTCATCGGCCGGATGGAGCGGCTCCCGACCATCGTGGGCGCCGCGGTCATGCTCGGAATCGTCGAGCAGTCGGTGGTCTGGCACTGGCACGAGCCGGCGTACATCGACCCGGTCCTGTTCGTCGTCGTCATCCTCGGCGTGCTCGCCACCGGCGGGACGTCGATCGGCCGCGTCCGCTCGGGCGAGGTGTCGACGTGGCAGGCCGCCCGCGAGGTCCGGCCGGTGCCGCGGGAGCTCCGCCGGCTCCGCGAGGTGCGCGGCGCCAAGGTGGTCCTGGCCGTGGTGGTGATCGCGGTGCTGGTCGCGGTGCCGGGCTACCTGTCGGCGAGCAAGCTGAACCTGGCCGCCGCCATCGTGATCTTCGGGATCATCGGCGTGTCGCTCGTGGTGCTCACCGGCTGGGCCGGGCAGGTGAGCCTGGGCCAGGTCGCCTTCGTCGGCATCGGCGCCGCGGTGTCGGGCGCCGTGACGGCCCGCCTGGGCTGGGATCTCTCGCTCGGCCTCCTCGTCGCCGGGCTGACCGGCGCCGTGGTGGCCATGGTCGTCGGGCTGCCCGCCATCCGCCGCCGCGGGCTCACGCTGGCCGTCACGTCGCTCGCCTTCGCGCTGATGACGTCCGAGTACCTCTTGAACCAGACGTTCTTCGGACCGGGCACGACGCTCGACTGGCTGCCGTCGAGCCGCATCGCCCGACCTGCGCTGTTCGGCGTCATCGACATCGACACCGACACCCGCTTCTACTACCTGTGCCTGGTCGGTCTCGCGCTGGCGATCGCCCTCGCCTACGGCGTGCGACGCAGCCGCACCGGCCGGGCGATCATCGCGGTGCGGGAGAACGAGCGGGCCGCGGAGGCGTTCGGCATCAGCGCCCGTCGCCTCACGCTGTTCGCTCTGGCCTTCTCCGGGTTCCTCGCCGCGTTCGCGGGCGCGCTGTTCGTGTACCAGCAGTCGGGGCTCGACACGAGCCCGTACCAGCCGTCGGCGAGCCTCGAGGTCTTCGCGATGGCCGTCATCGGCGGGCTCGGATCCATCCCGGGCGCCCTGATCGGCGCCACCTACGTCCGCGGCGTCGACTACTTCCTGCCGTCCGAGTGGCAGATCCTGGCCACCGGTGTCGGGCTGCTGGCGGTGCTGCTGGTGCTCCCCGGCGGCCTCGGCGCGGCGCTGGCCGACGGGCGCGACGTGCTGCTGCGGCGGCTGGCCCGACGCCGTTCGATCGAGGTCGGCTCCTTCGCCGACGACGCGCCTGCGGCGTCCGCGGCGGCGTCGACGGCTCCACCGGTCGGGCCGCCGCGCCGCGACGGCGCGGCGCTCGTCGCGACCGGCGTCGACGTCCGCTACGACGGGGTGCAGGTGCTCTTCGGCGCCCACCTCGACGTCGCGCCGGGTGAGGTGGTGGCGCTCCTCGGGACCAACGGCGCGGGGAAGTCCACCCTCGTGCGCGCCGTGGCCGGCCTCGCTCCGCTCGCCCACGGCGAGGTCCGGCTCGACGGCGAGGACATCACCGGGCTGCGAGCCGACCAGCGAGCCCACCGCGGCGTCGCGCTGATGCCCGGCGGCGTGGCGACGTTCCCGTCTCTGACCGTCGCCGAGCACCTCCGTCTCGCCGCGTGGACCCGCCGCCGAGACCCGGGCGCGGCGCGGAAGGCCCGGGCCGAGGCGCTGGAGCAGTTCCCGATGCTGCGCGACCGGCTCGACGACACCGCCGGCAACCTGAGCGGCGGCCAGCAGCAGATGCTGGCGCTGGCGATGACGCTCGTCGCCAGCCCCCGCGTCGTCCTGATCGACGAGCTCTCGCTCGGGCTGGCCCCCGCGGTCGTCGAATCGCTGCTCGACGTCGTGCGCTCCCTGGCCCGCGGCGGGGTGGCGGTCGTGATCGTCGAGCAGTCGGCCGAGCTCGCGCTGGAGGTCGCCGACCGGGCCCTGTTCATGGAGAAGGGACAGATCCGCTTCGAGGGACCGGGCCAAGACTTGCGGGGGCGACCGGACCTGCTCCGGTCGGTCTTCCTCGAGGGCATCTCGGTGACGGGCGTCTCCGCGCGCACCGACCGGGACGCACGAAACGGGGACGGTCACCGGCTCGAGGTGCAGCGAGTCGCGAAGCGCTTCGGCGGCATCGTCGCCCTCGACGACGTGTCGTTCACCGTCGAGCCGGGGGAGATCGTCGGGATCCTTGGGCCGAACGGGGCCGGCAAGACCACCCTGTTCGACGTCATCAGCGGCTTCGAGCGGCCGGATGGCGGCGCGGTGGCGCTCGTCGACCCCGGCGGCGCGCGCGCGGAGCTGGTGCCGATCAGCCCGTCGGCCCGGGCGCGCGCCGGACTCGGCCGCTCCTTCCAGGACGCGCGGCTCTTCCCGGCCCTCACCGTCACCGAGACCATCGCGACCGCGCTCGAGGACTCGGTCGAGGTGCGCGACCCGGTCGCGGCGGCGCTGTGGCTGCCCGCCGTCACCGATTCCGAGCGCGCGGTCCGGGCCCGAGTCGACGAGCTCCTCGCGCTCTTCCACCTCGAGGTGTACGCCGACAAGTTCGTCCGGGAGCTCTCGACCGGCAGCCGGCGAATCGTCGAGCTCGCGGCCGTCGTCGCCCAGCACCCCGACGTGCTGCTGCTCGACGAGCCGTCCAGCGGCCTCGCCCAGAAGGAGACCGAGGAGCTCGCGCCGCTCCTCCTGCGGGTCCGCGACGACCTCGGCGCCAGCCTGGTGGTCATCGAGCACGATCTGCCGTTCCTGCGCGGCCTCGCCACCCGGTGGGTGGCGATGGACCTCGGGGCCGTCATCGCCTCCGGCACGCCCGACGAGGTCAGCCGGGACCCGGCCGTCGTCGCGGCGTACCTGGGGCGCGACCGGCCGGCCGGGAGCCCGCCGACCTGACGACCGCCGGCGGCCGGGCCGTGGTAACCCGTCCCCCGTGCCCGAATCGGCGAGGATGCGAGGCCGCGCCGGTGGGTAGAGAGATTCGGACGATCCGTCAGCGTTCTACCCCTGTGAACGACTTCGCCCCGTTCCGAGCCTCCCCCCGCT
>Ga0207416_1003136_pt1 | contig 16398 bp, 14 predicted proteins | sample PaiPotPPM11metaG_FD_184107 | JGI IMG/M metagenome (GOLD analysis project Ga0207416, IMG submission 184107) | Iron sulfur acid spring bacterial and archeal communities from Banff, Canada, to study Microbial Dark Matter (Phase II) - Paint Pots PPM... ...
GGCGAGCGTGAAGTCCGCCTCCGCGCCCTGCCCGGCGACCACCGTGACCGTCTGGCTGGCCGAGCCGGCCGCGACGAAGCCAGCCGGGGGCGTGACGGCGACGGTGTACGTGGGACCGCCGCCAGCTCCGTCGGTGGTGCTGACGGCGGGGAACTGGTAGCGCCCATCGGGGCCGGTCTGGGTGACCACCGGCGTGTCGGCGAGACGGACGGTGACGCCGGGGATGGGATCGGCGGAACCAGTGGTCGTGACCGTACCGAACACCCAGCCGCGGGGCGGCGAGGCCGAAGCGGATGGAGCCGTCGATGATGTCGGCGTGATCTTCAGTGACACGGTCAACCCGCCGCTCGGCGGCACGACGACGCCATAGACGCACGTGGATGCTCCATTGGCAGACTCATCAGTCGCGCAGATGTTGATCGGCGCGCCGTTCCCACCCGCCCCATGAGCGACGAACACGCCGTTGGCGTCGGCGGTGTAGTGGGTAATAAGACTGCCGGCAACAAAGGCAACGTCTGCCTCGGGGATCGGGGCGCCGTTCTGATCAGTGACGACGACGGTAATTGTCAAATCGCCCGGAGACGCGGCGGAACTCGGAGAGCACATAAGGCCGGCCAGCATTAGCCCAAGGACGAGAGCAGCATACCTCATAGCGGATTATCTTCCTTCGATGCCAGCAACCTTCCCGAGCGGCCCGCTGCTGCCGCCCCACGGAGATCGCCGGGCTGGCGCAAACCGCGCGAATTATGTTGTGGGCTTCGCGAAACTAGAGAACGTACCGTAGGCCGGATCCTGACGGGCAGTCGCGTCGAGATACTGATCCAGGAGGCCCATTACCGTGTTCACCCCACCGGGGCCGTAGATATCCGCGATGATCTGAAAGGTGGCGATCGTCACGTAATTCTCAGAAGCGGCGGCGAGGAAGTTCAGGGCGCTCTGCAGATACTGCTGCTGGGTGCTGGGCGTGATCGACTGTGGGTTCGCGTCAACATCCCACCCGTACTCGGTAATCCAGATCGGCTTAAAGGTGTCCCCGTTATTCACCATCGTGGTCCGCAGGTTCTGGAGCCCTGTAGTGTCCATCGGTCCGTTATTCGGGTCGTATGGATGAGCGGCGACCGCGTCGAAATATTGTTTGGCACCGCTCACCGAGTAGATGCCGTTGATGAAGTCGAGGCCGTTCCCTGTCCGCACGTTGTCTATACCGCCTGTCGACACCCAGGCCGAGCTATCGACGGCCTTGACCGCTTGGAAGAAGAGCTGCAGCCATGGTGCGTACATCTGCCCCTTGGCGATATTGGTTGTTCCTTGCGGATAGACCCAGCCAAAGCCGTTCGGCTCGTTCACAAACTCGTAGTGGCGGATCTTCCCGGCGTAGCGCTGCGCCGCGGCGGTGACGAAGGCCTGGAAGTCGGCGGTGTACTGGCCCAGCGGCGGCATCTGCCCCGACGTGTTGCCGGTCGCCCAGTTGGGGGCCGTCCCCACGTCGGCGACCCAGAGCAGCCCGTTCGCCTGGGCGAGGTTGACCCGCGCGTCGTAGGTATCCCAGACGTAGGCCGTGCCGTGCCCATTCGGCTGGATGTCCTTCCAGTCCAGGCCGCTGCGGATGCAGGTGGCGCCGGCCGCCTTGATATTGGCCATCATCGCCCCGTCGGTGTACTGCGGGCTCGCCTGCCAGGCCGCCCAGGAGGGGTTGATGCCGAAGATGAGCGGGCGCACCTTGGGGAACTGGTAGCTGCCCGTCTGGGCGGTGTCGAACCAGCGGCGCAGGTCGTCGATCTGGGTGGCGCGGACCACGTTTGGGACGGACGAGCCGGGCACCGACTGCGCCCACAGCATCGGCCCGCCGTTGGTGACGCCCAGCGCGCCCCAGACGGTGGCCTGGTTGTTGTAGGTCGCGCCCGGCCCGATGGCGTTGCGCAGGTCGAGCAGGGCCTGGGCCTGGATGGGCGTGGTCGTGTCGACTCGGTTGCCGCGGCCCCAGGGCAGGTAGGCCGCGCCGGCCACGCCCTCGATCGCCGCGCGGATGTCGTTGAGGTGGTAGGCGCGGACCACGAAAGGCTGCACGTTCTGTTGGGTCAGCGGATCGTCCCGGAAGGCCATCCGGACACTCCTTTCATCGGTGTGACGCTCGACGGCTCGCGCGATGACGCCCGCGAGGCCGCGGCGCTAGGCGTAGTAGCAGCCGGCGGCGTCGGCCACCTTCTTGCTGCCGGCGAAGTAGGCGCCCACGCCCGTGGTCACGTCGCCGCTCGCCAGGATGCTGCCGCCGTTGATGTACAGGCTGCCCCCTTGCAGGTGCAGCAGTTGGGTTGGGCTGTCCGTGCCCAGGCCGACCAGCCCGTTCGACTGGATCACCACACGGTCCACCGCGTTGAAGTCGTCGCGGAAGATCCAGCCTTGCGCCGCGTGGCCCCAGCCGTTGGCGAACACCTGCGCGCCCACGCCGTTGGAGCGGATGGCGTGGTTGTCGTCGTCCACCAGCCCCACCGCGCCCGAGCTGCCCGACTTGTAGCTGATCGTTCCTCCCACCGTGAGCAGTTGGGTGGGATTGGATGTTCCGATGCCCACATTCCCCGCCGTGGTGACGCGCGGCCGCTCGGCGCCGCCCACTTGCAGGGCCACGGGCATGGCCGTCGCCGAGCCGGCCGCGTCGGCGATGAGCCAGCCGGTGGTCCCATCCACGGTCAGGCGCAGCCGGCTGTAGCTGGCCAGGGTCGGGTCGTCGGTGCTGAAGGCCTCAACGCTGCTGGTCGCGCCGCCGCCCTGCGGGAACAGGCGCAGCGAGGCCGTGGCGCCGCCCAGGATGACCAGTTGGGGGGCCGTGGTGTTGCTGATCGTCACGTCGCTGGTGAAGGTGTCGCAGTTGCACGGGGTCGGCATGCTCGGTCTTCCTTCCTCTACTCGGTTCGCCCGAGGGCCGCTACCGCGGGGCGCCGTCGCCAACGACCAGGATAAAGCGGCCATCCGGTAATTCCTGAATGTCCGTGAGCTGGGGGATGTAGATCGTAAGGGCCCGTACCAGGTCGCGGCGGGCCACCACCAGGCCGCTCACCGGCAGCGGCGGCAACGGCTGCCCGGCGGTGAGCTGCTCGCCAGCGGGCGGCGCGCCGCCCGCTGCAATGGTAGGTTCGCTCGGCATAATCGGTCACCCCCCCCTCCGCCATTCACGACCGTGCGGTTAGCTTAGGCTATGCGGGGCCTATAGTCAACGGGCGAGCCGCGATAACCGCGGCCGGGTCGGGCCTTCTCTGTGCCTGCGGCGACCCAGTCCCCCTGGCGGCCTTTGGCCATCCGCGTCGACCGCCGGCCCTGGCAGTATCCCCGTCCTTTGGACGACCCGCGCAAATGAAAAGGGACTGCGGTCCGGCCCTCCTGGCCGCCGATCGCAATCGCGGCCCCCGGCATCCCCGCGCCCGCGGATCGCGCCTTATCCGAACCGTATCGGGATTAGCCCAGCAACGCCAGACCGACGCTCTCCAATGCTGCCTTGATCGATTGCAGGAAGCGCGAGGCGGCCAGGCCGTCCAGGATGCGATGGTCGAAGGTGAGGCAACTGTTGGCGATGTGGCGGATGGCGATGCTGTCGTCGCCATCCCCGGTGGTGACTACCACCGGTCGCTTGACGATGGCTTCCAGGGTGATGATGGCAGCCTGCGACTGGTTGATGATCGGCGCGGACAAGATCGAGCCCAGCGCGCCGGTGTTGTTCACGGTAAAGGTGCCGCCTCGCACGTCGTCCGGCGTCAGCTTCCCTGCTCGCGCGCGCTCCACCAGATCGGCAGTGGCCAGGGCCAGCCCACGCAGGTTGAGCCGGTCGGCGTGATGGATGACCGGGACGAGCAGACTCTCCCCGCCGATCTGCCCTTCCGGCGCCGGGACGGCGACGGCGACGCCGACGTTGACGTCTCGCAGCAGCCGGACGCCCTCGTCGGTCCAGGTGGAGTTGAGCAGCGGATGCTCGACCAGGGAGGCGGCGACCGCCTTGAGAAAGAAGGCAAGGTAGGTCAGATCGATGCCGTTGCGTCGTTGGAAGTCGTCTCGCGCCTGCGTGCGCAGCTTCACCACTGGCGTCATGTCGATCTCGATGGACGTGGTCACCTGGGGGGCCGCCTGCACGCTGCGAGTCATATGCTGGGCAATGGCGCGCCGCACCGGCGTGAGCGGGATCAGCTCTCCGGCGAGGGCAGGAGCGGTGTCAGGCGCCTCGGGCGCGGACTCGGCAGCGATCTGTGCCGGCTCGGGCCGCTCGGTCGTCGGTGGGGGAGCCTCATCCTTGCCTGCGCTGCTTGCCCCGGCAGCGCCTTCGCCGGCTGAAGGCACGCCGGCCTGCCGCTGCGCCAGGTAGGCCATCACATCCTCTTTGCGCAGGCGGCCGCCATAGCCGGAGCCGGCTATCTGCGTCAGATCCAGGCCATAGTGCTCGGCCAGGCGGCGCACGACCGGCGGCACGCGGCGGCGCTCCTCGACGCTCCTATTATGCTGCGACTCCGCGCTGCGCTCGTCGGGCGCTTGGCCGGCCTCCCCGTCTGTTATCGTGGCTCCTGTCGAGCCGGCCGGTACGCTCGCGGGGGGAGCCGTGGCGGCCGGGGCGTCTGCGGGGTCGCCCGATGGCTGAGTCTCTGCAGGCTCCTCGCTCTCGATAAGGGCGATGTCGGTGCGGCTCGGCACGGTCTGGCCGTCGGCGACCAGGATCTGGGTCAGCCTGCCCGTGACAGGAGAAGGAACCTCGGCGTTGACCTTATCGGTAACCACCTCGACCAGCATCTCGTCCCTCTGGACCCAATCGCCCTCGCGCTTCAGCCAGTGGTCGATCGTGCCTTCGGTGACCGACTCGCCCAGTTGCGGCATGATGATCTTGGTCTGCATAGCAGTAGTATAATCGCCGCCACTGGGATGCTGAGGAGCGGTCATGGCCGATCGTGGGGCGGGGTTGGGCGACGCCGACCTGCTGGAGATGTACCGCCTCATGGCGCTTAGCCGGTCGCTGGAGCGGGCCTGCTGCGCTGTCAATCCCCGCTGGTTCCCCGCCGAGGGCGAAGAGGCGACGATCGTCGGCTCCTTCTACGGCCTGCGCTCGGACGATGTCGCCGCGCCGCACTACCGCGGTCCCTTCATCGTCTACTTCATGCGCGGCGCCTCGCTGGCTCGCCTCTCGGCGCAGGCGCTGGGCAAGGCGACCGGCTACACGCTGGGCCGTTCCGTTCCGTTTACCGGGCCGCTCGACCTTAACGTCGTTCCCTGGGTGGCGGGCGATCTGGGCACCAGCCTGGGCGTCGCCACGGGGGCTGGCCTGGCGGCCTGGTACGACCGGCAGTTGCACGGCAGCGCCGCTCGCGACCGCGTGGTGGTCGTGAGCTTTGGCGACGGCACGGCCAATCGGGGCGACTTCCACGAGAATATCAATCTGGCGGCGCTCTGGAAGCTGCCGGTCGTCTATGTCTGCCAGAACAACGCCTTTGCCATCTCGCTGCACCGCTCCAGCTACCTGCCGGAAGGGAGCAGTATCGCCGCGCGCGCCACCGGCTACGGCATCCCCGGCGTGTGTGTAGATGGCAACGACGTCGTGGCCGTCCACGAGGCGGTGCAACAGGCGGTCGCGCGAGCGCGGGCCGGGGAGGGACCAACGCTGATCGAAGCCGAAACCTACCGCATGGCCGGTCACTGGGCCGGCGACTCGGCGACCTACCGCGACCCGGCGGAATTGGAGCAATGGCGGCAGCGCGATCCCCTCTTGTGCCTGGAAAGCCGCCTGAACCGCCAAGGCGTCGCCACCGCCGAGCAGACGGCCGGCTACCGGCGGCAGGCCGAGGCAGCGGTGGAACAGGCGATGGCCGAAGCACGGTCCGCGGCGTCGGCTGGGCTGGCCGAGCTCGGGCTCGACGAGGTCATGGCGTGAGTGGCTCAACCGGCTGGCAGACCCGCGCGCCACCAGCCGCCTGACCTACGCCGAGGCAATCGTGGACGCCATGGCGGAAGCCATGCGGGCGGACGAGCGTGTCTTCTTCATGGGCCAGGATGTCGGCCGGTTCGGGGGGGCGCTGCAAGGCTCCAAGGGCTTGTGGGAGGAGTTCGGTCCTACGCGCGTGCTGGAGGCTCCCATCGCCGAGTCGGCCATGGTCGGCGCGTGCGTTGGCGCGGCCCTGTTCGGTCTGCGGCCCATCGTGGAGATCTCCTTCGGCGAGTTCTTGCCGACGGCCATGAGCCAGATCGTGCTGCAGGCCGCCAACATCCACTATATGACGGCCGGTAAGGGCAAGGCGCCGCTGGTGCTGCGAACGCGGGTCGGCGACGGCCCCTACCGTGGCCACCCGCAGAGCTACGAGGCCTGGTTTCCGCATGTCCCCGGCCTCAAAGTCGTCATGCCGGCGACGGCTCGGGACGCCGGGGGACTCATGCGCGCGGCCATCCGCGACGACGGTCCGGTGCTGTTCTTCGAGCCCATGTCCCTCTATCACAGCCGCGGCGACGTGCCGGAGTGGCCGTCCACCGTGCCGCTCGGCGTGGCCGCGGTTGTCCGAGAGGGATGCGACGTCACGGTCATCGCCTCAGGGGCCATGACGCCGCGCGCGCTCGCTGCCGCCGATGTGCTCGCCGCCGAAGCCATAGACGTCGAGGTGGTGGACCTGCGCACGCTGGCGCCGCTGGATCGGGAATCCATCCTCGCGTCGGCCCGCAAGACGGGGCGGGTGGTCGTGGCGCACGAAGCCTGGAAAATCGGTGGCATCGGAGCGGAGGTCGCGGCGCTGATCGCCGAAGAGTCGTTCGAGGATCTGCTGGCGCCTATCGTCCGCGTCGGCGCACCGCACGTGCCCATCCCTTCTGCCCAGTCCTTGCGCGATCTGGTCATCCCCAGTGCGGACACTATCGCCGACGCTGTCCGGCGCGTCTACGCGGCGTAAAGGGAGCCGGCGAGACGACTCGAAGTTTCTTATTCCTTGCCTATCGCAGCCGGGCGCTCGCGCTTCTCCTCCTCATACGTGCGCTCAGTGACGAACTCCTTGATCAGTGTCTGGTATCCCGTGCGCCTCCTACGGGCAAGATCCTTCACACGTCCAAGGGTATGGGTGTCGAAGCGGATGGCCACGGACGTGGTGCCGGGGCGAGCCGGCGGCAACACTCCTTCCGGCACTGGCTCCATGCGCGCCACGATTTCCTCGCCTAACTCGTGACTATCCCAGAATGCCGCCTCCTCAGCCTCGTTCGCAAAGGACGGAATCCCCTCGAAGCTGTGCAGCGTGACTTTTGGCCGCCGCGCTCGTGCCACCGCGCTGTCACCTCCTCCGATATCGACGCTTCTGGATGGTGCTCGCGTTACGGGCCGTGATGACCCGCACCAGCCCCGGGCGGCGAGTGAAAACCACCAAGAGCACACGCCCCGACGTGGTGGCGCCAACCACCGCCCAACGTTCCTCCTCCTCGGTGTCGTAGGCTGGGACGCCGATGCGCCGAGAATCGGTGAGTGCTTCCTCAGCCTCTTCCACCGTGACACCATGGGCGGCGCAATGGCCGATGTTGTGGTCGTCCCAGTCAAACACCAAGCGTTGTCATCGCTATTCGGCACCGTCCCACCCAGTATATACCATCGTAAATACGAAATCAACCTGTGGCGCTTCATCCTGCTACAACCGGCAGGTCCGAGCGCTTCGATCTTGATCTTTGTTCTAAGATACTCTGGTTGAGGAATGTTAGCTCTGAGCTTTGGCTTGGGGCGCCGTTGCCGCTGACGATCGGCGCGACCAATCCGCACACGTCTCGCGTGTCAGATGGTACTTTTCCGGACAGGGCGTGGCGTGCAGTCCAGGCCTGGAGAGGAAATCACCAGTGCTGAGAACCGTCGAGCAGTACGTGGAGAGCCTGCGCGATGGCCGCCGCGTCTACTACCGTGGCCGGCTGGTACCCGACGTGACGGAACACGCCGCGCTGCGGACCGCCGTCGACCACGCCAGTATCGACTATCGCATGGCAGAGGAGCCGGGGGAGCATCGGGCCCTGGCAGTGACTTGTGACGAGCAAACCGGTCAGGAGATCAGCCGCTACTTCGCCTTGCCGCGGTCCAGCGAGGACCTGATGGCGCGCAGCCGCCTCATCGACGCGGCGACTCGCCAAGGCGGCACGCTGGTGGTGCTCATCAAAGAGATCGGGTCCGATGCGCTGTTCGCCCTGCATATGGTGGCTCACCAGCTTGCCCAGGGTGTGCCGGGGAAGGCCGGTCTGACGCCGGAGCCGCGGTATCTGGAGAACGTGCGGCGCTTCTATGCCCACTGTCGCGATCACGACCTGGCGATGGCCGTGGCGCAGACCGACGTGAAAGGCGATCGCAGTCTCGGTCCGTCGGAGCAGGAGCACCCCGACTACTACCTGCGCGTGGTCGAGCGCCGGCCCGACGGCATCGTGGTGCGGGGCGCTAAGGTCCACACCTCCGTGTCGGCTAACGCCAACGAGCTGATCGTGCTGCCGACGCGTGCGCTGCGGGAGGAGGACCGCGACTACGCCGTCGCCTTCGCCGTGCCGCTGGATACGCCCGGGCTAACGCTGGTGGTCAGCCCGTATGGTGACGGGGAAAAGCAGGCTTTCGAGCACCCCATCAGCGCACGGCACAAGATGCCGGAGACGCTCACCATCTTCGACGATGTCTTCGTCCCTGCCGAGCGCGTTTTCCTGGATGGGGAATGGCAGGCGGCTGGTCCGCTGGCGCACACTTTCGTGCAGTTCCACCGCTTCACCGCCGTCTCCTACAAGCTGTCCCTGGTGGACGCGCTCGTCGGCGCCGCCGCGCTGCTGGCCGACCTCAACGGTCTGGACAAGGTGACGCACATTCGCGAGAAGCTGACCTGGCTGATCGCCTACGCCGAGACGCTCCGCGCCCTGACCGCCCAGGCCGCCGCCCAGTGCGATTGCAGCAACCCGCTGGGCCTGGCGGTCCCCAATACGCTGTTGACCAACGTGGCCAAGCTGCACTTCGCCGGCCAGTATCACCAGGCGGTGGCCCGTGTGCAGGAGATCGCCGGCGGTTTGCTCGTCACAGCGCCCGGCGCAGAGGATTGGGACGACGCTGAGCTTGGTCCCAAGCTGCGCCGCTACCTGGGCGGCCGGCGCGGCGTCGCCGCTGAAGAGCGCATGCGGGCGATGCACCTGGTACAGGATCTGACGTCGTCGGAGTACGGCGGCTATCAGGAGGTTCTGGCGATCCACGCGGAAGGCTCGATCGAGGCGGAGAAGCTGGCCATCTTTCGCGGCTACGATCTGGCGGCGGCGAAGGAGTATGCGCGGCTGCTGGCCGGCATCGGCGGTGAGCGGGCGTGAAGGCGGGCCACGTTAGCCTCAGGGAGTTCTGGCGCGTCGTCCCCTTCGGCTTGGCCGGATGGGGTGAAGATGGGTGGTGAGATGCCGGGGGCGGCGACTGCGGTCTGCCGCCAGAGCACGCGACTGCCGTCGGGACAAAAGGTGAAACCGTTCCCGTATCGGGCGCGGGCAGTTCCTGCTGGAGCCGTACGGCGCACCGCAGTGCCGTGCTCTGGCGGCAGACCGCAGTCGCCGCCCCCGGCACTGCCGTTGCAAGGACGGTTTCCAGGCCGGGACCATGGTATGAAGGAGCGAGGCTGTGGTCGCGCAACATGAAGGCGGTCGGGGGCCTTTGCAGGAACACGGTACCGGTCTGCCCCTCGCTCTGGACGCCGACCAGTTCCGTCAGCTTGGCTACCTGGCAGTGGACATGGCGGCTGATTACCTGGCCGGCATGCGCGAGCGCCCCGTCTTCCGGCCAATGACGGAAGCGCAACGACGGACGCTGTTGGAGCAGCCGCTGCCTGATGCCGGCCTCGCGCCGGAGGCGGTGCTCCAGCGCTTCGCCGAGACGGTGCTGCCGCATCCGATGGGCAACGGCCACCCGCGCTTCTTCGGGTGGGTCAACGCCCCGCCGGCGCCGGCGGCGATCCTGGCCGAGCTTTTGGCGGCGACGATGAATCCGAGCTGCGCGGGCGGCGATCACGCCGCTATTTACCTGGAGCGCTGCGTGGTGCGCTGGCTGATGGAGCTGGTCGGCTTCCCCGTCGCGGGCAGCATGGGGCTGCTGGTGAGTGGCGGCTCCAACGCCTCGCTCACCTGCCTTGCCGCAGCTCGCCATAAGGCCGTGGCGTCGAGTGGCGGGAACGTGCGCGCCGACGGTCTACAAGGAAACCACCCTGCCTTGGTGCTCTACGTATCGGACGAGGGGCATAGCTGCCTGCGCAAGGCAGCGGAGCTGCTGGGGCTGGGAGCCAACTCCATCCGCACCGTGCCGTGCGACCTCGAGTTCCGCATCGACGTGGCGGCGCTGCGGGTCGCGATCGCCGCCGATCGCGACCAAGGTTACCGCCCCTTCTGCGTGGCGGCCAGTGCCGGGACGGTCAATACCGGCGCGATCGATCCCCTGGACGAGCTGGCGGATTTGTGCGCCGAGGAGGGGTTGTGGCTGCACGTCGATGGCGCCTACGGGGCGGTGGGGGTGCTCGACCCCGACGCCGCGCCACGCTACGCCGGGCTGGCGCGGGCTGACTCGCTGGGGCTGGATCCGCACAAGTGGCTGTCCGTGCCGGTGGAGTGCGGCTGCGCGCTGGTGCGCGATGGCAACGTGCTGCGGCAAACCTTCAGCCTGGTGCCCTCCTACCTCCAGACGGAGGAGGGGAAGGGATTCGGCGGCCTGCCCTGGTACTCCGAGTACGGCTTCCAGCAGTCGCGCGGCTTTCGGGCGCTGAAGCTCTGGATGACGCTGCAGCACCTGGGGCGACAGGGGGTGGCGCTGCAAGTCACGCGCCACAACGCGCTGGCGCGCCACCTGGCGGCCCTGGTCGATGCCGCTCCTGACCTCGAACGCATGGCGCCGGTCAGCCTCTCCATCGTCTGCTTCCGCTACGTCCCACCGGCGTTGCATGGCGACGAGGCGCGGTTGGACGCGCTGAACAAGGCGATCATGGAGGCGGTGCAGGAGGGCGGCGAGGTCTTCGTGACGAATGCCATACTCAACGGTCGCTTCGCCTTGCGCGCCTGCATCCTCCATTACGGTACGACGGAGGCGGACATCGCTGCCATCGTCGATGTCGTCCGCCGCATCGGATCCCGTCTCGCCCCTGATTGCTCCCGCGCCTGACGCTGATACATGGCTCTCCGACTTTGAGGGAGTTTTCATCGCCTCGTTACGGCCATCTGCCAAGCGGGCCTGCGTGGTTGTGTATTGGTCCTCGACTTACTGCGCCGCGTCGTCCTCTTGTTGCCGTTGCAGTGCTTGGGCTAGCCGGTCGGCGTCGATCTGGCCCATCTCCTGGAGCAGCTCGCCCAGCCGCTTCCGAGGGCCGTCGCCTGCTGCCCCTTGGCGCTCCACCGCCGCCTGAATCTGGCTCGGCGCCAGGCCGCACTCATCGGCCAGATAGCTGCCCAACAGGCGGTGCTCGGACAGCGGCTTAGGAAAGCTGACGCCCAGCCGCTGGGCGACGGCGCTCACCTGGCTGATGGTGTCCGCGGGGAGGGGGATGGCGCGAGCGCGCAGCCAGCGGGAGGCCTGTTCCGGCTCCCCGGGCGCCTGAACCTGAGTGAAGCCGGGCGCCGGTGGCGTGGCGTGGAGGGTATCCAGACCTGACGCCACGGCCTGCGTGAAGGCGTCGCGGTCGCCGAAGGCCGCTGGGTCCAGCACCACGAGGAACACGCCGCCGATGCGGCCGGCCGCGTTGTGGCCCGCGAGGCCGCCCCAGAGCGAGGCGATGACCGAAAGGGCGTAGCCCTTGTGGCCCCCGAACGGCAGCAACATACCGCCGCGGTAGAAGTCCTCGACGTCGGTACTGGGCGCGCCATCAGGGCCGACGATCCAGCCGGGCGGCAGCGCCTGATGTTTGGCGCGGGCGACACGCAGCTTGCCTTCGGCCACGGACGAGGTGGCGAAGTCCAGGACGACCGGCGGCCGATCGCCTGCCGGGATGCCGATGGCCCAGGGGTTGGTGCCAAGGACGCGCTCGGCGCCGCCGAAGGGCGCGGCGCCGCCGCTATTCCTTCCCAGCGAGCCGACGGTGAGCTGGGCAATGTAGCCGTCGCGCGCCAGCGCCTCGACCCAGCCGCCGACGCGCCCGATGTGGCCGCAGTTGCGGACGGCAATGGCGGCCATTCCCGAGGCGCGCGCTTTGGTCGCGCCGAGGCGGCAGGCGAAGTCGGCAGTGGTATATCCGAAGCCGTGGACGCCATCAACCACGGCAGTCGTCGGCGTCTCATGCAGGATCGCCGGTCGCGCCGCCGGCATGAGCTGCTGGCGCTCGATCATCTCCAGGTAGGATGGCAGGCGCAGCACGCCGTGCGAGTCGTGGCCGGCCAGGTTGGCGCCGACCAGATGATGCGCCACCAGCTCGGCGATGTCCGTCGGCGCTCCGGCCGCTGCCACGAATTGCCGGCAAAAGTCCTCCAGATCGGACGGACGATAGCTCGTGCTTGCCGCTGGCATGGCCTAATCGCCCTTCAAGATGCCGTCGATCGCCGCCATGTCGGAGGCGGAAAGCTCCACGTCGGTGGCGGTGGCGTTCTGCTCGACCTGCTCCGGCCGTGTGGCGCCGGCGATCACGGTGCTGACCTCGGGATGCGCGGCGAGCCAGCCGATGGCGAGCTGGACGAGGCTGTGCCCGCGCTCACTGGCGAAGGAGCGGAGCTTGTCTACCTTGGCCGCGTTCTGCGCGTCGTTGATCTGCTGCTGCATGCGCTGGTTGCGCGCGGCACGCGTCCCGGCGGGCGGCGCCTCGCCGGGACGGTACTTACCGGTGAGCAGGCCGCTAGCGAGCGGGAAGTATGGGAGCACACCGATCCCGAAGGCGGAGCACGCCGGCAGCAGCTCCCGCTCGACGTCGCGGACGAACATGTTGTAGTGCGGCTGGACCGACACGAACGGCGCCAGGTTGTGGCGCGAGGAAACCCACAGCGCCTGCGTGAGCTGCCAGGCCGCGAAGTTGGAGCAGCCGATGTAGCGCACCTTGCCGGAGCGCACCAGGTCGTCCAGCGCCCGCATCGACTCCTCGATCGGCGTCTCCGGATCCCAGCGGTGCAATTGGTAGAGGTCGATGTAGTCGGTGCCGAGCCGGCGCAAGCTCTGTTCGCAGCCGTCCATGAGGTGCTGGCGTGACGCGCCGCGATCGTTTGGCCCCTCGCCCATCTGGCCTACTACCTTGGTGGCCACAATTGCTTCTTGGCGGCGACCGGCGACGGCCTTGCCGACGTACTCTTCCGACACGCCGTGGCTGTAGCCGTCGGCCGTGTCGATGATGTTGATACCCAAATCGAGGGCCTTGCGGACGACCGTGACGCTGGCTTCCTCGCTACACGCGCCGCCAAAGTTGTTCCCGCCCAGACCGACCACTGACACCTTCAGTCCGGACCTGCCCAGTCTGCGATACTTCAAGCCGATTCTCCTTGTGCGTGTTCGCCAAACGCGCGGACGGTGACCAGTGTAGCACTGGCGTCTGCCGAGCGCTTGGCGTTGGAAGGGAAGCGGGCCAGCCGGCTACGGCGATCGTTCGGCTGACGGCTTCTGCTTGCCGGCGTAGTAGAGGCCCCAGGGGAGCTCGTCGATGAGCGCCAGCGCGCCCTCGATGTTGGACTCGGCGCCCGAGTTCGGGTTGAGCTGACCGTCGTCGATACCGTCGGATACGGTACCCTGCACCGTGTCGTATACGGGTTGCGACGCGGCGTTCCGTCCACGGAACCAGGCCCTCGCCAGGAACAGCAGCTCGCGATAGCGGTGATTCCCGGTGACCTCGGCCAGAATCTTGAGGTCGGCGACGACCGAGCTCACTTCATAGGCGATCACGGTAGTGTGGGGGAAGGCGGCGCGCACTCGCGAGGCGAGGAAGCGTGACACGGTCTCCTCGGCCAGCCGCAGCCAGTCGCTCCGTTTCAGCGCGACGGAGGCGCGGGCGAGGGCGGCGGGCTGCACGTAGCCCCAGAGGTGCGGGCGGTACTCGTGCGCCCAGTTGAGGAGCCGGCCCTTGTCGTCGCGTAGGCCCGCGATCTCGTCGCACCAGCTCACAATGTGTCGCCTGAGCGCCGCTTCTCTTGTCTGCTCGTAGAGCTCCAAAGCGGCAAGGACATGCAGCGCCCGGATGTCGGCATACTGCCGGCTCTTCGTCACCTGGGGGAGCGCTCGGTCGAAGGCTTCGCGATACCGATGGTCATCGGTGGCGACCGCCGCCAGCGCCAGCGCGCGCAAGGCCCGCGCGTTCCAGTTGGGACCGTGCGGGACCGACGTTGGCCCGGTGAGATTTTGGTCGCCTTTCCAGTTCAGGATGAAGTTGGCGAACCGGCCGTCCGGCTGTTGCATATACAGCACGAAGCGCAGATACCCCTGCGCCTCCTCACAGGCCGGCGCAAGCTTGAAGCGCCGCCAGGCTTCGAGAAAGAGCGTCGCGGCGCGAGCGGCGTCGTCGACGCAGGCGACCCCTTCGTAGCCGGTGTCGTCGGCGTCGTCCAGGCGCCAGCGGTCGCCCTCCCGGACCATATAGACGCTGATAGCGCGGAGCGGCTGGCCGTCGACCACGATGGTACGCGATAACTTACGGATCTGGCGAATCAACCGGCTCTCCCTTGCCGCTGCTACGCTGAAGCGCACGAGCGAGTGCATTCTGCCATGCCATGGTCGCCTCGGCGCCGACCATTTCACGATCAGTGGGACCTCCTTCAGCCATTCCAGACGACGTAGCAAGGCCGGTACCGGTTCGGTCGTCGGGAACTTGACGCCGGTGCAGCCGTGTTCGACACTAGCCGCTACGCGACGGTCAGCGGTTGCCGGCGGCGGAATGGAGCGGCGGCGAGAGCGTACGAGTCGGCCTCGTCCCGCGTTGACCCTTGGGACTGAGATCATCCCCTACGAGGAGGTTTCTCGTGAGCCAAGACTGGAATATTGGCAAGCTGGCGTTGGTCGGCGCCGTGTCCGGCGTCATCGGCGGCTTCGTCATGATCGTGCTCATGATGATCGTGACCACGATCACCGGCCAGGAGTTCTGGGCGACGCCCAAGTGGATCGCCTCTGCCATCTATGGCGATTATTGGCTGGGCTTCAACGTACAAGATGTCGTGACCGGTCTCATCATCCATTTTCTGCTCTGCATCATCCTCGGCGCCGTCTTCGGGATGATCGCGGTGCCGCTCACGAGCCAGCCAAGGCAAATCCTCATCTTTGGCCTGGTATGGGGCATCCTTGCCTGGATCCTGCTGACGTTGCTCGCCATGAAGGCGGTCGACGAGACGATGGCGCAGCAAGTGCCGGTGGTCCCCTGGTTCGTGGCGCACCTCATCTTCGGCCTGATCCTCGGGTATCTGGTCAGCACACTCCGCCAGGTCGCCGCCACCGCGTGACGTGACGCCTATCGTGGGGCCGGATCGGGACGGGTTAGCCATCCACGTCGATCAGCTGGTCAAGTCCTATGGGGCGCGCCGCGTCGTCGACGACCTTAGCTTCAGCGTGGCGCAGGGCGAGGTGTTCGCACTGCTGGGGCGCAATGGAGCCGGCAAGACCACGACGGTCGAGATGCTGGAAGGGTACCGGACCCCGGAGGCCGGCCAGGTGCGCGTGCTGGGACTGGACCCGCGTCGCGATGCCGCCGCGCTCAAGCAGCGCGTCGGACTCGTCCTGCAACAGGGCGGCATCTACCCGACGATCACGGCGCGCGAGGCGCTCCGGCTGTTCGCCCGCTTCTATGACAAGCCGGCTGACCCGGAGGCGCTACTGGCACAGCTCGGGCTGTCGACGGTAGCCGGCACGCGCTACCGGCGGCTTTCGGGGGGGCAGCAGCGGCGTCTTGCCCTGGCGGTCGCCCTCGTCGGACAACCGGAGGTGCTGTTCCTGGATGAGCCGACGGCGGGCATGGATCCGCAAGCGCGGCTGCTCACCTGGGAGCTGGTGCGCGATCTCAAGCGCCGTGGCGCCACGGTCCTGCTGACGACGCACCTGATGGAAGAGGCGGAGCGCCTGGCAGACCGTATTGCCATCATCGACCACGGCCGCCTTGTCGCGCTGGGCACGCCGCAACAACTGTTACGGCGCGGAGGCACGGAGACGCTGATCCGGCTGGTGGTCCCGACAGAGCTGGACCAGGCGGCGCTAGCCGTGCTGCCGGGCGTCGAGAGCGCGCAGGCAGTCGGCAGGGGAACCTATGTGCTGGAGACCGCGTCGCCGGCGGAAACGGCCGCAACGCTGACGGCCTGGCTGAGGGATCGCGCTATCGTGCTGCAAGAGCTGCGCGTCGGCGGCCGCTCGCTCGAGGAGGTGTTTTTGCAGTTGACCGGTCGGGACCTGCGCGAGTGAGCACGGCAACGCAGATCCTGGTTTGGTCGCGCCGGGGGACCTCACCCCCTGGCCCCCTCCCCGGCGCGGGGAGGGGGGACGGCAACGGG
>Ga0207416_1003138_pt1 | contig 16396 bp, 14 predicted proteins | sample PaiPotPPM11metaG_FD_184107 | JGI IMG/M metagenome (GOLD analysis project Ga0207416, IMG submission 184107) | Iron sulfur acid spring bacterial and archeal communities from Banff, Canada, to study Microbial Dark Matter (Phase II) - Paint Pots PPM... ...
GCGCATCCCCGCCGCCGGCGGGCAAGGGGTCGCCGTGGCGCGGCCCGACGCGCGCCAGCTGGCCACGGTCGAGCAAACCGATCGTCAGGTCCAGGTGCTGGTCAAGCGCCGGCAGATCTTGCGCGGCGGGGTGTTCGCCTCGCTGCTGGGCTTCATCATCCTCTCCGTCGGCAGCCTGGTGAACATGCTTAACCCCCGCCATAACGCCGGCTTCGGTGGTCTGGTGAAGGTGCCGAAATCCACGATCCCGCCGGCCGGCAGCGACCCGGTCAAGATCTTCGAGGCCAAAACCTGGCTGACGAACTTGAAACCGGGCGAAGGCGGCTTCGGCGGCGTGCCGGGCAGTCAGAACGGCGGCCTCGTCGCGCTGTACCAGAAGTGTCCGCATCTGGGCTGCACCGTGCCGTGGCGTGCCGACTTCGAGTTCGGGGGTGTCAGGAGCTGGTTCCGCTGCCCCTGCCACGGCTCGACCTATACCAGGGGTGGGCTGCGCGTCTTCGGTCCGGCGCCGCGCTCGCTGGACACCTTCGATCTCACGGTCAACGGCGACGGCTCGGTGACGATCAACACGGGCAAGATCACGCTCGGCGCCACCAACGACCCGCAGCGCGGCAAGCTGCCGCCGGCGTAGAGGTGCAGATGCCGAGTCTCGTCGGTATTCGGCGCCTGACCGTCGCCCGTGGCCTGCCCACGGCGGTCCTCCTCATCGACGCGGCGTCCGTCGTCGTGGCCAGCTCCTGCGGCGGAGGGCGGGCCGCCAACCGATCGCTGTGGCGCTGGGCCAGCTGGCGACTGCCCGGGAAGCGTACGCCGGCCAAATGTTTTGTATCGCACGATCGTACTATCGTCGATAATAGGAGCGATCGTCGTGGTTGAGGTGCAGGATGCGGTGGTGCCTGAGTCGGGATCGCGGTGCCAGGGCACGCACCGATGCGCCAGCCGCGCACACCCTGGGCTTTCGCTGGGCCGCACTGGTCGCCGTCATCGTCGCCGCGATTTCCGTCACCGCCTCTTGCGCAGGGTCAGCGCAGGCGCACGCGGTGCTCGTACGCTCGCTGCCGGAGCAGAATGCTCGCCTGAAGACGGCTCCAAACCGCGTGGACCTGTTCTTCAGCGAGCCGCTCAACCGCTCGTTCAGCACGATCCGCGTGGCCGATGGCGCCGGTCACCAGCACGATCGTGGGAACGTGACCTTTACGGCCGATCCGACCGAGATGGCGATCGACCTGAGTCCGCTGGATCCGGGCATTTACACCGTCGTCTGGTCGAACGTCTCCGCGGCTGACGGACACCGCTGGGACGGTACCTTCCCCTTCATCGTGCTCAACCCGGACGGCTCCGTGCCCGCCGGCGCCATCCCGGCCTCAGCGGAAGGTGGCGCGTCGGGCGGTGCGCAGCCGTTCGACGTCGCATTGCGCTGGCTGCTGTTGCTCGGCCTCTTCGGCGCGACCGGCGCTTTCGCCTTCACGGCGTTCGTCCTCTATCCGTCTTCCCGTGCGCTGCCCGCCGCGGCGCGCTCGGCGGTGCGCACATGGTCGCTGCAGTTGACCGGGACGTTCGCCGCGGCGGCCGCGCTGGTGGTCCTGATCGTGAACGCGGCCACGCTGCTGCGCAGCGCGGCGCAAATCGGCTCGATCGGCGCCATCCCCGATCTGCTGACCGGCAGCGTCGGTGCCAACTGGGTGGGGCGCGAGTTGCTCGCGCTGCTGGTGGCTGCTATCGCACTTGCGCTCGGGCGCGGCGCGGTGCGCCCGGACGGACTCGTCGCGAAGGGGCTGCTCGCGGCCGGAGCGCTCAGCGGTCTCGGTGGCCTGCTCACCCTGGCCCTCACGTCGCACGCCGCGGCGGGGGCCGGCTCCGCCTGGGCGGTGCCGGCGGAGTTCGTCCACCTCAGCGCGGTCGCGGTCTGGCTTGGCTGTCTCGCCGTACTGCCCGCCCTGCTGCGCTTGCCGGTGCTGGAAGGCGCCGAGCGCCGGCGGCTGCAGGCGGCCGCGCTCGGCCGCTTCACGACCCTCGCGCTCGGCGCCGTGCTGCTCGCGATCGTGAGCGGCGCCTTCAGCGCCCTCATCGAGTTTCCCTCGCTGGCGGCGCTGAAGGACACGGCGTACGGCCGGGCACTGATCGTGAAGGGCCTGCTCCTGCTGCCGTTGTTCAGCCTGGGCCTGGTGAACGTCACCCGCATTGCCCGTCGCTTCGCGCGCTTTGCCAGCGCGGACGATGGACGCACGTCGGGCCAGTTGCGGCGTCTCGTGCGGAGCGCCGTGGCCGAAACCGTGGTGGCAGGCGCGGTAATCGCCGCGGCCGCGACCATGGTCTTCTTCGCGCCGGCGCGTGATACCGTGCCGAGCACACCGGGTCCGACACCTGCCGAGACCGCGTTTGCGCAGCGCCTGACCGTGAGTGACCTGACCGTCTCGCTGTCGGTCGCGCCCAACCAGCCGGGCGACGACAGCTACCGCGTGCAGCTCGCCGGCTCGGACATCGACCGGGTGCAGCGGGTCCGTCTCCGCTTCGCGGGCCACGGCGCCAGGAGCGGTCAGGCGGATGTGATCGCCCAGCCGGTCGACGGTTCTCCCGGGATTTTCACCGCTCAGGCCGCCAACCTGGGTGCCGCCGGGCGGTGGCGGATCACCGTCAACGTGCGGCGCGCCGGTCACGACGACATCGATGCCGGCTTCACCGACGACGTGGCCAGCCTCGAGCCGAGCCGGAGCGCTACTGCCTTCCCGGCGCACGGGATCAGCGAGGCGCAGACCTGGGCGGCCCTGGCGCTCGCGGTCCTGCTGCTGGCGCTGATCATGGAGCGCGACCACATTCTGGCCAGGGTTGGCGCACGCGCCCGTCTCGCCACGGTCGTCGCCGCGGCCACAGCCGCAGCCATGGCACTCATCGCGGTGGGAACTGTCGCGCTCCTAACGGCCGCCGGGAGCGGCGCTGGCAGCAAACGCGTCGGCGAGTCAACGCCGGTCCAGGCTGTCCAGAGCCAGGGCATGACGAGCTGGCCGGTCCCCACGCCCGACGCCGGGCTGATGGTCCCTGCCGTTGGCCCGGACGGCCGCATCTGGATCTCGGAGATGACGAGCAACAAGCTGGCCGTGCTCGATCCGGCGACGAACACCTACACCGAATACCGTCCCAGCCTCCCGACCGCCGGCACGATGGGTATCGTCGTGGATCGGTCCGGTCTGGTCTGGTTGGCTCAGGGCGCAACGGGATCCATCGGGCGTTTCGACCCGCGCAGCGGCGACTACCGGGTGTTCGCAACACCCACGATCAACTCCTCGCCATCGGGCATCGCCCTCGATAAGCAGGGCCGGATCTGGTTCACCGAGCTCGGTCGCCAGCGCATCGGCGTCTTCGATCCGGCGTCGGCGACCTTCCAGGAATACCCGCTGCCGAACGCGCACTCCACCCCCTACTGGCTGGATGTGGGCCCCGATGGGCGCGTCTGGTTCACCGATCTCTCCGTGGCCGAGGTGGGCGTCCTCACCCCGGGCAGCGGCCACATCGACCTCTTCCCGGTGCCGGGCGCCCAGGGCACGACGGGCATCGATGTGGCGCCGGATGGGACGGTCTGGTTCGGCGTCCACGGCCGTCCCAATGCGCTCGGCCATCTCGACCCCGCGAGCGGGCAGATCAGCACCGTGCCCGTGCCGAGCGGCGACATCTACGGTATCAGCGTCGATCGCGGCGGCGCCGTCTGGGCCGCGTCCGTGCGCGACTCCGTATACGCCTTCGACCCAGGGACGCAGGCCTTCCGCGCCTACCCAACCGGGAAGGGATCGTGGTGGGTTGCCAGCGCCGCCGACGGCAGCGTGTGGGTGGCCGTGGGCGACCCCACAACGAACGCGCTGACGCGCATACTGGCGCCCGCCGCACTACGTCTGCCGGGTCATCAAGCCGAAATCATCGTTCGTAATCGCTGATACCCCACTGGCACATCAGCCCGCACGGCCAATTCGCCGAAGTACAGGATAACTGGCTGCCTCCTGATACGTGCCAGCCTTCGCGCTACTTCTTGCGAGGTCAGTTGTACTTGCCGACGAGCCTCCACAAGTCGGCTGCCGAACGCAAGAATTGATATCTACGCCGTTCGGAAACCGTTGGCAGTGTCCTGTCCGTCGCTGGGCTGGAGCACCGGCCTATCCCGTGGCCGTGCTCACTTCTCAGGGGGCGACCGCCTGCAGCGCCGCGTCGAGTTCCTCCCGCGTCGTCGGGCCTTCGAACTTTGCGCTGATCTTCCCCTCGCGATCGATGATGAAGAACCAGGGTTCGGATGGCAGGTGCCATTCCAGCACCGCCGGCATATAGGTCTTGAGCGGGTCCTGCCAGATCTCGATGTGAATGAAATCCACCTTCCCCGCGTACTTCGGCTCGAGCTTCCGGGCGATCTCCAGCTCAGGTGCGCAGGTCCGCGATTGGCAGTACCCGGGCGTCGCGAACAGGACGAGCGCTGGATGGTGCGCGGCGATGGCGTCGGCAACCGTCTCCGTGTGCATGTCGGGCGATGGATGCGCCGATGTGTCGATGGCTTCCAGGTCGGTGACGTCCTTCACGGTCAGGTTCTGGCTCCGCGGCGCCGGCGCTCCGATCGCCGGCGTCGCGCTGTGTGTCAGGACGGTGAACCGCACTTGGACCACACCGCTGTGCGCAGCGTCCTTCCCACGCACGATCGCCTCGACGGCCCAGGCGCCCGGCGCGTCGAAGGTGGCGGTGGCGGAGTAGACGCCGACGTTCGGATCGACACTGGGCACGGTGCGCGTTGTGCCGTCCGGCCGCGTCACGGTCTCGGTTAGCGGCAGCCCGGCGTCGCGCGCGGGCGCGCGGAAGACCCCGTCCGCCTCCGATCGGAGCGTCCCCTGCACGGTTCCCGAGGCCGATCCGCTACTACTGAGCTGAAAGAATCGGAAATGGACGCTGGCGTCGGGGATCGGCACACGTTGGCGATCCTCCACGCCCATGGTGAAGCGGTTGCTGCCGACGACGAGCTCTGAGGTCGTTACCTCGCCCGAGAGACCGGCAGCAGGCGACGGCGCGGAGGCGCTCGCGGAGGCCGCCGCCTTGCCGGAATTTGCGTTGCTGGCACCGCAGGCAACGGTGAAGAACAGCAGCGGGACGGCTGCAAGGCACCACAGCCGCCTGCGGCTCGATCGCGGCGGCACGATCTGACATGGTCGCGGCGCAACCGCCGCGACCATCTTGCATGGAGTGGAGGGGTCTTTGCACGGTATTGGTTTGGTACGCGCACACCGATGCCGGACTGTTGGTGCGGGAGCCGCCATGCCGGGTTCGCTCATCAACCTGGCCCGAAGACGGCGCTCTGCAGCCAGCCTATTTGGCGTACTGGGTAGGGTTTGCGTCGAACGTGCGCTTACAGCCTGGCGCGCAAAAGTAGTAGGTCTGGCCGCGGTACTCGCTCTTGTGCGCTGCGGTGGCCGGGTCGACGTCCATACCGCAGACCGGATCCTTCGCCATCGTTGCCATGGTGTGCTCCTCTCACGTGTGTTCCAATGCATTTGTACGGTCCTGTCTCCTATGCGGATTCGGTGACCGCCGCCACGGGATAGTCTTCGTCGGCGAGCAGTGTTTTTATGCGCTCGGTATCGATCGCCCGCTCGTCAGAGTCGACCCGCACCTGCCTGGCCGGGATGTCCACGCGCACGTCACGTATGCCCGTGACCGGACCAAGCGTTGCCTGGATCGTGCGTTCGCAATGTTCGCAGGAGATGGCGGGAACGCTCAGCATAGTGATGGCCATCGGCCCTGCCCTCCTGTGCTCCCGCTAGTGGCGCCGATCGCGATGCGATGCGCCGACGCAGGTGCTGCTCTCCCTGATCCCGCCGCTCATGTCCGTGCGCTGGCGACGAGCAGCGCCGCCACGCCGACAGCGAGTGCCACCACGCCGATGCCGGCCAGATAGCCGTACGCCCGCACCCGCTCGCGCAGCGGCGGGTGCAGGATCGCCTCAGCGCTCAGCGGGCGACGGAAGCCGCGCAGCCGCAGCGCATTGGTCACCACGCTGACGCTGCTCATCGCCATCGCCGCGGCTGCCAGGACGGGGCTCAAGAGCACGTGGAAGAACGGGTACAGCAGCCCGACGGCGACCGGGATCAGGATGATATTGTAGGCGAAGGCCCAGAAGAGTCCCTGTTTGATCGTCGTCACCGTCTCCCGAGAGAGCGCGATCGCCGTGACGATGCCGCGCAGGTCCCCGCCGATCAGGGTGACATCCGAGGCGGCCATCGCTACGTCCGCACCGGTGCCGATCGCAATCCCCAGATCGGCCTGCGCCAGCGCCGGTGCGTCATTGATCCCGTCGCCCACCATCGCCACAACCCGGCCCTGCGCTTGCAACTCGCGTACCGTGGTCGCCTTCTGCTCCGGCAGCACTTCGGCCAGTACGTGGGTGATGCCGACCTGACGGGCGATCGCATCGGCCGTGATCCGGTTGTCGCCCGTGAGCATCCAGACGTCCAGTCCCAGGGCAGCCAGTTGAGCGACGGCGTCGCGGGACTCGGGCTTGAGCGTATCTGCAACGGCGATGATACCGGCGGCGTGGCCATCAATGGCCACGAACATGGGCGTTACGCCCTGGCCTGCCAGGCCCTGCGCCCGGTCGCCGAGGGCGCCGAGGGCGATCCCGTACTCATCCAGCAGAGCCCGGTTCCCAAGCGCTACTTCGCGGCCTTCGACGCGCGCTTGAACCCCACGGCCCGGGAAGGACTGGAAGAACTCGGCGGTGGGTGGTGTGAGCGAGCGCTCTCTGGCGCGGGCGACGATCGCCTCGCCGAGCGGGTGCTCTGAGCCGACCTCGACGGCCGCCGCGAGTTGCAGCAGCTCGTCCTGGCTGATGCCGGCGGCGATAACATCGGTCACCGCCGGCTTGCCACGCGTCAACGTGCCCGTCTTATCCAGTACGATGGCCGTAATGCGGCGGGCCTGCTCCAGCGCTTCGCCGCCACGGATGAGCACGCCGTTCTCGGCCGCCTTGCCGGTGCCGACCATGATCGCGGTCGGCGCGGCCAACCCCAGCGCACAGGGGCAAGCGATCACCAGCACGGCGATCGCGGCCTGGAGCGCGTGCGTCAGCCGCGGGTCTGTCCCGACGACCAGCCAGCCAATGAACGTCAGCGCTGCCAGCAGCAGCACAGCCGGCACAAAGTAGCTGGCGATGGTGTCGGCCAGCCGCTGCATCGGCGCTTTGGAGCCCTGGGCCTCTTCGACCAGGCGGACGATCTGGGCCAGCGCCGTGTCTTTGCCGACCCTGGTGGCGCGGAAGATGAAGCTGCCGTTCGTGTTGAGCGTGGCCCCGATCACGGTGTCACCCTCGCCCTTCTCGACGGGCAGGCTTTCGCCGGTGAGCATCGACTCGTCCACGGCCGAGCGGCCCTCGGTCACGAGACCATCGACCGGCACCTTTTCTCCTGGTCGCACCCGAATGCTGTCGCCAACGACCAGGGATTCGACCGCCACGTCTTGCTCGCTGCCGCCGCGGATGACCCGCGCCGTCTTGGCTTGCAAGCCCATCAGCGCCTTGATCGCCGCGCTGGTCTGCTTCCTGGCGCGTGCTTCCAGCCAGCGACCCAGCAAGATCAGGGCGATGATCACCGCCGCTACCTCGTAGTAGAGGTGGTACTGGAAGCCCCAGTCCTTCGCGGCGCCGGGCCACAGCGTGATGAAGGCGCTGTAGCCATAGGCGACGCTCGTGCCGACGGCAACGAGCGTATTCATGTTGGTGGTGCCATGTCTGGCGGCCGCCCAGGCAGGCGCATAGAACGATCGACCAGCCCAGAACTGGATGACCGTGCCCGCAATCAGCAGGAATGGCGCAAGCGTGGGTATAGCGATACCCAGCGGCAGGTACATGACCGCCATCATCGCGATGCCGACGGCGAGACTCACGAACGATTTCCGCTTCAGATCGTCAACTTCGCGCTGCCGTTCGCGCTCATGCCGGTCCAGCGGTGACGTCTGCTGGTCAGCCTGGGCGGTGGTGGTCGCTGGCAACGCGGCTGGCACTGCGCGCACGTGATAGCCGGTCCGTTCGACCGCTGCCCCTAGCTGGCTCACGTCGGCGACGCTCGGGTCGAAGACCACCATGGCCTGCTCGGTCGCGAGGTTGACGTTCGCCTCGCTGACACCGGGAACCTTTGCGAGCGCCCGTTCAATACGGCGCACGCAGGAGGCGCAGGTCATCCCTTCCACCGGCAGGATGACCTCGTGCCGCGCGGCAGGTTGGTTCGGCTCGAGTGCTGGCGGAACGATCGGTTGCTGCACAGGCGGCCGCGGAACCTCCCGTACGCCGTAACCGGCATGCTCGACCGCCTTGACCAGCTGCTCCACGCTTGCCACCGTCGGGTCGTATGTGACCGTGGCCTGCTCGGTCGCCAGGTTGACGCTGGCCTGCTGCACCCCCTCGACCTTCCCCAACGCCTTCTCGATCCGGCGCACACACGAGGCGCAGGTCATCCCGGTTACCGGCAATGTGAGCTGCGCTGGTTGTGCGGTTGGTGCGTGCTGTGCGGCGGTCTGCATCATCTCTGGTCCCTTGTGACTGTGAATCGAATGGGTCTGCAGGTTCACGGCGATCGCCGAGGCATGAGCCCGTCGAACGAGGCACGTGCACCATAAACCCTCTAGTTACTTGAGAGTCAACGGGTCCCGTACCACCATGATCGCTACGAATTGGCGGTGTGGCCGGTGGCGCGTTGCGGGCTGGGCCTGAGCGAACGAACACGGTGCAGGCACGCGCATCAGGCACCCATAGCCGTGAACAGCGCCGCCAGACTGAATGCTGAGAGCCTGCCAGATGGAGCGACGGACGGCGCCGGTGTGACCGGCAAGCGTGCGGTCTGCAGGCATCATCTGGACGGGATCCGTTCCGTTCGCCCCCTACCCGGTCACAACAAACGCGCCAACCATGCCCTGCGCGGCGTGGCCCATCACCGGACACAGGTAGCTGAACTGTCCTTCCTGGCTTGCGGTGAACGTGATCGTTTCCGCCGGCATGCCCGCTGCCGTCGCTCTCGGCACCGGCATCGCGAACGAGCCCGCGAACGCCTCTGGCGCGTCCATCATCGCCATCGTGCCGAAGGGCGGCTGCGCCGCCGACAGCAGCCAGCCGTGTGGGGTATCGGCGTCGGCGTTGATGAGCTGAACGGTGATCGCCGCCCCCGTGGGAACGATTACCCGCGGATTGGTCAGGCCGGCGATCCGAAAGGTCATATCAGGGCCGTCGTCGGGACTCGCCAGCACCGTCAGGCTGACGGTCGTCGTCGCGAAGTGGAGCTCATTCCGGACGGCATCGACCGTTGCACCCGCCGGCGTTTCGGAACCCAGCGCGCTGGCCTGCTCAGCTGGTATCGCCTGGACGGAGCGATTCATCATCCCGCCGCTCATCATCCCGCCGGCCATCATCCCGCAGCACGCCATCCTATTGCTGCCGGGCATCATCCCTGGCGTGGCCGCGGGGCTCGGTGTGGCAGCGGCGCCCGGCGCACGGGCCGCGGCGAACGTACCGCTCATCCAGGTAGTGAGACCAGCCCCGAACAGCACCACGGCCCCCAGTACCGCGGCGGCAGCCACCCATATCCTCCGCACACCACACCTCCCCGAGGTCACTCCAAGTCTACTATGAACCATCGTACTATAGTTGGACATAGAGGCGCGTGGCTGTGCTGCTTCGCTGGCCCCGGCGTGCGCTCCGCCGCGCCGCGGCCACCCCGCTTTAAATCCGCGCGGGTCAACCACTGCCGGGCATACGCAGTGCGATAGTACTATCATCAACACTAGATGCCGGCGACCGCACGTGCCGCGGCGCATGAGCGCCACAAGGGACAGTTATCTACCGTGGCGACCGTGAGGAACGAGGAGCAACCAGGACTACCTGGGGGACGCAGCGGTCGATACCATGCACTCGGCCGACGGCTTGCCGCAGCACGTCAGCACGCGCCCGTGACAGCGCAGGAATTAGCGCGGCGAGGGACCAGCAGGATCCAGCCGAATAGCCTGACCTTCCGCGAGTTGGCCGAGCGGGTCGGCGTACCAGTCTCGTATATCAGTGACTTCGAACGGGGCATGCGGCGACCATCGCTGCCGGTGTTGCAGCAACTCGCGACGACGCTCAACGTCCCGTTCGCCGAGTTGGTGGCCCTGGGTGGCTGTACGCCGCACATTCAGGGGAGACGTGCGGTCCTCGTGCCGTCCAACCGCGCTGACGTGCTGGGCCGTCTGGCTGGGTACGATCGTGCGGCGCTCCTGGAGCTGGAAGGGCTCGCCAGGCAGAGAGTCCCTGCGTGGCAGGAACCCTGAGCTGCCAACGGGAAACAGACCGTCACGATGCTGTACAACTGGGGGTGATTGCACAGGGGATGCCTGTAGTGTCGCGAGAGCCGATGCCGGCGTCGGCGAGGCAGGGAGGTACCGTATGAGCCGCGACCCCGCGATCAGTGTGTTCCGCCCCGATCGCCCCGGCATCCGCAAGGTGCTTGGCGATCTCGAGGCCGAGATCATGGAAGAGGTGTGGGCGCGGCCGGCCGATCCGGGAACCACGGTGCGCGATGTGTTCGCGGTGCTCTATGCGCGGCGGGGCACGGCCTACACCACGGTGATGAGCACGATGGCGCGCCTGGCGCGCAAGGGCTTGCTGGAGGCGGAGAAGGCCGGCATCGCCTACATTTACCGGCCCCGCTTCACCCAGGAGGAGTTCGTCTCGCGCTTCGTCGGCCGCATCCTGGAAAACCTGACGGCCGCGATCAAAACGCTACACGTCGTCGGGCATCCCTCCATCGTACTCATCGATCGCAAGGGTGTAGCGCAGGCCCCGATCTTCGGCACCCAGTCGGACGCGAAATTCCGGCCGCCGGTGGTTGCGCTCGTGGGCCAGTGACGGCCGTACCAGATCGCCGAGGCGACCACGGGCTGCAGCTGTCGATACCGAACAATGCCCAGCGCGGCTACTCCCGCGGCGGGGTCCGGACGGTGAGTGCGGCTGGTACCGTGAGCGGATGGGGCGATACGCTATCGACGCTGACCACTGACGACGAGCGGTGCGGGCACCGCATGGCTCCGCGGCACCACGAGTCGAGCATAGTGCAGGTCAGCCGTCTCGCAGGGGAGGGGAGGGCGATATGCGCCCGGCACCGTTGCGATTCCTGAGCCCGCAGCGTGTCCAGATACACGCCCCACTCACCACGACATTCGAGGCGATGACAACCTTTGGCCGCGCGGCGATGAAGCGCGGGGCGAGCCACGCCGAGGTGCTGCGATATGGGGGCAACGTCTATTACATTCGCTTCACGACCGTCGCCGGCAAGGCCAGGTTCGTCACCCAGGAAGAGGTGACCGTCTATCCGCCCAACGTCGTCACCTATCGCCACCTCGCTGGCCCTCTCGACGATGTCTACGAGGTCTTCACCGCGCTGTCGCTTGCAGCCACGCTCACCTGCATCAACTACATGGGTCAGTACCGCAACCGTCGCTTCGACTGGCCGCTGCTCGGAGGACTCATCCATCGGTTCCACGTGCTGCCCATGTACGACCGCATCATCGCCACGCATCTGGCCGACGTAAAGCGCCGGGCGGAGGCCGCCAGCGCCCCTGGTGCTGCCGTGGCGCACGGAGCCAGTCTGCAGCCAGCGGCCGGAGACGACGGGTTCTCGCAAACTGCGCCGTCGAACGATGCGGAACGGCTGCGGCGCTACTGGGACCAGCACGCCCGCTCCTACGACCGGGAGATGGCCTTCCTCGAGCGGGTGTTGTTCGGGGACGGACGCGCCTGGGTCTGCTCCCAGGCCGCCGGCGATGTCCTCGAAGTCGCCATCGGCACGGGCCGCAACCTGCCCTTCTATCCGCAGGACGTGCGCCTGACCGGCGTCGACTTCAGCCCGACAATGCTCGCACTGGCGCGGCGCCGGGCCGAGCAGCTCGGCCGGAAAGTCGAGTTGCAGCAGGGCGATGCCCAGGCGCTGCGCTTCCCGGACGCTGCCTTCGACACGGTCGTTTGCACGCTGTCATTGTGCGGCATCCCCGACGACCGTCGCGCGATCGCCGAGATGCGGCGGGTGCTGCGGCCGGGCGGCCGGCTGCTGCTGTTGGACCACGTGGCCGGGCGGCCGGCGTGGGTGCGGGTGCTCCAATGGCTGATCGAGCGGGCCACGATCCCGATGGGCGGTGAGCACCTGCGGCGTCGGCCGCTGGTGCAGGTGCGGGCGGCGGGGTTTGCCATCGAGCGGCGGAAGCGCGCCAAACTCGGCATCGTCGAGCGGCTGGTCGCGCGCAAGGTCTCCGGGCCGGTGGCTTGACCGCCCCGCGTCGGGCAAGCCGTCACGGTCCTGCCGGCGAAGCGTCAGCACATCAGATCGGCCAGCCTTCCTCTCGATATGCCGCGTCCCAGAACATGAACTCGTAGCGCGAGCTGTCGAGAAAATGGCGCGCCATGCGCACGCGTTCCGTCGCGCCCGCCTCTGCGCCCAGCCGGTCCACCAGCGCCCGCAGCCATTCCGCCAATTCCCCGAACTCGGGCGAGGCATACGCGGCGATCCACTCGCCGTACAGCTCGTGGTGCGGCCGTGGCGCCGTGCGCGCCAGTGCCTGGCCGATCTCAGCGTAGCCCCACTGGCAGGGCAAAAGCACCGCCGCCAGCTCGCCCAGCGTGCCCGCCTGCGCCGCGTGCAGCAGATGGCGCGTGTAGGCGTGTGTCGTGGCCGCGGGCTCGGCCGCCTCCAGTTCGGCCGCTGTGATGCCGAACTTCGCCGCGTAGGCGCGGTGCAGCGCCATCTCCGTGTGCAGCGTCTCATGCAGCAGCCCGGCGAAGCGGCCCATCGTCTCCAGATCGGGCGACTTCGCCGCGCCCAGCGCCAGCACGCGGCAGAACTCCACCAGGAAGACGTAGTCCTGCACCATATAAAAGCGGAAGCTCGCCAAGGGCAGGCTGCCGTCCGCCATGCCCAGCACGAAGGGATGCGCGTGCACCTGCTCCCAGATCGGCGCGGCCCGCGCCCGCAGCTCGTCCGAGAATCGCCCGGCTTCCCTCGCGCCGTGCGCCATTGCCACGCCTCCAACGCGCTGGTTGGCGTCTGTTTCGCGCCCTGCGCCGCTTTACTGGTCGAGCCGTTGCAGCGTGATCAGCGCGGAGCACACGCCCCAGTCCTGCGGCGTCGGCTCGGGCGCGACCTCAATGCTGAAGTCGCCGCCGATCGGCCGGCCGTTGTCGGTCCAGACATCCACCATGCGCGTGAGCCGGCCGGCGTAGCTGTAACCGTCGGCGTAGGCGATGTCGAGCACGGCGGCGTTCGGATTCTGGTCGCGCCAGCCGCGCAGCGCCTGCACCAGCTCGGCCTGGTTGCGGCCGGTAAGCACCACCCAGTCGAGATTCGCTGCCCAGACCGCCTCTTCACGCACGATACGCTCTCCTGCTGCATGCGCCGCGCCGCGGTTCGCCGCTGCCGCCGCGACGGACGGATGTATTGAACGTCTCTGCCTGACATGGGCGCGGGGCGCCGACTGGGACCGTTGCGCACCGCTGCAGGCGCCCCCGCATAATCGTCGAGCGCATGGGTGCCCGAAAATGCCCGGCTAATGCTTGCCGCCGCGGCTCGAATGCGACGGACCGCTCGGCTTCGAAGGGCCGGACGGCTTCGAGGGGCCGGAGCCGCTGGACGTGCTCGGTTTACTGCCCGAGCTGCCGCTCGAACTGCTTGAACCGGCAGCACCGCCCGAGCTGCTGCCGGAGGTCGAGCCGCCGCTGCCGCCGTTGGCGGGCGAGTTGCCGCCCGACTTGTTCGAGACGGCGCCACCGCCGCCGGTGCAGCTACTCTGCCCCGAGCAGGTTGAACCGCCCGACGACGAGCCGCTGCCCGGCCCCGATGACGAGCCACCGCCTTTGTTGCTGATCGCGCCGCCGCCGCCGGTGCAACTGTTCTGGCCGGAGCAACTGCCCGCCGCCGCCTGGTACGCGGGCGAGCCACCGGAGAGGCTGCGCGGATTCGGCGCGTTGCTGCCGGGCTTGATGTCGTTCAGCGCGTGCGGATTGGGATAGACCGGCTGGCCAGAGGGCGAGCGCACGGTATTGCTCGCGGCGTCGTAGTTGTAGCCCGGCGCCAGCGTGCCGTTGCTCGTGTAGCCTCCGTGATACTCGACGTAGTGCGTCGTGTTCCACGAATAGTTGTGGTAGAGCCCTCCCCAGTACCACGGCAAGTAGGGATAGTAGAAGCCGGTCTGGTAGGGCGAAGCGAAGGCGTGCGTGGCGCTGCAGCCCGCGCCCATCAGCACGAGCGCCACCAGGGCGAGGCCGCCGCAGCCGAGGTAGCGCAGCATGGCGATCCTCCATCGCGCGATCAGTCGCGTATCAGTATAGCCGCGTGCGCAGCAGCCACTGCGCCGTACCACGGATGGCATCGCGACCAGACGATCGATCGTAGTGAGTATCGGCCACGGGCGTGGCCGCGCGAGCGGCGCGGCGGAAACGAGCGAGGCGCTACAATAGGCCGACGAGGTGGGACGGAGGCCGACGGGGCGGGACGGGCGCGGTCCCTCTGGCGTGACGGCGAAAACTGGGAGGGGCCGCCGGGGTGGACGTGGAGGCGACGCGCCAACCCGATCCTGCTGTGCCAGACAGCGCCGGGCCGTCGCCTGCATCGCAGCCAGGGCCGGCTCAGGCGCCCTCCGGCTGGCAGCGTTACTTCGGCGCCCTCAAGTACGGTCCGCTGCGGCTGGTCTGGCTGGCGCAGATCGTCTCGCAGATCGGCGACGGCATGATGACCGTCGCCCTCATCTGGTTGACGATCAACCTCACGCACGGCTCCGCGAACTCGGGCATCTCGCTCAGCATCATCCTCGTCGCGCAGACGCTGCCCTACATCTTCGGCGTCTTCACCGGCGCGCTCGTGGACCGCTGGGAGCGGCTGAGTACGATGCTCGCCTCGGACATCACTCGCGGCGTGATCGTGCTGCTGATTCCCGGCATCAACGCCATCAGCCCCCTGCACGTCTGGGAGCTGGCGGTGATGTCGTTCCTGCTGGGACTGGCGGGGCAGTTCTTCGACCCGGCCAAAGCTGCGCTCACACCCAGCCTCGTGCCGCCCGACGAGCTGACCAGCGCCAACGCGCTGCTGCAGTTCACGCGCCAGGTGCTGTTCATCGCCGGGCCGGCGATCGGCGGCTCGCTGATCGCGCTCGCCGGGGCGCTGGGCGTCTTCTATGTCGATGCGCTCTCGTTCTTCGGCTCGGCCGCCGTGCTGCTCATCCTGCGCAGGCAGAGCGAGCGCGTCTACAAGGCGCCGGGCGATACCACGCGCACGGGCGGCGATATTCTGCGCGACATCGCCGCCGGCTTCCGCTACATTCACCACCGCGCCACGCTGCGGGCGGTGATCGTCGTCGGCGCCGTGCTCAATTTCTTGCTCTCGCCGCTGCCGCTGCTGATTCCGCTCTACATCAAGCGCGTGGTCAAGAGCGGCGCGATCCAGTTCGGCTCGCTCACCTCGATCATCTTCGTCGGCTTCGCCATCGGCGCCGTGATCGTCTACCTCTGGGGCAACAAACTGGGCAAGGGCCGGCTGGCGGGTGCGGCGATCGTCGGCACCGGTATTGCCTCCGCCGGCTTTGCGCTGGGGCTGCCGCTCTGGCCGACGATGGCGATCGGCGCGGTGGGCGGCGCCGGCATCGGCATCGCCAACATCGCCGCCACCACGATCGTGCAGGAGCAGAGTGCGGACGAGTTCCGCGGCCGCGTCTACGCTTTCTATGACAGCCTGGCGCAGATGGGCCGGCCGCTCTCGCTGGTCGTGGGCGCCTTCGCCGCCGATGCGCTCGGCATCCGCGCCGTCTTCCTGATCGTCGGCGTCGTCACGGCGATCACCGGCCTGCCCGTGCTCGCCGTGCGCGCCCTGCGCGAAACGCCGTAGGGCGCCGGGCGCGGCTCGCGGCGTTCGGCCCTCAACCCCCTTCCCCTTCTCCCAATCCTGGGAGAAGGGGCGATCCCGGGTTGGAGCGATCCGGAGCGGCGCCGGGTTAACCGTTCAGCGGTCGGAACGCCAGCGCCGGATCGTCTCCTTCCCGCCAGGATTGGGGCCAGAGCGCAGCGCAACCGTCGGAGACGTTCAATAGCCGCAGCGCAACCGTCGGAGACTTCCAACACAGACGAGAGGATGAGGGTCGAGCGCTGGACACACGCCGGGGGCGCGGCGTCGATACGCCTGCGCCCCCGGCGTTTACTCCCGCGCGGCGCCGGCCGCGTCGGGTGAGATGCTAGTAGCTAGTCAGCGAGGGTCTGTCGGTTATGGCAAGCGTCTGGCATGCTGAACGGCATGAGAACGAAACGCTTTCGCGTGACCCTGACCGACGGCGAACGCCACGACCTGCGTGCCCTCATCCGGAGCGGCACCGCCCCTGCCCG